>WNFI01088434.1_pt1 | contig 10382 bp, 3 predicted proteins | sample 5400471 | NCBI WGS metagenome assembly WNFI01 (sample SAMN13153348, study PRJNA577476) | soil metagenome | isolation source: 100 cm saprolite on Douglas fir-dominated hillslope | place: USA:California | collected 2013-09-17 | reverse complement strand
ACCGGTCGGCTATGTCCGCTGGCTTCCGGGGCAGACCTCCACACAGGCCGGTTCCTTCCAGCAGAGAACCGCCAAAGACCTGCCGAAAAGCGAGGCTTCCCGGCAATACATAGGCGTGGTGGCGGGAACCGTTGAGGCTGCCGGCCAAAACGTGCAAGTCAAGCAGCGCGGTACTCAGCCCTCCGGTGTTGCCTCGGACGATCTGCTCTGGGTGGAAGGCAAGATGCGCGTCGAGGGTGATCTCAATCTTTTCGGCGGCAAGCTTCTATTCCTGAATTCCGCCGGACAAGATGAGCAGGTCCCTCTTCTTCTGCAGCGGACCAAGCAGACTGACCCCAACACATCGCAGACCTTGACCAGCCTGCAAATTGAGATCGGCAGCGACAAGCTTGGCAACAACATGCTCTCCGTGGGCCCGCTGGATAAGAACAGCAACAAATTTGTCCCGGTGTTCAATGTGCTCGATAGCGGCAAGGCCGGCGTGGACACCACCAAGCCGCGCAACCAGCTTGGAGTCCGCGCCGCGGGACAGTGGGAAGAGCTGCTCAGTTTTGAGGACCCGTCCGGCATCACCAAGTGGCACCTGAACCAGAACCCAAACGGCAATAACTCAGGGCTCAATTTCGCTGAAACCGGAGTTGCCGATTTCCGGCTGTTCATTCAGGCAGGCGGAAGAGTCGGGATTGGGACTGCGGCGCCGTCGAACCGCCTTCACGTCGATGACATTCTGGGCATCCGGCAGAAATACATGTACGTGAGCGGCGATAAGGGCTGGAGCAGCTTGACTTATAACGCTTATCACGACGCGCAAAACCAGAATTGGACGTTCCCAGACTCCAGTCGCGTGGCTGTCACGGTCGAGATGGACGACCAGCAGGGCGCCGGGGCGCGGTTCCAGGTCTGGAACACTACTTTGGGTTCGAAGAGCAGCTGGATACAGCGCTTCGGTATTGATGGTGAATCCGGCAACGTTTTCATGGCTCATCAGGGCGGTAATGTTGGCATTGGTACGACAGCCCCCGCCGCCAAGCTCCAGGTTGTCGGCGGAGATCTGATGTGGGGCAATAACTGTCATTTACAGACAGACCAGGGCGGCAGTATTGAATTGGGCGGCGATAGCTCTACGCCTGGCACCGGAACGCCATATATCGACTTTCATTTTTCCGGCCGCACCCAGGATTTCAACACCAGGATCATCAATGACGCCGACGGCCAACTCTCTGTATTCGCTTCTTCCACAAGGGTCACCGGCGATCTCAGCGTGCTGGGAGCGCGCACCTATTTACTTGGATTGGATGGCGTGAATCAGCACTGGATCATGGCCGGTGGAACGCAAGAAGGCGTCAACAACGCAATAGGATTGGTTTTCAATGGGGGAAATAATAATACGTTTCATACCGGTCCGGGTTGGCTCAAGGGATTTCTTATCAACCATCCACTGGAGCCGGAGAAGAGCTATTTGCAGCATGCCACCCTGGAAGGGCCGGAGGCGGCGGTCTTCTATCGCGGAGAAGCGCACCTGAATAAAGGCAAAGCAACGATTCGTCTGCCCGACTACTTTGAGGCGCTGGTGCGGAAAGAAGGCCGCACCATCCTGGTGACGCCGATCTCTGAAGACGGCGAACCGGTCTCGCTGCTGGCTGTCTCCGCCATCAAGAAGGGGGCATTCACGGTGATCAGTGCGGACCAGAAGAACGCGAGCCAGCGGTTCTACTGGGAGGTGAAGGCAGTCCGCGAGGATGTTGCCGAGCTGAATCCAATAGTCGCGAAGAAAACGAAGGCTTGAGGTTGCTGGACGGAGTTGCTCTCGCTGAGCAGCACACAGGGTTCAGGTAGCAAGTTTATCAATCGGAGGAACCATGAATGATCAATTGGAAGAACGACTGAAGACGCTGGAAATCGAATTTGAAAATGGCAAGAAGATGCTGGCCGAACTGGAAGCCAAGGAAGCCTCAGTCCGGGGCAGTCTGTTGCGGATCAGCGGTGCCATTCAGGTATTGCGTGAATTCGTGCCCAAAGCAGATTCGGTTGAGATTCCTGAAGAGCCGCGCAGGACCGCCGTAGCGGCAAACTAAATCGCGTATGGGATCTGCTTCCATGCAGCCGAGTACGCTCTACATAGGGCGTCTTTCCAATCGCTACCTGGTGCCGGCCGAGCACCAGGAGCCGGAAGACGTGCGCAGTTTTTGCGAGAGCGCCATCGCTGCCAGGTTGCCGGAGTCGCTCGCCGCAGCGCTCAGGCCGGCTCTCCCGGCTGATGATTCGAGCTTATGGTTCATACGTCGCCTGGAGGTGGATTTTGCCGTCAATACGGAGCTGAACTTCTCCACCCTCTCTGACATCTGGGCGAAAGAGATTGCTACGGGATTGGCGGATGCGTTGCACAAAGGTGGCGCTGAAATTCTGCGCTTCCCTGATCGCGCTCCCTATTTGGCGCATTTCCTGCTGGATCTGGCCGAAGGCTCTGCATGGAACAAGTGGTATTACGCTCCTTTTGATGGTCTGCGCATGCTTACCGTATCTGCTGCATTGCGGACATCAATTTGCGATTCACCAGAAACCGGATTACAAGCCCTGGAGTATCTACAGGACCCCGGCGCTGTCGTCAGGAAAATAAGCGCGGCAGACACGGCCCGCATTCTGGCGGCATTCGAGTTCAGCGCGACGCAGAGCGATGAAAGCACGTGCGTTCAGGCAATCACAGAAATTTGGCAGACGGTTCTTAACGTCCGAGCCCACGATGAGGAACTGAGGTCCCTGCTGCTATTTGTCAACGTTGCTCGCGATAAGCCTGCTCTAAGCAACAAGACGCTGATTGCCGCCTCCAGAGCCGTTTGCCGGCTTGCCCGGCGTTTGCATGAAGAGCGCTCTCCCCGGAACCACGATCTCATCGGCGCTCTGCGACAAGGAGATGTCAGCAGCTTCTATCGTCTGGCCGGACTGGAGCAGGCCGCGGTTCTGGCTCCATTGCTTCGCTGCTCGGCGGAATGCATTGATCTGCTGCTTCAGCGCGTCGCGGGGGGATCTGCAACGAATTCTGAAACGCTAGAGGAAACGCGCTTCACCGCGTTCGGCGGAGCATTTCTGCTCTTTCCGTTGGTCGATCAATTCCCGTTGCACGACGCGACCGCAGGCTGGCCCGATCTGGAGAATGTCAGCGCAGCGTCGCTGGCCCGCTTCCTGATACTGGCCAAGTGTTTTGGCCGCCGCCGCTCTGCCGGCTGCTTTCATGATTCTCTTATGCGCGATTTGCTGCGAATCCCTCCGCAAATCACGCTGGAGATAGTGCACGATTGGCTGGCGCGTCTGTCGTGGGACAACATCAAGACATTTTTCGATGTGATTGCAAGATGGCATCTGGAAACAGCCGCCGCTGAAGGCCAGGTTTTTTTCCTTGTCTCCATTCCCCAAAGAGGCGCGCCCGCAGTGGTCTTGCTCGATCCAGCGCGTGGACTGTGGTTATTCGCGGGAAGACCCGGAAAACGGGAAGACCAACTGGTCGCGATTCTGAGTGGTCTGCCCTCTCCGGAGAGATTGCTCTGTGATGATTTGTTGGTCCCGCTTGGTCGAAAGAGCTTTCCTGGCACAGCACTGGAGGCCTCACTTGATCTTCCGTCGCCTCCACCGGCCGCTGACCTGGACTACCTTGCTCTTCCGCCAGAGTTCGGGCGCCGGCCGGTTGACCTGGCGTTGAGCGTGGCGGCGCAAGGCATGTTGCGGTTGTTTGCCTGGAAACTGCCTGGCTTCGCACGTTCCTCTTTGAATTATCTCTACAGCAATTTCCTGGATTGTTGTGCGGCCGTGGAGGAGAAGTCAGACCAGCGCGTCATCTTCCTAACCCGTCCACCGCTCCACCTGGTGCTGGGAATGTCAGGTTTGAACAGGTGTAGCTATCGTCTTAGCTGGCTCGATGAACGGCCTTGCGCCATTTTTCCGGAAGGATGAGTTTGTGGTTGATACGAACAGTGAGTATTTGCAGGGCGAGCTGCAGCGGCTGGATTGGCTGCTGCATCGCGAAATCCTGCGCCTGCGCGCTATCTACCAGCTCTCCCAGGACGAATTTCGCGGTCTCTATGTGAGTGACGGCCAGGTGGACACACTGCTGCGGGAAAATCAGCAAGCGCCCGAGATCATTGATCCAGCCGAGCTCACACAACGCGCAGATCTGCTGCACCGGTCCAACCTGGCGCTACTGGATGAAGGCTCCCCCTGGACCATCTTGCAGCACGAATTCGACCTCTCCGCTTTGGAAATGGATGCTGTTTTACTGGCCCTGGCCATGGAGACCCATCCTAAGTATGAAACCATTTACGCGTACCTGAATAACGATGTCACGCGCAAGTGGCCTACCTGCGATCTCACCTTGCGCCTCTTTGCGCCTGAGCTCGCGGGAAAGTCACAGCTCCGCAGGTTTCTGTTGCCGCAGGCTACGTTATTCAGCAGTGGTCTGCTGCGTCCTGTTCAACACACCAACGATCGTGCGGCCTGGCTTTCAGCCGGCTTCTCGGTGGCGCCCGAGCTCCATCGCTATCTTCTGTCTTTCCCAACAAGGCTGGGAAGAGTCAACCCATTGATCGCAGAATCTCTCTGCGCTCAGTTACAGCGTCAGCTTTTGCATTTTAGCGTGGAAAAAGCTCGCACCGCAGACGAACCCCTGCTTAAGCTCCTGCAACCGGTTTTGCTGGAACAGAGGCTTGAAGGCGCTGCCGTCTTTGCGAGTGAGTGCGGCGTTCTATTTGGTGCGGAGGGGAGCCCTACCGCTGAAGGGCACGCGTTCATCTCAGCCCTCACGGAGACCGGCGGGCTGGTTTTTCTGGCCTTCTCACCGCAGACCCGCTGGCGTGAGCTGCTGCAGGGAAGACGAAAACTGGTATTCACTCTTGAAGAACCGGATTTCGAAGAGCGCCGCCGCCTGTGGGGAGTCATCGGACAGAATCTAGTTTCTGATGGGGTGGCTGACGATTTGGCCAACCGTTTCGTCTTGAATCCGGGACAAATTCAGGATGCCATCGTCATGGCGCAGGACCACCACTACCTGCGCGAAGGACGCGATGGCGCCCTGACCGCTGACGAACTGCTGGAAGCCGCTCGCGCCCAATCTGATCAGAACCTGGGCAAACTCGCGGCCAGGGTTCGCGGCGCTCATACGTGGAAAGACCTCGTCCTGCCTGCTAATACGCTGAGGCAGATCAAGGAGATCAGCTCCGCCATTCGTTTTCGTCATCACGTTTATTCAAACTGGGGATTTGATAAGCGCCTGGTCTCCGGCAAGGGGCTGAAGGTTCTCTTCTCTGGCGCGGCCGGTACCGGCAAGACTATGACTGCCGGCATCATCGCCCGCGATCTGGGGTTGGACCTGTACAAGATTGACCTCTCTGGGATCGTAAGCAAATTCATCGGTGAGACGGAAAAGAATCTCGACCGCATCTTCCGCGCGTCGCAATCCGGTAATGCCATTCTGTTCTTTGACGGAGCTGACGCTCTTTTCGGTAAGCGATCAGAAGTGAAGGACGCTCATGATCGTTATGCCAACATCGAGGTCGCCTACTTGCTACAGAAGATGGAAGACCACGATGGCGTGGTGGTCCTGGCCACCAACCTCAGTAAGAACCTCGACGAGGCTTTTTCCCGTCGCATGCATTACGTGGTGGAATTCCCCTTGCCGAACGCTACTCACCGCGAACAGCTTTGGCGGGGAATGTTTCCGCCCCAGGCCCCGCTGGCAGACGATGTGGACTTCAAGTTTCTCTCCGAGCAATTTCCTTTACCGGGCGGCGATATTCGTAACGTAGTTCTTTCCGCCGCTTTTCTGGCCGCGCAGGATGGCTCTGCCATTCACATGCGCCACCTGGTGCCATCACTGGGCCGGCTGATGGTCAAGAAGGGGAAAGTACCTTCCACAACCGAGTTCAAGCAGTACCACGCCTGGCTCTCTTCGGGAGATTAGGAATCGGATGGGCGACGCCATGCAAACGCCGGTAAAAGCAATGATGGGTCTCTAGCAGAGGAGAAAGTAACTGGGGTGATTTCAGGGAGAATGCCGAATCAGACGCTGGCGCCGGTGGAAACAAGCAAGCACAAGGCGGAGCCTGCCCGCATGCCGGCGATGAAGCCGAATCGCCTCGCGTCTATTCCCGCCATTCCAAATTTCTTGAGCGCCGCCGGCAATCTGGCTATCCAGCGTGCCGCCAGCGGGCCTTTGGCCGGGAACCCTGCCGCATCGGCAATTCTGGGCGGCGCCAACATGTCTGGCGGGGGATGCTCCTGCGGCAGTGGCACCTGCGAGGAATGCAGCAAGAAACCAATGCAGCGCAAAGGAGAAGGAGATGCCCCCGCGCCCTCGTCTGGATTTCACAGCGCGTTGAACCGCAGCGGCACTGGGGCGCCTCTCGGTCCGCAGACACGCGCCGTGATGGAGGACCGCTTCGGCCAGAACTTTGACGAGGTCAGGATCCATAGTGATGGAGAGGCAGCCGATGCCGCCCGCGGCATTCACGCGCATGCTTTCACCACCGGTCGCGACATTTATTTCGGACATGGGCGCTACGAGCCTCACTCCATCGCCGGGCAGAAGTTGCTGGCGCACGAACTGACTCATGTCCTGCAGCAACGCCGGGGAGTAGTACAGCCAGGACTGAAGTCGCTTAACGCTACGGCGCATGATGATGTTTTTGAGCGCGAAGCGGAGCACGTGGAGAGGCATTTTGACAGGCACGAACACGGAATTGCCGCCCCGGTCGAGGCCCAGGGCCACGCACGCGATCACTCGGCGCCTTCCGACGGTAGATCAGTCCAGCGAAAATGCGCCTGCGGAGGCACGTGCTCTAAGTGTTCCGGCCAGCCGGCTGCATCGGTCCCGCAAGAAGTCAGGAAGGCTCCCGTCACACAGGAAAAAACGCGACGCGTACAGCAGGAAGGACCTGAGCAGTCCGCAGCAGCCAGTAAGACGATTCAGCGCAAGTGCGCTTGCGGAGGCACGTGCTCTAAATGCTCTGGCCAAAGTAGCCAGCCCGCTGCGGCAGCAGAGCTGAAATCCCCGCTTCAACGCAAAGCGGAGGAAACGCCTGCTTCGGCAGCGATGGCGCCGCAGAACCAGCAAAAAGATGCGGCTGCCCAGTCTTCTTCACAGGAAAAGACAATCCAGCGCAAGTGCGCTTGCGGTGGAACCTGCTCCAAATGTTCCGGCGACGAAGAGGGCAAGGCGCCTGCTATCCAGCGCAAAGGCGAGAACATTACTGAACTTGTGCGCGAGAAGGCAAATGCCACCCGCGAAAACAGGGCGCTCAACGAAAGGCAGGGACAAAAGGACACTCCGCGCAACGAACGGAACGCCGGCCAGCAAGACAGGACTGCCGCGCAGCAGCGCAATCGGGGAAACCGTCCCCTAAAGCCTGGGCGCCGGCCGACATTCGCGGTACAGAGGGCTGCGTCCGCAGGCGGAGACAAAGCCACATCGGTCACGCGCAGTGACAAATTTGAACGGGAAGCCAACGCCGCTGCAAACGAGGTAGTCCATGGCCGGCGCGTTTCAGCGGAAAAGATATCCGATCTGGGCCAAGCAGCCATACAGCCGGTCGACTGGGAATTGTGTAGACCCTCGTGGCTTGGGGGTGACCCGGACTGTGGAATCGGAAGCACGCTGGACGTGGTTGGCAGTGAGGTTTCAGAAGTTGCCAGTGAAGTGTGGGATGAAGCCAAGGCACTGGCTGACGCTGTTGGCGGCTTCTTGTCATACATCAACAATCTGCTGACCATCACCATTCCGCCGATGCACATACTGGACGCGCACTCGCTCCAGGTTGACATTCCTGAAATTCCCCTGGATCTGCCGTTCCTGGCAGGAGCTGTACCCATTGCGCCCGGAGTCGAGATCTACGGCGAGGTCGGGTTGCATCTGGGCATCATCCCTGAACTCGGTCTCCAGGTAGGACCGTTCGACACGCATACGATCACGATTGCGATTCACCCATTGACGCTCGGCGGCGAAGTCACCGGTGGATTCGATCTGACCCTTGCCGGTTTGTTGGGTGGCGAGGCGCGTGCGGGAATCTTCGGCGAAGTGGGCGTGATTATCGAGTGGCCTGATCCGCCGCTCATCCTCAAAGTGCCTCTCGTTAATATTCAAGCCGGACTGGCCGGAACTGTGCGAGCAATGCTCGCAGACAAAATGAGCATTGATTTCCACGCGGCAGCCGGAATCACTGGCTTCAGCTTTGATCTGAACCAAAACCACGATCTGGGCTTCGCACTCGACCTGGGGTTGGGTGGATACGGCCAGTTGTCCGTTTTAGGAATCAATCTCTGCACTCTCCGTTGGCCTCTGTATGAAGCCCACAAAGATGCAGTCCTCAGCCTTAATCTGGACTTAGGCATGGATCTCGGGCTTAGTTCGACGCCGTCATTCCCTGTGCACAGCGCGGGCGCCACATTCAATACAAAGAACTGGAACGATCTGGGGATCGAATTCCAGCGTGACATGAAGAAAGACAATTGTCCGCTCTGTGACTTCCTCTACGATCTGGGACTGATGCCATCCCAGCGCGGTGGCGGCTGGACGGGTCATCCGAAGCCTGCCTGGACCGATGGCCCCCTGCATGGCGTTTTTCCCAGGAACCCGGGCATCCCGAGCGGCTCTTTGTGCCGCGGGGCTTGCGGAGCGGATTGCGAAACCTGCCAGCACGAACGAGAGCATTATGAGTGCGAAAAAGTCGGCAACCGGCATATCTGGTGGGCCTATCCTCATTACGAAACCTGCGGCACCCATCTCGGCTGCCGCAATCATGACGCCTGCTATGACTGGTGTGCGGACAAGTACAACGAAAAAGGCAAGCTGGGAGTCATCCTCGGGCCGTGCCATCGCCTGTGCGACTTTGAATGCATCTGCAATTACAACACGCCACAATGCGTGGGCTGGATCGGCGGCGGCAAGCCGCATGACGGCACCATGGTTTTCTCTGACAAGCCGCACAAAAAGGACGGCTGCGATGGTCCCTGCCCGCACAAGACCGGGGCCAAGGATACGGATAACTGGCTCATGTGTCTGCCCACTCTCGAGCTGTTTCCGCGCAAAAATTATGCCGCTCCTTCGCTCGATGAGACGACAGGCAAACACACGCTTTGGCGCAAAGACGTATGGATCCCCTATGTCGGGTTGGTCACGCTTGAGATCTATGGCAGCGGGAGCTTGCACGGCGATCTGAGCGCCGGACTGGGACCGGGAACCATAAGCAATATATGTTTCGATGTCGATCCGCACGCCGGCACATACAAGGCGCGAGGCGAGTTGCGCATACCGGCGCATTTCCTCGCCAGTCTCAGGGCAAACGCCGAGTTGGGTGCGGATGCCCGTTGGTTCCTGATCGTGAAAGTCGCCGGCGCGAAGGGCACTCTTGAAGCCAGGGCCACGCTGGCAGGTAACGCCACGCTGGTTCTCTCCGGCCAGGTTGGGGTCTCATGCAGAGGTGGACACCCCACCCTGGAAAGCGACCTGGATTTTCCGGGATGCATAGAGCTTAAGTTCGATCTGGATGCCGGCTTTGACATTGAGGCGATTGGCTTCACTGTCTTCTCCAGGAAGTGGAAGCTGCTTAGCGCCAAGTGGGACAAATGCTGGGGCGAAGACGTAATGGTGAAGCATACCGGCAAGGCTCCGAAGATCGATCTGAGAGACAAAACCATCAGCCTCACTGATCTGCTGGAATGGCTCCTCTCCGATAAGGCGGAAAAAACTGAGCCCCCCGGCCAACAGCGGAAGGTGAAGGAGAGCCCCTTGACGTTGGCCACCGCGAAGACCGTCCCAGAGCTGGTGCCCCAATTGGATCAGACAAGCCACGGCGCCGGCACCGTCACACTGAATTCGGGAGCCAGCAACACCGTGGGCACCGACATGATGACGCGCTTCCTGACGCTCGACCACTCACCCGGTTCCGATAACACAGGCGGAGCGCAGAAGAACATTTATGGCTTTAGAAAGCTGCCGACGCGCGGCGCCTTTGGCGGCTCGGGTTTTTCGGCAACCCAGGTTTACATTAAAGGACACCTGCTGAATGCCAAGCTCGGCGGGCTGGCGGAAGACAATAACCTGTTCCCAATTACCGGACAGGCGAATAAGGACCACAATGTCGAAGTAGAAGAGAACGTAAAAGACCTGGTCAAGGATCAACGGCTCGTCGCTCTGTACGGGGTCCGCGTTACCGGGCAGGACGGACCGCATAATGTCGACGTCTTAGGCGATGGCACCTGCACGTACGAGTACCTCAATTCAAATTTCGAGTGCACCTATGGAACATATACGCTGTTTACCGACAACACCGTCGAACTTCGTCCGACGACCGATAAAACCATCAGTTCCACATTCGACCGTAACGGCTTCATCTCAGGGG
>WNFI01600069.1_pt1 | contig 10383 bp, 17 predicted proteins | sample 5400471 | NCBI WGS metagenome assembly WNFI01 (sample SAMN13153348, study PRJNA577476) | soil metagenome | isolation source: 100 cm saprolite on Douglas fir-dominated hillslope | place: USA:California | collected 2013-09-17 | reverse complement strand
GTTCAGGACAGACTACAACTACGTTTCTGCGACTGTTTCCCATCAGCCAGTCAGTAAATGAGGACATCCACTTTGCGACGGCACTAATGCCAGCCCGCCGAAGCATGTAACAAAAGCGAGCACGTTCTCCCTCACTACTGGAGAAGCTGGTTGATGGAGTGGGGCCTGCCGGTTTCAGGCATCCCGTTACAGTGGAGGACCAGCGCGTTATATGGTTGTAAGGACCCACTCGGTTTGGTGAAGGTAATCGAGCAGGATCTAGATTCCCTTGATATATTGCAGTCGACGGATGCCAAGATGGACGCGAAGGGATATGTAGATGTGACGCTGGTATCAGAGAATGCAAAGGATGTCCCGGACGATTTGTCTATTCCTAGGAATCAAATAATATACAAACTATACTAGTTGTTTCTAGGATATGGACTTCGAGGTTCGCTCTATCATGTACATATCACAAATGTGTCAATGTGAATCATCGAACAAGGATGTCAGCTGTGTAAAGATTGATGATTGCTCGGGATGGCTAGCACTGGGCCAGCCCGCCGTGGGTATACCACTAGTACCAGGCTAGCACCATGCGTGATTTGCCAGCTTCATCGCTACAACATCAAATCAGACAGAGGATGACGCTGGTCGCCGTCGCAGAAAGCGAACAGCGCCGGGCCCGACGGCCGCGGTCTACGAGCCGAGTTTGTCATCTCAAAACCTTTGTACCCGGGTGATATGCACGCTTGAGGCCTTAGGGGCCGATGGAATAAACGGGCAAGAGAATAAATCATTTGAGAGGAGCGGAGGCGGAGGTGTAGAAGGCCCGACTAAATTAGGAGCTGATGGGATGAATGGTGAAGGGGATGAATCATTTGTGAGGAGCGGAGGTGTAGACGGCCCAGGCGAATCAGTGTCGGGCGGGTCGTCCAGGTGTGAGATTGTCGAGGGCGGGGTTAAGGGTGGTTGGAGCTCAATGTCGGGTGAGTCGCTTAGGATTGCGGCTATAGAAACCAGTATTCAACACCTGCATTCCTTGTAGTGGTATAGGACATATACCGCCATTCTCAACGAGTAAAGGCATTTGTTTCTGACTTAAGAATTTTTCTATTGCACCAGCAGTAAGGGTTTCCTATGCGCGTGCGTTGCTGGTTCATTTCGGGCATAAATGGCGAAACTTGGACATACCTCGCCCTCAATAAGCCGAAGGTCATCGTCATGGGCAATAGCTATGATGTCCTCAGCTGCTGGGACGTCATCGTTACATTTCTTTTGGCCCGCTGAGTGCTATTAAAATGAGCGGTACTCAGGCAGACGAACCTCTATAATATAGTCTAATATCCCGACGAGCGGGTCGCGATACTGGTACCAAAGCGTTAAGCACCCTCTCTCCATCATCTCACACAGAAAGAGCACCTACCTTTGAACTACCTGGAATTTGTGTCACTTGTATCTCGTCGTCCCGACGGCGAGAAGACATAGCCTGAAGAACGTACTGGGTCGAAATCACTCTTATGACACTCTACGTTTCCACCAATGTTACGCCAAAAATATTTTACTCCACCACCACTGGACTCTCGAGTCTCCAGAGATACTGTCGTGGCGTCCGAGTCACCTGGCATGGTGCCATCAAACGCGGCAGCAGCCCATGATGTCGCCAAAGTAAAACCAGTGACAAGAATGAGGTCTTCCATATGCTTGACGGACAACCCCTTCTTTTTTGACCAGCGGAACCAGCTGTCCACGTTATCTTTGATGTGATTCTCGAATACTTTTATGGGGATAACATCTTGGCGGTAGCCCTCGTGAAAAGACAAAAGCGCTCCACGGTGCTGAGTGCTACACTGAAACATTTGACCCATGGAACTACAAATGCGAAAATTATAAGTTGAAGCTGTCCAGAACAGGATCATGACTCACTCCGAGTGTTCGCGAGGACGGAGGTTCTCTATTTTGGACACATGAGGGGAACGATACTCCGCTTCGCGAATATTACGGATATCGCGGAAATGAGTTGGTGTAATACACTCGTATTTATCGGGTTTTACGATCAAGTTGTTTGAGGGATCGTCCCAAGGGAGAGTCACATTGAGCATGCGCGTGAAAGTCCCATTATCTAAATAACCAACATCGCCGATCGAAACGTGGCCGGGTTCCCTGTAAAGTGTCTTATCGGGCTTTGGGTCCCACAACGCAAGGCCGTGATATTCGGACGACATTTGCTCCCGGTAAATGTTGGACGGCTGGTTTAATGGCATGATGGGAGGGAAGTGGAAGTGTACTTGTGGGCGCAAACAGCGTCCGGCGGCTGGCCAGGTGCCGTAGCCCGTGTGAAGTGGTTATCACGATTATTGTCACGACCTGTCGGGCTGGTAGTAAGCGCTGGTAACTGACTGGTGAGCGCCAAAGCGCCAATATCAATGACAGGATCATAGATACAGTAATCTGACGTGTGAGCCTGCACGGTACATCATTGCAGAATCGGTCCGACGAGCATTCGAGATCATGGTGGTTGACCTTTGCGGAGACGGATGTTCCTTTTTCGATTAGCATATATACCGCGTGAGTCTGGCGATAAGCATCATAAGCTGTTGTCTTTTGTGTAACGAAATACATGAAAAGTATTCAATTGGGTGGAGGGGGGCATTGCACAGTTATGGGAAGAGAAAGAGAAGACCGTGTGATTGACCAAACGGTGACAGATTTAAACTGAGAGCGGCGCGGGACTCACCTTGGGACTCACTCAAGTTATTCTGTTACTTCTTCAAGATTTACAGTAAGCTTCAGGTTTTATATTCTAACGCGTCACCTCGTGAAGCTTGGAGCGCTGTACAGGGAAACCGAGGACGCGCCACGCAGCCCGTCGGTTAGTGCGGCAGAGCCTTCTCCCGAACCGTGAAGTTTCGTGCCGTACTTAGGGCGGTCTCCAGGAACAAATGTTTTTTGCGTCAAATCTGGACAGTGACGGCGGAGATAACGGAAGGCTTGCACAGGAGATGCAAATAACATATCAAGAGTGAAACATCCCATAGGTGGAAAAGGGTAAAGGTTGAACTGTGTAACACGTTCGTCATAGATTGTACACCCGATTATAGACTACTATCCCAGCTTACTGGTATACCAAAGCGCGGACATGCGATCATCGAAAACTGGACTCCCCATCGTTATACACCCAACTTCTACTCACTACGCCTATCGTCCCTGTCCTACATCACCGCGAAGCTCTCCGTCTCCTTTACCGAATCGGGTTCCTCGAAGGTCCCGCAACTTTTGATTCATCCCTTCATGAAATCAAGAACAGATGAGCCAAAATGGAAAAAAACTGAATCAGGGTAAGTCTATCCAAGTCAACTCACAAAGGTTCCGCAGAGCGTGATGAGGAGGCAGGAAGCGGAGCCGTTGGAATTAATTCGCTGCCGTCGGGCCCAAATTTCGGTAAAATCTGAAGCCTGTCCCTGCCGCCCAAGTGATCAATCCTACGCGGGCCTTTACTCAGCTCCTCTTCATTCTTGCATCGCTCTCTAAACGCGCCATTAATCCGACCCCGCTCTTCAGCGCCCAATTTGCTCAATGCGCGTCTGGGGAATGCCATCCTCAGGTCCTCGTGTAACGTCCTCAGTACTTCTTGAACGGTAACACCGTCGTCTCGAGTGTCGCCAGAAGCCTCGACGGTGATAAGTTGCGGATACCCTTGATGACTCTCCAATTTAAGCGATGGCATGGGTGGGTTCACGGCGGGGGCATTCATTTCTTCTTTTGGGAGATTGTAATCGTGCTCGGAGGAATCGTTCATCTCGAGTTTGAGATTATACCTTGTTAATACGGGATGTATGACGAGTGGAACTGGCTCTCCCTTGTATTGAGACCATTAGTACCTTTGATTATAGATCGAAGAGAAGACATCACACATCGAATTCGGCTGCCGCGAAAAAGATGGCTTTCTTTTCATCGGAAACTGGGGGTTCACTATCCGATGGGTCTTTTAGGATCGCAGCTGTCGAAACCAGCATTCAGTCCCCCCTACATTTGTTGAAGTAGTAAAGAACATACCACCATTCTCAACGAGTAAAGGCATTTGTTTTTCGCGTAAATACTCCTCTACTGTATCCGCGCTCAAGTTTTCCTAGACGCGCCCATAACTCGTTTACTTCGAACAGAAATTCCAGCATTTTGACTTGGACATACCACACCTTCGATAAGTTGAAGGTCGTCATCATGGGCAATGGCTAGGATGCCCTCTTCTGTGTCGTCCACCTCACATTTCTTTTGGGGCACACTAAGTACAATCAATGTGAACAGTCATATCTAGGCGCACGAACCTCCGCGATGTAGTCCAGAACCCCGACGAGTGGATCGCGATACTGAAACCAAATCGTCACGCTTCCTTCGCCATCAACTCAGAATGGAAAAATACCCACTTTTGGAGCACCTGGAACCTGTGATACCTGTATCTCATCCTCTCTTCGGTTGTCAGGGTCATCAGGTCGGGGCTTTGCTGCAGCTCGGATTCGCTTTCCCCAAAAGAGGACGCGTTTAGCGCGGAAGCCCCTGATAAAGACGCACTGATCCGCCACTTGCATCATGGGTGGATTTTGCTTTCCATGCAACGACAAAAGAAGAATTAGGGCATGTCCAATAAACTTGGTTTGGAGAACTAACTGGGTCGAAACGGCTGTTGTGATAGGATACGGGGCCCCGAACGTTGTTCCAAGTGAAAATGGCCCCAACATTACCGAATGTTGTGCTCGCCAGAGAAATTTCTGCGTTCAAAGTGTTGTCCGCAAACGCGGCGGCCGCCCATGAGGTGACCAAAGTACAACCAGAGACAAGGATTATGTCTTCCATGCGCTCGACGTTCAGTTGGTTGGCCTGTGCCCAGCTAAACCACATGTCTACATGTTCTTTGATGTAGTCTTCGAACGCTTTCGTGCGGATAACGTCTTGGCGGTGACCCCCGTTGGGAAGTGACAATAGTGCACCGCGATTCCGGAACCTATACGTGATGCCTTCCGCACTGCGAGAATGTTGAGTCGACTGGGGTTGTCCGGGAGAGGATTATGACTCACTCGTCGGGTGTCATGGCATGCAAATTACCAGCATTTGTCTCCGCGGACACAAGACGAGAGTAGTGATTCATTGCTCGGAACGTGTCATTGATGGTATTGACGAATGGACCCCAGTCCAGGGAATCGTAATACTCTGGGATACCAAGCATTCTATTCGACGGATGGTCCCATGGAAGCATCACATTGAACATGCGGATGAACCTCCCGTCATGTAAATAGCCAACGTCGCCAATCGAGACACTGTGGTAGATGTTTGTCGGAGGGTCTGGATTCCATAACGCAATGCCGTGAGACAGTGCTGTGAGTTGGTCTCGGTAAATGGTGTATGGCGGATCTACTGTCATGGGGGAGGAAAGAGTGTCCTTGCATGTGGGCGTTCGTCATTCCAATTATAGGAATAGCTTGTTATGTGCAGTACAACAAATGAAGCACTGAAGCCCTGTGCAACCTGTGCAGTTGCCCGCGCGGCGTTCGCTGGAGGCTGAATCTGACCACTGACCACCGTACTCAACAATCTATCGACAGATGGTGAAGTCGTAAATCAAGATGTTGTCGTATCCACCTCTTCTGCAGCTGTATTGCCCGTTGGCTTGCGGCGCAATAAGAGAAAAACCGAATCATAACCCTTTTCTCAATTCTGCTCCTACGGTCGCCATGTGCTCGGCAGCGCCCCGAGTTCATCTCGCCATCTGTCCGCCTGCATGCTCGACCTCCGCCTTGCCTTCGACTACACTAGAAGGGTCTCCAGTGCACTCGAGATTGGGTGCGCGGGCGATGCCTTCCCCTACACCTGCCCACCATTCGTTTCGCTCTATTAGGTACTAATATTCCCCCCCTCTCTTAGTTCTCTACGGTAAATCTCTATCCTCCCGGACTCGTGCCATCCCACTGTGCTACAGTAGCTTTCATAGCTGGGACCCCAAAAATCACACGGTACCGAAAATGGTCGGATTATAGTCGGAAAAAAAATGACAAGTCAGCTTATGGTGTCATTATTATGTATTTTCCATGCACTTTATCCTCCTCAAATAACTCGTTTCCGCGGTGACTTCGTACACCTTCCATACAAACCGCAATCATGTCTGCCACTGTCTGCCAGTGATGTCGCTAAATCCTCCGATTCCGTGGTTTTTCCATCTCCTGTTGGTAGCTCATGTGGCGCCTCTCAGCGGCACTGACAGATTCCTTGGTTTCAATTGGTGTGCATTAGTAAAATGCCATCAGAACAGCCAGCAATGCACGACCCTGCGCCGAAAAGTTACTATGGATTACAACAAACACAGCTTCATGTCTGCCACGGTATTACATATCGTTGGGTGTCAATTTTATTTCCTTCAGTGCAGAAGCATGTTCTGTAGTTAACTCATGTGATCTGTATTATAGTGAACCTTTGCCTTTGGCCAGCCTTTCGGCGGCGCATACCGCTCATGTTCCGAGTCCGTCGTGTACTCGAATAAATAAAAAAAGCGAGACGCCGCTGGGAGTGACATCCACCGCAAGGCAATGATGCCCGATCATGAGGCATTCTGAGACATTCTTTTTGAGGCCTTGGGCGCACTATATTGCCCTATATAATGTAACCCCGTTCGGTCCCCTTGGGAGAGCCATTCGAGCGACATTAGGAACTGCTTATTCGTCTCTTTGACATACACCGAGACTCATCTACGTGCTTCCCCAAAGTCACCAATTAACTACTCGAGCTCTATTCTTCTGACGCACATGATTCTGGATGTATGTTTTCCATCCCTATACTTTATCAAAGTTCTGATCCTGCCATTAGGTCGCCAAAAAACATCAGCAACTCAGACACCGCGTCGATCAACACAATCGTGAAAGCTTTAGTATCAAACGCAATTGTCGCTGGGATCGGAATTGTTCTATTTACCCTTATACGGGGATATTTTCCTCTCATTTATGAACCCAAGAGTTTCTCTATTTCCAAAGCGCGCGCATATCCAATAGTGTTATTGTATCCCATGCTTATTTTCTTGTAGAAGGCGACAGCAGCCATTATCTCCTCGCCTCCTAGGATGGGTCATTTCTGTTTTTAATGCAGACCTTAACGATATCAAGGAAATCAATGGACTGGACTGCTACTTCTTTGTTCGTTTCCTCCGCATGATGGTCCGCGTCATGCTGCCAATCTGGCTTCTATCCTGGGCTGTCCTTATCCCTCTTACAGCCATAGATACCGAAGTACCTGGACATTCAGGTCTTGACAAACTTATCTTGGGCAGTATTGCAACCAATAGGCAGCCGCGTTATGCCGCAGGACATCTACTGCTCGCATGGTTATTCACGAGTAAGGTTCTTGTTTAGTTTCCCTGCGATAATTCTTTTGGCCGTTATAGTATGGATTTGGTTTAACATCAAATTTGAGATGAAAAACTACGTTCGCGTACGCCAGGATTACCTTGTCAGCCACGCCCACTCCACGGCTCAGGCTTGCCCTGGACTGGTCACTGGCATTCCGCCCGAGTACCTTTCAGAGCTGAGTCTTACTCGCCTGTTCGACCACCTGCAAGGGGGTGTTCGTAAAGTGTGGATAAATCGTGATCTTAAAGATATGCCCGACTTGTACGACCGTCGGCTGAAGGCGTGCGATGTCCTCGAATCTGCGGAAACGTCTCTTCTCAATATAGCACGCAAGAGGAACAAGAAGCAGAAGAGTGCCGGAAAGATTACCAATAACGAAAAGAAATCCGCAAGTGACCCTGAAGCCCCTTGCAAGGGACTCCTGGAAGAGTTGGTACCGAGACAAGATCGGCCATCCCATCGGTTACCCCTTTTCTCTTGGTTACCTTTCTCCGTTCCTTTTGTGGGAAAAAAGGTCGACACGATTGAATGGGCAAGTGAACAAGTGCACGAGTTGACCAGGCAACTGGAGCAAAGGCGCGAAATACTTGCACGCGACATCGCCCAAACCACTGCTGCGGAGGCGGGGACGACTATCCGAACGCATCACATAAGCATTGGCAAGTTAAGCTTTGCTTTTCCATCGGTTCCTACGTCGCTCCCCGTCATTGGAACAAATCCTGTCGTTTTCTCAAACCAGACCTATCCGCCCGTGAACGCAGCATTCATCATGTGGCCCACATAGCAGCACAAACTCTCACTCATGATGAGCCATATTGCATGTCAGCGTCACACAAATATGTTGCTGTTGCACCTGAAGACGTAATATGGGAGAATCTGGCCATGAACCACTACGACCGTCAGATACGATCCGCACTTTCTTGGGCTATAACTATTGGATTAATCCTGGCACGGTCAATCCCAGGTCGGTCGCATCCGATCTAATGCAGTTAGACGACTGACTTGGTTCCCAAGTGACGTTTATCGGCATCATTTCGAACATCCACGCCTTGTGTCTTACGTATGACTGGTTGAAATGGGTTTGCAAGCTCCCGGGTGTGGTCATCGATTTCGTCCAGGTTTTCTTAGCCACCGTGTTGCTTCAGATGCTCTTTCATCTAGTACCAAGAATAATGCGGATGCAGGCACGATTTGAAGGTATTCCGCAGAAGACAGGTGTGGAACTGTGTTTAATGGATCGGTACTTCCTGTTCCAAGTCATCGTACGTACACTTGTGCTACCCTTGATCAAATTGCTTACGAAAATATGTCAGGTCGGCTTTTCGATTGTTACATTTTCGTCTGGTATTATTGCGTCTTTACCCGGTCTAGTGAGCAACCCGTCAGGAGTGCCGTCACTTCTGGCTCAAAACATGCCAGAAGCTTCGACGCTATTCCTGACGTGAGTGCTGTCATTTGGCTGTCTAGAACGCTATCTTACTCGAGGCTATAGTTTTGTCATGTACCAAGGTCTTTCTGTGACGGCTCACGGGTTCTCTCAAACTATTCGATTGATTATGTACACCGTCAAGATAATCCTCTTTGCCTCTACCCCACGCGCCGTGTACGAGATCAAGTACTCTCCTATCACATTGGAATGGGGTACACACTTCCCCAAGATGACCCAACTGGTTGTAGTCACTTTGGGCTACTCCATCATATCCCCTGTCATCAACGGCCTCGCATCTGTGGCCTTCTTTCTGTTCTACTTCCTGTACAAATACCTACTCACTTGGGTCATCGACCAACCTCCCTCCAGCGACACCGGCGGCCTCTTCTTCCCAAAAGCGATTAACCATATATTCGTTGGGCTTTATGTACAACAGCTCTGCTTGTGCGCCCTGTTTTTCCTCGCCGAGAATGAAAAGCATCAGCCCAATGCGATCCCTGAGGGTGCGCTCATGGTAGTGCTGATTATCTTCTCGGTAAGCATCGTCCAACGACCAATCGAACTATTCTCACACACGACTCAGGCATTCTTCCACCACACTATCCGCAATTCTTACGGCCCTCTCATTAAGGCCCTACCCCTCTCGCGCGCCAATAGTCCCTACAATAGGCTCGGGCCTGAAGTTCCTACGACGGCTGATGTGCAAAAACCGACTTATAACTCCGAGGACGTCCAGGACATGGACTATGACGACGTTTCTGCGCCTGTTTCCCATCAACCAGTCAGTAAATGAGGACACCCACTTTGCGATGGCACTAATACCAGCCCGCCGAAGCGTGCAAAAAAAGGACCGCTAGCATGTTCTTCCTCACTACTGGCGAAGCTGGTTGAGGGAGAAGAGCCTGCCGATTTCAGGCATCCCGTTACGGTGGAGGGCCAGCGCGTTATATGGTTGCCCAAGGACCCACTCGGTTTGGTGAAGGTAATCGAGCAGGATCTAGATTCCCTTGATATATTACAGTCGACGGAGGGTGCTGAGATGGACGCCAAAGGTTATGTAGACGTGACGCTGGTATCAGAGGATGCAAAGGATGTCCCGAAAGAGGGATAACATAGCTCGATGAACGGGGTAGAAATGATGCCGAGAAAGACGAGCGCAGCGACGATGATAACAATGAGAAAGAAAGTTGACGAGAGGAAGAAGCGATAGCACACAAGTCGAAGGAAGTACATAAACATAGGAATCCTTTGTATCTACGCTTTAGGTATAGTAAGATTGATTCTTTTATATACTAGGATATGACGTCGACCGAGAGAAGGTGAAACAAGTGAGTAACAACCGAGGGTGCGAGAGTTCTTTGGGCTACTCGCGTTTGACGTCATACTGTGGGTACGTGTAAGGACCATGAAAGGAAAACGTAGCATGTGTATGGATGCAGAATGACGAGGGTGTAAAGTAGGCAGGCGTTCGGGTATATCATGTGTTACTGAAACGACGTGTAGTGTAGAAAGGAATCGGCATCAGATGTCTTATTTAAGAAAGAAATAAGGAGGACCTTGGTATTAAGCACTTTAAGGACTGATTAA
>WNFI01147925.1_pt1 | contig 10383 bp, 9 predicted proteins | sample 5400471 | NCBI WGS metagenome assembly WNFI01 (sample SAMN13153348, study PRJNA577476) | soil metagenome | isolation source: 100 cm saprolite on Douglas fir-dominated hillslope | place: USA:California | collected 2013-09-17 | reverse complement strand
AGGAATTTTTGAGATATTAGGGCAAAGCAGATCGTCAAGGGAGAACCCAGCCCTGGATATATTTTACGATAGGAAGTTTTGGTCATGCCAACAATTGTCTATCTTTGATTGAGCAGGGTCAATGGCGGAATACAGTCACACAATGGGTGTTGAATTCACAAATCTTGATATGCTGAGCTGATGTCAGTGTTCAAGTGGTTGCCAACCAAATCTGCGGCGAGCCGTCATTTCCTGAATAGCTGTATTAATCTATCATAACCGGCGCGGGATCCGATCCAATACCAGATCAAATCATCCTCTTCAAGAATACCGACCGCACGATAATTCGATCCAATACGGACTGAATAGATCGGCCGGGTCGGATGAATGGATTTGAAACGTAAGCCTGGATAATGAGGATTTTCAATAAAAAGACGATATGCCTGCCGCGCTTGTTTTTGAACGTCGGCAGGCAATTCTGCAAAGGCTTTCCGGAACTTGGTGGTAGTGTGAGACTTCATAATCCTTCGGGATCAAGTTTCTTGGTTTTCTTTCCCTTATGTTCTGCCAGTGCGTCATCCGCTAGTTGGGATAACGCATCGCTGGATCTTGCGAACAGTTTTGACCATCGTTCATCAGAGTGCAATTCTTCCAGAATCCACTCTGCGACTTCCTTCTGTTCAGCCGGAGGAAGTTTTTCAATTTCAGAGAAGGCTAACTCTAATTCAGTCATTCTGGCTCCTTACTTTTTCAAAGTATAGCATGTTTGAAAGGTCCGGATCTTACGCCATATCCCTCTAATGACAGTTCCAGATTCATACAACTCTGCCTTAGGAATCACATGGCAATTCCATCACGGCGGACATTCATTAAGAACGGCATCTTGCTTTCCTGAAACTGGAGACGCGAAGCAAACGCTCGTGATATTACGACATCATTATCTAGCGACAACTTGGCGACAATCTTTGAAGTTTTGCGGAAAACATCAGCGGATCTGAAATCATCCTTCAAAACAATTAGCACATCAATGTCGGAATCACCACGCGCGTCTCCGCGCGCCTGTGAACCGTAGAGTATCAATTTCTCCATTTGTTCGCCAAGGGCGGTATTCAATTCTGCTCGCAGATTGCGCAGTATTCGGTGTAAATATTTTTGTTCCATCATCATATTTTGCCCTTTTACAAAACTCGCCGCGCCGACCGACTCCTTCTTCCAAAAGGTAACTCTTCCTCCTTGCAGGAGAAACACAAAGGAGAGTGGAGGCGGCCATATCCGCTATCCTTCGGCTACCGCTGCAGCTATTTATGGTTTACAGGGAGTTTAAGAGAAAACTATTGTCCAAATTCAGCTTTGATAAATCCGATTTGCAAAACCTCCATCTCCTTAAATATTGAGGCTACATCAAGCTGATCAAAGACAGAATGAAATTCTAAATCGAGTTATACTATTCCTACTCGGAGTTCAAATTTCGAGCCAGAGAGATGTTCAAAATGCCTATTGTAGTGCTCACGGCTTCAAGAACTCGTTGACCTCACGGCTTCCGATTCAACGTTTCGCATCCTCCTGAATTTGCTAAAAAGTGCAGACTAGATATCCTGCAGCTTCCCAGCGCAGGAGCGATCCTACTGGCTCCTCCCAAATTTCCGGGGGGAGGGCGAATATTTGAGTTTGGCCCGTCCGCATCTTAAATCGGATTTGGTCACACAGATCTATAGCCCGGGCGCACGTCAAATGACTTCCGCGCCTGTAAAATATATTTCGAGATTGTAAGTTCATTTCCCTTGACGACGGCATGCGGCGGGAGTATAACCCAAACGGCTGTGATGAACAAAAAAAGTATTCAACACCAAAAGGAAGTGATCGCCTTGGACGCTGATGACCATTTAGCGCGTTCAAAGTCCGATCATTTAAACTTCTTCGAATTGCGACTGTCTACACAGAGAGTGGTGCGCCCTTACCGCTCTTGTCATTCGTGCGCAGCATGATCGAGTAGTTCGATTCGCTGTGCCCAATGCTCAGTCGCCACCTTCGGAGAAATCCAAGGTGGTTTTTATTTTTGTGAAGGAGCTGACACCATGGCATTCATCAGTGAATTGACCGGACGACCTGTCACGGATTACGACGGCAACCAGATCGGTGTCCTAAAGGATGTCATTGCACACCCCTACAAGGAATTTGCGTTGCCTGTCATCGATGCGATCATCGTGCATTCGGAACAAGGTGACCGGATGTTTCCCTATGCGGACCTTGCAGCTCTGCTCTCGGCGGCGATCCCGTTGAATCGCCCGAGCGCAGACATCCTTTCCTATGAAATGCGCGAAGAAGATATTCGCCTGGTAGAGGACGTCCTGGATCAACAAATTCTGGATATGGACGGGGCGCGGGTCGTGCGGGTCAATGACATTGAACTCGTACGCGTGAACGGAAATGTGGTGGTCAGCAATGTCGACATAGGACTGCTCGGGATTCTGCGCCGGCTGGGGATGGAAAAGATTGGTCGCTGGGTTGCACGCAGTTTGCACTCCGACTTCACGGCCGGCACCATTTCATGGGATTTTGTTGAACCGTTGCTGCACGATAATTCGATGCGACTCAAGGTGCCGGTCACAAAATTGACCGATCTTCACCCGTCGGATATCGCAGAGATCATATCCGACCTGAGCCGGTCGGAGCACAGTGACCTGCTCCACAAGCTTGACCTCAAAAAACTTGCTGACACCCTGGAGGAGGTGGAGCCGGACTTCCAGGCAAATCTGATCGAACACTTCCCGGATGAAACGGTGGCCGATGTGCTGGAGGAAATGTCCCCTGATGAGGCCACGGATCTCCTGGCCGAACTTCCCGACGCCCGCCGCGAGGATCTCCTGAATCTGATGCAAACGGAGGAGGCCGATGAAGTTCGAAATCTTCTGCGCTACGAGGAAGACAAGGCGGGCGGCTTGATGACCACCGATTACATCACGGTCAACCCGGAGATGACCGCGGCGCAGTGCATTGATCACCTTCGAAAAGAGGGGGAAGAAAGCGAACTTGTTTATTATGTCTATGTGACGGATCGCGACGAGCATTTGCTCGGCATGTTCTCGCTCAATGAGTTGATCCTCGCTCAACCCGAATCGCTGGTCTCTTCTTTCATGCAAAAGCGCGTGATCAGTGTTGAACTGGATGCCGAGCAGGAAGAGATCGCGCATACCATCGCAAAATATAATTTGATGGCAGTGCCCGTCGTGGATACGGAAAATCATCTTCAGGGAATTGTCACTGCTGATGATGCGCTGGACAAGATATTGCCGACCACCTGGAAGAAACGACTTCCCCACTTCTTCGGAGCACGCGATTGATCAATTTTCTGAGCCGGGTTCGAAGGGTGTGGCTTGCCAATCCCTGGCTGCGACGCATACTCATTTTTGTTTCGGTCTTTGGACCGGCCACAATCACCGCGATGGCGGACAATGATGCCAGCGGCGTCGCAACGTACTCCATCGCGGGGGCAACACTTGGGTATCCCATCTTGTTTTTGCTGGGCATCATTACCGTCCTGCTTGGGATCACCCAGGAAATGGGTATGCGGCTCCCCTTGGTGCCCCGCCGCGGCCTGGCCGACCTGATCCGCGAGAAATTCGGCATTCGGGTGTCGCTCTTCATATTCCTGGCGCTGCTGGTCGCAAACCTCGGAACGATCGTAGTGGATCTCGCTGCCGTAAATACTACCAGCAGCATGTTAGGCATACCAGCAGTTCCATTCCTGTTAGGGATCCTGATCCTCACCTTTGTCTTTATTACCTGGGGAAATTACAAATTGACCCAAAACATCATGCTGGTTGTCTGCCTTTTCTATTTTGCATACATTTTCTCGGCCGTGCAGGCGAATCCAGATTGGGGCGCGGCCGTCAGCAACCTCTTCTATCCGCATGGAGTGACGTGGACAGGCGAATACACCCGCAGTTACCTCATCATCGGCATGGGAGTGCTGGGGACTACCATCACGCCCTGGGGACAGTTCTTTATCAGCAGCTTTGCTTTCGACAAGAAAATGGATAAGGACACCATCATCTACTCTCAATTGGAGACGTATGTTGGCGCATTCCTTACGGATTTCTTTTCATTCTTCATGATCGTCGCCACCGCAGCCACCCTGTTCAGCCGAAACATACAGCTCGTGTCGGGTGAGCAGGCGGCTTTGGCGATCAGACCGTTTGCCGGAGAGCTGGCCAGCTCTCTGTTTGCCTTCGGCATCCTGGCGGCCGGCTTCATCGGGATCGTCATCATTTCGCTGTCCACAGCATACGCGTTCTCTGAATTTTTTGGCCTCTCCGGCAGCCTGGACACGGATTTCCGAAAAAGCAAAACATTTTATATCCTCTTTTTGGTTCAACTCATACTGGCGGCACTCATCATATTGATCCCGGGGGTATCGTTGTTCAGCCTGGCCATTGGCTCACAGGTCCTCAATGCGATGATCCTCCCGCTTGTCTTCTATTATCTGATCAAACTGACCAGCAGTGAAAAGTTGATGGGCCTCTTCGTCAATAGTGGTTTTCAAAAATATTTCACAATCGTTTCTTCGGGCGTCATTCTCATTGCTTCTTTTGTAACCCTGGCCGCTGTAATATTCCGGTGGTGACCCCGCGTCCGCAGAATTTCGGAAGTTCGCCGGGCAGGGAGACTAACCGGCGGTAGTGTCTGTGGGGGTCAGGCGCGCCCGAGCGGATCCCAAATCAGCTTATAATCGACCAAAATTGGCGGAAATCCGTGTAGATCCGGGCATTTTGGCTCAGGCCGGGATCTCCCATCTCCTGGGTTGCAAACACTCCGGACCGGACCCGGCCAGATCATGGCGATTGCACTCATCGAAGCACCACGGCGGAATCGATTATGGGAGAGAGGCGCGAATGATCAGTGTAAAAGATTTGGTTCGCAAGAAGGGCAGTCATGTCTTTGCGGTAAAGCCGGATTCCATGGTGGTGGAAGCACTGGCCCTCATGGCAGAAAAGAATACGGGTGCGGTGATGGTCATGAGCGGGACAAAAGTGGTTGGGATCCTCTCCGAGCGCGACTGCGTCCGCAAAGGTGAATTACTCGGAAAAACTGCGAAAAATACGAAGGTCAGCGAGATGATGACCAGCAAAGTTCTGTATGTTGAGACCTCGCAGTCCCTCGAGGAGTGTATGGCGATCATGATCGACAATTATCAAAAATTCATGATCTCTCAGCTGGAGCACTATATTTCTGGGACACACCATTCATGACTTCCGCAAGCTCTCCGCCGCCGGCAAAACCGGCGGCGGATTTTTTCGCGGCGCCCCACGCCAGGCCCTGGCCCATCGACCAACGTCCGACTGGCCGGGCCGCCGGGTAGGTCTCCCGAACCACATATCGGAGCGATGCCCTGCTATTCGCTCAATTCCTTTTGATCCATCTGGTTATGTTAGGTTCAAGCCCTTAGACCGGAGACGAAGGGTCTGGCAGATCAATTGCTGTATAATGCACGCAGAAAGAGATTGGTCCTCAGATCTGGAGTGAAATGATCGATACTGACCTCGTCCCACTGCGCTCAGCCATCGAACCCTATGTTCCTCTGGGGCGTCCCGGACTCTTACCCGCGCTTTATGCAGCTCAAAAAATTTACGGTTGGTTGTCTGAGCCAGTTGCCAGTGAGATCGCCACATCTCTGGATATTCCTCTGGCGGATGTGCATGGGGTCATTGAATTCTATAATTTGTTCTATAACGAGCGGGTTGGGAAACGGATCATTCGCGTGTGTACCGATCCGGCCTGCGCATTGAAAAATGCCGACACCCTGCTTGACCACCTCTGCGCTCAGCATGGGATCGAGGCGGGCCAAACGACCTTGGATGGGCAAGTTACCATCGAGTCCAGCCCCTGTCTTGGACTTTGTGAACTTGCTCCGGCGGCGCTCGTGGATGACCAAGCCGAGACAAAGATTGATCTGAGCGCGGACACCTACGATCTGGGTCGACCCAAATCATTGATCGGCGGCTCTCTTCGATTACTGACGGATCACTGCGGGAATGGCACGACCTCCCTCGAACAGTACGGCGGATATTCTGCCCTCAAAAAAGCACTGAAGATGGCGCCCGCCGAGGTGATTGACGAAGTCAAGGCATCCGGGCTCGTCGGACGAGGGGGTGCGGCATTCCCCACAGGTGTCAAGTGGGAGGGCGCGGCCAGCGCCCAGGGACTTCCAAAATACGTCATTTGCAACGCGGACGAATCCGAACCGGGTACGTTCAAGGACCGGATCCTTCTGCTCGACGATCCCCACCGCGTGATCGAAGGGCTCGCGATTGCCGGATATGCCATCGGCGCCGCACACGGGTATATTTATCTACGCGGAGAATATCCCTACATCTTGCCGGTTTTGCAAAACGCGATCTCGGAAGCGAAACGTGCGGGCTGGCTGGGAACTGCGATCGGTGGTTCCAACTTTTCATTCGACATCCAAATTCGCCTTGGAGCGGGTGCCTACATCTGTGGTGAGGAAACCGCGCTGTTCGAATCCATCGAAGGGAAGCGCGGATTCCCCCGCATTAAACCTCCCTTCCCGACCACCTTCGGCCTCTTTGGAAAACCCACGGTCATCAACAATGTCGAAACCCTCTGCAATATACCCATCCTCATCAGCCAGGGAGCGAGCGTTTATCGACAGATCGGGACCGAGAAATCACCCGGCCCAAAATTATTTTGTGTTTCCGGGGATGTTGCCCGACCAGGTCTGTACGAACTTGCCTTCGGGGCAACCCTTCGCGAGCTGCTGGAACTGGCCGGAGGAGTGGCAGCGGGCAGCGGCCTGCAGGCAGTTCTCTTTGGCGGTGCCGCAGGTGCATTCGCCACCCCTGCACATTTGGATGTGAAGCTAACCTTCGAAGACCTGCGCGCAGCCGGCCTGCCTCTCGGCTCCGGTGTCGTAATGGTGTTCGATGAGTCGCGAGATCTGCGCGACGTCCTCGCTCGGCTGGGACGATTTTTTGCCCATGAATCGTGTGGAAAATGTTACCCCTGCCAAATGGGCACTCAACGTCAGAAAGAGATCCTCTTGCGCATCGCGGCCGGCAAAACCTTGCCCGGTGATCTCGAGCGCCTTGAGGACGTGGGCTGGACCATGACCGATGCCTCCTTGTGTGGCCTGGGCCAGACCGCCGCCGGGAGCGTGCTGTCTGCGATCAAGCTGTGGCCTTCCATGTTCGAGGTTGGCTACGCGGCGAACAGGCTGAGGATGCAGACCTCAAAACAAAGTACAAATGAGAAAAAGGAAGCTAGACAAGTAAAAACCAAAAGTAGACAAGGCAAGCAGGCCAAGAAACCTGCAGAGCGCGGACGGAAATCCAAATCAAAATGATCGGGGAACTGAGAAACCCGTCGGACCATGGACCAATCAATCCGGTCGTCGGCCGAACGCGCGGAACTTCGAGGATCAATGAATGAACCCGTTTCACTCAACATCGATGGACAACAGCTTTCGGTTGAACCTGGAAAAACCCTTCTCCAGGTTGCCCAAGGAATCGGCAAAAATATCCCGATCATCTGTACCCACGATGCGACCACCTCCAATGGCTTATGCAGGATCTGCGTGGTGGAGGTGGAGGGGCAGCGGCTGCTCCAGCCCGCATGCATCGTGAAAGCGGCTGAGGGGATGAAGGTCAACACCCAGAGCCCGAAAGCCGTGAGGGCCCGCCGTACGATCCTGGAAATGCTCTCCTCCACCATGGATTTGTCGGATGCGCCCTCGATCTTGACCATGCTCGAGGAGTACGGCGCGGAAACTGACCGGTTTCCCGAGGCGGAACGCCGCGAAGTCGAGGTCAAGGATGACAACCCGATGTATATACGGGATTATTCGAAGTGTTTACTCTGCTGGCGCTGCGTCCAGGTCTGCGCGCAGGATGCCCAATTTACGTTTGCCATCAATTTTAGCGGCCGGGGCTTTGAGACCCAGATCGGGACATTCTTCGATCGGAGTATCCCCGAAACGACCTGTGTCCTATGCGGACAGTGCGTGGGTGTTTGTCCGACCGGTGCATTGAAACCGAAACGTGAGTACTTACTGGAGCAGGGATTGAGCCCGGAGCAGATTAGTGCCACGAGCAGCGGTCGAAAGCAAAGGAAGCCAAAATGATCGAAGAAGACCGGGTCGTTACCACTACCTGCCCTTATTGCGGGGTCGGCTGCAATCTGGAATTACATGTGAAGGATGATTTCATTTTCAAGGTGACCTCGCCATTTGACTCACCGGTCAATCACGGCAACTTGTGCGTTAAGGGCCGTTTTGGATACGATTATGTTTATCATCCCAAACGAGTCACCACGCCCCTGATCCGAAAGATAAAGCAGGAGCCGGGAAAAAGGACCCAAGCTTTCGATCGTTCCGAATGGCGGGAGGCCTCGTGGGACGAGGCCCTGGATCACATCGCAGATCGCCTGGTCGAGATCTACCAGCGGGACGGTCCCGATGCAATGTCCGTATATTGCTGTGCCAAAGCGACAAACGAAGACAATTACCTGATGCAAAAGCTGTACCGGACACTTTTTCGAACGAATAACATAGATCACTGCACACGGTTGTGTCATGCCGGCTCAGTCGTGGCCCTTCAGCAGGCGCTGGGTTCATCTGCGATGAGCAACACGGCAGCGCAGGTGATCAAGAATGATGTTTTCCTCGTGGTAGGTTCCAACACCGGAGAAAATCACCCGATCATTGCCTTACAAATGAAGGCTGCGGTCGAAAAGTATGGGGCGAAAATGATCGTGATCGATCCGCGCCGCATCGACCTGGTGAATTTTGCGGAAATGTGGCTGCCTTTGAAACCTGGCACGAACGTGCCAGTACTAAGTGCGATGGCACATGTGATCGTAAAGGAAGGGTTGGTCAACAATGAATTTGTTGCCAACCGCACCGAGGGTTATCAGGAATTCGTTGAATCCCTCGAAAAGTTTACACCCGAGTATGCCCAAGGCCTTTCCGGGGTACCCGCCGAGGATATTCGCAGCGCAGCACGCATGTATGCCACTGCCAAGAATGGAGCGATTTACTGGGGGATGGGCATATCCCAACTCTCCCATGGCACCGCCAGTGCCCTGGCGCTCATCCATTTGGCATTTCTGACGGGCCATATCGGCCGGGAGGGTACGGGCCTCAATCCATTGCGCGGGCAGAATAATGTTCAGGGTGCCAGCGATATGGGGGCGATGCCATTCCATTATCCGGGCTACATGCGTGTGGATAATGAAGAGAACGCCGGCAAATGGGAAAAGGCCTGGAACATAGAACCCGGTGGGCTGGCGCGTAAGCTGGGTCTGACAACCACTGAGATCCTTGGACACGCCCATGAGGGGGGCATCCGGGCCCTCTACATCATGGGAGAAAACCCGATGATGTCGGAGCCGAATTTGAACGAAACCTTTAAGCATATGCAGCAGCTTGAATTCCTAGTTTCCCAGGATCTGTTCATCAACGAATCGGGAGCCTTTGCGGATGTCTTCCTGCCGGCTACTTCCTTTGCGGAAAAGGATGGGACATTTACCAACACCGATCGCCGGGTTCAGCGCGTGCGCGCGGCCCATCCTCCGAGAGGGTTGGCCCGGCCCGACTGGCAGATCCTGGCGGACCTGGCGAAGCGCATTGGGTTGCGTCTTGGGCGGTCCGGGTCAGCAAACTGGGAGTATGACCACCCGTCTGAAATCTTCGCGGAGATGGCCAGCGTTGTGCCTGATTTCGCCGGCGTCACCTATGAACGTATCGAAAAGGTGGGTCTGCAGTATCCGGTGTGGGATAAGAACCATCCGGGCACGCCTACGCTCTTTACGGAGAGCTTCCCACGCGGTCGGGGAAAGTTCACCATTCTGGATTACGTCCCCGTCATGGAAGAGGCCGACGATGAATATCCGTTCATACTCACCACCGGACGGGTTCTGGAGCACTGGCACGGTGGAACCATGACACGCAATTCCGTCCTCAATGAGGCCTATCCAGAAGCCCTCGTTGAGATCCATCCCGCAGATGCAGAGATCCATGGCATCCAGGATGGCATGCCCGTGCGCGTGTCCTCCCGCCGTGGAGAAATTTTCCTGCGGGCCAGGGTGACGGCGAAAACGACCGTCGGTGTGCTCTTCATCTCCTGGCATTTTGCGGAGGCGGCGGCGAATTTGCTGACCAATGACGCCTTGGATCCCCAGGCCAAGATCCCTGAATTTAAGGCTTGCGCGGTTCAGATGTTCCCTGCGAGGGAAGACGAATTGGGGAATCCTGATCCGCTTCTGATACGGGGCAGATACTAAAGATTTTGAGTGGCCCCAGGCGACCGGAGCGGTCGCCTGTCTCATTGTGCGCCCAGCATGGGCGTTGATTAGAGGGTGAAAGACGCTTATGGAGGTTGATTGCGACGA
>WNFI01100651.1_pt1 | contig 10383 bp, 13 predicted proteins | sample 5400471 | NCBI WGS metagenome assembly WNFI01 (sample SAMN13153348, study PRJNA577476) | soil metagenome | isolation source: 100 cm saprolite on Douglas fir-dominated hillslope | place: USA:California | collected 2013-09-17 | reverse complement strand
CGCCCAAGCGTATCGCGAAATTTCTTTGTTACTGCGCCGACCTTCTGGTCGTGAAGCTTATCCAGGTGACGTTTTCTATTTGCACTCTCGTTTGCTGGAGCGTGCCTGTCGTTTGAATAAAGAGCACGGTGGTGGATCAATTACTGCGTTGCCAATTATTGAAACGCAAGGGAATGATATCTCTGCTTTCGTACCAACAAACGTGATTTCTATCACCGATGGCCAAATTTATTTGGAAGCTGATTTGTTTAATGCCGGCATGAAACCAGCTATTAACGTGGGTACTTCCGTATCTCGTGTTGGTTCCGCTGCGCAAATTAAAGCCATGAAACAAGTGGCTGGTACGATGAAGTTAGACTTGGCACAATTTCGTGAACTACAAGCGTTTTCACAATTTAGTTCTGACTTGGATGAGAAAACCAAAACCCAACTCGATCGAGGAACGCGTGTCAACGCAGTTCTCAAACAAGGATGGGATAAGCCATTAAAAGTAGAGGAGCAAGTTGTGGTGATTTTTGCAGCAGTAAATGGCTACTTAGATAAAGTGAAAGAAGAATTTTTGGGGAAGTGGGAAAAAGAATACCTAGGATATATTCACGGCCAACATGACGATATTCTCGTCAGCATGCACAAAGAACAAAAAATGACTGATGACACACTTGCCAACTTGCGCAAAGCCATTGAAGACTTTAACAGCGTACACGAAGAGTGGACGATGGAGGCATAGAGCTTTATGCCCAACACCCGACAAATCAAAAGCCGAATGAGTGCAGCGGGCAACATTTCCAAAATCACCAAAGCCATGGAGATGGTTTCTGCCAGCAAAATGCGTCGTGCTCAACAAAAAGCTGTTGCAACACGACCGTATACTCGTGCAATTCAAGATTCCCTCAGAAAAGTAGCTCAATTTACTGATCCTTCGCTCCATCCTTTGCTCGCCCATCACCAAGAAGGAAAAAATATTTTGGTGCTCTTCTCAACAGATCGAGGTTCGTGTGGAGCGCTGAATACCAATCTTTTTAAAAGTACATGGATATGGAATAAATCGCATCAAAATTTAGAAGTGATTGTGGTTGGTAAAAAAGCCGTGGCGTTTGCACGTAAAATGGGTTTGATAATTCACGCACAATTTACAGGATTACCAGAAAATGTCACTCTTGCAGAAATTTTACCAATTGCTCGCCTGGTAACTGACGGTTTTTTGACTCACCAGTTTAAAGCCGTCTTCATGATTCATATGGATTTTGTTAATACGCTCTCACAAAAAGTGAAAATCACTCAGCTCTTACCACTCGTTACAGAAATGAGCGAGCAAGATCGTGGTGTTGTGGAGCCAAAAATTAATTCGGAGTATACTTTTGAGCCAGGTCCGAAGGAAATTTTAAATGAGTTGCTGCCGTACTATTTAGAAAATACACTCTATCAAACGTTGTTGGAAGCAAAAGCCAGTGAGCATAGCGCTCGAATGGTGGCCATGAAAAACGCCAGTGATAATGCAAAGTCACTCGTGAACGAACTGAGATTGTTATTCAACAAATCACGGCAAGCGGCGATTACGAATGAATTACTCGACATCACGACTGCGACAATGACTGTAAATACGTAATAATTCGGTTAACACGCTAACGTGTTAACACATTAATATAAAGAGGGAATTATGAATAATCAAAAAAATGTCGGTTCTATCAGCCAAATCATTGGACCTATCGTTGATGTGGAATTTCCAATGTCAATTCCAAATATTTACAACGCGCTGAAAATGAAAAGAGATGACGGAACAACGCTTACACTCGAGGTAGAACAACAGCTTTCTACCACAGGCGTACGTGCAATTGCGCTCGGAGCAACCGATGGTTTGACTCGGGGTATGGAAGTCATGGATACAGGTGCACCAATCACTGTGCCTGTTGGTGAAGAAACGTTGGGCAGAATTTTTAACGTTGTGGGAGAAGTCATTGATGAAGGCGCGCCGGTCGAAGCCAAAATGACGTCCCCGATTCATAAAACCGCACCAAAGTTGCGGGAATTAAGTACCAGTGCCGAAATGCTGGAAACCGGAATTAAAGTGATTGATTTAATTGCACCATTTGCAAAAGGTGGTAAAGTCGGCGCGTTCGGCGGTGCTGGTGTAGGTAAGACAGTTATTATTCAGGAGCTGATTCGGAACATTGCTGAAGAACACGAAGGTCATTCCGTTTTTGCTGGTGTAGGCGAGCGGACGCGTGAAGGCAACGACCTTTATCACGAAATGAAAGATTCAGGTGTTATGCCATCCACAGTCATGTGCTTTGGTCAGATGAATGAACCACCGGGCAACCGTTTGCGCGTCGCTTTGACTGCTTTGACTATGGCTGAATACTTCCGTGATGTCCGTCAAGAAGACGTGTTGCTCTTCATTGATAATATTTTCCGGTTTTCGCAAGCCGGCTCAGAAGTCTCGGCGCTGCTTGGTCGTGTTCCATCGGCAGTCGGGTATCAACCGAACTTAGCGACAGAAATGGCCACCCTGCAAGAGCGTATTACGTCCACGCAAAAAGGTTCGATCACCTCGATTCAAGCAGTCTATGTGCCAGCCGACGATTACACCGATCCAGCTCCAGCCACCACCTTTGCGCATTTGGATTCCACAATTTCGCTCGAACGCCGACTTGCTGATCAAGGTATCTATCCTGCTGTCGACCCACTTGTCTCTAGTTCCAAAATTTTGCAACCAGAAATCGTGGGCAACGATCACTACGATGTAGCTCGTGGCGTCCAAGCAGTATTGCACCGTTACAAAGAGCTGCAAGATATTATCGCCATTTTAGGCATTGATGAGTTGAGTGACGACGACAAGAAAATTGTGGGTCGTGCCCGTCGCGTCCAACGGTTCTTATCGCAGCCATTCTTTGTGGCTGAGCAATTTACGAGTATCAAAGGTGCATATGTGCCAATTGCCGAAACCATTCGTGGCTTCAAAGAAATTTTAGCGGGTAAACACGATAACCTGCCTGAGCAAGCATTTTATTTAGTGGCCACAATTGATGATGCTATCAAAAAAGCTGAAACATTGTAAGTCATGCCTAAGCCGAAACTGCATATAACGATTGTTAGTCAGGAAAAACAGCTGGAATCTACCGAAGCTGATTCATTAACGTTGCCAACTGTGGAAGGCGAAATCACTGTTTTACCAGGCCATATTCCATTGTTATCACGCTTACAAACCGGCGAGTTGCATTATACAAATGAAAACCAGTCACACTCATTTGTGATCTCAACAGGCTTTGTTGATGTTGGTCCGGATAGCATCATCACCGTGCTCGTGGACACTGCAGTGGCAGCGCGCGAGATTAGCTTAGAAAAAGCACAAGCCGCTGTACGAGCTGCGCACGAAGCAATGGCTCAAACGGTCAATCAAGAAGAATTAGTAATGATTGAAGCCTCCCTGAAACGTGCATTGCTTGAAGTGAAAGTGGCGGAAAAAACCAAGCACGCCCAGATTTGAAAAATTTAATCTCTTTTTAACCTTCCCGAGGACAATATGAGGGATACGGGATTAGGTATTGAAAAAAACCAAAAAAACGTATAGTATTGTGCAGCTCACCGACCATCTGTGGGCGATTTTTATATAAAGGCCAGAGTAGGACGTTATGACAAATGGTATTCAAAAAACGCAACTGACCCAACAAGGTTTTGAAGAAATCGAAAAAGAACTCAAAGAACTTGAAGAAGTAAAGCTTCCCGATGTGATTCGACGCGTCGAAACCGCTCGCGGATATGGTGATTTAAGTGAAAATGCTGAGTATCATAGTGCCAAAGAAGATCAGGAACTGATTGAAACGCGCATTTCCGATTTAAAAGGGGTTTTACTCAATTCGACAATTGTTAAACATACCAACAAAAGCAGTGCGGTAGGCATGGGCTCCCAAGTCTCAGTCAGCATCAAGTCTGGAAAATCAAAACGGAAAATTGTTCTGCACATCGTGGGCGAGTTCGAGGCAAATCCACAGGATGGCAAAATTTCCAGTGTCTCTCCTTTAGGCAAAGCTCTGCTGGGCAAGAAAAAAGGTGACGAAGTATTTGTCGATGCACCAGCTGGGAAAATGGCCTACGAGGTTGCGGAAATTAAGTAAGTATATGTCGAGGATGTTAAGTGTGGAGTTGGGAAGCGCAATACCAGAACAAAAAAGAAGAAAATTCTCAAAAGCGATAGAAAATTTTTCTCCTGGCTATCATGTCGAGGTTATAGTTCCAGAGATTATACAAGGCTTAGAAGTAATTATTCGTAATTTTCCTGAAACAGAAGTTGGCACTCCTTTTTGTTCTAATTTACTCAATCTTATTATTCGCCAACTGGCAGAAGTCGGACAACCTCCGAAGGTAACTATCTTCGCGGGCAATACGCACTATATTTTTGAGAACGGGAATACCCAACTTTGGTAATCTCCAACAGTTTTCTCTTTTTCACTGTATAATTTGCTCATGTCTCGCATCGAAGAAACCATAGAAGCCAAAAAAGAAAAACGACAAAAGCTGGAAGAAGCCGGTATTGTTGTCCATCCATATAGCTTTGACAAACAACAAACAGTCGCGCTGTGCCGAGCTGCTGAAGGTAGGCAGGTCAAAACTGCCGGTCGTATTCGGGCAATGCGCGCACATGGCAAATTGGCATTTTTGGATCTTGAGGATTCTACTGGCCAAATTCAAGTCATGATTCGTCGTGATGAAGTGGGCGAGGAAAAATTTCATTTGTTCAATTTCATTGATGCCGGAGATTTTTTAGGAGTTGAAGGTGATGTAACAACCAGCAAAACCGGTGAAATCACGATTGTTGCTAAGGATTTTGTTTTTTTGGGGAAGTCTTTACGCCCTCTACCCTCCGAATGGAATGCCGCTGAAGATAAAGAGGCACGTTTTCGCAAAAGATATCTGGATATGTTAGTCAACCCTGCCGTACGGCAAGTGCTCGATGCGCGGTGGCTGATTGAAAAAGAAATTCGTCGATATTTGCAAGACCAACACCAATTTATTGAAGTGGAAACACCGGTCTTGCAACCCTTATATGGGGGCACAAATGCCAAACCGTTTACGACTCACATGAATTCTCTTGATACAGATTTTTACTTGCGCTTGGCGCCAGAATTATATTTGAAGAGATTGATTGTCGGGGGTTATGAACGCATTTTTGAAATTGCCCGTAATTTCCGGAATGAAGGTATTGATCAAACACATCAACCAGAATTTACAATGATTGAGTGGTATGAAAGTTACGCCGACTACCATCGAATGATGGATGTGGCTGAGGGATTAATTCAGCATCTAGTGCAAAAATTATACAACTCGGATAAATTGAAAGTGGGAGATCTTGAAATAGAAGTTGTTGGCCAGTGGCCACGTTTGACGATGAATCAAGCATTATTGAAGCATGTCGGAGTCGATATAGAGAAAAGTTCTGATGAAGAATTAAAGCAGCAATTGGAAAAACATCATGTAAATATCAAAGGTGAATTCAATCGCGGTAAAGCAATTTATGGATTATTTGACCATTTAGTTCCCGAACATTTGATACAGCCCACGTGGATCGTTGATTATCCAAAAGAAGTCAGTCCTTTAGCCAAACAACACCGTATCCGATTGACCAACGGAATCGCTTTGAAAATGAACAAAAGCACATGCGCGAAGGTGATGTAGAAGCACAGCCCATGGATGAAGATTTTTTGGAGGCGATGGAGTATGGCATGCCCCCTTTAGGTGGAATTGGTATCGGTGTTGATCGCTTAGTAATGTTTTTAACGAACACCTGGTCTATCCGCGAAGTGATTGCGTTTCCCACACTACGCCCCCTCCAGAAAGTTTGATATGCCAACGAGAAAAGATTCAACGCAACTTTTGCGTCAATATGTGAAGAACCAGGCGCTCATTCACCACTGTGAAATGGTTGCAGCGGCAATGGAAGCATATGCGCAGGAATTAAAACAGGATCCAGAGTTGTGGTATCAAACTGGCCTCCTTCACGACCTGGACTGGGAAATGTTTCCGGATGAGCATCCGAATCGCGCCATCACAGAATTACTCAATGATTATTCGCAAGAATTGAAAGACGCCATCGCCGCACATGCTCCAGAGCGCACCGGCAAAAAAGCGGAAACGCTTCTTGAAAAATATTTGTTTGCTTGTGATGAAATTTCTGGTTTGATGAATGCAATTTCACTCATGCGCCCGAACCGCTAGGTATGGAAATGATCGGGAAAACGACAGATGAACATATCACTTTTCTGATTGAAGCCTTTCGGAAAATGGCATGAAGTACGACGACCTTACACCCGATGAACAATATGAGTGGGCTTCGAGGTCTCGGGCAATTCGCGAGAACAGAATCCAGCTTTTTCAGTCAATGAAAAGAGATTCGGAAAAATTTCAAGGATACCTTCGATTTCAGGGTTATGACGTAGACAAAATGAAAGGTGACGAAAACTACCGGCAAAAAGTCGAAACGGAAGCCCATCAACATGAGGAAGAACTCATTGAAGGCATCATCGATTCTAACTTTCGCACTTTCCTTCGAGAGGTTCAAGCGAGAAGAAGCAAACCCCCCGAAAAGGAATAACCATCAGTTTTTTTCACCCATTGTTTAACGACTAATCCAGATGTGCGCGTTTCTATACATTCCCCATCGGTGTGCATATCCGTATCGATACACTCGATATGTGCGATATGTCCTGTAGGTCACAATTCGACGCACTTGAACAGTCCGAACAACTCTCATTGTACTCATATACCGATACCGAGCGGAGCGCATATATCTTCGTCCCATCATCCGCATCATTCCCATTCTGACGCGAGAAGTATTGTATCTGTACCCATACATATATGGTCCGGCTGCTTGCACCGGTTTCACAACGAACACCAACGCTGCCAACGAAACTATCGTGGCAAGCAAAAGTCTCTTCATAGCATCCTTTCTTTAAATAAGTACGTAAAGTCAAATATATACGAAAAAATTGCAGGAAAAAAGGGAATGTTTCAACTTTCCTTTTTCCTCCAGAAAAGATATACTCTGACTCATATTGATGTAAGAAAAATGCCAAAACCTTTTGCTAAAGAGTGGTTACTACAATTCGATAAAGAAATTAAACTGAGCAAACAAGCTCCTCAGCAGTCGGAGTTTCTATCGCGTATTCCGCTTGTTACTGATCGTCGTTTAAGAGCTGGAAGAAATTCTGGCGATTTTAGACTCTTAACAGTAAACAATGATCCTATGGAAACAGATGAGGGTGATGTTATGCCAAGTTTTCCAGATGAGACTTTTGAAACGAGATTATATTTGGTGCCCGACGAAGTCATATGCCACTTAATTGCCACTTCTAACCAAAACCAGTGTGAAGAGCAACTTCTTAAGGGGAGTATGAACTTCATATTTCTAGGATCCCAATGGTACGGCTCGGAAAATTACTCATATGATCCAAACATTGTCCAATTTACCCAAATGCATCGCTCTGGTGAAGGAATGTGGCTTACGCCAGCCTTAAAATTAGGCTACATGGCAGAAAAAAGTATGGTATATAAACGTTTGAATGAGGCACTATTTGATGACGAAGAGCCAATTAGTCCACTTCAAAGACAAATGTTCAATTTTATCCGTGAACATTTAAATATTGCATTTACATTCTTTCCAGAGTTACTTAGAAAAAGTGCAGAAGAGGGCTCGTCTATAGATTTAATCGTCACCTCTACAGATTTTCCTCTTGAATTAGAACTGCCTGGAAATTTAACTGAAGAAGCAACTGAAAAGATTGTCCACTGGCTCTTTTCGCATCTTTTTCCCTCAGGAACTTTTGAGTGGGAAATAGAGTCAGACTCATTTTGGAGTGAAGCTGCCGTAACAAGAATAGATCTGATTCTTCACCCCTTTCAAAAGTAATTTTTTTTCTCCCGTTTGACAAACCAATTCAGACATACTACATTTAGATCACTTCTTGCCTATGTCGATGAATCGACATCAATAATACTCAAACCTGCCAACACCCCCGAAAATTCGGAGGGAGAAAGAAAGGAGTGCTGTATGAAACGTGCCCTCTTATCAATGCTTTGCGCATTGGGCATGCTCGTAGGAATGACTTCCTTAGCGAGTGCACAAATGGTGACGAATGGAGCGGTGAAGTTAGGTTGGAATTATCGGGGTGGGAATTGTACGATTCGATACACTGAAGTAGGTCAACAGGCATATAAATACATGACTACGACTGGATGTAATGATGGCGGTATTATCATTGGTGGGTTAGTTCCAGGACAGAAATATAAATTTCAAGTCAGTCCAGATGGCGTGAACTGGTCCAAGCCAGTTGCCTCTATGGCCAAAACCTGGACGGGCTCAAATGTCGTTGGCGAAGTCGTCAATGGTGATGGCGCTGTACATTTGATGTGGAATCAACGTGGTGGTACATGTGCTGTTCGTTACACTGAAGCAAACCAGCGAGTGTACAAATACTTCACGCAAACAAATTGCGATGATGGTCAAATTGTGATCGGCTCATTAATCACTGGCCGCAAATATCGTTTCCAAGTCAGCCAAAATGGGATGGGTTGGTCTCGTCCAATTGTGGCTCGTGCACAAGGAATGATGATTGCTGCTGCACCAAGTGTGGGTACTGTGACAACAACAATTGCTGCAGTAAATGGCAACGGCACAGTGCGCGTCAATTGGGACATGCGTGGCGGCGTATGCAACGTTCGTTACAGTGAAGCAAATGCTGGTGGATACAACTACAGCACTTCCGCAGGCTGCGATGATGGCGGGGTAACCATTGGGTCACTCGTCGTTGGTCGACGCTACAAATTTGAAGTTGCTCAAAATAATTGGAGCAGCTGGAGTAGACCAGTAAAGGGCATTGCTCGCTAGTTTTTTGAAAAAAGAAAAAGAAAGGGCTCCGCAAAAAACGGGGCCCTTTTTGTTGTATTTTTTTGTATAATGCTGATAAGAAAATATGCTTGATATTACCTACATTCGCGATCATGCCGACGACTTGAAAAAGGCTATCACCAATAAGCAACTGAATCCAAAAATTGTAGACGAAGTAATTGCAACTGACGAACAACGCCGGAAATATATTGTTGAAGTTGAGAAAATCCGGCAAGAGATGAACTTGAACGTCTCCGAAATTAAGAATTCAACCGATAAAAAGCCATCTCCCGATCAAATTCAAAAAGGCCGCGACTTGAAAGTAAAACTTCAGGACGTTGAGCCGCAGCTCAAAAAAACAGAGGAAATATTTCGAGATCTGATGTTGCAAGTGGCTAATCCACCCGCAACTGACGTACCAGTTGGCAAAGATGAACATGGCAACCAAGTTACGAAAAAAGTTGGCGAACCAACACAATTTTCTTTCACGCCTCGGCCGCACGAAGAATTAATGCTGATGAACGATTTGCTTGATACGAAACGAGCAGTGAAAATTGCCGGCTTTAGAGCATATTTTTTGAAAAATGATGCAGTACTTTTAGAACAGGCGCTACTCCAATACGCATTAAAAAAACTGATCGCTCAAGGTTTCATACCAATGACCGTGCCATGGATGGTAAACAAAGAAGCGCTGTGGGGAACTGGGTATTTTCCTTGGGGAATTGAAGACCACTACACTACTCAGGACGGTCAGGGCCTGATTGGTACCGCCGAAGTTTCTTTGACGGCATTTCATCAGGACGAAATTTTGAATGAAAAAGATTTACCCGTCAAAATGGTTGGCATCTCGCCATGCTTTCGCCGCGAAGTTGGCTCATATGGCAAAGATGTCCAAGGTGTCATTCGAGTTCATCAATTTCAAAAAGTCGAACAAGTTGTTTACACCATTGCTGATGAAGAAGAGACTCGCCAATGGCACCAAAAAATCTTAAGTTTTGCTGAAGAATTACTCAATGACTTAGAACTACCATATCAAGTCTTGCTGATGTGCACTGGTGACATGGGTGCGGGGCAGCGCAAAAAATATGATTTGGAGACGTGGTTTCCTTCACAAAAAACATATCGTGAAACGCACTCAGCGAGTTACTTCAATGATTTCCAGGCAAGACGGCTGAATATTCGGTATCGAGCCAAAGATGGCACGCTCAAGTTCGTCTACACATTAAACAACACCATGGCCGCCTCACCTCGGCTCTTGGCAGCAATTATTGAGAATTATCAAAATGAAGATGGCTCAATTCGCGTCCCAAAGGTTCTTCAGGCTGCGATGGGTAAAGATGTGTTAAACTATAAGGAATGAGAAAACGTCGCCTCATTATTTTGGCCATTTTATTTATCTTGATCGGTCTCCCTTTATTGGGCATTTTAACGATCACGATGAAAATCGGTCAATTCTTCATGGGTGCAGATCAAACAAATTCCAGTGGTGTCATGATGGGTGGCGT
>WNFI01060243.1_pt1 | contig 10383 bp, 17 predicted proteins | sample 5400471 | NCBI WGS metagenome assembly WNFI01 (sample SAMN13153348, study PRJNA577476) | soil metagenome | isolation source: 100 cm saprolite on Douglas fir-dominated hillslope | place: USA:California | collected 2013-09-17 | reverse complement strand
CTTCAACATGGGGCGCTTCCTCGGCGGCATGTTCGGGATCGCGCTGCTGGTAGCTGTGTTTTCCGCGAACGGCGCGGCCAATTCGCCGGCGAGATTCAGCGCCGGTTTTGCCGCAGCAATGGCGGTAGCGGCAGCGCTGTCATTACTGGGAGCGCTTGCGGGGGCGTGGCTGCCGGCCAGCCGTCGCGTCCCCGCCGCGCAGGCGCCGCAGGGCACCTGACCCTGCGAGCGATCGATCACAATAGATTTTAGCGATCGAACGTTTGCGGTTGCACGGCGCTTCCCAAGAGCGAAGGGAGCCGGCGAAAGGAGTGAAGAAGGTCTGTGCTACCGCACGGAATCCAAACGCGCTGCGCGTCCTTCGCGACAAGCGGCTCGTTCTGCTGAAGTAGCAACTTGTCGGTAATCATTCCCATTCGGCCTCCCAGATTGGGCAGGAGACGACCTTCTAATCCAATCGCAACGCTTCGAGCAGCGATGCCAATGCGTAGCCATATTCATTTCCGGCTTTGCGCAGGTCAGGTTGAACCGAGCATGCGGCGGCCGCTTCCGTGATAGCTCCAAGCAGAAGCCGAGCAAGCGGCTCGATTGGTTGACGAGCGATTAGGCCTTCCTTCATGGCTTTGCCCAGGGCCTGCGGGATCATTCCGCCAAAATGTTGCGCATCCATCTGTCGCCAACGCTCCCAGCCCAGCACGGCTGGGCCATCCTTCAAAATGATCTGCGCAACCGGGCCTTCGGAGCAAGCCGTAAAATATGCTTTGGTCCCTGCGATCATCGCCGCCAGCACGTCGTGTTTGGTGGAGGAAACAGTCGCGATCTGCCCCGCGAGGTCTTCGGAAACCTGATCGAAAACCGCTTCGAAAATCGCCTGCTTAGTCGAAAAGTGATGGTAGATGGCGCCCTTCGCTACGCGCGCAGCTGCGCCGATTTGATCGATTGACGTGGTGCCGTAACCGTGTTCGCCGAACAGCAAGCGTGCAGCCTGCAGTATAGCTGTCCGGGTAGTTGCTCTCCTGTCGGATTGGGTCGCCATTGCAATTCCTCGTCAGATATAGACGCAACTCCCGCTCTCATTGACATACAGACTTACGGTCGGTATATACCGACCGTAAGTCTGTATCTTGTTTTAGCTAGTGGCGTACGTGGCTTCAACCCTAGCCCGAAACAGCTCCTGCGCTTCGGAGCTCCCCCGTGCCGGTCGCTCCGTTATCAGTAGCCGAATTCTAATCGAACAGGGAGAAACGTCATGTTTGCTATTCTTGGGGCAACGGGAAAGGTCGGCGGCGCCGCAGCGCGAGAGCTTCGGGCACGCGGCAAGGCTGTGCGTGCTGTCGTTCGCGACGCCAGCAAGGCAGAAGACCTTCGCCATCTGGGCTGCGAGATCGCGATCGCCGACTATCAAAACGTGTCGGCGCTGAGCGAGGCGTTTTCGGGAGCGACCGCCGTTCTCGCTCTATGCCCGATGAATCCGCGCGCGGCCAATGCCATGGATGATCATGCCCAAATGATCGATGCCATTGTGGTCGCAATCGAGAAAACAAAGCCCGGCATTGTGGTCGCTATCTCCGACTATGGTGCGCACGAAGAGCTCCAAGGCAGCATCACCTCGATTTTCCGGGTCCTGGAGCAAAAGCTGAGCATGGTTTCTTCGTCCAAGATCATCTTGCGGTCGGCCGAACACATGCAGAATTGGGGCAGGTCGCTTTCTGGAGCGGCGAAGTCCGGCATGCTGCCATTATTCTATACACCGGCAAATCGAAGGTTTCCTCTCGTTTCCGCGCCCGATGTGGGTCGCGTGGCGGCCGACTTACTGATCGCAGCGGAGCATGGATGTCCAAATCGCATTGTTCACGTTGAAGGCCCGATCCGATATTCAACGACCGATCTACTCCAGGCCATGGAGCAAGTGGCGGGCCGGCCCGTCTCTCCAGTCGTTGTCCCCGAGCAAAATTGGTTAGGTGTCCTGACGTCAGCGGGGCTGACCGAGAGCTATGCCAGTCTCGTAGCTGGAATGTACGCAGCCAACAATGCCGGGCGAATTGAAATCGAACCCAATTCGGTCGAAGTTCGTCGTGGAACGAGCACATTGACGACGACCTTCGGAGCCTTGCTCTAACGGGACTGCCGGAAACGCGTATCGCACAGCGTCTCCGCTGGCGGTGCTTCTGGTGAACCTCGCGGCCTCCGGCTGGCGCGCGCTACTTCGTCGCGAGAATAGCTTCAGCCAAGGCGCCAAATGGAAGGTGCTCATCAACACGTACATCAGGACCATTCCGCTGAGCGGGAATGGAGCGGACCCAGCCATACAGAGCATGTCCCGCGCGTTGCCACCATCCAGCTGAGGTCGAGTGGGTCTTTTGCCGGTCGGACCTATAACATCTGAGAGGCTGTGGGCCTGACCAGATCGAAACTTGACCGCTCGGCATCTGACCTCCAAATATAATGAACGCGCCATAGTGCCGGGACACTTATCGCTTGCGACGTGATCCCGCATCGTCCCCAGGATTATGTCCTCTGAGGACAGCGTCGCCGTTCAGAAATTCTTGCAGGTGCTCTGCCAACGCGTTGACCGCCAGGCGCAGGCGGAGCGGCATCGGGGTTGAACGTGGCCATATTGCGTGCACGTTGTAGGGAGGGCTTTTCATTTGCGGCAGAACGACGGCCAGCCGCCCGTGCTGAAGATGATCGGTCAAGAGCCATTTCGGGAGCCACGCAAGTCCTAATCCGGCTACGGCCGCGTTGCAAATGGCGTCCAAGTCGTCGAACTTGATGCGCCTACGCGGCAACACGGCATCTTCCAGTTCGGCAGCCCCGATCTTCCAGGGCTCGATATGCCGGCCCCGGGCGTAGAAAATTCCATCGTACTTGCGGAGGCCGAGTGCGTCCGATGGGAGGCCGTGTCCGGCCACGTATTCGGGGGCGGCGCACAGCAACATATCCATTCGCGCGATGCGCCTGGTTGCGAGTGTGGAGGCATTGGACAACGGACCCAACCGAACCGCAAGGTCGATGCCCTCTTCGATGAGATCGACGATGCGATCGGTAAAGGCGATCTGAAGCGACAGCTCGGGATGCCTCCGCGCAAGATCGTGCAGGATCGCCGCCACGAAACGGCCTATCGCGACTGGCGCAGTCACGCGCAGCCTACCCGCTGGCTGTCTCATCGGGTCCTTCAGAGCCGAAGCGATCGCCTCAATTTGAGACATGGCCTTTCGCACGCCTTCATAGAGCAATTCGCCTTCCGGCGTGAGCGCATGGCTACGGGTAGAGCGATGGATCAGACGCGCGCCAATCTGAGCTTCTAAACGCGCGACCGATTTTCCTATCGCCGAGCGCGAAAGGTTGAGCTTTCGTCCGGCGGAGGCAAAATTTCCCTCCTCGGCTACGGTCAAGAAAACCGGAAGGGTATCGAGCGGCAGCGGCATGATTGTCGTCTCAGGTGTTGCGCAATGAGGCACATTTGGCGCGCCACGCCCGCCATTGTCTACGCTAGGAAATTCGGGTCGCCCATGACGCAGGGGAGGGAACATTGAGTTGGATACGTGTCGCCTTCGTGGTCGCCTTGGCCGTCTGCTATTCCTGCGCACAAGCCTGCGCAGCCGGTGCGGCAGTGAGGTTAATTACTCTCGACTGCGGGCGCATCGATATCGCGGACATGGATGCGTTCGCGGACGACGGCTCCTACAAAGGTGTCGCCCGCCGGTTGGTCGTCCCCTGCTACCTGATCCGGCATCCAAAGGGTAACCTGCTTTGGGATGCAGGCATCGGCGATCAATTCGTGGGGCCTGCCGGCGTCACTCTGCTACCGGGCTTTGTCGCCCACGTACCGGTTACGCTGACAAGCCAGCTCAAGCGATTAGGGCTTTCTACCGACGACGTCGGATACATCGGATTCTCGCATGAACATGTCGACCACATCGGGAACGCCAATGCGTTCAATCACGCGATATGGCTTCTGAACCGGCGCGAGCATGAGTGGACGATGGCCCATGACGGTCAAAACGGTGAACCTCCCTCCTTGCTGTCGGGAGCGAAGACTGCCAGGCTACAAATGATCGAAGGCGACTTGGATTTGTTCGGTGATGGTTCGGTCTCGATCATTCAGGCGCCTGGGCATACCCCAGGCCACCAAGTCTTGCTGGTACGGCCGAGCGGACAACGCCCCATTCTACTGGTCGGGGATCTATGGCATTCGCGCGACAACTACAAGCATGATCGCGTTCCGCGCTTTAACACCAGCCGGAGCGACACCATCGCTTCGTTTGAGAAGATTCGTGCGCTTGCCCGGGAGACAAATTCCAAACTTCTCATCGCACACGAGCGGAGCGATTTTCATCCCGTTTTCGGCGCACGCTGGCTGCGATCGCCCACTCCTCTAAGGCATTCGAATTAGCGAAGTCCAACTTGAAGTGATCGTAAGCTCAGGCGTGGTCAGCGTCTTCCACACTACCTCGGGCGCGTGGGGAAACACTTCGTCCACGACGATCTCCTGGCTGTCGGCCTTGATCGCGGCGTCGTTCATGGATCAATCTCCTTCAGGAGGGTTCTGAGGTTGGCGACCCGGTCGCGCCAGAACAAGGGCATAGTCGCCCATCCAGTCGACCAACGGCGCGAGGCCCTCGGGTTGGGCGCGGTAGTAGACGTTTCGGCCCTCCGGGCGCTCGGCGACTGAGCCGGCCTGCTTCAAGGACTTGAGGTGCTGCGAGATTGCGCCCTGCGTCACGCCGCTCCCCCGCTTCAGCGCGACCACGGTGATCTCGTCGCAGCTGGCGACCCGCTCGAACACGGCCCGCCGCGTGGGGTCAGCGAGCGTGCGCATGACGGTGTTGATCGTGGCGACTGCGGTCAGTGTCGGCTAATTCATTAGTCAGGTCTAATTGGTTAGCCGATGGCAGGATCCGGCGACAGCGTCAGCTCTGCGTCGACGGTGACATAGCGGGCATAGCGGTAGTCGCGGATGAAGCTGATCCGGCCATCGCGCCACTCCAGCCACATTATATGACTCGGCTTCGGCGCCGGACCGTTCTCGAAGACGGCGATGACTTCGCGGTCCTCCAGCCAGGCGGGGATGAGGTGAACCGTTTCGCTCCGGGCGTAGATGGTGAAGAACATGCCGACATCCCCCGCGCCGACGCGGACCGGATGAGTGGATTGATTGAGCTTGACGTCATCCGCCAGCAGCGCGCGCAGGCCCTCCCAGTCTCGCTGATTGAACAGCGCGACGTAGCGCGCAACCTCCGGCGAGGGGGGGCGGTTGACGGGTAGCGGCGGCGCCTGGGCGTTGATTTCCGTCAGCCGGGAGCGACCGCGCGCGAGTTGGCCCTTCACGGCGTTGACGGTTATGTCCAGGAGGGCCGCGATGTCCTCCAGCGAATGGTCCAGCACGTCCTTCAGGATGACGACGCTCCGCTGGACTGTGGGAAGTTCGACAAACCGCGATATGGCCGTCTTGACCGCTTCCTGGTGCATCAACATCTCCAAGGGATCGGGAGCCTCGGAGTCCGCCGTCTCCGCTGCCGCTTCGAGGGGTTCGGCCGCGCGGACGGCGCGGCTGCGCAAAAGGTCGAGGGCCCGGTTATGGGCGATGCGGAAGAGCCAGGCGCGCAGGGCCGGCGCTGCCTCCAAGGAATTCAAAGCCACAAAGGCCTGGGCGAGGGTGTCCTGGACGACATCCTCGCCGTCGATGACCGAACCGGTCAGGCGAGCACAATAGCGGTGCAGTTCCGGCCGCAAGTCGCCAACCAGAGCGAGGAATTCCGCCTGGTCGACGCCGGCGGCTGGCCGTTCCAGGCTCAAGCTACTTCCTCTTCGAGCATGGTGATCCCCGTGTCGCGCTTGAGCGCCAACGCGAGCGCCGTCGCGCTCCGGTCGACTACGCCCCGGCTCCCGCCGGTCACCACCACGCTCTTGTCCCTGAGGCTCATTTGGTTCGCTCCGTTGCTGTCCGAAACTAAGACGGATGAGGCCACAAAAAAGAGTCACGGACCGCCGATGTCGGCGGGCCGCGCGGAAATACCGGGTGGCTCGCAACTTGTCTACGGGCCCAAACCGGTAACTCGACCGGCTCGCTCTGCTTGCCGAAGATATTCACACACGGATCGTCCGTTCAAGCGGAGGGCACTTCAACACGATAATCCGCATAGCCCATTTATGCAGCCCCATTCGGTGACGTCACGGCTCACCAGTGGTCTCATCTATTAGAAGCAGGCGGATTGGGGCGGACAAAGCGTGGAACAGCGCATCAAAATCCATCGCAGGAGCACAGCTACTGGCTTTCATGCAACCATTGCTCCATGAGATCGAGCGGCGCAGATCAAGCTTGGGCCTTCATGTAAGTCATTATGGGGAGAAGCAAGCTATCGACAGGCAATTGGACGAGCGGAATGCCCTGAATGCCGACATTTGAAATCCCGATGGCGCTGAAGGAAACGTCTATTTTACCCGTCTTCCGCATTACGCCATCGACGTACTCATTGGTTGCCTCTTCGTTGAGGACATCCAGTTGTGCCGACTCGGCTACACCCCCTGGCGACGACGTCGGCTGCAACCGCATCGACGCTTGCCATGGTGCGGCCGCTTAGGAATACCCTCGCACCCTCGCGAGCAAATGCGCGCGCAACGGCACCGCCGATTCCTCCACCGGCACCATAAATCAGCGCAATTTTGTTCTCCAGCAGCATATCTAGCCTCCTCGGAGTCCGTTCCGCCCCGTTTGCGCGAGCGCCTGCGAAAAGCACGGCTCATCCCAAGGACGAACTGGAGCCGGCATAGGATCCGGGGAATAAATTTTATTTTTGCCGACTCCTACGGGGGGTTTGATCCGTCTTAAAAAAACGACCCTTGGATCAGACCGCCGGGGCCAATCAAACCAGAGCGTGCAAATGAAGCCGACCCTGAGACCCGAGACTATCGGGCAGGACAGGCAACTGATCGAAGGCGCCTTTGCCGAATTCCGCGCCCAATTGCTGGAGGGGGCGCGTAACGCGATGCCTGCGCTCGACGACGGTAGCTTTTTTCACGTCGTCGAGACGGCAGGCGACGTCAATCCGGTGCTACAGCTCGACGCGTTCAAGGAACGCTGCGCTGAGCCGCCGAATGCGGCTGAGGCTTCCGTGTTGGGCAACAATCCCATGCTGGCGGGGCGATGAACGAAGCTGCCGGCGCATCCAGCGCGAGCCCCAGCGCCTTCGATCGGTTACTCGGTGAAATCAGGCCGAAGCTGCATCGCTATTGTTCGCGCATGACGGGCTCAGTGACCGACGGCGAGGATATCGTGCAGGACGCGCTGATCAAGGCGATCGAGGCGTTTCCGGCGGCGGGACAGATGGTCAATTCCGAGGCCTGGCTGTTTCGCATAGCCCGCAATGTTTCGCTGGACTACCTGCGCCGGCGCGCGCGGCTTGCGCTAGTTCATTCCGACCAGGATCCAGACACGATTATCGATCCGGTTCTGGTGACCCAAGATCGCGAGATCGCAGCCGCCGGCCTGCGCACCTTCATGCGGTTGCCTGTGGCGCAGCGTTCCAGCGTCATCCTTATGGACGTGCTCGGCTATTCGTTGGAGGAAATCGGCAGCGTGCCTCTTCAACGCCCGCAACGTCGACGGCGTCAGGGCGATGTTGGGGGAGGAGGTACGGCTCGATCTCGTGGCGCGGCACAAGGTGGCCGGCAAGACCGACGTCTCCAAATATCTTGGCATCTACCGCAAGCTGCGGGACTGGCGGTTCGCGCCGGGCTTCGTCGATGGCCGCACTGCGGCACTGGTTTGCGATCCCGCCAACCCCTTGGGCGAACCGATCTATTTCGTTGTACTGGACTGGAGCGCCGACGGATTGATCAGCATCCGTGATTTCCGCTATGCGCGCTATGCAATCGACGGAGCCGAAATGACCGTATTGTGAGCTCATGGTTCTCGGCTTGTCTTGATGCCGCGCCGGGTGCGCTCTCGCAGGCGAAACGGAGCGGACAAAGGATACGGCCGAAAATTTATTTGTTCTGCCCGGCTCCTTTTGCCGTGGCCGAACGTCTTGGGACCGAGACGCAATGCAAGTCTTGGTGAAATAAAGCGATGGGGAAGACGATGAATGCACGGAAAATCGAAGGAGCCGTCGCCCCCGAGCACTCGGTCGTGATCCGCATCGACTGAGTTCTTGTAGATAACCAAAGCAGTATTGAGGAAAGGATTGAATCGCCATGGTAACTCTCGAAGGGCAGAATGTCGTCGTCACCGGAGGAAGCCGCGGGCTCGGGCTCGGCATCGTCGAGGCGCTGGTCGCCCAGAAGGCGCGCGTGACCGTCGTCGCGCGCGACCCGGAGCGTCTCACTGAGGTCTCGAAACGGCTCGGCGTGAATGTGGCTCGTGGCGACATCACCGACGAAAAGCTTGCGCGCGACGTACTATCGGACGTTCGACCGTCGGTGCTCGTGCTCAACGCCGGCGCAACGCCGCCGATGGGCGCACTTCACGAGCTCACCTGGGAAAGCTTCAACCGGGCGTGATGTTGTGGCTGATGGCGCACTACGCGAACGATGTGGCCCAACGGCTCGATCTCGGCATCCGTTTCCAGGCGATCCTCCCCCAACAGATCATCGGCGAGACCGAGCTCGGGCGCAAAGCAGCCGAGGCTTACGCAAAGCGCCAGGGCGTCAGCCTCGAAGCCTTCCTCGCCGGTTTCGGCGCGCCGATGCCGCCGCGCAAGGTCGGCGACCACGTCGTATCGATCCTCACCGATCCGCGCTACGCGACTGGCGTGGCGTTCGGCATGAAGGGCGACCTCGGCATCGTTTCGCTCGGCGCCTAAGATTGTCGATGACGGAGTGCGACCCCCTCGTCTGGGCATTGCGCGATGCGAGGCAGCGTTTCCTTGAGCTTGTAGCCCGAGGCGCGCCCGGACCTGCATCGCTACTGCGCGCGGATGACCGGATCGGTCGTCGACGGCCAAGACATTGTGAAGGAGACCCTGGCGCAGGCGTATTACTCGCTTGCGGAGGTCGAAAAGCTGCCGCCGCTGCGGGATGGAGAGCACCTCGACCAAACCTACTCGACTTTTTTGCGCCGTCTCCATCCGAGCCAACTGCTTCGATCACACGCCGCTCGGCCGCCGAGAGGACGACCGATGGCGTGGCTACCAACAATTCCGCGAGAAACTGAATGTCACCTACTACTAACAGGATCGCGCTCTTCATCGATGGCGCCAACCTTTATGCAACAGCCAAGACGCTCGGTTTCGATATCGACTACAAACGCCTGCTGAAGGAATTCCAGGGCCGTGGCGCGCTGGTGCGCGCGTTCTATTACACCGCGATCATCGAGGATCAGGAATATTCGTCGATCCGTCCCCTGATCGATTGGCTCGACTACAACGGTTACACTGTCGTCACAAAAGCGACCAAGGAATTCATCGACGCCAGCGGCCGACGCAAGGTGAAGGGTAATATGGACATCGAGCTGGCGGTCGATGCCATGGAGCTCGCCGAACATGTCGACCAGATCGTGCTGTTTTCCGGCGACGGCGATTTCCGTTCCCTGGTCGAAGCGGTGCAGCGGCGCGGCGTTCGGGTTACCGTGGTCTCGACGATTTCGAGCCAGCCGCCGATGATCGCCGACGAACTGCGGCGCCAGACCGACGTCTTCACCGATCTGGTGGAGCTGCGATCCAAGCTTGGCCGCGATACCTCCGAGCGCCCGGCTCTGCGCGAGCCGCGTCATCACGCACCGCAATTCCTGCAGCGCGCGACCACTATGGCGCCAAGGGGCGATGACGACAATTTCGAGGAGTGAGATTGACCTAGGAATTTGTCTGGCGCGAGCGGTTTTCCAACCTCCTAACCCTCCTGAACCACGACATCTAAGGGTTGACCCAAAGTGGCAAGCGATGACGACAAGAGAGCGCCGGAGACTCGTATTGCGGAACTGGAAGAAACACTGTGGGACTTGCTGGCGCTTAGCGAGCATGCGGACAGCTACATGCTCAAGCGTTTCGCCGATAAGGTTAGCGCCAAATGCTGCGCTGTGCTTGAAGGTGCGGCCATGAGTCAGAGACCGACAGTCGGCCCGTTTCGCGTGGAGCGCTGCGATTGCGAAGGAGGCGCGATTGCCTATGAAGTTTGGGATTATTTCACAGGCACATACCATCGCCTCTGCACAATCAACGATTTCGATAACCCGCACGCAAAGCACGACGCGGAACTGATCGCGAATTCCTTGAATACCACCCTCCAACTCGGCATCCCGGCGAGGGTTGCGCATGACTGACGCAGGGATGCTCCCATTCACCGGAATAGAGTTCGTCGTAGGTCGGGCTTTCAGCGCCGTCCTTGCGATGGGAACGGTGTACCAGCATCGTGACAACAGTTCAGGCATTTCCGATAACCGGCCGC
>WNFI01047345.1_pt1 | contig 10383 bp, 11 predicted proteins | sample 5400471 | NCBI WGS metagenome assembly WNFI01 (sample SAMN13153348, study PRJNA577476) | soil metagenome | isolation source: 100 cm saprolite on Douglas fir-dominated hillslope | place: USA:California | collected 2013-09-17 | reverse complement strand
GTGCTCGTCATCAGCGAGTTCGGCCGCACCTTCCGCGAGAACGGCAACCGCGGCACCGATCATGGCCACGGCACGGTGTATTGGGCGCTCGGCGGCAGCGTGCGCGGCGGGCGCAGCGCCGGCGAGCAGACGCGCGTCGCGCGGGCGTCGCTTTTCCAGGACCGCGACTACCCGGTGCTGAACGAATACCGCAGCGTCCTCGGCGGCTTGTTCGGCCGCCTCTACGGCCTCGACACTGAAGCGCTGGCGAGAATCTTCCCTGGCGCCGCGCCGCGCGATCTCGCGCTCCTTTAGGAAGCCCTAGCGCGCCGGCCTCGCGACGCGATTTTCTCGGAAGTTTGGCGCTCGGCGTGCAGCCGCGCGAGCTGCCCCGCCGCGCGTGTGGCAGTGGATCCGCGAAAGCGGCCCGACGTAGCGGCCATATTAGTATCGAGCCTCATGCTTTCCACGGCCCTGCGAGCTTGCACCGTTCTGTTGGCATCCTTTGCCCTGGTCGTCCCGGCGGCGCTCGCACAGAGCTATCCGTCCAAACCGCTCCGGCTCATCGTGCCGTTTTCGGCCGGCGGATCGTCCGACGTCCTCGCGCGCGGCGTGGCGCGGCAGCTCGGCGAGCAGGTGGGCGAGCCGGTGGTCGTAGAGAACCGCGCGGGCGCGGGCGGCATGATCGCGCTCGAGTTCGTGGCCAAGGCGCCTGCCGACGGCTACACGCTGCTCTTCGGCACGATCGGCACCAACGGCATCGGACCGGCGCTCTATAAGAATCTCGCTTTCGACCCGGTGAAAGACCTCGCGCCGGTGTCGTCGCTGCACACGCTGCCGAACGTCCTCCTGGTGAACGCCGCGGTGCCGGCGAGGACGGTGGCGGAGCTGATCGCGCTCGCCAGGGCACGTCCCGGCCAGCTGACGTTCGCTTCGGCTGGGAGCGGCTCGGCGTCGCATCTTTCCGGCGTGCTGCTCAAGTCGGCGGCCGGCATCGATCTCCTGCACGTTCCCTACAAGGGCGGCGGCTCGGCGATGCCCGACGTGCTGAGCGGACAGGTGTCGATGATGATCGAGACGGCGACCGGCGCGCTCTCGGCGATCCGCTCGGGCAAGGTGCGGCCGCTCGCGGTGACGACCGCCCAGCGCTGGCCGTCGCTGCACGAAGTGCCGACGATGATCGAGGCGGGCGTGCCCGGTTTCGAGATCACGTCCTGGACGGGCCTCTTCGTGCCGGCCGCGACGCCGGGTCCCATCGTCGCGCGATTGAACAGCGAGCTGGTGAAGGCGGCGCGCGACCCCGCCTACGCGAAGCAGATGACGGCGCTGGGGGTCGAGGCGATCAGCTCGACGCCGCAGGAGCTCGGCGCGTTCGTCGAGTCCGAGGTGGGCAAATGGGGACGCGCCATCCGCGAGTCCGGCGCGCGGGTGGAATGAAGGCGCTCCTCCGACCCTGGCCGGAAGGCTTCGCGGCCCGACCCACGCTCACGCTCTGCGTCAACGTGCGAAAGGAGGACTTCATGCCGAGCTGCGGGCGCCGCGGCTCGCTCGAGATCCGCGAGCGGCTCGAGGCGGCGCTACGCGAGCGCCGGATCGACGTCGACTTCCAGACGATCACGTGCCTCGGCCTCTGCGACAAGGGGCCGAACGCGCGCCTCGCACCGAGCAATTCCTGGTTCCACGCCATCGGCTTGAGTGACGTACCATCGCTCGTGGAGCTGGTCGAGTCGGAGCTCGCCAAGCTCGGCGCTTCCCGCAAAGGAGAGATGCCCAATGGCACTCACGCAGATTCAGCCTGAGGCAATGTCGCGCGATGAATTCCTGAAGGCCATGGTCACGCGCCTGGACGGCAAGCGACATGCGGACTACCCGTTCCTGAAGGCGGTTCGCACCGGGTCCGCCACGCGCGAGCAGATCGGTTTCCTCGGCGTGGCGTTCTACCATTTCACCAAGGTGACGCCGCAGGTGCTCTCGACCATCCACTCGCGCTGCGACGACCGCCGCATCCGCCGGCGCATCATGGACACGCTGATCGACGAGGACACGGAGCTGCGCTGCGGCAGCAAGGGGCACGACGCGCTGGCGATGGATTTCGCAACGCGCTTCACCGGTTGGTCGGAGCAGGAGGTCGAGGCCTTCGACCGTCCGCGCTGGCTGAAGGACATGGTCGATTACCGCTTCAAGGTGGCGCGCGAGATGCCGGTGGTGATCGCGCTTGGCAACTCGGGCATCGCCAGCGAGTCGCACGCGCCGGAGATGTGCCGCCTCATCAGCGACGGGCTGCGCGAGCACTATGGCGTGAAGGACGAGGACCAGGAGTCGTGGATCGTGCACATCGAGGGCGACGAGGACCACAGCGAGACGGCATTCAAGGTGGTGCTCGACAACTGCAAGACGCCCGAGCTGCAGCAGATGATGCTGTGGTGCATCGACGAGTACACCCGCCATTGGGGCAATTTCTGGCGGGCGTGCGAGAAAGGCGCGATTCCGATCAAGGCTTCAGCGCGCAGTAGCTGAGGCAGTCTATTGGGAAGGAGAAGTTAATGAGCGAGCCCGTCTGGAACAAATTTCTCTCCGAGCGCGACAAGCAGGTTTTCGCGGCGGCTGGATACGCGACGCGTCAGGGCTTCGGTCACCGGCCGGCGATCCTCGTCGTCGACGTGAACTACGCGTTCTGCGGCGACCGGCCCGAGCCGATCCTGGAATCGATCAAGCGCTGGCGGAACTCCTGCGGTGCCGAGGCTTGGGAGGGCGTCAAGGCGATCAAACGGCTGCTCGCGGCGGCGCGCGCCCGGGGACTCCCGGTGATCTACAGCACCGGCACGCGCCGCGACGACGACTGGGACCGGGGATCGTGGAATTGGAAGAACAGCCGCGCCGCCGAGCGTCCCAGGACGCAGGGCAGCGCGCAGGACGGCAACACCATCGTTCCCGACCTCGCGCCGCAACTCCAAGACATCGTGATCGAGAAGCTGAAACCGAGCGTCTTCTTCGGCACCCCGCTGCTCTCGTTCCTCGTGCTCCTCGGCGCCGACAGCCTGATCATTGCAGGCACCACGACCTCGGGCTGCGTGCGTGCAACCGTCGTTGACGCGTTTTCGAACAACTACCGCGTGGCAATCATCGAGGAAGGCTGCTTCGACCGCTCCCAAGCGAGCCATGCCCTGAGCCTGTGCGACAGACGCGGGCATCACGCCCGAGTAGTCATGCCGCCCGCTTCGATGCGCTCGGCCGCTGCACGCGCGGCAGCACCTCCTTGGCCAAGAGCGTGATCTGGTCCATCGCATCGGCGTGCGACAGGTGGCCGGCGTGGCCCATGAGGAGCAGATGGCCGAGGCCGCCGACGCTCTCGACGAAGTCGGTGATCTGGCTCGTCACCTCGTCGGGCGTGCCGACGAACATGATGCCGGCCTTCACCAGGTCTTCGATCGCGCCGTGGTGCGTGTCGACGAACTTGCCGTCGCGCGCAGTGATGCCGCGCTTGCCACGCGCCTTGACCATCTTCGTCGCGTCGGCGAGGGAGAAGTAGCCCGGCGGCGTGGCGAAGGGCTCCGCAACGCGCCCCGACGTGCGCAGGTACCCGACCATTTGTTCGGCGCGTCGCATCGCTTCTTTCGCGTCCTCGGCGATCGCGACGATGCCGAGGTAGGAGAAGCGATCGGCGGCCGGCGCCGGCCGGCCGAGATCGGCGCAGGCCTTGCGGTATTGGTCGAACAGGCCCTTCGTATGGAAGCCGGCGAGGAAAGTGCCGAGCACGTAGCCGCGCTCGGCGATCTCGCGGATGTTCTGCGGGCTGCGGCCGGTGATCCACACCGGCGGATGCGGCTGCTGGTAGACGCGCGGCCAGACGTTGACGTTGCGGTACTGGAAGTGCTCGCCCTGCCAGTCGAACGGCCCGTCGATCGAGGTCATCGCCTTGAGGATCAGATAGACGCGCGGCCAGACGTTGACGTTGCGGTACTGGAAGTGCTCGCCCTGCCAGTCGAACGGCCCGTCGATCGAGGTCATCGCCTTGAGGATCAGATCGTGCGCCTCCCAGAAACGCTCCATCTGCCCGACCGCCGAGCGCTGCGAGAGCGGCACCTCGTAGGGCACGCCGCGCACGAATCCCATCTCCAGGCGGCCGCGTGAGATGACGTCGATCATCGCCAGCTCCTCGGCGACGCGCACCGGGTCGAGCCGGTTGGCGATCGGGTAGCCGAGCGTGAGGAGCCGCGCGCGCTTGGTCTGGCGCGCGAGGATCGCGAGCGGCACCGCCGCGACCGGCGTCGCGCAGGTGGCGGTGGCGTGATGCTCGTTCACCATGATGTCGAGGCCGAGCTCGTCGGCGAGCAGCCATTCGTCGAGCCGATGGTGATAGTGCTCGGCCATGGCGCGCGGGTCGCAGTTGCGGCTCGGGAGATTCACGCGCAGCGATGCGTTCTGCTCGCCCCAGGCTTCCGGGCAGGGCTGCTCCGAGAAATGGTAGATCCTCATTTCATTTCCTCCACGACGCGGCGCGCGACGCGCTCGGCCTGCTCGATGTGCGGAAAGTGCCCCGTCTCGCTTACCAGCTCGAAGCGCGCACCGGGAATCAACGCGCTGTATGCCCTGCCGTACTCCGGCGGTGCGAAGCGATCGGCTTCGCCCCATAGGAACAGCACCGGCACGCGGATGCGATGCAGCCGCGCTTTGAGCTTCGGGTTGTACATGTAGGGATTCCAGGCGAACAGCGCGGTCGCCTCGCGGTTGCGCGCGACCACGGTCAGCTCGTCCTCGGAAAGCGACTCGTAGTTGCGCTGCCAGAACTTCACGTCGCAGAACGTGAGCTCCTCCCAGCGGCTGCGCGGCGTGGCGAAGATGTCGACGATGTCGCTGCGCTCACGCGGTCCCACCTTCACGCCGACGGCGCCCATCATCACCAATCGCGCTATGCGCTCTGTCGTTTTGGTCGCGATCTCGGCGGCGAGCCAGCCGCCGAATGAGGCGCCGACCACGGTCACGTCTCTCAGGTTGAGCGAGTCGAGCAGGTCGAGATACAGGTAGGCCATGTCGTCGACGGTGGACATCGCCGGCGGCAGATCCGAATGGCCGTAGCCCGGATGCGACGGCACGAGGACCTCGGCGTGCTCGGCGAGCCGAGCGATGAAGGCGTCGGAGCCGTGCAGTCCGATGTGCGGATGCAGGAAGAGGATCGGGCGGCCTTTGCCGCGGCGGACGAGCTCGATGTTTGCGCCGTTGATGTTCACCATGTCAATCCACCTTGATGCGCGCCTCGCGGATCACCTTGCCCCAGCGCGCGTATTCGGAGTGCAGCAACTGGCGCAGCGTGGCCGGCTCCATCGGCGTCGGCTCGGCGCCCTGCTTGAGCATCAGCTCGCGCGTATCGGGCTGCGCGAGCACCCGCCCGATCTCGGCGTGCAGCTTGGCGAGGAGCGCGGGCGGCGTCGCGGCGGGGGCGAAGAGCGCGTTCCAGATGACGACGTCGAAGTCGGGAAAGCCGGACTCGGCGATGGTCGGGATCTCCGGCGCGAACACGCTCCTCTGCGCGCCGGTCATGGCGATGCCGCGCAGCTTGCCTGCACGCACCTGCGGCAGCACGGTCGGTGCGGCCGCGAACATGAGGCCGACGCGGCCGCCGAGCACGTCGTTCACGCCCTGCGGCCCGCCCTTATAGGGGACGTGCACCATCTCCAGCCCGGTCACCATCTTCAGGAGCTCGCCGCAAAGATGGGCCGGCGAGCCGTTGCCGGCGGAAGCGTAGTGCAGCCTAGGTCCCTGCGCCTTGGCGTAGGCGAGGAACTGCGGGAAGCTGTTGACCGGCACCACCGACGGGTTGACGAACAAGAGCAGCGGATTCACCGTCAGCATCGCCACCGGCGCGAGATCCTTCATCGGGTCGTAGCCGAGCGCCATCAGGTGCGGATTGGTGGTGATGTTGGCGTTGCTGCCCATTACCAGCGTGTAGCCGTCGGGCGCGGCGCGCGCCACCGCCTCGGCGCCGACGCTGCCGTTCGCGCCGGCGCGGTTCTCCACCACCACCGGCTGGCCGACGCGCTCGGCGAGCTTCGCCCCGACGACGCGCGCCGCGAGGTCGGAGCCGCCGCCGGCGGGAAAGGCGACGACGATCCGGATGGGGCGCGACGGATAGTCCTGCGCCGCTGCGCACGATGCGAACGCCAACAGGAGTAGAAGAACTCTCACACTTTGGCCTGCAGAAAGCGCAGCAGCCGGTGCGCGAAGAACGCCGCGTGGCTGCCCTCCTCGTCCAGCGGGTCGCCGATCCAGAAATGCGGCGCGCCCTCGAGGACCGCCGGGCGCGCATAGTGTCCCGCCTGCTTCAGCGCCTCGAGGAAGGGTTCGGACTGCGTGCGACAGTCGACGATGTCGTCCGCCGTACCCCAGGCGACGAGGAATGCCGTCGAATTGTTCTTCGCCGAGACATAGGAGATCGGTGAGGCGTCGAAGTAGATACGCCGGTCGTCGATCAGGCTCGCGCCGAGAAAGCGCTCGACGATGTGATCCCGCGGACGGCTCAGCTGGTCGTGGCGCCATTGCGCGGCGAGGTCGTAGACGCCGTACACGCCGATCAGCGCCTTGACCGGTTGCGCTGCCGTGAGCGCGACGAGCGCGGCGAGGTGCGCGCCGGAGGAATCGCCGAGGAGCGCGATGCGCTCGGGATCGATGCCGAGCTTCGCGTCACTTCTTGCGAACTTGAGCGCGGCGCGCACATCCTCGAGCGCCTCGGGCCAGGTCTTGCGCTCCGGCGTCGCGAGGCGATACGTGACCGCGAGCAGCGCGTAGCCGCGCTCGGCGAGCCACGGGCCGAGATAGCGGTAGAGCTCGCGGTTTTCCAGCCGCCAGCCGCCGCCGTGGATCGCAATCACCGCCGGAAATTTGCCGCCGCCTTTCGGCGAATACAAGTGCGCCTTGAGTCCCGCACTGTCCAGCTCGCGTCGTTCGATGGTCATCGGCTACTCCACGGTAGCGCCGGAGTGTTTCACGGCGAGCGCGAACTTCTCGATTTCCGCATCCCAGAAGGCGCCGAACGCCTGTGCGCCGAGAAAATGCACGGTAAGGCCCGCGCGCTCGTACAGCGCCGCGGTCTGCGGATCCTCGAGCGCACGACGGATTTCATTTTCCAAAATGTTCATAACCGTGGCCGGCGTGCCGGCGGTGGTGGCGACGCCCGACCAGCCCCATACCTCGAAGCCCGGGAAACCCGCTTCGATCATCGTCGGCACGTCCGGGAGCTGCGGCACGCGCTCCGGCGTCGTCACGGCCAGCGGCCGCGCGCGGCCGGCGCGGATGTGAGGCAGCGACGGCGGCAGCGAATCGACCAGCATGTCAACGTCCCCCGCCACCAGCGCGCTCATCGCCGCCGCGGCGCCACGATAAGGCACATGCACGATGTCGACCTGCGCGCGGTACTTGAGGAGCTCGGCCGTCAGGTGCACCGACGTGCCCGCTCCGGTCGACGAATAGTTGAGCTTGCCGGGCTGCGCGCGCGCGAGCTCGACGAGCTCGCGCACCGTTGCGGCTGGCGTCTTCGGATTCACCACCAGCACGTTCGGAATCAGCCCGACGAGCGCAACGGGAGCGAGCTCCCGCCGAACATTGAACGCCGCCTTCTTGTACATCGACTGCGCGATCGCCACCTGCGGCGTTGCCGAGAACAGCGCGTGGCCGTCCGCCGGCGCGCGGGCGACGAGCTCGGCGCCCACGAGAATCCCGCCCGCCGTGCGGTTCTCGACCACCACCGGCTGGCCGAGCGCCTGCGACAGCCGCGGCGCGAGCAGGCGCGCGGTGAGATCCGCGATGCCGCCGGGCGCGCTCGCCACGACGTAGCGGATCGGACGCGCCGGGTACGGCTCGGCCGCGGCGGCCGCGCCGGCGAACGCGGCAAGCACGATGAGCGCTGCAGTCCAGGGCGAATAGAAAGGTGCCTTCATCAGTCCGGCTTGATGTTCGCAGCGCGGATGACCTCGCCCCAACGCCGTTTCTCGTCGCGGATGAAGGCCGCCGCCTCGCCCGGCGAGTTGCCGATGATGTCCGCGTGCAGCTCGGCGAGCCGCTTCTGCACCTCGGGCTGCCGCAACGCCTCGACGATTGCCGCGTTCAGCTTCGCGACGATCCCGTCCGGCGTTTTCGGCGGCGCGAGCATCGCGAACCAGGTGGCCGACACCATGCCAGGCATCAGCTCGCCGAACGTGGGGACCTCGGGCAGCGCGGGATTGCGCCGCGCACCGCCGACGGCGAGCGCGCGCAGCCGTCCGCTCTTGATGTGCGGCAGGAGACCACCCACCGTGTAGATCCCGACGTCGACGTCGCCTGAGAGCAAACCGGTGACGACCGCGCCGCCTTTGTACGGGACGTGCGTGATCTGCAGACCGGCGAGCATCTTCAGGAGCTCCATGGAAAGGTGTTGGCTGCCGCCGTTGCCGGCGCTGCCGTAGTTGAGCGCGCCGGGCCTCGCCTTGGCCGCTGCGACGAGATCCTGGAAGGTACGCACATCGGGCCTCCTGCCCGGATGCGCGACCAGCGCGTTCGCCTGCGACACCAGCACGCTGATCGGCATGAACGCGTCCGGATCGAAAGGCAGCGCGCCGAAGAGCAGCGGCGTGGTCGCGAACGCCGGCGGCACGGCGAGCAGCGTGTAGCCGTCGGGCGCGGCTTTGGCGACGATCTCGGTGGCGATGTGACCCGACGCACCGGGGCGATTCTCCACCAGGAACGGCTGACCCCACTTCGCGGTGAGGCGCCCGACTACGATCCGCGGCACGATGTCCACGCCGCCGCCCGCGGAATAGCCGATCACTATGCGAATCGGGCGTTGCGGATAGGCCGCTGCCGGATCCTGCGCGAGAACTGGCAACGCCGCAGCAGCGGCGAACATCAGTAGCCATCGATGCTTAATCCAGCTTCGCACCGGAGAGCTTGACCAGTCTTGCGTACTTCTCGTATTCGGCGCGCATCGCCGCGTCGAACTCCTCCGCCGTGCTCGTCCTCACGCCGACGCCGAAGCCAACCATCTTGTCGTGAACGTCGGGCGTATTGATCGCGGCGACGATGCCGGCGTTCAGCTTCGCGATGATCTCGCGCGGCGTGCCGGCGGGCACCAGCGCGCCGAGGAGCGAAGCCATGTCGAAATGGGTGAGTCCCAGCTCGTTGAGCGTAGGCATATCCGGCAGCGCCGGCGTGCGCCGGCCGTCGGCGTTGGCGAGCATGCGCACCTTGCCGGCCTTGGCGAAGGACGCGATCGCGGTATAGCTCGTGAACGCGACCTGCACATCGCCCGCGACGAGCGCCCCGCTGCCCTGCCCCATGCCCTTGTACGGCACGTGCACCATCTGGATGCCGGTCAGCGATTTGAACAGTTCCGTCGTGATGTGGTGGATCGAGCCGATGCCGGCGGAGGCATACGAGAGCTTGCCCGGATGCGCCTTCGCATAAGCGATGAATTCGGCATAGTTCGTTGCCGGCACCGACGGATGCACGGTAAGGAAGGTGGGCAGCGTCGCCACCGTGCTGACGCCCGCGAAGTCGCCTTGCGGGTTGTAAGGCACTTTCGCGTAGACGTGCGGGTTGATCGCCCAGATCGCGCTGTCGCAGAAGTAAAGCGTGTAGCCATCCGGCGCCGAGCGCGACACCATTTCCGCCGCGATGTTGCCGTTGGCGCCGACCTTGTTCTCCACGACGAACGTGGCGCCCCAGGCTTCGCCCATCTTCGCGGTGACGAGCCGCGCGAAAACGTCGGGCGAGCCGCCGGGAGAGGTGCCGACGATGACGCGCACCGGCTTCGCCGGATACTGCGCACCAGCCAGTGCCGGCAGCAGGCACAGGAACAGCAGCAGCGGGCGCATCTATCCTCCTCTGAGTTGAGGCATAACGGCCTGCGAGAACAGCGCGATCGAGCGCAGCGTCTCCTCCTGCGTGAGATCGCCGAAAGCGAACTGCCCGACGAAATAGTTCGCGCCGGACTCGCCCATCTGGTTGTGCACGTACTCGGCGACTGCCTCGGGCGTGCCGGCAACGGCGCGGCCGTCCGCGGCGATGGCATCGAACTGCGCGGGCCGCGGATGGCGGTGTCGCCAGCCCATCAGCTGCGACAGGTAGGTAAAGCTCTGGTGCCACTTGCCGTAAGCGCGCCGCGCCACGGCAAGCGCGGCGGCGGTGCTGTCGGCGACGAAGACGAAGCGCCCGATGCCCATTTTCGGCAGCGGCGCGTCGCCGCGCGTCTCGCGCCACGCCGCACGATAGCGCTCGAAGCAGGGCGCGAGCTCGGCAACGGTATCGAGGCCGATGACGTGCATGCCGCGCCGCGCGGCGCGCTCGCCGGCCTCGCGCGAGTGCACGCCGTACCAGAGCGGCGGATGCGGCTTCTGCAAAGGCGGGATGGCGAGCGGCATGCGGCGCTGCTTTCCG
>WNFI01002856.1_pt1 | contig 10383 bp, 7 predicted proteins | sample 5400471 | NCBI WGS metagenome assembly WNFI01 (sample SAMN13153348, study PRJNA577476) | soil metagenome | isolation source: 100 cm saprolite on Douglas fir-dominated hillslope | place: USA:California | collected 2013-09-17 | reverse complement strand
GACCTCGGCGTGCCTGTGATCGGCGTGGGACTGCTGTATCAGCAGGGATATTTCAGGCAGGAGATCGACCCTAATGGCGAGCAACTGGCACTTTACCCTTACAACGATCCCGGGCAACTGCCCATCAAGCCGTTGCGGGATGCCAACGGCGACTGGCTGCGGCTGACGATTTCCATTCCCGGGCTCGATCTGTGGATCCGAGCCTGGGAGGTGCAGGTCGGCCGTGTGCGCCTGTATTTGCTCGACACCAATCACCCCGCAAATCCTCCGGCCTACCGCGGCATCACCAGCGAGCTTTACGGCGGAGGGTCGGACCTTCGCTTGCAGCAGGAACAGGTGCTGGGCATCGTGGGATGGCGATTGCTGCGCGCCCTCGGCATCCACCCGGAGGTGTGCCACCTCAACGAGGGTCATGCCGCGCTGGCGGTATTGGAGCGTGCTCGCAGTTACATGCTGGATACCGGCCAGTCCTTCCAAATGGCACTGGCGGTGACACGCGCGGGAAATCTTTTTACCACCCACACACCCGTAGAAGCCGGTTTCGACCGCTTTTCGCCCGAGCTGATGCGTCGCTACTTCTGGTTTTATGCCGAAGAGAGGCTGCACATAGGGCTCGACGAAATGATCGCGCTAGGCCGTAGCAATTCCAGCGATGACTCCGAGCCATTTAACATGGCTTACCTCGCGATTCGCGGCAGCGGCGCCGTCAACGGCGTGAGCCGCCTGCATGGCAGCGTGAGCCGTAGAATTTTTCAGCCGCTTTTTCCACGCTGGCCGCAGGACGAGATCCCAATCGGCCATGTCACCAACGGCGTCCATGTCCCCACTTGGGATTCGGCGGAAGCCGACGATCTATGGACAAAGGCCTGTGGAAAAGGCGTTTGGCGCGGCGACCTGGAAAGCATAGGAAATGATCTGGCTTCTGTCGACGACCAGGCACTCTGGAACATGCGCAACCAGGCGCGCAAGTCTCTGATCGAATACATTCGCTGGCGTTATGCCCGCCAATTGGCCAGCCTGCGAGAATCGCCGGAAGAGATCGCCGCGGCGAGCCGGCTTTTTGACGCCAATACGCTGACCCTCGGGTTTGCGCGTCGCTTCGCCACCTACAAGCGGCCCACTCTCCTGCTGCACGATCCGGAGCGCTTCCTGAGGATTTTGACCAATCCGCAGAGGCCGGTGCAGTTGATTCTGGCCGGCAAAGCGCATCCGCAAGATCTGGCCGGCCAGGCGATGATCAAGCAGTGGGCCACTTTTTTGCGCCGTCCGGAGGCGCGTGCGCACGTTGTATTTCTCAGCGATTACGACATGCTGCTGACCGAGCGGCTGGTGGCAGGGGTGGATGTCTGGGTCAACACGCCTCGCAGGCCCTGGGAGGCCAGCGGCACCAGCGGCATGAAAGTGCTGGTCAACGGGGGCCTCAATCTCTCCGAGTTGGATGGCTGGTGGGCGGAAGCGTACGCGGCGGAGGTGGGCTGGGCGATCGGCGACGGCAACGAACACGGCGACGATCCGGCATGGGATGCGGCCGAGGCCCAGGCACTCTATGCGCTGCTGGAAGACGAGGTCATTCCACAGTTTTATACGCGTAACGATAAGGGCATCCCCACAGTCTGGGTGGCACGGATGCGAGGCAGCATGTCCGGGCTGACCCCCGCGTTTTCCGCCAACCGCACAGTCCGCGAGTACACCGAAGATCATTACCTGGGCGCCGCGCAAAGGTACACGGACCGCGCCGCCGAGGACGGCAAACTGGGCGCCGCATTGGTCAAATGGCGGAACGACATTGCGCGCTCGTGGAAAGATGTGCGGTTTGGCCAGCTCAAGGTTGAGAACCAGAGCGGCGTCCTGCTGTTTCAAGTTGAAGTATTTCTCGGCGGTCTCGACGCCGAAGCCGCGCGCGTTGAGTTGTTTGCGGACCGGCAAAACGGCGGCGAACCGTTCCGGCAACCGATGGAGCGGAGCCAGCAGAGTTCCACGGGATCAAGTGGAGGCTACACGTACGTGACCCGCACTCCAGCCACGCGCCCCGCGGATCACTTCACGCCGCGCATACTACCGTATCATCCGAAAGCCTTGTTGCCGCTTGAAGCCAACGAGATCCTTTGGCGGAGGTGATTGGTACGCGAGGGGTGCCGTCATCGGCGCCCAGTTGGCTCGAGTGTGTTGACGCCATTCTTACCACCAACGATCACGTGCGTCGCCTGCCACCCAAACGGCACAACCTCGACGGGCACAGCGAAATGGACACCCAGGCGCTCCACAAGCTTGGTTTCATCCACGATGATGATCAGGCGCGCGCTCGCGCTGGCCACGATCTTCTCGCGCAGCAGCGCGCCCCCATGTCCCTTGATCAGGTTGAGCGTGCCTTGCTCGACCTCGTCGGCGCCGTCGATCGTGAGATCGATTTCCGAGTGCCCGGCGAGAGTGGAAAGCGGAATCCCGAGGCCGCGCGCCTGCTCAGCGGTGGCTTCGGACGTCGGAATACCGATAACGCGCAGCCCCTGCCGCACACGCTTTCCTAGAGCGGTAACCGCCAACGCAGCGGTCGACCCTGTGCCCAGGCCCACAATCATGCCATCCATCACCTGAGCCACGGCGGATTCGGCCGCAGCCTGCTTGAGCTCGGTTAATGGGGAGGCGCCGGGCACTCTGTTTCTATTGTGCAACGGTGCGCAGCGGGTGCCAGAGTCTCCTGCCGTTGTCTTACTGACTCACGCAGCGAAAGCCCGCGTAAACGTAGGGATAGCGCGGCTGGAACCAATTGCGGAAGCTCCGCCGCAGCAAGCAGGCCGCGGTCCTGGCCGATCCGCCTTTCGCCACGTAGTGTCGGCCATCAAAAAAGTCTGCCGAGTAGCCCGGATAAAATTCAAAAGGTTCGAATCCGTCGAACGGCGCGAACACAGTCGCGGTCCACTCCCATCCATTCCCGAGCATTCCGGACACGCCGAAGGCGCTCCGATCTTCGGGAAACGCCCCGAGCGAAACGGGATCCCAGCTTTGGAAGTCGAAATTGCCGTGCACGCGCCCCGGCGCTGCCGTTCCCCACGGGTATGCTCTTTCGGAGCCGTGCGGCGCGCCGTACGCCGCGCGCTGCCACTGTGCTTCGGTGGGCAGGGATTTGCCGGACCAAACTGCGAACGCGCTCGCCTCTGCATGGCTCACGTAGACCGGCCAATCGAGCGGCAGCGGAACCTCCTCAAACATGGCGCGGAAGTACCAGCGGTCTTCGATTCGCTTCCAGAACGCGGGCTGGGTGATGCCGTTCTCGGCGCGCCACCTCCAGCTATCCTCCGTCCAAAGCGCGCGATTTTCATATCCGCCCGCCGCTACAAATTCAAGATATTGACCGTTGCTCACTTTGTATTGGTCGATGGCGAATGCCGGTACAGTCACGTGATGCGCTTCGTATTCGTTGTCCCAGCCGAACGCCGTTCGATCACTGCGTGAAAGCCCCAGCGTGACGAAGCCAGCGGGGATTTTTAACATCGCTGGCACGATTGGACGAGCAATCAGCGCGGGCACGCCCTGCTCCCGGCGCTTCCGTTCCAGGGGCAACCGGTGAAGCATATACGACAGAGTCTCCGCGTGCATGAGCCGGTGCTCTATGGCCACATTGAGGAGCACGCTGGCCGGGACATCTTCCTGCTCAGGGGTCGCACCGAAGGAGAATGCAGTAGCCAGTCCGTCGTCGAGCGACGTCCGAACCCGGCTGACGTAGCGGTGTATTTCCGCCAGAGACGGCCAATCCGCCGGTTGATCGGCCGGCAGGCCGCCATCAACGGGATCGATTCCAAACGCGAACAAACGGTCGAATTCCGGCTGAAAAGTCTTCCGGTTCAGCACCCGTACCCGCAGGAGATTCCAGTCGAAGGCCTCCAAGTGGCCCAGATAGAACACGATCCGGTGCCGTTCCGCGATCGGCCGTTCGTAAAGAGAGTCGGGCCTCACCACGTCAAACAGCGCATCCGTCTGGCTCCGTGCATCCGCCAGGCGCGCAAGCAGGTTCTCGCTAACCTGCGCATCCGTTCGAACGGCGAACATTACGTTTTCTCCTCATTTTACGATTCGCGTCATCGTTGAAAATGGCACATTGTCGGGACCGGCGAATTTCGGCCGGGGCACCTGAGTATATCTCCCGCGCTTACCCAACTTAGATGCAGAGATTGAACCATCGTTGCTGCAATCTTGGCATTTTTGCATACTGGACCGGCATCCCGAGGCACAGCCGCAAGACTGTGATGTAAGATTCAATCCGAAAGCCTCAGTGTTGCCTTTCGGGGGACGGCTGTTGCTACCGTTCAAGCATAGGGACGTCTGGGGAAGCGGTCACCACGACCACCGGACCTGTCATAAACGTAGACATTAGCGTGCGCGTATTTGCGAGAAAACCATGACCGTTACATTCGACGCCATCATCATCGGGACCGGACAGGCCGGGCCCTCTCTGGCTGGCCGGCTGACGGCTGCCGGCATGAAAGTGGCCATCGTCGAGCGCGGCCGGTTCGGCGGCACTTGCGTCAATACCGGATGCACGCCCACCAAGACCATGGTGGCGAGCGCCCATGCGGCGCACTTGGCCCGGCGCGCGGCCGACTTTGGCGTGGCCACTGGCCCGGTGACGGTGGACATGAAACAGGTCAAGGCCCGGAGAGACGCCATCACGGGGAAATCCAGCCAGGGCATCGAGAGCTGGCTCAAAGGAATGACCAATTGCACAGTATTCGAAGGGCATGCACGCTTTACCTCGCCTCACGAAGTGACCGTGGGAGCCGAACGGCTGTCGGCGGAGCGAATTTTTATTAATACCGGCACGCGTCCCACAGTGCCGGCCATGCCCGGCACAGACCAGGTGCCATACTTCACGAGCGATTCCCTGCTGGACATCGATTTTCTCCCGCGCCATCTGATCGTCGTGGGCGGCGGCTATATCGGCCTCGAATTCGGGCAAATGTACCGGCGCTTCGGCAGCGAGGTCACTATCATCGAGATGGGAGCACGACTGATGGGGCGTGAAGATGAAGACGTTTCCGCGGCGATCAAAGACATTCTGGAGCATGAAGGCGTCAACGTGCGCTTGAACGCTACATGCATCGCCCTGTCCAGGCAAGGCGACGATGTCGTAACCGGCGTCGATTGCTCTGACGAACCCAAGGAGGTGCACGGGTCCCACGTGCTACTGGCCGTCGGCCGCCGTCCCAATACCGACGACCTTGGGCTCGAAAATGCCAGCGTTGTGACGGATAAACGCGGTTACATTGAGGTCGACGACCAGTTGCGGACGAATGTGGCCGGCATCTGGGCCCTCGGCGATTGCAATGGCAAAGGCGCATTCACGCATACGTCCTACAATGATTTCGAGATCGTGGCGGCCAATCTTCTGGACAACGATGCGCGCCGGGTGAGCGACCGCCACACGGCCTACGCGGTTTACATCGACCCGCCGCTCGGCAGAGCCGGCATGACAGAGACCGAAGTGCGCAACTCTGGCCGCCCGGCGCTCATCGGACAGCGGCCCATGACGCGCGTGAGCCGCGCGGTCGAAAAAGGCGAAACCAGCGGCTTCATGAAAATCATGGTCGATGTGCAGACGCACCAGATCCTGGGCGCGGCCATTCTGGGAGTCGGTGGCGATGAAGCCATTCACTGCGTTCTGGATGCCATGTACGCGAAAGCGCCTTACACTGTCGTGCAGCGCGCCGTGCACATACACCCGACCGTGGCCGAGTTGATTCCAACGATCTTGGGAGAGTTGAAACCATTGCCTGCTTCTCTAGACAGCTAGGCGTGCGTCGCAATAGCTAGCCATCGTTCGCCGACCGTGCGAATATTGACTTGACAGATGGTCCGGCGGCGGTGCATAGTATCCCTAGTTGTCTAGGCTCAAGCCATGCCCAAGCCTAAAAACGACGTCTTGCAAGGCACGCTCGATCTTCTGATTCTCAAGACCCTGGAAAAAGAGCCTATGCACGGCTACGGAATCGCTTCGCGCATCGAGCGCATCAGCGATGAGCTGTTGCGCGTCGAAGAAGGATCCCTCTATCCCGCCCTGCACCGCATTGAGCAGACCGGTTGGATCCGTGCCGAATGGAAGCTTTCGGAGAACGGTCGACAGGCCAAGTTCTACCGGCTCACCCGCGCCGGCCTGAAGCAACTGCTGGCCGAAAAGGAGCGCTGGCAGAAGCTCACGCGCGGAATCTCGAAGGTGTTGCGCTTCGCATAGAAGGCGCTTATGTCGTGGATCAAACGTCTGGCTTCGTCCCTGCGCGCACGGAAACTGGAAGAGGACCTCGACAAGGAGCTCGAGTTTCACCTCGATATGCGTGCCGCCGAGAAAACCTCCGCCGGCACAACCGCTGAAGAAGCTCGCCGACAGGCGTTGCGCCGCTTCGGCAGCCTGATCCGCACTAAAGACGCGTGCCGCGACTTATCCAGTTTCACCTGGGCTGCCGGGCTTGGTCGGGACCTACGCTACGCCGTCCGCAATATGCGCAAGAGCCCGGGGTTCACGGCCGCCGCCGCGGCATGCATGGCCATGGGCATCGGCGCCAATGCCGCCATTTTCAGCTTCGTCAATGCCTTCCTGTTCCAGCCGCTTCCGGCGGACGTGGTGATGCTCCAGCGTGTTTCCAGCAACCCGGTTTCGTATCCGGAATATCAGGACTGGCAGCGCCTGAATTCGGTTTTCGACGGCGTGTTCGCTTTCACTCCGGGCGAACGCCTGACCATCGGCCGCGGTATGCATAGCGAGCACGTACTGGGTGAGACCGTCACCGCTAACTACTTCGAGATGCAAGGTGTTCTTCCCGCTGCCGGCCGGTTGATTGCGCCGGACGATGAATCGAGCCCGCTCGCCGTGATCGGTTACCGGTTCTGGCGCAACCGGTTCTTGGGTGATCCCGCCATCGCCGGCAAAACCATCTGGATCAATCGCGAGTCTTTCACCGTCGCCGGCGTCGCGCCGCCTACGTTTCACGGCATGCTGGCTCCTTGGAGTACCGATGTCTGGGTCACGCCATATTTGCATCGAGACACGCTGCGGGACCGCCGCACGGGATGGCTTGTGGCTGGCGCGCGCCTCAAGGCGGGCGTTACACCACAGCGGGCCGAAGCGGCCATGAACAGCCTGGACGTCGAGCTCGCGCGCCGGTATCCCGATCCGCAAGCGCATCCGCGCGATCCGCTGACCGTCGTACGCGGCGGCGGGCTCTCGGGCTCGCCCATCTGGGGCGTGTTTACGGTCATGGCCGCGCTCCTGATGACCGTGGTCGGCATCATCTTCCTGATCGCCTGCGCTAACGTCGCAGGCCTGCTGATGGCGCGTGCCCTGGCGCGCCGCCGGGAGATTCTTATCCGCCTGTCACTCGGCGCCAGCCGTTCGCGCCTTATCCGTCAGTTACTTACCGAGAGCTTGCTGCTGGGCCTCCTGGGCGCGGCAGTGGGCATCGTCCTCGCCTTTTCGACGGGCGACGCCCTGGCCGGCCTCTTCCCCGATTCGGTCAGCGGCGGCTTCCGTTTCGAACACGGTATCGATCTGCATGTCCTGGCTTTCACTCTGGCGCTGTCGCTGGCGAGCGTGTTGCTTTCCGGCCTGTTACCGGCGCTGCGCGCGTCGGATCAGAATCTGGCCGCCGCGGGCAGGACGCAGACAGCCGCTGGAGGCCGCACGCCGCGGCTGCGGCAGGTGCTCATTGTCGCCCAAGTGGCGGCCTCGGTTCTCGTGCTGGCCACCGCGGGCCTCTTCGTCCGAAGCTTTCAGAAGGCGCAGCAAACCGATCTCGGGTTCGACGCGGGACATCTGCTCACGGTGGATGTCGATCTGCGCGAGTTGAAGTACACGCGCGCCCAAGCGGCAGATTTCTATGGCCGGCTCCGGAGCCGCATCGGCGATATTCCGGGCGTGGAGTCTGTGTCCCTGGCCGATGTCTTCCCCTTCGGCAACCAGCGGGTGGTCAGTATTTCTGCTGCGGGCGACATCGCGACCTCCACCGTGGACGCGCAGTACTTCCGCGCGATGGGGGTTACGCTGCTTCGCGGGCGCGAGCCGCTTGCCAATGAGCAGAACGTGGTGATCGTGAACCAGGCATTCGCCCAACGCTTCTGGCCAAACGAAGTTCCCATCGGCAAATCCATTCAACTAGAGGGCGGCAAACCGCCCCAGCGGGTCATCGGTCTTACGGCGACTGCTAAGTACTGGTCCCTGAATGAGCCCGCACGACCGTTCATTTATCAGATCTCCAGCGAACTAGACGAGCCGCTGCTGTGCCTGCTGATCCGCACCCAGGGACCGCCCAGCAGCCTTTCCGGACGGGTCGGCCAGGAGATCGAGCGGCTGAACCAAAACCTGCCGGCCATGACCGTCCAGACCGCCGGGGAACGATTGCGCGCATGGCTCGAACCCCAGCGGGCCGCGGCGTTGCTGCTGAGTATCCTGGGCCTGATGGCACTGGGCCTCGCTTTCACGGGACTCTACGCTTTGCTGGCGCAGCTGGTAACACACCGCACGCACGAAATCGCTGTGCGAGTGGCGTTGGGCGCAACCCGTAGGGCGGTCGCCGGCCTGCTGCTGCGCCAAAGCGCGCTCTTAATCTGCGCCGGGACGGTGGCGGGGCTTGGCGCATCCGCGGCAGTCGCACGTCTTCTGGCAAGCCTCACTGGCGAGGTAAGCCCACTGGATGGCATTACGCTCTTGGGTGTCGCGGCTTTACTCGCGGTAGTCGGGGCCGCCGCCACGCTTGCGCCAGCCTACCGGGCGATGCGTATCGATCCCGTTAGCGCGCTGCGCACTGAATAGAGGAGGGACCGTGCGCCCGCTATTGCCCCGCTGCCAGCAGCGCCAGAGTGGCATATCCCGTGGCGGCGTCACGCATGAATAGCGCCGGCATCGAACCGGACTCGTGTTTGTGGTTCATCGATTCCGCCGTCCAATAACCGGATTCGGGGTCCTGATTCTTTTTGAGCCATGCGAGACTGCGGGCGAGCCGCGCATCGGTGCTGGGAACGCCCGCCTCCTGCAGCGTGAACGCCGCCAAGCCGGTGGCATAGCAGTTAGAGCCCGAGGAAGGTGGAGCGGCGTCGCGCTTTTTCCACGCGCCCAGCGATAGCAGGGTCCAGCCTCCATCGCCCTCCTGCTTACGCCAGACTTGTTCGAGAATGGCCTGCCGGTCGGCATCGGGCAGCAGATCGCGCAGCTTGCTCGCCGCCCACAGCAGGATCAACCGGTTGTGCAACGGCTGCGTCTTTTGCGCATTGCGCAGATAGTTTTTCAGCTCGGCCGCGTTGGCTTGAATTTCCGGCCGGGATTGATACGCGCCCGACTGGACCTGCAGCGCCCACATCCGCTTCAGCGCCTTCTCGGCTTCGGGACTCAGAGTGTCGCCGCGCTGCGCGTCGTCGAGCGCGAGTACCAGCGCCGCGAGTACGGTCTCCGCCCCCAGCACTTGGCGGCCGAGCAGGGTCTTGTCGGTGACGCCCGAAAACAGATCGTTGGCGTCCGTCTTCGCGACCCTGGATCGCACGCCTTCGATCAAGCCGTTTTCGTATGGCGTGCGACCGCTCTCGCCGAGCGCCCGCCGCAGCCGGGGCCGCGCCAGCAGATAGGGCACGCTCGTATGGCACGACACGCACGGAACCCCCGATTTCATGGCTTGAGGCCAGGCAAACCAGGCCTTCTCGCGCGAATCGAGATACTCGGCCGCCAACCGCGGATTCCAATCTCCGCACCAGGCAGGCAAGGCGGCACAAACGATTACGGAGGCGACGCGAAGCATGGCTCTCACGTGAAAAGGATACATCAATTCTTCATCGATGCGAACGGTCGCACCGCGTCTCGCCCTGGATCGCATTGACTCATCCGGGCGCCTGACTTACAGTTCAATGCTGATGCCTATTCGTAGAAAATCCCTCGCGACCGCGGCCGCCACCGTCTGCCTGCTTACTTTCATTCCCACTGCGCCGGCGCAATCGGCGCCCAGCCGCGCACGCATCGTGCTGCAACCCTCCGAGCGGTTCCAGTTCATCCAGGGCTTCGGCGTCAACTACACCGGTCCCTATTTTCGCGACGATCAGAAGGCCATGTTCGACGCGCTGATCAAAGACCTTGGCGCCAGCATGTTCCGCGTCGTGCCTTATCTGGTCTACAGCAATTGGGAGGAAACCAACGACAACGACGATCCCAACGTCATGAACTGGGAGTATTACAAGGACCGCTACTCGACGCCCGTTTTCGAAGCCACGTGGAGCGGGCTGCGGTTTCTGAACTCCCGCGGCATTCGCCCGGTGATCGCGCTGATGGGTCCGGTGCCCGACTGGATGCTGGACGACCACTGGACGCCGCCAAAGCACAAAGTCTGCCAGTCCGGGAGCCAGCAGCGCCCGCTCAAG
>WNFI01699953.1_pt1 | contig 10384 bp, 12 predicted proteins | sample 5400471 | NCBI WGS metagenome assembly WNFI01 (sample SAMN13153348, study PRJNA577476) | soil metagenome | isolation source: 100 cm saprolite on Douglas fir-dominated hillslope | place: USA:California | collected 2013-09-17 | reverse complement strand
TCCTGCTGGTGTTCTCCGTCCGCGTGCTGCGCGAATACCAGCGCGGCGTGGTGTTCCAGCTCGGCCGCTACTGGGCGGTCAAGGGTCCCGGGCTCTTTTTCTTGATCCCGATCATCCAGCAGATGGTCAAGGTGGACCTGCGCACCGTCGTTCTCGACGTTCCGCCCCAGGACGTGATCACGCGCGACAACGTCTCCGTCAAGGTGAACGCGGTGGTGTACTTCCGCGTGGTCGACCCGCAGAAGGCGATTATTCAAGTAGTAGATTTCCTCGGGGCGACGAGCCAGCTGGGCCAGACGACGCTGCGCGCCGTGCTCGGCAAGCACGACCTCGACACGCTCCTCTCCGAGCGCGAGAAGCTCAATGCCGACATCCAGAAGACCCTCGACATGCAGACCGACGCCTGGGGCATCAAGGTCTCGATCGTCGAGATCAAGCACGTGGACCTGAACGAGTCGATGGTGCGCGCGATCGCCAAGCAGGCCGAGGCCGAGCGCGAGCGCCGCGCGAAGGTGATTCACGCCGAAGGCGAGCTGCAAGCCTCCGAGAAGCTGCTGCAGGCGGCGCAGGTCCTTTCGCGGCAGCCGGAAGCGATGCAGCTGCGTTATCTGCAGACGCTCTCCAACATCGCGGGCGACAAGGCCTCGACCATCGTCTTCCCGGTTCCGCTGGACGTCATCGCGCCGCTGCTCGAGGCGGCAAAGAAACGACTCTAGAGAGTGTCGAAGGAAACCGAAGTCCTCATCGCCGGCGCCGGTCCGACCGGGCTGGTGCTCGCGCTGTGGCTCACGCACCTCGGCGTGCGCGTGCGCATCGTCGACAAGACCGCGCAGCCGGGAACGACCTCGCGCGCGCTCGCGATACACGCGCGCATTCTCGAGCATTACGACCAGCTCGGGTTGGCGCAGGACGTCGTCAAGCAGGGAATCAAGTTCGCGGCGGTGAACCTCTGGGTCGGGGGCCAACGCGTCGCGCGCGCTGCGTTCGGCGATAGCGGGCAGGGCCTGAGCCCGTTTCCGTTCGCGCTCATCTATCCGCAGGACGCGCACGAGCAGTTCCTCGTCGAGCGCCTGCGTTCCGCCGGGGTCGAGGTGGAACGCACCACGGAGCTCGCATCGTTCGAATCGGATGCCTCGGGCGTGCGGGCAACATTGAAGCGCGCCGACGGAGCGCAGGAGGCGTGCGAGTGCGCCTTCCTCGCCGGATGCGACGGCGCGCGTTCGACGGTGCGCGAGGCGATGGCGGCCGGATTTCCAGGCGGCACCTACAACCACCTTTTCTACGTGGCCGACGTGAAGGCGTCGGGACCGCTGATGAACGGCGAGCTGAACGCCGCGATCGACGCGGCGGAGTTCATCGCGGTGTTCCCGCTGGTCGAGCCGGGCCACATTCGCCTCGTCGGTCTCATGCGCGACGACGCCGAGCCCGCGCACCGCGAGCTCGGCTGGGACGATGTGAGCAAGACCGTGATCGATCGCATGCGCATCGTGGTCGAGCGCGTCAACTGGTTCTCGACCTACCACGTGCACCACCGCGTGGCGCATACGTTTCGCAGCGGCCGCGCGTTCCTGCTGGGCGACGCCGCGCACATCCACAGCCCGGTCGGCGGGCAGGGAATGAACACCGGCATCGGCGATGCGATCAACCTTTCGTGGAAGCTCGCCGCCGTGTTGCGGCGCGGCGCGGCCGACGCGATTCTCGACAGCTACGAATGCGAGCGGCGCGCCTTCGCACTGCGCCTGGTGCGAACCACCGACGAGGGCTTCAACTTCGCGACGCGCGACGGGCCGCTCGCGCGCTTCGTGCGCCTGCACGTGATCCCGCTCGTCGTGCCGATGTTCGTGTCCACGCGCGCCGGGCTGCGGTTCATGTTCCGCACCCTCTCGCAGACGGCGATCAATTATCGCGACTGCGCCTTGAGCGAGGGCGCGGCGGGCCGGATTCGCGGCGGCGATCGCCTGCCGTGGGTGGAGCTGGACGGCAAGGACAATTTCGCGCCGCTCAGGTCCTTCGACTGGCAGCTGCACGCGTACGGTGAAGCGCCCGAGGAGATCGTGCGTTTTTGTACGGAGCGGGGGCTCGCGCTCCACCGGTTCGAATGGCGTGAAGCGATGCACGCGGCCGGTTTCGCGCGAAACGCGCTCTATCTCGTGCGGCCGGACGGCTACGTCGCGTGGGCGGATCCCGCGCCGAGCGCGGCGGGGCTCGCCTCCTACCTCGGTGCACCTTCGCGGCGGTTGGTGTAATCTGCCCCTCGCGCCGACCTTCACTGGCGCCACCCCGCCAGAGTGTACGGCGCAGGGGATTCCCCAAAAATTCTTGAACCTGGAGAGGACATGAACAACCGAATCACATCGATGGTCGTAGGGGCCTTCGCACTGGCCCTGGGGCTCGCCGCCGGCGCGGCGGACGCCGATTACACCGCGGCGAAGAAGAAGAACGAGGCCGACTACAAGGCCGCGAAGGCCGACTGCGGCAAGAAGGCCGGCGACGACAAGAAGGCATGCCTGAAGGACGCCAAGGCGAAGCACGAGCAGGCCGAGAAGGACGCCAAGGCCGCCCACGAGAAGAAGGAAGCCGACGCCAAGGCCGCCAAGGCCAAGGCCGCCGCCGACGCCAAGGCCGCCCACGAAAAGGCGGAAGCCGACAAGAAGGCCGCCCCCAAGAAATAGCAGGATTACGGAATTATCTGGTGGCGCGAGCCATCAGGGCGATTGGAGCGCGCAAGCGCTCCTTTTTTTTTGGGTCAGTCGAAGCTGACGATCTCGACCCAGTTGGAGCCTTTGCCCGTCGGGTGCTGTCCCACCAGCCGCAGCGCCCCGCTCGCCTGGTCGATCGCGTAGACCGAGATCGTGCCGGACTTCTCGCCCGAGACGACGAGATACCTTCCTTTGGGATCGATCGCGAACCCGCGCGGCTGTTTCTCGGTGGGCGTGCTCCCCAGGTAGGTGAGCGCTCCGGTCGCTTCGTTGACGCTCAACGCCCCGATGCTGCTGCTGGTGCGCTCCGTCACGTACAGGAACTTGCCGTTCGGGGTCGCGTGAATGTCGGCGGCCCAGACGTCGTTGTCGGTGTTGCGCGGCGGGGGTGCATTGGCTCCGCCAATCGCGCCTCGCGGCAGGCCGGGACCGAGCTTCGTGTCGGGCGGAAGGCCGGAGACCGAGGCCTCCTCGGTCAACAGCCCCGTCTTGTTGTCGAGCGCGAAGGTCGTGACGGTCCCGAGCAGCTCGTTCAACGCGTAGACGAACTTGTTGTCGCGCGAGACGATGAAATGGCGCGGGCCGGTGAGCGGCTTCAGGAGGACGACCGCGGGCGTGTTCGAGGCGAGGCGCCCCGTTTTCTCGTCGAAGGTGAACTGGAAGATCTGGTCGCTACCCAGCGACGGCACATAGACGAACCTGTTCGTCCCGTCGATGCGGATCGAGTGCGCGTTGCGGCCGATCGGAATGACCTGCAAGGGCGCTTCGGAGACCCTTCCGTCGCTGCCGACCGAATTCACGCTCACGACGTGCCCGCCGTACGACGCGCCGAAGAGGTAGCGCCCCGTATGGTCGAGGGAGATGAACGGAAAGCTCTCCGCGAGCGGCGAAGTCGACACCTGCCGCAGCGCACCGGAGTTGGCGTCGATCGAATACGTGACCACGCTGTACGGCTTGGTCCGCACCGCGGCGTAGAGGAAACGTCGATCGGGGCTCACGGTCATCGGCATGACGAGGTTCCCCGCCTTGGCGCGCTCGGCGGCCTGCAGCTGGCCATCGGGATTCATGCGGTAGATCCCGATATCCCCGTCCTCGGCATTCGATACGTAGACGAACGTGGCTCCCAGCGCGGAGAGGCTGGAGGCGAGCGATACCAGTGCTGACACGGCAATCCCCCTGGTCGAGCTGGCGAATGTCATGGTGGGCCCTCCTTGGAAGGCCCCATCCTATCGCTTTCCGGCCTTTCGATAGGAACGCCGAGGCTGCTCAACTCGATTTCGTTTCGATTCCTGCGGCGCTTCTTTGACCGACGGCTCGAAGGCTTCGACGTAAGCATCAAGAAGTCGTCGGATCATGCGCTGGTACTGCAAGCCCCGCTTCTCCGCTTCCGTCTTGAAGAAGTAGACGCTCTTCGTGCTCAAGGTGATCGTGACCTTGATCCCGTCTTCCTTGAAGATAAGGCGGTCCGGAGGCGGAAGGAAATCGGGGATGACCCGGAACTCCATGGGCTCATCGGTATAGCGAATTTTCTCTTTCATAAATGACCTTTCCCTTTCTCCAAATCCCGGCGCCGATAATTCGAATGACACCCGCTCGCCATGTGAATCGCACCGTCGCGATACCTTTGTCGATCCGGCCAATGCAGTAGTAGCGAGACTCACTAGTGCTGTGTGCCAGGTCGTCGCCGATGACGCGTCGCTCATCAGAGAACGCTTCCTGCGCCTCAAGAAACGAAATGCCGTGCTTCCTGAGGTTCTCGGGATCCTTGGCGGGGTCCCACTCGAACCGCGTGAAATCCATTTGCAGCATACCTCCGATATGGCGATAACGCCATACGCAGGTATGGCTGACGATGTCGGTCAGCCGACTTCAAAACAATGAACGTCGCGTGGGCTCCGTCGTTGACGGCGGGCGTACCATGATCGCCTCATGACCCAGGGAGGGCCCCATGAAAATCTGTCCCGTTGCCATCGCAGTCGGTTGCCCGAAGTGTCCGGTATTCAAGGTCTGCCCCGTGAAAGGAGTCATCGGCGGCTATAAGCCAGGGGACGAGAAAACCCAGGGCGCTCCGAAGCCCAACCCGAGCAAGAAATAGTCGAGCGGCATTCAACATGCGTCGTCGCCCCGGGCGTCGCAATCGCGACGCTGGCCCGGGGCCCAATCTAGTCCAGGTTCACGAACCTGAGATCCATATTGTCATTCGGCACAATCGGCGTCCGCACGTTCTTCCGCATCGCCCAGACGATCCGCCGATACGCCGTCGGGATGAATGCCGAGTCCTCATCCATCAGCACCGCCGCCTCGGTGAACATCTTCGTGCGCTTTTCTCCCAGCGGCTCGATGCGCGCGCGATCGATGAGCGTGTCGACTTTGGCGTTCGAATAGCGCCCGAAGTTGTACTCGCCGTCGCGGCCGTTGGGCGTGTGCGCGAGCGGCACGAGGACGCCCTCGGCCTCCGCGGTAATGGGCGTCCAACCGATCACCCACATGCTCGAATCCCGCGCGGTGAGCTTGGGCAGGAGAATATTGAACTGCAGCGGCTGGTAGGTGACGCGAATGCCGACGCGCGCGAGCATCCCCGCGATCGCCTGGCAGAGCGCGTCGGTGGGTGTTTGCGCGCTGCAATCGAGCGTGACCGAAAAGCCGTTGGGATAGCCCGCTTCCTTGAGCAACCCCTTGGCGCGCTCCGGATCGTAGGGCAGCAGGCGCTCGAAGCGCGGCTCCCACGCATCGATCAGCGGCGTGAAGATGGTAGTCCCGACCGTGCTCAGGCTGCGCATCACCTTGGCCTGGATCGCGGGCAGGTCGAGCGCGTAACGCAGCGCCTGGCGCACCTTCAAGTCGCGGAACGGATTGCGTCCCTGCGCATCGCCGTAGAGAAGCTTGTCATGCGAATAGTCGAAGGCGAGGAATTGCGCGCCGAGGCCCACTCCGGTGCCGATCCTGATGCTCGCATCCTTGCGCAGCTTTTCCACATCCTGGAACGCGGGATCGATCACGATGTCGATCTCGCCCGAGAGCAGGCCCGAGACGCGCGTTGCCGCGGAACCCACCACGAGGTAACGCGCCTCGGTGAGGTTGCCGTGCCGGCCCCAGTACGCGGGATTGGCGGCGAGTACGGTCTTCACGTCCGCGACCCACTCCTTGAGCATGAAGGGGCCGGTGCCGTTGGCGTTGCGCGTGGCGTACGTTTCCTCCTTCGCCGCGAAGTTCTGCGGCTTCTCGACGTGATGCTTCACCGCCCATGCCCGGCTCATGATGCGAAGATTGGTGAGGGCGAGGGGCAGCGTCGCGGTGAAGGATGACGTCATCAACTCCACGGTGAGGTCGTCGACCTTGCGCGCGCCGGTGACGTTCGGCAGCGCCGCCCGCAGCTGCGAAGTGGGTGAGAGCGCGCGCTCCACGGTGAAGACGACATCGTCCGCGCCGAAAGCCGCGCCATCGTGGAATTTCACGCCCGGCCGCAGCTTGAAGCGCCAGCCCTTGGCCTCGATCGGCGTCCACGAAAGTGCGAGCCGCGGCTCGATCTTGAACTGCTCGTCGCGGCTCACCAGCATCTCGTAGATCTGGTTCAGCACCCGCGAGTTGTAGAGCGAGGCGATGGCGTGCGGATCCATCGTGCCCGGATCGACCTGCGACGCGTGGCGCAGGATCTTCGGCTCGGCGGCGGATGCGCACGAGATCACGAGGTACGTCGCCCCGGACGCTGCAATCGCAGCGATGGTCCGGGGCCCAATTCTCACCATCGGCAATTCCCCTCCCCAAACTCATTTGCGATCAACGGCACGATCGCCGCCAGCCCGAGCGCCTGGTACGCCGTCTTGCAATCGGGCTTGCGCGCGTTCTCGATCGCGATCTGCTCTTTCGTCTTCCTCTCCGGCAACGGCGGCATCGGGAAGGGCAGGGCCGCGCGATTGCCGGTTCCCTGGCGCGTCATCGCCGCGGCGCGCTTGCGAATGGCGTCCAGGTCAAGGCTCGGTGCCGCCGTCGGATCGTAAGTGGTCGAAGGCTCGTCATCACGACGCCGCGGTGCATCGATCGAGGGTCCGGGCGCCGGCGAGGGCCTCAGCGAGGGCGTGATGTTCACCGGCGCCTCGCGTTCGATTCTCGGCGGCGTCTCCTGAATCTGCGGTTGCGCGCGCGGCGTGACGGGCTGCGGCGCGGGTGTCACAGGAATTTCCTGCACGGGTGCTCTTTCAACAGGAATGGCCGGCACTTCCACCGGCGCGCGTTCGACGGGTGGCGTGATCGGAATCGCGGGAACCGCAGGCGTCTCGACCGGCGCGCGCTCGACGGGCGGCGTCGCGATGCGCTCGGGCAACGGCAGCGGCGCGGGCGCCACCAGCGGCGCGGCGACGGGCGGAGCCTCGGCGGGAACGCGCTCCACGCGCGGCGCGGGCGGAATCTCGGCCACCGGCGCTTCGGCGGGCGGCGGAGTCGGCGCGGGAACGACGGGCGCGGGCGGTTTGACCGACTGCTCCTTCGTGGGCGGCGGCACTTTCAACACTCGCGGCAGCTCGAGCTTGCGATCAGGCTTCATCAGCCGATCGATGAGCTGCGGCATCGTGAACGGCTCCTCCCCAGGCTTCGGTGCGGCGCGCGGCGGTTCGGGAATTGGCGCGACCGGTTCGATGCGTTTCTCCGCCTTGGGCGGCGGCGCGGAGCTCTTCTCGTATTGAGGACGGCGGATACGCGGGCGCTCCGCTCGCAGGCGCGAATCGAGCCTGAGCGCCGGCCCCGCCGCGGGCTCGTTTCCCACCAGCACCACGTCGAGCGCGCCCCAGAGCGCGCGCCCTTCGCGGCTGCCCCCGCTGGGCGCGCCGAAGAGGGAAATGAAAAGCGCGTGGAGCAGCATCGAGAGGAGGACGAACTGCGCGAGCGGCGGCTTGGTGATCGCGCGCGGCTGCCACGCGAGGGGCGGCGTGCGATATCGGTACGCGGAAATCGGCTTGCCCGCGAGAGGCATGGCGTGTCGAGACGCTGCGGCAGATGGCGTAGCTTAAACTGTTACCCCGCGGTTTCGGGAGTCAAGCCCGCGCGTGGCGGTCGCTTATGTTGGCTTTTCCGCGAGACAGTCCCACCGGATCAAAAAACCGATCCATTGGATTAGCGTCGCGGAAATGATTATCAGGAGAACCTCCAACACACAACGCCGGCAATCGCCGCGGGCACGCCGGAAACCACCGCGAAAAGGGCAGCTCCTCGGAGACGGAATAGCCGGCTCACAGTCGTAACCTCCTTTTGAAGGAGAATCCCCATGCTCCCCTGCGATGGCCCCACCGTCTGTCCGCCGGTAGGCGCCCCGCCACAGACCCCGCTCGAAAAGTTCCTTAGATTCGCCACGGTCGGCACCATGCTCATGACCGGACCGCAGGTCTGGACCATCTGGACATCCAGCGACGTGAGCGGCGTCTCGCTCGTCTCGTGGGTCGCCTACCTCATCTCGACCATCGCGTGGCTCGCCTACGGGATCAAGAAGCAGGATGCGCTGATCTGCTTTGCGAACGCGGGGTGGATCGGGATGGACATGGCCATCATCGCGGGGATCATGGTCCGGCAGTGAACGCTCAGGATTCGACGAAGACGTACTCGTGCTGCGCGTCGCGGATAATGAGGGCGCGCTTGCCGCTGCGCTCGGCCACGACGAACTCGAACCCGATGAGCAGGGGATCGATGGTGATGAACGAGAGGGTGCCGTCGTCGTTCTTGCGCGAGGCGACGACACTCTTCCATTCGCCGAAGTCGAAGACCACGTCCTTGCCGCGGCGGCTCACGGCGATCTCGCCGAGGTCACGGTTGGTGTAGCGCGCCGCGAGTTTGCCCGCTTCCCCGGCTTCCGCGGGAACCACCAGCCGCTCGCGCTCCTTCGCCTCTGTCGCCTTGATCTGTTTCGCAGCGGCGGCGAGCCGCGCCTCGGCCTCGGGCTTGCCGTCGAAGATCAGCTCCTCGATGCGGCGAAACAGCGGTCCGCGCAGCGCATATCCGGGATCGGAGTTGGTGAGGATGACGGCACCCACGCCGTGGTCGGGCAGCCACATCATGTTGCTGTGATAGCCGGCGAGGTCGCCGCCGTGCGAGATCTCCGGAATGCCGGAATTCGTGTCGATGATGAGCCCCATCCCGTACGCGAGGTTCTCGCTCACCGACACCTGCGGCGCGCGCCGCGCCAGCAGGTTCTCCTCCGACACGAGCTGCTTGCCGTTGGGAAGCTTGCCGCGCGCAAGCTCCATCTGCACGTAGAGGGCGAGGTCGTGAGCGCTCGTCCACACGCCGCCCGCGGGCCGCACGGGAACCACCGCATAGTTCAAGTCCATGCGCCCGACCGTCGGCACGCTATCGATGTCGTTGGAGTGCGGCCGCGCGTGATTGGTCCGCTGCGCCTTGGCGAAGTCGAACGTGGTCCGCGTCATGCCCAGCGGCGCGAACACTTTCCTGCGCATCGCCTCGTCGTACGCCGCGCCCAGCTCCATCTTCGGTTCCACCAATTTGCCGCCTACGAAGCCCGCGGCCGCCGCCATGAGGTTGCTGTACTGGAAGAGCTGCCCGAAGCCGCTCGTGGGCTGCATCGTGCCGAGGAGCTTCATGCTCGACTCGGGCGTGGCGTTCCCGTATTCGAAAATCCAGGGTGGTCAGCGCCTTGGTGTTGGAGGCGGCGATGAAAAGCGTATCGGCATCGACCTTCGCCGGTTTGCTCAGCTCCTTCACGCCGAGCCCGCCTTCGTAGACAACTTTGCCGCCGTCGATGAGGGCAAGGGCCACGCCGGGGATGCCGAGCTGCTTCATGCCGTCTTCCACGAATGCTTTCAGGGTCGCGATGCGCGCAGCGTCGAGCGGATGGGCCTTCCTGCCAGCGAACGATTCGCGCTGGTATCCCTTCGGGCGCAGGCTGCGGATCGCGAGCGAGAACTGCGAGCGGCGCTTCTCGTAGGTGGGCTCGGACGCATCGACGATGACCACCGCCCACGTGGCGCCGGCGCGCGAAGGCGCCGCGTAAACGACCGCGCGCTCGTTGGGCGAAGTCTCGTACTGGTAGGTGTGCCGCTCTTCCCAGCCGTTGCGCGGCGCTTCCGGCGTGGCGACCTTGAGCGGGCGTTTCGCATCGGGACGATAGGCGGCCCACGCGGCGGCGACCGCGGCGTTGGCGTCCGGCGCCTGCACGTCGACGATCGCCAGGCGCGAGTCGGCCTCGGGCGTCTCGAGGAGGACCATGTTGGTACTCGTCTTCAGGCTCCAGTCCGAAGGCGCGGTGAATGTCACACCGGCCGGCGTGGCGCGCGGCTCGTCGGCCGCAAAGAGGGGAAGGCACGCGCAGAGGAAGAGGGTGAGGATCGATCGTTTCATGTCAGCTCTTCGGCCCCATCACGAATTCCTTGCGGTAGCTCCGCAGCGCGTCGCTGTCGTCATACTCGCGATACGCCCACTTGTGCGTGCTGCACTCGTATTCGTTGAGCACGCCCCGGTACACCTGGTAGCCGAACCAGCATTCCTTGCCGTCGGTGGACCAGGCGTAGATGAAATTGGTGTCAGGGACGGGTTTCGGGATCTCGGCGATGTAGGTCGGCACCAGGAGCGCCAGCTGGTCCGGATACTTCCCCGTCCCGCGCTTGAACGCCTCGAGGCCGCCGACGATGGTGTTCCCCGCGACCGCGTTCTCCTCGCTGAAAAGGAACGTCACCTTGGTGCCG
>WNFI01101206.1_pt1 | contig 10384 bp, 7 predicted proteins | sample 5400471 | NCBI WGS metagenome assembly WNFI01 (sample SAMN13153348, study PRJNA577476) | soil metagenome | isolation source: 100 cm saprolite on Douglas fir-dominated hillslope | place: USA:California | collected 2013-09-17 | reverse complement strand
AAGAAAGTTGGGATCAGAGGTCTTTGTTCGAAGTCGGACGTTCGCTCCCTGCGAAGAGCGGTCGAGGTGGTGTTGAGTGGAGGAACTTATTTCCGGTTCGGCGTGGCCGCCGCCTGATTTTAGTAGAGGCGAGTTGGTCACCCTAAATCGGTCTACACAGGCGGAATCGTAGAAAACGTGACCGGCAGAACAGCGGTGACGACGGTTCCTTTGCTATTCGATTGAATCTCTAAACTGCCGCCAAGCTGGCGGAGTCTCTCTCGCATTCCACCAAATCCGACACCACCGCGGCCGGAGGCAGCTAGTTCACGCTGTTTTTCTGCGGCGATTCCTTTTCCTTTGTCCTGAACTTGCACAAACAGGCGATCACCCTCGCGATCAATCCGAATCGCGGCCTCGGCACTTTCCGAGTGCCGATGAATGTTGGTCAAACATTCCTGAATGATGCGGAAGATGGCAATTTCCATGTCATTGGGAAGGCGGCCGAAATCTCGGGGAATTTCCAGCTGCACATTGATCTTGCTGCGTTCCGCAAATCCTTCTGTGTACCAGCGCAATGCGGAGGCGAGGCCAGCTTCATCCAGCAAGGGCGGATGCAGCAGGTGCGAGATGGTGCGAATTTCCCGGCTGACTTCCTGCACCAATCCGGCATTTTCCGCGACACATTTCGCGGTCGCAGGGCTCAGCTTGTGGGCTTCGGTTGAAACGATATCGATATTCATGTTGATGGCGGCCAGCAACTGCCCAACGCTGTCGTGCAATTCGCGAGCCAGGCGGCGCTGTTCTTCATCCCGAAGTCGGAGCAGGCGGATGGAGAGTTGGCGCAAACTCTCATTGGCCGTGTTGAGTTCGGCAGTTCGCTCCTGAACCCGCTTTTCAAGGTGGTCACGGGCTTCGCTCAGGGACTGAAACAAGCGGCGTTGCTCGTCGATGTTGGTGTTGGTTCCATACCAGCGGATAACGTTAGCTTCGTGATCGCGAACTGGCCGAACCCGGGTTAGAAACCAGCGAAAGGTACCGTCGGCTCCGAGCAAAGGAAACTCCATCTCAAACGGACTTCCAGTGTCGATTGACGATTTCCAGCGCTCCAACACGCTCGGCAAAACTTCGGGATCGTGGACCGACTGCCAGCCCCAGCCTTTCATCTGATCCGGAGTAGTTCCGGTGTACTCATACCACCGGTCGTTGTACCAGAAAATATGCCCGTCGGCATGCGCCATCCAGCACAACTCCGGTAGCGAGTTGGCGAAGGCATGGAATTGAGCCTCGCTGCGGCGCAGAGCCTCTTCGGCTTGCTTGCGCGGAGTCAAATCCTGACTGACACCGACCACGCCAATACTGACCCCATCCTCGTCAACTAACGGGGAGAGTGTCACGAAGGCGGTCACGTAAGTTCCGTCCTTGCGGCGCACCTGGAACTCTCCCGCCCAACTTTCGCCAGCCAGTACCGCCGCCATGTGCTGTTGGCTTGCTGCTCAGTTTCCGCGCTCACGGTGATGCCCATAATGTTGCGTCCCAACACTTCTTTCGCCGGCCACCCGTACAAGTCTTCCGCAAAGGGATTCCAGTATGTGACGGAACCAGTAAGATCAGTCGCGATGATGGCAACTTTGACGGCTTGCGCTAATGTGCTTTGCAAACGAACTTGCTCGGCGGCTGAGTAGGTTTGCGAGGAGACTACGAGGTTTGGCCGGGGAGGCATTGGTTGGATTCCGGAGGGAATCGCCTGTCCACTATGGTAAATCAAGAAGGGGAATTTCGGCGCGGGCCTGTAACGATAGAGGAGATTCGGACTGTATGAAACAAACTATGTGAAAAACCGAATCCGCTACTGGCTGGCTCCGGCTTTTTTCCCTTTTTCTAACGCGGCGTAGATAGCCGTATCGGTGCACAGTTCGTAGTAGGACCGCTCGGTCCATCCCGTCACCGAAAAATCAGCGGGATTAATGGTGGGGATGCGGCTCGCGCGAACGACGATTTTACGGAAAATATCACGTGCCACCGGCACGGTTGCAGTGAACAAGCGGTATTCCCCTTTGTCTGACGAGAATGCCGCCGGAAGCTTTACTTTCAGCGGCTCCAGCGTAATTTCCTGTTGCAGCTTCGCGAACGCAGCTTCATTCATGCGAATCCCGCTGAGGTTGAAGCTGAGGATTACGTCTTCCAGGTTGCCATCGGCGTCGGGCTCGGCGGCCTGAAAAGCGTATACGTGAAACGGTCCCGCCTGCGGCTCCATCACTTTGCGGGCGCGCTTGTTGCACGACGAAAGGCGGTCGCTCTCGTTGAGCGCTTCGGAAATCATGATCTGATGTTCGCCATCCATCAGATATAGAGGCGCGGACTCCTGCATGGTGATGCCAATTCCGAGTTCCAGTTGCGGCATGCCGGAGCGCTGCATCAGGTCGTTGTATCCGCGCACGATCTCGATGATCTCCCGCGCCAGCACACACATGCGGCTCACGGCTAGGCCAGGCTCGCCTTCGCGCTCGAGGATGGCCAGAATGATGGCGTCGCCCTCCAGAAAGACTTTCTGCGCACCATATTTTTCCAGCAGCTTGTTCACCGGTTCGTAGAAATTCAAGCTGAAATAGGAGGCTGGATTCAGTCCCTTCTCCATCATCAGGCGCGTGAGTCGAGTCGAGTCGCGGACGTCGGCCTTCAGCACCACATGGCGCAACACGCGTTCGGAATCTGTCTGGCCCTGCTCTTCCTGGAGCAGGAATTCGTAGAGAGTTCCGTTGACGCGCGAGAGTTCCTGTAGCCGCTCGTTGGAGGCCAGGTTCACTGAGTCAAGAGCGCCGTTCAAAACTTCCAGCCGCCTCAGGTCACGATGATAGTGGAAGAAGTCGGCCAGAAAACGCGCGGCCACTTTCGCCCGTTCGGCTCCGCGACAGGCCGCCACTTTCGCCACCGCCGTGTACAAACTGCTCGGGGAAAGCTTGCCGTGTTCCTGAATCATGCGTTCGACACGATTGCATTCCGCACGGTCGATCAATGCGTTCTTGAGTTGCTGGGGATTGATGCGCGGCGCGTATTCACCAAGCAAGGGAGCTACGTGATAAGAAGCGATCACGTTTTCCATCACCCGCTCATCTTCGAGTAGACGCACCCACGCAGCGAGCCGGTCCTGCTGCGACAAACCTTGATCGGAATCATCTGGAGTGCCCGTGCCCACCAGAGCGCGCGCGTTTTCCGGGACATTCATCCAGCCGTAAATCGCCTCGCCACTGATTTCTTCTCCGTAAAGCGAACGCAGAAACGCGGAGGCAATCTCGCGCATGCGTCCATAGCGGTCGGGATCGCGATCCCAGTTTCCGAGCATCACGTAATGTTCGGCGCAAAGGAAGTCGTCGCGGCCGTCTTCGGAGAACAGCAGCCGGTTTAAAAATAGCGGATAGATGAAGTAGCTGCCATCGCTGGTTTCTTCTCCGAACAGCGATCTGCGGGTGCGGGCCAGTGTACTCTTCTCCACTTCGCGTAAAGTCTCGAAGATTTCCTGCCCCGTCTTGCGCAGAATGATCCGCTTCCGAACCTGAAACGCCGCTAGCCGCTCGCGATATTCGTGCGCCTTCTGCGCCCGCATGGAGTCGTAGCTTTTGAGCAGGACGCGGCAACGCTCCAGAACGAGAGAAAACTGGAGATTCATCTCGGTGCGCAGAAATTTTGTGACCGCCAGCCGCGCCAGCAAATCCACCGTCAGCTTGAAATCTTTCTTGGCCCGGTTGAGCGACGCAACTTGCAACTCGGTCAAAATCGACTTCCAGTCGGAGGGATCGCTCTTGGGCTGAGCCGCCTTGCCCGCCTGATTCCTCATCCATGAAGGTCCCTGGGTCGACGGCGGAGCCTCGGCGGACAACAGTCCGTCTAATTCCCCATGGCGTGCGATGAGGCGCGCGATCTGCGCGCGCGCGAGTTCCGTGAATTTCGGACTCAAAACGACGTCATGCCGCAGATTGTCGACGCCGACGCAGAGGCCGTCGAGTGAGACGAAGGGCGTCGACGAAGCCAAAGTTGGCGGCGCCGGTTTATCCGGCGATCCACCCAGGCGAAAAATAGGAAGCTTTGGCATTTTCGGGCGGAAATCCGTTCGGAAGTCGCTGATTTCACACTACATGTCGAGGCTAGCATGGGTGGAAAGCGGGCTAAAGTTACCGTCGTTACCGGGCGGGAACCGAAAAGAAAGGCTTCTGCTGAAAATTATGCTGGTCCGGGCTGGGTTACTGGTTCTTCAGCCGTGCGGCCTCAAATTCGTCGCCCTTTTGCCACCCGACGAGCTTAGGCAGGCTGGCGGCCTGCCAGCCGAGGGCAAATCCGAATCGCGCCATCGCCGAGTCGCCGGTGAAATCCATCTCGGGATGATATTCGTCGCTGGGCTGGTGATAATGCTTCTCGACGTATTCGCGCTCCTGCGCCATGCCCCAATCTTCGCCGTGCCCCTTAAACTTCATTCCTTCATTGATGGAAAACGAAGGAATGCCAACTCGCGCCAGGCTGAAATGATCGGACCGGTAGAAGTGACCGGCTTCGGGCCGCGCGTCGGGACGAATCGTCAGGCGGAACTCTTTCGCAGTAGCCTGCACCGCAGGATAAAAATTCGTCCGCTCCGCCCCGGAAACTTCAACTTCTTCCGGCGCTCCCAGCGGCTTGACGTCGTCGTAGTTCAAGTCCAGCGCAATTTTTGCGGCCGCAATCGAAATGTTGTCTCCCGGCATCTCGGGGCGAATTCCGAAGTGGTCGTAGTGCGCCGTATACATCACGGCTTCGGCTTTCAGCGTGCGGTCCGATCCCTCCAACATCCCTACTACATTGTTGGATTCGAAATTCCGCACCTTGCTAACCATGTGTGCCTTCAGCTTCGCAGGCAACGAGATGGCGTGAAAGTCGCGCGAGTTCGCGTCCTTCATCATTTTGTCCAGATCCATTCCCGAAGCCTCGGCCAATTTCTTTGCAATATCCAGATGTACCCACGACGCCACTTTCAGCGTCGGGCCTTCCAGCTTCAAAGCCGACTTCTCTCCCGAATTCGAGTTCCGCACCACCTCCCACGGATAACTCGCCATCTGCGTCTGATGAACCAAAATCACGCCCACGGCGCCCTTGCGCGCAGCTTCTTCGTACTTGTAAGTCCAACGCCCGTAGTAGGTAAGTGCCTTGCCCTTGAAGAATTTCGGATCGTCCGACGACGGCTCGTTCACCAGCATCAGCAGCACTTTGCCGCGCACATCCATGCCCTTGTAGTCGTCCCAGTTGTACTCCGGCGCTTCGATTCCGTAACCTACGTAAACGATCTCCGCATCGACCTCGGATTGCGGCTGCTGCGTCTGATCGAACGCCACATATTCGTCGCGCGGCTTGAGCGGCATTGCGTCGCCATGCTCCGGCACCAGCGTGAATTCTGTCTCGGGTAGAGTCGTGATACCGACAAGTGGCACCCGTTGCATGAAGGTACCGTTGCCCCCGGTGGGCTTCAATCCATACTCGGCAAACTGTGTGGCGATATATTCTGCCGCCACGTCGCCGCCGCGCTGCCCCGTTCCCCGCCCTTCCAGAAGATCGTGCGAAAGATATTTAACATGCCAGCGAATGTGATCGGGAGTGATAGTCTCGAGCGCCGCGAATGCAGGACCCGGAAGATGCACTGAAGGCGTCTTTTGGGCCTTCGCATGAGATCCCCCGTCCGCCGCCCAAGCAGTGAGGCCGAGGCCGATCACACCTAGCGCAAGACTCCCCGCTAGCTTCTGCAACGTTCGTCGCATGGTTCCGTGCATAGATAGAAATCTCCCCAAACAAAGCGGCGGCTGAAAAACTTTTGTTGTGAAGTCTGTGGAAATTGTAAAGCAGATACGCGACCGCATAAGCGGGGGAATACCGCAAGTACTGACACGAGAGGCCATTGCCTCCCGACACTTTCGGCCAGTCGAAATCTGAAATTCAGCCCAAGCCTGAAGTAGTCCTGGTGATTAGTTAAGCGGTATCTCCGAAAATTAGCGCAACCTGTGGCCCAACCGCCGAACCGGCGGCTAGTTCTTGGAGCTTCAACCGGCCCGGAAATCGCGGACATCTTCTCCCGGAGCGAACATTACATGCGGCGTGGTCTTGCCTGCCTCCGCCATTTTCCGGTTGATCTCCTGAAAATCCGCCTTCACCCAGGCCACGCTGGAAACTTCAATCTCGCCATCCTGAGCGATCCAAAACACAGTCGGGACGTTGGTCAGGCCATAGGCGTTTGACACAGGATACTCGGGCTGCTCGTCCAACAGCATCGGAAACGTCACGCCAAATTCCTTGACGAATGCCGCAGTATCCGCCGGATTGTTCTGCGAGACCCCAATCAGCGTGACCCCGTGGTTCGCATATGCGTGATGCAGCCTTTGCAGAAACGGAAACGCATACTGGCAAGTTGGACACGAGACTTTGAAAAAGGCCAGTACCACCGGACCTTTCACCAGCGATTCGGCTAGCGAAAATCGCTTGCTGTCCAAAGTCTTCAGTTCGAACTCCGGCGCCTTCGTTCCCGACTCCAATGCTGGCATTCTTTAACCTCGCTTCGGTCTTTATAGGATCGATTCCACCGCGTGACTGCTCACCAACGGACCTACTTGACTTTAGATGTCGCCGCCCGGCCGATGGATGGGGAAAAAGCGGTAGTGGTGCCGTTTGGCGTCCACAGGGGATTGCTTCTGGACGAGATCAGCGCTTTTGCGGCTTTTTCCCAACTCTGACGTGGATCATACTTGCGTTACTAGCATTGTCCTCGCCGGGATTAATTTTTTCTACAGCATCAATACCTGCATTATTAAGCGCAGAAGCTAGGGCCTTGGCTGCTGGCTCAAAGTCGGCGGCCCGGCTGGGAGCTACTTCGACTGATATTCCGTCCAGATGTACAAACGCCATAACGTGCGGACTTTCCTTTCTATTCCAGCCAGCAGCTAGCAAAAGTTTAAGCACTATACCGGTGAGATTGACTGCCTCATCGTCATCTTGGAAAGTGCGTATCGTAAAAGGCTGCCCGGAAAACTTCTTGAGTTGGGAGACAATGGCCTGTTGTTTTTCCGGTGGTACCGTTCGCCATGCCATTTTCTCTTCGATTTTGATTCGGGCTAAGCGATCCGCTTCGGCTTCCCGGTGCGCTTCGGCAATTTGCGCCTCGAATCCCTTTGCAGTTGCTTCGGCTGATTTAGCCTTAGCATTCGATTCAGCTATCTGTGCCTCGAATCCTTTTGCTGTTGCCTCAGCGTGGGCAGATTCTTTTTGGGCTTCGGCTACTATGGTGTCAGTCACACTTGAGAGGGCTGTGTCATACTTGGACACGAATCCTTCAAACACACCTTCTCCTATAACCCCCAAGACGATTAACACCCAGCCAGCCGCCGACAGGACCTTGGCGCGAGGCAATGCCTCTGGGTATTCCTTCCGATCTATTGGAAGCGCCAGCCAGTATTTGTGTTCCCGTGACTTACGTCCGATTGCCTCCAGTACGTCGTGCTTAATCTCGAATACCTCCAACAGGAGGCCGATGCCGACAAACCCTGTGCAGGCCAAAAGGCAATCGAAATATATATCCCTCCAATGCTGCAAGTTTGCTTTAGTCGCCATGTCTATGGCTTGGCCGACAAACGCAATGTCAAGCGATCCTTGGAGTGAGTACATTGCTCAGGATGAAACTAGTGAGGACGGCGTTGCACCGATATGTTTCACGATTCGTACAGCCCGTTTTGCCATGGCTCAGTTTCCCATAGCGCCAGCCTCAAAGCTAGCCCTGTGGAAATCGAACGGCACCACTACCGAAAAAACAGAGCCGTGAGGCTCCAGACACCTTCCCGTCTATGCGCCGGTCACAAAGAAATTCGTGTCCGGCTTCTTCTCCGATTTCTTAGGTGCCACATCGGCGGTTACGTCCTGCGCGAACTCGCGGCGGCGTTCCGGACCCTTGCGCTCGACTACGCGCACCCGGCGGGCCGGAATATTGCTCGGTTCAAGGCTAACCAGCCGTCCGTCCCGCACCTGAATCTGAGAACGAAACCAGTCGGTACGGAACATACGGCCCGAAGCATAAAACGTCATCGACGCCGCGATGGGACCTTCGAACTCGGCTCCGGTGCAGGCGAGAATGCGGCGGCCCATTTCCTGTGTCCAAGTCATTCCGCCGACCAAAGGATCGTTCAAGCGGCAACGTTCGAATGGTGTCGCGTGCGACAACTTGCGCAATTGCAGGAGTTGCAACAAGACTGAACTCTTCGCCAGATTGGTGACAATAACACGGGCTTCGGTCGCGGACACACGCTCCAACTTGATGTGCAAATCGGGCGACCATTCGCGCTCGAATTCTTCGCGAGCCAGCGCCAGGCCTTTATCCGTGGCCTCCACGTAGCGCAGAGTGGCCCGCGCCAGAACGATGCTGAAGAAACACGTAACAACGGTTGCCACAACGGGGACGTAGTTGATGAGCGTGGAGAACGGAATGCGGTACGAACTGATCCACTGCATGTGCATGGACGAAGGAGCCTCCTCGAACATGTTGGGTCAATTCGAGCGAGTGTAGAGGTAGGGCAACACCGGTTCCAGATGCGCATGGTGCCGAGGCGAAGACTGGCGGAGTGCAACGACTTTGGTAACTGAAACGGCGATAGCATTTTGCTGACAGCGGAAAAAGTCTGGCTTGCTGGATGTTCGGGAAGGGCACGACTTTCAGTCGTGCCGCAAATCGTTGAAACTCTGCTCGCGCTTTAGCGCCTGAGCGGACAGCCTTACTCCAAAACGCTATCGTCAAGCTTCTTCCTACCCCAATCGGCGGCGGCCTGCACGAAGGCTAGAACAATCGGGTGAGGGTTTTTTTCGCTCGATGTCAGCTGTGGCTGGAACAGAGTCGCCAGATAAAATCGATGCGTCGGCGACTCGATGGCGCGAATCTCTCCCTGTGCGCCGCGGGCGACGACGGGGAATCCCGCCTCCATGGCGGCCCATTCGAAGTCGGGATTTATTTCGAAGTTGCAGAATAACTCTTCGGTGACGGTCGCTTTATCCTTGCCGTAAAAGGACTCCAGGTAAGAGCCCGGGCGCAGGCGAATACCCGGCGCGGGGCCGGACAATTTGGGTGCGCCTTCTTTGCGGTCGGGCATGGCGCAGGCCACCGGGTAGATGATGATGTTCTTCGAGCCTGAGTTATTCTCGGCACTGTCTGCATCTTTAATGTTGAGCACGTTGCGCGCGAATTCGATGAATGCGTATTGGAATCCGCCGCAGGTGCCGAGAAACGGCCAGTCGCGGCGGCGAGCGAACTCGATTCCCTTCAGCATGCCGTCGAAGCTCTTGTAAGGACTGCCGGGCGCGGCCCACAGCCCATCAAAGCTCTCCAGAATTTTCTCGGCGCCGGGCGTAATTAAAGACGGGGTCGCAAGCCATTCCGACTCGACCGTGAGATTGAGCTTGTGCGCGGCATGTTGTAGCGCGCCAAGAGTAGCTGCATGCGAACGGAATTCGTTATTGAAGTCGCCCAGGATTCCGATGCGCACGGCGTCGCTCACGGCTTGATTGTACTAGAGCGCAGAAGTGGAGCCGCGCGCCGATACGGACATGCAGGTTAGAAGCATGGTGCGAGGGTCCATCAGCAACTGCACTGTCCGCTTATTTTGCGTGGACTTCCAGATGATTTAGCATCCCTGTGCATGTTCGCGCCCGAAATTACCGCCGACCAGGTCTTGCAGACCTTTCACCACGACGCACCCTATCTTTTTCTCGGCGCGTCGTTCGTGGCCGTGGGTATGGTCGCAGCGGGATTGGCCGCCATTCGCCGCAAACGCGATCTATTGTTGATCTACTTCGCTCTGTTCGCCGTCTTCTACGGTCTGCGCTTGTGGATTCAAGCCGACTTCCTCGGCCTCACCTTGTACGGGTCGGTCTTCTATTCCCGCCTGCGCTCGGCCATCGACTTCATCATTCCCGTTCCGGCTTTCTTGTTCTTCAATGCCACCGGCTTCATGACTCGCGCCGGTAGAATTGCAGGCTATCCCTTAATCGTCGGAGGCACGCTGCTGGCGGTGGCGACTTTTTTGTTCGGTCCCCAGAGTTGGTTCCATACTGCCAACAATATCGTGGTCATCGTCGCGCTTTCTGTTTTGATCGTGCAATTCATGCGACGAGCCGGGCTCGACCGGGACTTTGCAGTCATTCGTCGAGGGATCCTTTTCTTCGCAGCAACTGCCCTGGCCGACAACATTGCGGGAATTCGCTTCAAGACGCTGAAAATTGAGCCCTACGGTTTCGTGATCCTGCTGGCGTCTTTGGGTTACGTGGCGGCTCGTCGTGCCTTGCAGCGCGATCAGCAGCTTGGCGAAATCCAGAAAGAACTTGAAATAGCACGCCGCATTCAGCTTTCGATTCTGCC
>WNFI01386791.1_pt1 | contig 10385 bp, 11 predicted proteins | sample 5400471 | NCBI WGS metagenome assembly WNFI01 (sample SAMN13153348, study PRJNA577476) | soil metagenome | isolation source: 100 cm saprolite on Douglas fir-dominated hillslope | place: USA:California | collected 2013-09-17 | reverse complement strand
CTCACAATGGTTGGACAGGGGTATCACAGTTGATATTCTAGCTAAGGAAAGTAAGTTTCCTTAGCATGGGAATTTATATACATGTTTGGGGGGAGTCACGAGAGTGACTTCCACAACCTTACCCAATATGGGTCGAAAATGTGTCACAGAAGCGTGACGGGTGTGACATGTGACACAACCTGGTGCAGATCATGACAATTGGTATGAAACAGTCATCCATATAGTGACTGCTGTTTGTTCAGATGATAATAAATAACCCTATAAACTTTTGAATGTGGAAGCCTAAGTCTAAGTTAGGATAGAACTGTAGTCTAATGGCTATTGCATGTGCTAATATATCCACCCTATACATAGGTCTCTGGTTCAATTCTTGTGGTATATCCCATTTCTCTATTCATATAGTTTAACTGACCTTGATCCAATAGTCCTATTCAATTAGCCAAATTCAGTTGTATGTAGTATTCAGTCTTGGCTGTAAATAACCCAGTCACAAGATGACTGGGTTGGCTTTTTGTTTATTCAACCATAAATTGTTTAAATGATCCTTCAAAATGTTTAATTGTCCATGAAGTATCAAAAATGTTGATTTCATGATTAAATAATACCCCATTTGGTTTACTTGATCCTTAAAATGTTTTCAGTGTTTAAATGTCATGGGGCCATTTTGGGCATTTTTAATGGAAAAAACCAGAGGCATTAGCAGCACAATGCCCCCAAATTCAACAGTTGGTCTTTGGCTTCTTCAAAAGTTGAACAAGTCCTCTCACTCCACTGATATTTGCCATGCCTGTTGCCTTATTAGCACTGGAAAGGCTGATAACTCTACACAAGTCATCAAACTGCTCCAGAACATCACCAATAAGAGCTTCTCTGCTGAGACTGTCTGCCTGAAGCTGAAGAAGGCTGGTTGGAAAACAGAGGTGAAGAAGAAGAGGCCCATGCTTAGCATGCACCATAAGAAAGAGAGGATGGACTTTGCTGTCAGCCACAAGGAGTGGACTCTGGAGGACTGGAAGAGAGTGGTGTGGTCATATGAGACCAAGGTTATTTGCCTGGGCTCAGATGGGAGGAAATGGGCATGGAAAAAGGTGGATGAGCCTCATTCTGACAGGTTGGTGCAAGGAACCAAAAAGTTTGGTGGAGGATCAGTCATGGTGTGGGGATGTATGACATGGGATGGAGCTGGGATGGCATGCAAGATTGATGAGAGGATGGATGGGGAGCTTTACTGCCAGATTCTGGATGATGAACTTCAAGGAACATTCTCCCATTACACAAATCACCAGCCAAATATCCTCTTCCAACAGGACAATGACCCAAAGCACACCAGCAAAAAGGTCAAAACTTGGTTCAATGACCATGGAACCACAGTCATGGAATGGCCTCCTCAATCCCCAGACCTCTACCCAATAGAACATCTGTAGAATCATGTCAAAAAGAAGCATGGGGAGTATGAAGAACCTCCCAGTGTTCATGAGCTGTGGGAGAAGATACATAGAACCATCTGTTTGTCAGAATTTGATTGAAAGCATGCCTAGGAGAATTAAGGCAGTGCTTAAGGCAAAAGGTGGCTATACTAAATATTAATATTGGTCATTTTCTTTTCCAAAAAAAAAAATCTACTCCAAAAAACTGTTGCAATGACATGGGTGGTTTACCAATTAACTTTACCAAAAATGGATATATTGCCTACATAATTGGCAAATCTTTGACAGATTTTAGAGTCTGCTTCCATGGTGCTATAAGCTCAACAAGTAAAAAGTGAAAAACATTGCAACAGTTTATTGGACCACTGTGCTCTTGATAGTGTTGGAGAAATGATTTAATATGTTAGTTAGCTAATCTTTATCCAGATGGATGAGTTTGAACCATAGCCAGGGCTTCAAACAAAACCAAGTAAAGGGGTGGCCATGGCTGCAGTCATTCCCATATAGATTTGGCAATGAGCAGAGCATCATCAGGGGTGAAAGGCCCAGTGAGTTTCATAGAGGTGAAACCATGTAGGTAGGTCTTGGCAGATCATATATGGGTCAATCTGAGTTGGATGAATTGTGCAGAATGTCCCATCCACATCACAAAATTGTATGTATTTCAGCAGAAACTTTCTACCTCCATCCAGCTGGCTGTGCATCTGACAAAGCATCATGTTTTCAGCACTCAGAGTTGTGTGTGGACCCTAATGATGTCACAACCAGCACTCAAAGTTCCACTTCCAAGAGTTGATACAGACACTCAAGGTCAATGATTCCATCTTTCTTCAACAGTGTCACAATGTCAAGGTGTGAGCAGACAGTCAGGCTCTGATGGATCTCCACTAGTTGCCTAAGGGAAGCATCCCTACTAGTACTGGGAGAAGAGTTGAGAAGAAGACTACCTTCTGCCAAGGCCCCTTTTTATGCAGCAGGTGCAGTCAGACTTAGCATCAGCCTGCTGCCTGTCAATAATGGAAACAATCTGAAGGGAGAAATAAACAAACAAAGCAAGCAACATGTGATGCTGATGAACAAGGGTAAACAAACAAACAAACAAACAAAGAACAGGGGCATGGATACAAGGGGCAGTACAATGTCACACAGTCTGCAGAGTCTGTTGCACAGCACATCAGAGGAGATGTTTGGAGGTGCATGGAGCTTGGTGCACAAGGTTGTACTCTGACACACAACTGGTTCCCCCAGATTAGGGAGTGGGCCTAAGGAGCCCAGACTTAGCTCAGCCACTGGTGTCTGACTCACTCAAGGAAAGTTCACAGGGGTATCATACTTGATATTCTAGCTAAGGGAAGTAAGTGCCCTTAGTGTGGGAAACTATATGTAGTTTCAAGTCATGTGAGTAACTTCCACATGACTTCCCAAAAAGGGTCTAAAATGTGTGACAATGTGACATGTGACTGAGAACCTGTCATGAGTTGTGACAAACAGCTTCATTGCATTTCAGCATTGGCATCAGCCCAGAACAGGGATGTGGAATGAGAAATTTGACTTGACAGATGCAACCCACCCATATTCCAGCACACTACATGTGGTTACACAATTAACAGTGCCTCACTAGAGGAATCTCAACCCATGGATGACTCACATGCTTTGACAACAATAGGGGCAATGGTGTTGACACCACTCTCCATCTCTCCCTCATCCCCTCCAATTCTGTAGGCACCCACTCAGTCCTTTGATTTCTGGCTATCACCTCTGCCACCACCACTGCCACCAAGAATAAGTCATAGGTCTCATTTGATAGGCATAGAATGAGGAGGCAGCTTCCTTCTCATTTCTACATAGTTAAAGTCCTCCTGCAAGACTTTGTATAATATAACATTTCTACACAGGCATTCAGCAAGGACTCCTTCCCTTCAGTGCCCACCCATAGACTTGTCAGATCTCTGTTCCTCCCTTAGAGTCCAATCCACAGCCGGAACCATTCTTGAAACCAGAACATGCAGTTAGCTTTCCCCATTCTTATCAATGAAATGGGACATGATGACTATAATACATGTGACTAATGACTGCAGTATGATCCCAATAGCACCCACCAAAGGGAAGAGTGGTGTAGACAATCTAGGTGCCTGTTGGTATGTTGCTTCAACTATTGATATGAACTTACAAGTTAACATTTCAATGTTACCACCCCCTAGCTGCACCTAGAGTCAAACTTGGTTGAGATCTGAACAACATATTTCCCTATGGCCAAAAAAATTTGCAGCCATTCATATGTATCATGCATACAGCCCTAACTCAGGTTGCAGATCCATTAAACACACTCAACCAGAGAGTAATTGTCAATTGACCCTACCTTATGTGTACTGAAGGCTATCCATTGATAAATAGGTGGGTCATCATCCTGAGTCTTGAGGAACTCAGATAGTGCAAGTAAGTCACCTATAGTAACCTTGGGACTACCTGGTTTGGAAAGATAAGAATGCATGGAACCCAAGGGTCCCCAGAAATGAGTGTAAATTTTCATCCAGTCCACACCCTTGAGGGGTTGGCCTGGATGCTGATACACCCATATGAATACTACATTAGAAGAATAGGATATGTGAGACTTACCCCTTCCAAAAGTGCTTTTGTCTTGTTAATCCCATGCTGGGTAGCATCTGGACCAATAGACACAAGAGTGATAAGGAAAGTAAACACATCCCTTTCATTACCCTCCATATTGGTGGACACAGACTGGTGAGATGAGGTTGGTGTGGGGTGTTGAACCAGATGGTCAATGTCAATCTACTGGGGTGTCAAAGGCCCAGATATCTAAGGAAAACCTCCCTTCAAACTTACTTCATCCAGTGTATTTATATCTTGCATTTCCTCATCTTCCAGAGGCTCAACATGATCATCAGAAGGACAAGAGAAATCACCCTTCTCCATACTTCCACCCTGCATGCCTCCACCTCCTTCTGAAGAACATATATTGGTCCCAAGGGCGGATGCAATTGGCAATTTGGAAGTACCAGCCATTGGCTGGTGTGTTGATACTCCATGAGAATGTTGATGCCCAGATGTCTTAGGTTTCCTTGTCCCACGGATCAGCATAATGTAATTAGCCTTTAACAAACTCACATATTTGGCAATAGTGCCTCATTTGACCTTGGCGGCTTCGGTGGTGGAGGTTTGAATTTCATGAGAATCTTGGCAATAGCTGGCTGTAATGGTGGAGCGGATGGGCGCACAAGCGGTCTGTGGACATGGTAGGGCTCCGTTCCAACTAGCTTCTTCTGACTTGAACATTCTATGATCCAGTCAGGATTGACGGCCAGAATGCGACTATTAAGTTCAAGACGAAGCTGATCCTGAACCGTGATAGGTTCCGAACAAACAGCGTAGTCTGCCTCGTAGATGGACTTGCATACTTTCCCACCATGGCTCTGCTTAAAATTTGAGATTAAAATATCTCCTTGAACAAGTGAGTAATGTGGCGCACAACAATGAAATTCGATACTTTTCCATTATAATCGGAGGAATCCACACATAACCAAAACTTCAGAGATATATCGCCGTCCTTGAGGATGTTACGGTCCGTTGATCTCGTTGAGTAACGCATTGTGGATTCACCTAGGGATCAAGTTAGCGGCGATTGCCGGAGCAATCTTCAACTTCAAACAATTCAGCAAAGGAAACCAAACTGTACGTCAAAAAATTCTTCCATAAATACTCTCATGCTCAACGCAATGCATGTACGTATAGATGCCTACCATTGAGGAAGTCCACTCCGACCATGAAGATGCTGCCAACGTTGAGGTAGGATCTGACAATGAGGTTGCTGGACTGGACAAAATTCAGTCGCGTGCGGAGCGAAAAGCACGCAAGGCGCTGTTGGGACTCGGCCTAAAGAAGGTTCCAGGGATTACACGCGTCACTCTTCGTCGACCAAAAGGCGTATGTTCAACTTTTTTTTCTTCCCCACATACGAAAAGTTCTCATTCCATGACACCTAACGGTGTGTGTCTATTCGATAGCTCCTCTTCGTTGTTTCCACTCCAGAAGTCTTCAAGACCCATAGTGGTGATTGCTATATAGTCTTCGGTGAGGCTAAGGGTGAGGATCCGAACGCATTGGCGCATGCCGCTGCCGCTCAACAGCTTGCCACCAATGAACACAAGCACAACCACTCCCACGATCACGCCCATCATGACACTGAGGAGAAGCATGATGAACCACCAGCGCTAGAGGAGGTCGAGGAGACTGGTGAGATTGACGAGACTGGCGTGGATCCGAATGATATTGCGGTGGTGATGAACCAGGTGAACTGCAGTCGGGCCAAAGCCGTCAAGGCCCTAAAAGAGAATGGAGGGGATTTAATCACTGCTAGTGCGTTCCTTGTTCTCTTCTGGCGCAGACTCTGGTGATAATACTGATACTTTATCGTAGTCATGGCCGCTACTGAGTAGTTTGTTTTCCGACTCTTGTATTTTTTACACCAAAATTTCAGTTCATCTCTGGTTCTCACCCCCGTGAACTTCAGCCTGAATACATTGTTCCCTCTCTTGTGGGACGTTCGCTCCTACAACAGGTTTGGCAAAGCAGCTATATGGAATGAAACTCAAATGTTAAATGATTGTAGAGTAAGATACACTCCGTATGTAAACACTCAGTATTCTACCAATGGAAGAACTCTACCAACGCCAATACTCCTCTTTTTTCGGTGGTGCTTTCCAGCCTTCTCGATCTCTCCCTAGAAATGAAACGTAATAAATATATTGTTACTGAAGAAAAAAAAAAAAGGGGAGCCAGCGACACTCACACTATCGAAGAACGAATACCCACTTATCAACGGTCCATCCTCTTCCTCCGCCGCATCATCTTCTCCGTCCCCTTCCTCTGATAGTTCAACAGGAACTGCAAGCGCCAATCCTGTCCTCTCATCTATCAAATGACCCGAATGATCCACAGCCAAACTCGAGCTCTCATTTGCCTGCCGACAAATCATATTCACCAATTTATAAACGTCCATCAAATACTGGGCAATCGTATCGAGGAAACGACGTGTTTGGAGGTGCTTGGACGAAGCACAAATAGAAATGGCATCCTCTTTAATGATGTAACCTATCCCGAAACCATCCGATGCAACCGGTCCAAAGCCGAAGAGACGAAGAGCGGGATTACCGCAATTGGAAGTGGAAAGAATGGTTGTGTTAATGAGTTGCCAACCAGGATCGGTGAAGATGGCTGGAAGAGACTTCTTTTTTCTAGATTCGTCCGAGTCGGAACTAGAATATGAATCCGAGAGACTTTCGTCGCTCGTTGGTCTTGGTAATCCTTCGATCTCGCGTTGGAGGAGGCAGTACATTGCGTAAAGATGCCTTTTTTTAAAAAAAGATTGATATTTAGCCTGAGGTAAGGAGATGGGGGGGAAACTACTAGACACGTTACCGATCCTGACCCAAGCCTTTACCGCATTCCTTCGTCAGCTTGACATGGTTTTCGCACGCCGCCCGCAATGCCTTGATCTTCTCATCCGGCGACGCATCAGAGAAGAACGTCTAAGATGGAAAACGGCGTGGGTCAGAACTTGAAGAGAAGAGAAGAGATTAAGAGATAAAAGCCATCACCGACGGACCTTTGTAAACTTGACACTCTCCGGTTGCACAGTTCTAATCGCCTCCGTCCTTCCATGTAAAAAAGTCTTAGTCATAGCTGGCTCATACGTACACTCGATCCGTCCATAAAGTCCATAATACCCTGCTTGAAAAGCCATCTGAACAAACGCATCAGGACTAAAACCTCTCTTCGTAATCCATCTCTTTCCAAATCCTGTAAACTCCAAAGCTTGTGCATCATTCTGACAGATCATATCAGATAGGCGGGTCTCCGCGAATCGAATGCCGATAAGGAGGTCGGGAGTAAGAGACCATTCGAGTTTATGCGGAGTTGTGATGAGTTGTCCTTGAACTTCATGACCATTAGCTTGGGATTGTGTGGCAGTTTTGTGTTCCTTGGAGGATTTAGAGAAAGGCGAGAGGGCGGCTTTGAAAAAGGTTGGTGCGGAGGGATTGATGCTTCGTGCCATGGACAACAAGTTATCCGTATAGACGTCCGCTGCAAAGCGGAGCACCGTGTGGCCTGAAACGTCACACACAAGATAAGAATAAGAGGTGATATACCTTCCCAAAAAAAAAAATAGATGACTCACCATCGACGCCCGTATGCTCAAAGTTAATCCCGGCAGCTCCATTCTGACAAACAATAATCTGCAACTTGTCATACCACCGATTCGTACACGTCCCAGTCTGAACACCCCCTTCAAGTCTATACGTTCCACACAAGAAATTCATACACAACTCGGCCGTTCCCTCTGGCGTAGCATCATCCAAACAAACCATAAATAACGCATGATCAATCACATCCAAACATTCACTATTCCTCTTCGAAGAAGAATGTTTCAAAATACGTCGAAGATGAGCCCAATGTTTTCTGTTCTCAGTCGTAAGAACCCCAACGGCTGAAGTGGCTACAGCTGAAGGAGGTGTTTGGTCTGCATCGGAAACGATCGCACGAAGGTTTCGAAGAATTTCACGTTCGGTGAGGATGGGTCGGGATGATGAATCAAGGACATCAAAGTAGTAGAATTGACCACGACGTATGACGATGATGTGACTTGAAGTTTGGCTTGCGCTCATTTGACATCCGTTCTCAGTTGGAATTCTCGATGTTCCAAAGAGCTACCCAGATCCAAGTCCTATTCTTAAGCCTTTTTTATCTGTAGACCTTGGGGGAAAAGGGAAACTTACTCTGGAATATTGATCCATATCGAGAGGGACACCGCGGACAGTATCAGGTTCAAGCAAACCATTCCTTAGATCGTGTATGAAACCGAGTGCGCTAACGATGAGTGATGCCGCGCGAGGGAGTTGAGAGCCTCGGGATGGTGTTGGGTCGTCTCTAAATTGAAGGAGGGGATGAGTCTTAATCATTGCATACCGACCACAGAAAGAAATGGATGGTGCCGGACGACAAAAGGGGGGAAGAGAGAGGAGAGATAACATACTCGAGGACGAAGAATGGGTTGAGGCCTAGGACAACTGGGTCGCTGTGCCGGAGGTAACTATCGAACCTGTATGGCGTCGACGGTATCGGTTTAATAAAAGGGGAAGAGACGGAGGCCACACCAGAGTCCGTCAGGATTCAGGAACTACAAGGGACTCTTAATATGAACAAGACGTACCAGAAGTCCTCGATGTAACTGTTTACACGCAACAATGGAAATAAGCCCAAGAAGAGTAGAAATGTCAGAAAACGATCGCTTGCTATATCATTGTTCAAATAGTATGCACTCACCTAGCCTTATCCTTTGCGTATTCTAAAAGTTTCTGCTGTATTCTCGGTCCATCTCCTTTCAAAAACTCTGCTACAGCTCTCTTGGTGCGGTCATGTTCGTTCTTGTCCTGAAGTTCTTGGAGCGCACGGAGGTATTTCCGCGCTGTGTCGTCGAGGTTAGGGATCGGCAAGCGAGGAAGAGAGGATTGATGTCGGTAAGTGGTTCCACCGGAGAGGAAGGCAGAGGAGGAAGGGTCAGTGGCGATAGTTGGATACGATCTGTCGGTTATCGTTGTCATCGTCACAGTTGAAGTCGGTGCCATGGTGGCAATGAGTTAACCGGTTACGGGGGGTCTAGATGCCAACTTGGGCTGAGGTCGCAGAGTTGAATGCTCAGCTTATATGCTATGCGAAAAGGGAGTAGGGAAAAGAGGGGTTGATGGGGTCGCGGGAGGGTTATATGCGGCATTGCTTGAAGTGAACGGGAAATGAATCATGATCGCTGAATTGAATTTAAACCTTTCTTGCTGAATTACAATTCTATGTCATCCGAACCTTGGTGCGAAGACAAAGGACGCGATGCTCTCAGACCAACTCATAGCTGAAGGCCCACAGAGCAGGACCGAGCTCGAGCGACACTCCTCGGCGACTAGTTCTGATGCGAGATAAGCTTCAATAATCTCACATGCGAGTCCACCGGCAAAAATCGGGACGACCTCGATCGAGCAAATCTACTCCTCCAATTGCGGTACGGCGGTTCGAGATGAACCAACTTGCATGGAGCCCGCTTTCTGCCCACGTTCTTCGCGCCTCGGCACTGAAATGAACCGCGACAAGTTCATTGATACAACTTGGTGTCGATAGGAGTTAGAGGATGATTGAGATCTCAGATTTTCGGAATGGCAGCATCGCCGACAACGAGAGCCCTATCTGATTAAGACATTAATACTTCTTCGTGATATCAATCCCTTGCTGGTCGTAGCGAACCACCAAGCTGTCAATGGTGCATTCATGGGGGATCCGCGATCACCCGATCGGCTACATAGGTTGACCGAGCCGGAGATCCGTGTGAAAATTGGGTTCAGAAACTGTTAGCCGGATGTTGTAGCCTTGTTGTACATACGTCTTATCCCGGTGCGGGTTGCAGTGCTGCTGCTGAAGTTAATAGCTCAGTGAAGAAAAAGCCCGTTTGCCAGCTGCCGTGGCATCAAGACAAGCATACTTTCCTAGGTATGGACTACTAGAGAGTAACCTCCTCGCGATGACATGTACGCTAGCAATATCGCACTGGACCCAAGCTTTTATCCTCGCCCAGGCTCTAGTGTCTCTGATCTGACAAATCCGAAATCGATCTCTTCGCGACACTCAGTGGGAACCAAGGGACGCACAAACCATCGACCATCGTACGGTCCGCACCAATGATGATTCGAACTGGAAGGATCGTTTTCTCAGTCTTGTTCGCGCATGGAAGTGTAGGCAGCTACCAATCATATGTGTATGAAATTTCAGAAGGGTGTTGAGGGGCCAACGTGGAACAAATGAGCAAATAGGCGCCTATTAGGCACTTCTTGTGTGCTGTGATGATGATGGGAAGCACGGGAGAGGTTAGAGGAGGTGGGAAAGAAAGTAGGGCTCGGG
>WNFI01386569.1_pt1 | contig 10385 bp, 8 predicted proteins | sample 5400471 | NCBI WGS metagenome assembly WNFI01 (sample SAMN13153348, study PRJNA577476) | soil metagenome | isolation source: 100 cm saprolite on Douglas fir-dominated hillslope | place: USA:California | collected 2013-09-17 | reverse complement strand
TCCCGCCGCTCTCGGCGCCAGGATCTCGACCAGCTTCTCGTGGGCCATCGCCCATCCCTCCTCGCTACCGAACCACAGTGAATGCACAACCAGATCCGCGGACGCCGCGAGACGTCCTTCGATGTCCGTCCGATGTCCTTCCCGTTGTTCTCGGGCCCCAAGTCCCCCCGCGGACGTCCGCCGACGTCCTGCGCGGCCCATCAGCGCCCTTCAGGTATCGTCAGCCGTCGCGAGTGGCATGGATGATGGCTTCCATGTGGTCGAGATAGCGCTCGAGCGCTCCCTTGCCGGCAGTGGTCAGACGGAACTCCGTCTTGGGCAGCCGGCCGACGAAAGACTTGTCGCACCGGATGTAGCCGGCCTCTTCGAGCTTGCGCGCGTGCACGCTCAGGTTGCCGTCGGTGGTGCGCAGCAAGGTCTTGAGGTCGTTGAAGCTCAGCCGCTCGTTGACCGCCAGCGCCGACACGATCCCCAGCCGCATGCGCTCGTGGATCAGACGGTCGAGATCGAGCGTCGCGCCGGTGATGGCGGGCAGGGGCGGCTGGGGCGCCGCGTGGTCCCCGTCGCGGGGCAGCGGGCTGCGCTTGGCGGTCCTAGCCATGCGTCACCTTCCCGTCAGCCGCCATGGCGCCTCCAGATGTAGAGGCCGAAAAGCAGGTTGAGAACGCCGAAGCCGGCGGCCAGGAAGCCGTCGCCCCAGGCAGCCGGAGCGAACAGCGCCAGCGCGCCCAGCGCCATGAAGCCCAGCCCCATGACCGGCACGATGCGCACCGAGAAAGCGCCGCCGGTGACCACGGCGGTGCCGTACAGCAGCAGCCAGAGCCCGGGCAGCAGGGCGCGCTCCCCGGCGGTGAACAGTGCGTAGGTCAGCAGCGCGCCGGCGGCGAGCGGCGGCACCAGCCCGAGGGCGAAGCGGCGGCCCGGCCTCGACAAGAGGCTCATGCGGGCCTGGCGCGCCTTCCAGACCACGGCGCCGCCGGTCACCAGGGCGGCGACCAGCGCCTCGCCGAGCCAGATGGCCAGCCAGGCATGGGCGGTCGCCTGGCGGGAGGCCAGCCAGGCCGCCGCCAGCGCCGTCAGGCCGACCGCGATCTCGCCCACCCCGGAGACGGCGGTGAAATAGACCGCCTCCTCCATCGTCTGGCGGATGAAGCGCAGGTTGTCCATCGCCCGCAGGTGGAGCGCGGGAGGTTCGACGGCCGTGGAGAGCGGCCGGGTCGGCGGGGTGCGCACGGGCGTCGGTACCGTCACGGTGCGACTCTACAGGCCGCGCCAAGCCGCCGTCAAGTACTTTGCGCTACAAAGTCAGGAGGGATGCCGGGCGGCGAGGCGCTGCTTCGCCATCGCCGCGACCATCGAGACCATGCCCATCAGGCCCATCGACTTGCCCATCGACAGCTCGCGGCCGAACACCCGGTAGACCACGTCCTGCGGCACCGCGGCCACCTGCTCGAGCGGCGCCCCCGAGAGGCCCTCGTCGAGGATCACCGCCAGCGACTTGGCCGAGATGCCCTGCGGGTTCTCCACCGCGAAGTGGAAGTCCAGGGTGCCGTCCGGACGCGCCTCCCCCCACGCATAGGCCTGCGACTCGCAGGCCGGCACCAGGTGATCGGCCGGGAAGGGCCGCCGCGCGATCCGCTGCGGCACCTCCTCGAAGCGATCGGCGATGTCGATCAGCAGCTGGATGCGTTCCGTCCGGTCGGGGACCATGTCGAGCAGGTCCAGGGTCTCCGTCAGCTTGGGCGGCATCTCCGGCATGGCAGGGTCTCGGCGGTCTCCGCGTCGGTCAGCAGTCGTCGCCGGCGGCGCGCGGGCAGGGCCGCTCGCTAGCGCTCGATCGGCACCCCCACGAGGTTCCCCCACTCGGTCCAGCTGCCATCATAGTTGCGGACCTTGGGATAGCCCAGGAGGTGGGTGAGGACGAACCAGGTGTGGCTGCTGCGCTCGCCGATGCGGCAGTAGACGACGACGTCGTCCTTGGGCGACAGCTTCGCCTCGCCCTCGTAGATGGCGCGCAGGTCCGCGGCCGGCTTGAACGTGCCGTCGTCGGGATTGATCGCCCGCGCCCAGGGCACGTTGGCGGCGCCGGGGATGTGGCCGCCGCGTAGCGCGCCCTCGTTCGGGTACTCCGGCATGTGCAGCCGCTCGCCGCTGTACTCGGCAGGGCTGCGCACGTCGATCAGCCGGCCCTTCGCATCGAGGTGCTGGTGCACCTGCTGGCGGAACGCCCGGATCTTGCCGTCGTCGCGCGGCTTCGCCTCGTAGTCGCTGGCCGGGTAGTGCGGCACCTCGCGGGACAGCGGCCGGTTCTCCTGCGTCCACTTGATGCGGCCGCCGTCCATGATCTTGGCCTGGTCGTGCCCGAAGAGCTGGAACACCCAGTAGGCGTAGGTCGCCCACCAGTTGTTGCGGTCGCCGTAGAAGACCAGCGTGGTGTCCTTGGCGACGCCCAGGCGCCGCATCAGCTGCTGGAAGCCGTGGTGGTCGAGGTAGTCGCGCTTCACCTGGTCGTTGAGGTCGCGCGTCCAGTCGACCTCGACCGCGCCCGGGATGTGACCGGTGCCATACAGCAAGGGGTCTTCGTTCGATTCGACGATCCGCACCTGCGGGTCCTGCAAGTGCTGGGACACCCAATCGGTGGACACCAGCACGTCGGGATGGACGTAGCCACGGCTCTCGATCTCGCTCACGGTCTCGGCTCTCCTTTCGCCCGGGGCGCACAGGGGCCCTCTATTTGTGATGGTTCATATCATCTTTAGGCGCCGGCGCCAATTTCCGGTGTCGCCGGCCGCTCAGGCGCCGCCGCTGAGGCCGTCCGGCTGCATGAGGATGCGGCGCAGCTGCTCGGCGTGGCGCTCGACGGCGCGCTGCCGCTGCCGGTAGCGCTCCTCGTCGGCCGCGTGCCGGCCGCCGTGGGCCTGCCGCGCCAGGCGGGTCGAGAGGGCCGCGTTCTCCTCGAGGGCGCGCAGTGCCTCCCAGAGCGCCGCCTCGGTCGACTTCGACTGCATGGCGAAGAGGCTCTCCGGCGCGAAGGCATGGCCGGTGCGGCAGCGGAAGTGCTCGTAGCTGCCCTCCGCGGTGTGCGACAGCGAGCCGTGGCAAAGCGGACAGGTGAAACCCGACGGGCTGCCGCCCGGCTCGCGGTCGGCGCCGCGTTCGAGCTGCTCTTTCATGACCGCGGGCTCCTCCCCGCCGCCGGCGGGATCGTCAGACCGGGCGGCCGCCGGCAGCGGCGCGGCAGCCCACCGGCCGCAGAGGTGGACCAGGACCCCGGCGATCTCGGCGAGCGGCAGCACGTAGTCGATGTCGACGTTGCGCACGGCGCTGGCCGGCATGCCCGGGTAGTCGGCCTCTGCCGGATCCTGCACCACGGCGACGCCGCCGTGCCGCTTGATCGCCGCGAGGCCGGCGGTGCCGTCGTCGAGGTTGCCGGTCAGCACCACGCCCACCACCCGCTCGCCGTAGCTGCGGGCGGCGCTGCGGAACAGCACGTCCACCGCCGGCCGGAAGCCGTTCTCGCTCGCCGCCCGCGACAGGCGCACGGCGCCGGGCTCGACGACCATGTGCAGGTCCGGCGGCGCCACGTAGACGCGGCCGGCGCGGATCGGTTCGCCCTCCTCGGGATGCGCCGCCGGCAGCGAGCCGCGGCGCTGCAGGATCGACGGCATCGCGCTGCGCCCGTACGGCGAGACGTGAAGCACCACGAGCACCGCCGCCGGGAGATCCGCCGGCAAGCCGCCGACCACCTCGCAAAGCGCCTGGACGCCCCCCGCCGACGCGCCGAGCACGACCAGCGCAGTGGGCGGCCCGTCGCTCACCGCTGCGGCCCCGCGCCCTCGGTCTCATGGCGGGCATCCAGCATGTCGCGGACGGTGCGCAGCAAGACCGCCGACGGACAGGGCTTCTGCAGGAACGCCTTCCCCGCGTCGAGCACGCCGTGGTGCGCGATGGCGTCCTCCGGATAGCCGGAGATGTAGAGCACCCGCATCCCGGGCCGCGATGCCAGAATGGAATCCGCCAGCTGGCTGCCGTTCATCCCCGGCATCACCACGTCGGTGATCATCAGGTCGATGTCGCCGTCATGGGCCGCGGCGACGGCCAGCGCGTCGGCGCCGTCGCGTGCGCTCAACACTTCGTAGCCGCGGCTCTCGAGGATCTCCGCCGCCGGCTCGCGGATGCTGTCCTCGTCCTCCACCAGCAGCAGGACCTCGGAGCCGCGGTCGCCGGCGGACGGGACGGCGTCGGGCGCCGCCGCCTCGCCGCTCTCCACCAGTTGCGGCAGGTAGACCGTGATCGAAGTGCCCTTGTCCGGCTCGCTCACGACCCGCAGGTCGCCACCGCTCTGATGCACGATGCCATGGACCGTCGCCAGCCCGAGGCCGGTGCCCTTGTCGGGCGCCTTGGTGGTGAAGAAGGGCTCGAACAGCCGCGCCTTGACATCCGGGCTCATGCCGACGCCGGTGTCGCTGACCGTCAGCTTGACGTAGGGCCCCGGCGCCAGGTCGAGGCCGGCCGCCCCGGCGGCGTCCGCGGCGGGGAGCTCGGCGTCGGTGGCGGCCAGCGTCAGCCGGCCGCCGTCGGGCATGGCGTCGCGGGCGTTCACGACCAGGTTGAGGATCACCTGCTCCAGCTGGCCGAAGTCGGCGTGGACGGCGGCGCGCGAACCCTCGAGCTCGGTCCGGAACTCGACGTTCTCGCCGATCAGGCGCCGCAGCATCGGCAGCATCGAGGCGACCGCCTGTGCCACGACGAGGCGCTCCGGCTGCAGCACCTGCTTGCGGCTGAAGGCAAGCAGCTGGCGGGCGAGCGAGCCGGCGCGCTGCGCGATCCTGCGGATCTCCTCCCCATGCCGCCGGCGGTGCCCTTCGCTAACCGGATTCTCCAGCAGCAGGTCGGTGTGGAAGCCGATCGCCGCCAGCAGGTTGTTGAAGGAGTGGGCGATGCCGCCGGCGAGGCGGCCGATCGACTCGAGACGCTGGGAGTGCCGCAGACGCTCTTCGCTGGTCCGCAGCGCCTGCTCGGCCGCCTTGCGGTCGGAGATGTCGCGCAGCGTCCAGCGCAGCCGGGCGGGGCGCTCGGGGCGCTCCTCGTCGCGCACCACGGTGAGCAGAACGACCTTGGCCGGCGCCCTGAGGTGCGGCTCCTCGTTGGCGCCGTTCGCGTGGTTCGAAGCGTTCGCGCCATGGGCGCGGCGCGCGCGCGCCGCGCCGTGCCAACCCGGCTGGAGGATGGCCTCGTAGTTCCGCACCGGCCGTCCGGTCGACCCCACCTGGTGCAGCAGCGACCGGAACTCCGGGCGGGCGGCGGGCGCGGTGAAGACCGCGAGCGGCTTGCCGCGCAGGCCTATCGGCGAGCCGTTGAGCAGCGCCGCCGCCGCCTGGTTGACCTCTTCGATGACGCCCTCGGCGTTCGAGATGACGTAGCCGTCCGGCGCCAGGTCGAACAGCTCGCGGTAGCGATGGCGCTCGACTTCGAGCGACTCGCGTGCGGCGATCAGCTCCTCGTTCTGCGCCGCCAGCTCACGCTCGGCGAGCTCGACCTCGTCGAGCGTGCGCTGCAGCGCTTCGACGGCTTCGGCCAGGCGCTCCTGCGACCCCTGGCGGGGGACCTGCGGTGCGCCGGCGTCCCTGGGCATGCTCGCCACCGCCCCGGGCGCCTCGCGCGCATCGCCGCTGGTCATTCTCTTCGCCATGACATCTCACGGACGCCTCACGGACGCAGCGTCAGTCGCCTCGGGGATGCTCCTCGAGCAGCAGGATCATCCCCTCGACGCCGCGCGCCCCTCGCAGCGGCGCGGATCGCACGGTGAACCGCATCGGGCGGCCGCGGCGATTGACGCCGTTCACGACCAGCTCCTGGCTGCCATTGTCCTTGGCCAGCCCTTCCTGAAGCGGCTCGCGCAGCTGGCCGACCGGCAGTCCGATGTCGAGGTCGAAGAAGGGCCGGCCCACCACCTCGTCACTGCGAAGGCCCCAGAGATCCTCCGCCTTGTGATTCCAGAGTTTTACCTGCAAGCTGCGATCCATGACCACCACCGCGCTCCGCAGGCTGGTCAGGATCGAGCGCAGGTAGGCGTTGGCCTGCTCCACCTCCGCAGAACCCTGCTCCAGCCGGTCGTTGAGGGCGCGCAGCTCCTCGTTGGTCGATTGCAGCTCCTCGTTCATCGTCTCCTGCTCTTCGTTGGCCGACTGCAGCTCTTCGTTCGTGGTCTCGAGCTCCTCGACCGTGGAGTGCAGCTCCTCGTTGGTGGTCTCCAGCTCCTCGTTGGCCGACTGCAGCTCCTCGTAGGCCGCCTCGAGCTTCTCGTGGGTGCGCTCCAGCTCCTGCCGCAGCCGCCGGGCGTGGGTGAGGTCGACGAAGGACACGGCCGCCCCGATCATCGCGCCATCCGGCTCGGCCAGCGGCACCACCTGCACCTCGTAGTGGCGTTCCTCGCGGCCCGGACCACGCCATTCGACGTCGGCCACTCCCACCGGCTCGCGCGTCTTGAACGCCTCCTGGAGGAGCGAGCGCAGCTCGACCGGCCGGTAGGAGACCTCGAGGTCCTGCAGCAGGCGGCCCAGGTCGGCGTTGCCCAGCCCGAACAGCTTGCGCGCGCTGGCGTTGGCGAGGGTGAGGCAACCGCGCTCGTCGACCGCGATCTGCGCCACCGGCGCCTGGTCGAAGGAGAGGTCCACCAGGCGCTGGCGCGTCCGCGGCCTGGAGGCGAGCGGCGGCGGGCTCGCCGGCGCCGACAGCGCCAGCAGCCGGTCGCGCAGATCGCTGCTCGCGGCGCGCGCGAAGACGCGATGCTTGAGGTCGATCGGCCGGAAGCTGTGGCCGTGGGTCAGCAGGGTCTCGGCGCGGCCGAGGAAGAGGAACCCGTCGCGGCTCAAGGCGAAATGAAAGCGCGCCAGGATCTTCTCCTGCGCCTCGGAGTTGAAGTACATCAGGGTGTTCCGGCAGACCAGCAGGTCGAGGCGAGAGATCGCCGCGTCCTGGGTCAGGTCGTGGCGGCCGAAGATCAGGCAGCGCCGCAGGTCGGGTCGGAAGGTAAAGCGACCGTCGGTCTTGTCGAAGTACTTCTCCAGCATGTCGGGAGGCACGCCGGTCATCTGGCGCGCCTCGTAGGTGGCGCGGCGGGCCTCGGCCAGCGCCTCCTCGTCGGCGTCGGTGGCGTAGATCTTGACCCGGCTGCGCAGCTGCTCTTCGCCCAGGGCCTCGGCGAACAGCATGGCGAGGGTGAGCGCCTCTTCGCCGGAAGCGCAGCCGGCGCTCCACACCCGTATCGGCTGGTCCGGCGTGCGCTCCTCGGCGATCCGGGGCAGCACGTGCTCGGCCAGGAACTGCCACGCGGCGGGGTCGCGGAAGAAGCTGGTGACGTTGATCAGGACGGTGTCGAAGAGCGGCGCGAACTCCTGCGGATGGACCTCGAGGTACTCGAGGTAGTCGGCGTAGGTGGCGGTCCCGATCTCGCGCATCCGCTTCTGGATGCGGCGCAGCAGGCCGGTGAGCTTATAGGCGCCGAAATCGAAGCCGCGGGCGCTCTTCAGGTGACTGAGGAGCTTGGATACCGCCTCGGCGTTGGAGGGCTCCGGTTGCGAATCGCTCGAATCGCTCATATGCAGCCGCTTTTCATCGAAACCCGCCGAATGCAGGGAAGGTCACCTTAGCCCCAGCGTACCCGGGTGTCAACCGCCGGCTCGCAGGCCGGGACCGTCTCCGCGACGGCCGGGGCCGGCCGCCTCGGAGAGGTGAGCAGCCAGGCCCGCAGCACCTCCGCGACGCTCCACGCCTGGGCCACGCAGCCGCGCGGCGTCCAGGGTTCCTCGGCGTCGAAGACCTCGCCGATCGTGCCGACGCAAGCTTCGCCCAGGTCGGGAACGAAGCCCTGCAGCAGCGCGTGCGCGCCCGCCCGGTCCTCGGGGTGGACGCGCAGCCAGGCGTCGACGAAAGGGCCGATGAGCCAGGCCCAGACGGTGCCCTGGTGGTAGGCGGCGTCGCGGGCCCGCAGGTCGCCGTCGTAGCGCGGCTGGTAGTCGGGTTCGCCGGGCGCCAGGGAGCGCAGGCCGACCGGCGTCAGCAAGCGTTGCCGCACCGTCTCGACCACCGGCAGCCAGCGATCCGCGGCCAGGACCGGATGGGGCAGCGAGACGGCGAAGATCTGGTTGGGGCGGCAGGCCGGGTCGTCGCGGCGCCGGGGCGCCGGTCCCGTTGCGGCCGCCGCGCCAGGCGGCCCTTCCTGGGGCTCGCCGTCCACCACGTCGTAGAGATAGCCGCCGGCGGCGTACCAGAAACGGCGGTTGAACGAGTCACGAACCCGGCTGGCGAGACCGGCGACGCGCTCCGCCTGGGCGGCGGGGCCGGCGGGAGCGAAAGCGCCGGGCCGAGGCGCGGCAGCGGCGGCGGCCTGGCGGAGCCAGCCTTCGAGCAGGCGCAGGGCGTTGTACCAGAGGGCGTTGATCTCGACCGCCTTGCCTCGCCGCGGCGTCACCACCCAATCGCCCACCTTGGCGTCCATCCAGGTGAGCGGATAGCCCTCGGCTCCCTGGCTCAGGAGGCAGTCCTCGGGATCGACCTGGATGCCGAAGCGGGTGCCCGCGACGTGGCGCTCGACGACGTCGGCCAGCACCGGCAGCAGCAGCGCCAGGGTCCCGCGGTCGCCGGTCGCGGCGAGGTAGCGGTCGAGCGCATGGAAGAACCACAGCGTGGCGTCGGCGGTGTTGTAGAGGCCCTCGCGGCCGCCTTCGGGAAACAGGTTCGGGATGAGCCCGTCGCGGACGTGGCGGGCGAAGGTGCGGAGGATGTAACCGGCCTCGGCGGAGCGGCCGGTGAGCAGCGTCAGCCCCTCGAGGCCGATCATGGTGTCGCGGCCCCAGTCGGTGAACCAGTGATACCCGGCGATGACGCTGCGCGCCTCGTCGCCGGCGGCGCGGGCGCGCGCCGCGTCCTCCCGGCGCCCCGGCGTGATCACGAAGGGGTCGGCCGCCAGCACCAGCTCGGCGGCCGTCCCTTCGCGGGCGCGCGGATCGGCCTGCTCGAGCAGACGCTCGCGCCGGTCGAGCTCCGCCTCCAGCGCCTCGCGCGGCCGCAGGGCGCGCAGCATCTCCCACGGATCGGTGGAGGCGGCCAGGCCGGCCTCCTCGCCCGGCGCCAGGCCGGCGGCGAAGAAGCCGGGCGACCAGAGGTCGCCGGCCGACTCGTAGCCACGCCGCTCCTCCACCTCGTAGCGCACACCGGAGATCTTGCGGCCGGTGACCGTGAAGGTGGCATCCGCGCCGGTCGGCCAGAGGCGCAGCGGCGGCAGGGGCGCGCCGGGAGCCGCGCGCTCGGCGGCGGCAGGGATCTCCGCCGGCCGTGCCGAGGCCAGCTCATAGCGGTCCTCGACGACGGTCAGCACGTAGGGTAGGCCGAGCGGCGTCGAGACGGGGGCGTCGTGCGGCCGGAAGTGGACGGTCGGATGGATCTCCAGCCGGATCGGCTCCGGGCCCGAGAGCAGCCGGTAGAGGACATGGGCGGTGTTCTGCAAATGCGCCAGGAAGACACGCTTCTCGAGGGCGTACTCGCCGACCTCGTAGCGCCAGACCGGCAGCCCGGCTTCGAGCCGGAACTCGCGCAGGTGGCCGCTGCCCGGCGACAGCGCCTCGCCGGCGGCGTGACGCTCGCCCCCCAGGCGGGCGATGAGGCCGTTGGGAAGGCGCACCACCTCCGACAGCTGCCCCAGCATCAACGTGCGGCCGAGGGGCGCCGGCAGGGCCGCCACCAGCAGGCCGTGGTAACGGCGGGTGGGAATGCCGGCCAGGGTGCCGGAGGCGTAGCCGCCCAGGCCGTTGGTGACCAGCCATTCGCGGCGCGCCAGCGCCTCGGTCTGGGCCTCCGGGGGAAAATCCTGTTCGGGTACGGGCTGGGGCCACGCCATGCTGCGGCCGGGACGGCCGAGAGGTTCGCGCGGGGCGCCGGGCGCCGACGGCTCGGCGGGGCCGACGGGGTCTTCAGGAGCGCCGGGATCGACCGGCTGGACGGGGGCGATCGGATCGATTACGGACACCGCGGCCTCTCCTCCTGCTCTTCCACATCCTTCTCGTCCGTGTGCTTCACTTCGGTGGCGTCCGGGTCTTCGCGCGGCGCCGGCCGCAGCGCCACCGCGGCCTGGCCGGTCACCCGCCAGCCGCCGTCGCGATCCTCGGGCGGCGGCGAGCCCGAGCCGCCGTAGCGCGGCTCCTCGCTCGACCACAGGACCTGCCAGCGGCAGCCGGCGGGAGGCGCCAGCAGCGGCTCCGGCACCGGCACCAGCACGAGGTCGGCGCCGAGGTTCACCAGCAGCAGGCGGTCGCCGGGCGGCTGGAACGTGCCCGCGGCGCTCGCCGCCGCCTCGGCCCGTCCGGCCGCGGCCGCGGCCGGCCCCG
>WNFI01386347.1_pt1 | contig 10385 bp, 6 predicted proteins | sample 5400471 | NCBI WGS metagenome assembly WNFI01 (sample SAMN13153348, study PRJNA577476) | soil metagenome | isolation source: 100 cm saprolite on Douglas fir-dominated hillslope | place: USA:California | collected 2013-09-17 | reverse complement strand
ATCCGCCGGTTCTTCTTTTTTTTGCCTCTGAATCGACACCTGCAAGATCGTTCGGGCCGCAACCATGCATCGGATTGCTTTGGACATGAGATCCGCGTCGCTGGTAAAAGCCGCCGCTTCCCAAGTGGCGATCAAGAGCCGGCACCCGTCCAGCACAATCATAGTAGTGCTCGGGGTCTGCTTCGGTGGCATGTTACGCACCTGGGCCGCGATGTTCGCAATGCAATGGCTCAAATAGCTGTCCTCTGACTCCGGTTCGAACGACAGCAAAGCAGATTCCTGCGCGGGTACGGGAACCGTCTCCACAGGCGAAGACGCATCAGCCGCGGCAACTTCTGGAGCAATTTCGGGAGGAATTTCGGGTGCTTTTTCCGGTATAGGCGCTTGGTCCGTGTATTCCTGCGGGACCTCAACCGCGAACTCCGGCAATCCCAGGTCTTTGCGTGCGATAACTGTCGCCAGGATTTGTTCAACCGGCCCTACTTTTTCTACCGGGACCGGCTTCACTGGCTGTTGGAGAGAATTTCCTTTTTCCTCCGGCCAAAACGCAGTCACAGGAGATTCGCTGGGTTGGGAAATTGCCGGCGATTTTGCCTCCGGGCCAGGACTGGCGGCGCGCGCAGGAATCGCTGGCTGCGGCTTCGGCGCCATGCGTGCCGGGTCTTTTCTGACCTCATCCAACGCATGGTTCAGCACATGGCGCAACTGAATTAACTGCAAAAAGGAAGAGCCACCAGAGTATGGAGCGCGAAATGGCGTCTTCCACTGGTGAATCACGTGTCGCAGGTGTTCCAGGGACTCGCGGTCGCTCAGTCCAGCTTCCGTGCAGTCCACAGCGGAACAGCCGCGGGCCTCCAACTCATTCACAGCTTCGCGGATGGCGTGGAGGTCAAGGTGCATGGCCCGAAAGAACGCCCGTCGCGCCAAGAAATTAAACCTAGTGAAGGTAATAAGACAGCCGGGCTCGAAGTACTGCTCGCCCACCGCCAGCTTAAGTTCGCGCACTTGCACCAGGGCGCCTGAGTCCTGTAAGTCTTCCAGGCTGGTGCAATCGTACAGCCGGTCCAAACGGGAGTCCAGGGTGTCGCCCCACTCGGGAAAATGTAGGGGCGCTTCTCCAAGCACAGGACTCAGGACGCGCGCTACTTCGTCCAGCGTGATCTTCTGTTCGTAGAGTCCATGGGGCGCGCAATGCGCAAAATATTGCACCAGAAGAAAATCGACTTTGTCGCGATCGGCCTCCGTCTTTTCTTCTTTGAACATGTGACGGGCGATAAGGTCGCGCATGTTCTCTTCCGTCTGGAGAGTCGTGCTCTGAAGCAATTGCCGCAGTTGCCATACCTGGACGCGGGCGTCCATTTGATCGAACCAGTCGCGCACGCGCTGCATGACTTCGGGCTCAGCGCGGTCGGAGGGATAGTCGAGGTCACGACAGGGCGCTAGAGGGATCTCAAACGTCCGGTACAATTCAGCATAAATAACGTACAGTCGCCTGGCGATGCGCCAGAACGCCGCTACCTCACCCATATTGAGCGCTGCAGTTGTCATTCTTTGATGATCCAGTTTGCCACGTTCCCTATAAAACGGGCTGCTACGGCCGTCTTGCCGCCATCCAACTGCATGGCCACGATTTCCGCTTCCGTATTGAGCGATCGGTCAGAATTCTCCAGGCGCACACGGTCTTCAAAGTCCAGCGGCATCTCCGACGCAAACACCACCACCTCATGGGTGCCGAACTCAATCACGGTGTTTTCCGCGCATGGTTTTCCATCGGCCCCGAACCGTGTGACTTGCACCGGAATACGCACCGGCGCTGCTTCCGGAAAGAACTCCGCCAGCTTCGCCACGCACGAATCCGCCGCCGTGCTTGAAAAAGACGCAACCGTCGCCTGCCTGGACACTTTCATACCTCTCGATAACCGACCACAGAGTTTCTGCCCTGGTCTACATCCCCAACACTCGTCCTGGGGCGGCGAGAGCGTAGAGATAGCAAGAAGGTAGAGCAACCTCGCGGCCAAAAGCAGACGGATTGTAAGTTATTGATTGCGAATAGGTTGAGTTGGAGCTTGGGTTAGAATTGCCTGGTTCGCCGTCTCAGTGTGACACAGTGGTCTCACAGATTCGTGCGTGTGCTGGGTCGTGACTCAGGAGGCCGCTGCCGAGTCCTTCGTCGTCTCAATATTGTAGCGCTTCAATTTGCGATAGAGCGTTGCACGGCTAATGCCCAGCATTTTGCCCGCTAGCGCTTTGTCTCCGTTGACCTGCTGGAAGACCCGCTGGATTGTCACCCGTTCCAATTCTTCCAGGTCACTATCGGATACCGCAGGCTTGGAGCGCGCGGGCCCGGCCTCCTGCGCGGAAATTAGAGAATCCGCCGTTAACCGGATTGCCGGCGGGAGGGCATGAAGTTCAACTGCCTCATGGCTGCCCAGGGCCACGGCGCGTTCCATGGCATTCTCCAGTTCGCGAACGTTTCCCGGCCACTCGTATTGCAACATGCATTTCATGGCTGCCGGAGAGATGGTGATCGCTTTACCGGGCGCAAATTTGTCCAGAAAATAGTGGACCAACGTTGGAATGTCAGAGCGTCTTTCCCGCAACGTAGGAAGGTGCAGCGTGACAACATTGAGCCTGAAGTAAAGGTCTTTGCGGAACTCGCCTTGCTTGTACGCGGCCTCAAGATCACGGTTAGTCGCGGCGATTACACGCACGTCAACCTTGATTTTCTGATTGCTGCCCACGGGACGGACTTCTTTTTCCTGCAAGACGCGCAGCAGCTTGGCCTGCATCTCCTGAGGCAGCTCGCCGATCTCATCGAGGAAGATGGTGCCTCCATTTGCTGCCTGGAAGAGTCCTTCCTTGGATCGGTTTGCGCCGGTGAACGCGCCTTTTTCGTAGCCGAACAGCTCGCTTTCAATCAAGGTCGGGACCAGTGACCCACAATCGACGGCCACAAACGGCCGCTTGGCAAATGATCCGCGGTAATGGATGGCCCGGGCCACCAATTCCTTCCCGGTGCCGCTTTCGCCGCTGATCAGCACTGGCGTCCGCGTATCTTTCAGGCGCGCTACCATACGCAACACGTCCTGAATCTTCGAAGAAGAACCCACAATCCCGTTCAGTTCCATCTCCGTGCTGACGCGGTCGCGCAGAAACTGGTTTTCTGCCACCAGCTTGACCTTTTCTTCCATGCGCTGGAGCAGCAGCTTGAGTTCCTCAATGCGAAATGGTTTGGTGATGTAGTCATAAGCGCCAAGCCGCATCGCTTGCACGGCCGTTTCAATGGAACCGTGGCCGGTCATGATGGCGATTTCCGTCCGCGGCAGAATCTGACGGACGCGAGGAAGAAATTCCAGCCCGGTCATGTTGGGCATCATCAGGTCGGCGAGAATGATGTCCGGCGAGTCAGTCTCCAAATAGGCCAGTGCCGCCTCTGCGCTCTCTGCCTCCATGCTATGGAATCCCAGGGACGCGCCCACGGTCATGCACAACTTGCGGATGCTCTGGTGGTCATCCACAATCAGGAAGCGCACCCGGAGATCGTCATTGATTTGGCCCTGAGTCATTTCGCCCTGCCAAAAATCTTTTCCACCGTAACGACCAACTGCTGCACCCGAAACGGTTTTTCGATGTATGGCACGCCGGTGTCGTTCAGCGTTTTCATGGTCTCTTCGTTCACGGTGTCGCCGGTAATGAACAGCATTCTCTCTTTCAATTCCGGCTTATGGACCAAAATCCATTTGTATACGTCGGCCCCGGTCACGCCGCCTGGGGTCCGCATGTCAGAAATGATTCCGCTGAATTCGCCGGCTTCCAGCAGCTTGAGTCCTTCGATCCCGGAGTTGGCCGTTTCACAACGGTAGCCATTCCGCTCCAGGGCGATGCGAATAAAGTCCATAACGGAACGCTCGTCCTCAATCAGCAACAGAGGAAGCCTCTCGACGGGTTGGGCGGCCAGGCTCATTGTCTGGCTCCAGACGCGCTGACTTGCCTTATGCCCGGGTTACTGGCTACAGGAAGACGCACAATGAATGTGGCCCCGGGAGCGTCCTGATTGTTGGCGCAAAGAATCTCGCCCTCATGCTCGCGGACAACGCCATAACAAATACTCAATCCCAGGCCGGTGCCCTCGCCAACTTGTTTGGTAGTAAAGAATGGATCAAAAATACGTTCCGGATGCTTGATGCCCTCGCCGTTATCGCGAAAAAGAACTTCGATCCAGCCGCTGTCGTGCACGGTTTGGATCTCAATGCGGCCAGGTCTCTGGCAAGTGCGCACAGCGTCATAGGCGTTGTTCAGGATGTTGAGAAAAACCTGCTGCAACTGATGCGAGTCGGCAACAACTTCCGGCAGGCCTTCATCAAACTTCTCCAGGATTTGAACGCCGTGGTTGGCAAAATCATACGAACGCAAGGCCGCGGTCTTTTGCAGCAGTTTGTTGATTTGCAATGGCAAGCGCTGCGGCGGTCGCCTGCGGGCAAAGCTCAATAGGTTTTGCACGATCTCCTTGGTCCTTTGCGCTTCTTCGAGAATTACCTGCAGGTCTTTGCGCGCTACTTCCGGGATTTCCGGATTTTCCATCAGCAACTCAGAGAACCCCATGATCGCAGTCAGAGGATTGTTCACTTCATGGGCCACCCCCGAAACGAGCTGGCCGACTGCCGCCATCTTCTCCGTGTGCATCAGCTTGGCCTGAATCATGGCGGCATCCGTAATGTCGGTCATCAGTACGACCACGCTGGTAACATCGCTGCCTTCATCCCGCATGGGACTTAGATTCACGGAAAACTTTCCCGGAGAACCGTTGCCACGCAGGATCATCAGTTCCAGATTGTCCACCTGCATCCCTTGCAGGCTGGACTCAAATCCTGCCGCAAATTCCTTTTTGTGCGCGGCGCTGATAATGCTGTCGAGCCGGTGGCCGACCAGTGCCTGCTGGTCGTATCCGCCGGCTTCATAGCAGCGGCGGTTCGCGTAACTGATCAGCCCGGCTGTGTCCGCGACCATGATCATGGTCTGCGTGTTATTGAGGATTTTGCTGGTGAAATCGCGCTCGCGTTGGAGTTGGGCCTGGAAGTTTTTAACTTCCGTGATGTCCAGGAAAACGCCACGGTATTGCAGAATTTTGCCCTGGGCGTCTCTCACCACAAACGCATTTTCCAGCGCGTGAATCAGGCTGCCATCGCGACGGCAAAGCGTGACTTCAAAATTCCGCACAGCGCCGTACTCTTGCAGGTGGCGGTTGATTTCGTCGCGTTGCTGCGCTGAGAGATATACCTGGGCACCGAGGTCCAGCGTGAGAACGTCTTCGCGCGATTGATAGCCGAGCATGCGCACCAGGGCATCATTAACTTCGATGAAACGCCCTTCGTCAGAAGCAAAGAAGACGCCTTCCTGCACGTTGTCAAACAACTCGCGGTAGCGGCGTTCCGCTTCCCGGCGATCGGTGATGTCTTTGAGCACGTGGACGGTTTGCAGGCCTTCATTCAAAGCGCCGTGCACTCGGGAAGTTGAAACCAGGTAGCTGCGCTCCAGTACTGGATGCAGATATTCGTCCGGGTCATCTCCGCCGCGGCAAAACGGGCAGGGCTGGACGCTATCCGCGCTGATCGAGATCAAAGCCCGCATGCTCATCCCGATCAACTCCGCCGGACGCACGCCGATAAAATCGGCCAGCGATCGATTCACGCGCAAAACACGGTGCTGTTCATCGTGTACTACGATGTAGTCGGAGATGGAATCGAAAATCTCCGCCCACTGGCGGCTGGATTGCGTAATGCGCGTGAACAGACGCGAATTCTCGAGCGCAACGGAAGCATGCCCAATCAAGGCTTGCAGCAGGTTCAGATCATTGGGCAGAAGCTCTTTAGCAATGTCTCCCAAACCAAGAATGCCCAGCAAATCGCCTTCGGTACCCTCCAACCTAACCAGCGTAAGGTTTTCGCGGGCCAGACTTTGGGCTGCTTCATAGTCCAGCGTCTGCATTCCGCTTCCCGTAATCTTCAAACCTGGATGCCGCTGCGCATATTCCGATAGAGCAGCGTTCAACTTGCGCTGCGCGTCTTTCGCAAGCTTCAAGCCATGAAAACCGACGCATTCCACCTTGTTTCCCTGAGCCAGGGCCAGTACCGCGCACTGGGCATGCATCATGTTCGCCACACGGCCAGTAAAGTTTTCTACGAATTCCGGCAAACGCAAAGCTGAACCCAGGTCCAGCGCCATCTCCATCAGGTCTTCCGCGCGCTTGCGGTGTTGCTCTGAGAGCTGCAGGTTCTGTGTGGCTTCAAGCGCCACGCCAACTTCCGCCCCCAGCGCCTTGGCGCGATGAACGTCTTCTTCGCTGATCTTTCTGCCGCCTTTGCGATCCAGAAGTCCCAGAATGCCGAGGATCCGGCCACTGCCCGTAAGCAGCGGCACTCCGACGTATTGCTTGATCTGGTATTCCAAGCGCAATTGTTTGCCACCCTCGTTGGTCGGCAACTCGTTGGCATCCTCTGTAACGTAGGGTTCACGGGTCTCAAAAATACGTTGCGTTGTGCCCACCGTAGAGAGATCGATATCCACCTGGTTGGCTACCCCATTGATCGATCCCCAGCGAATCCGGCATTCGCCGCTCTCGGCTACGGCAACAAAGGCCCGCTCAAACCCGAGGAACTCAGCAGCCCGAACCACAAACTTCTGCAGGAAGCTGTCCAATCGGGAAGTGGACGCCAGTTCTGTTGAGATTTCCAGCAATTGGTCCAGATGTTGCTGCTGCGCGAAAGAAAAGTTCGCCAATTCTCCATAGTCAAACGCAAGACGGGCGATGTTACCCAGAATCCGGAAGGCTGTGACTTCTTCCTCCGAGAACGTCGCCGGTCTCAGCGCCACCAGCGAAACTGCGGACTGCGCAGTGACCAGCGGCTGGGCCAGACCGTGATAGATGACAGTTTGGTGGCCCTGTTTGAGCGAGAAGCTGAACCCTATCAGCACCCCTTGATCGATTGCCTGCTGCGCAAATGATTTGGCGTGAGACACCAGAGCAGAGTTGCCTGTTCTTTGCTCTTCTTCGCTGGAGACCGCGTCCAGTACGTAGGCATTACCGGTGCGCAACAGCATTCCGGCGACTGGCAGACAAAAGATGCGACGCACGGCATCTGTCAAGTAAGTCCGCGCCGCCCCAATATCACCGACGAGCCGCGGCAGTTCAGCACACATCTCAGCCACTTGCTGCAGCGGGCTTAAAGCGTCCCCCACTGGCGCTGGCCAGCCTGGCTGTCCGAGTTTCCGCTGTAGCCTCATAAAGTCTAATAAGCCCGAAAATCAGGTGGGGATTCTGAAGGTACCCCGTAATCTCATTTTGAGTCAACAAGAATAAGAGCCAATGAACCACGGGATAAATACCCAACCAAGAGATAATCCGTCTCAGCGTGAGACTCGTATATCGACTAGTCAGGTTCCTAAGTGAGACATGAGGTTACTGAAACGCCCAGGCCAAAGCACTGATTTTGCATCGGTTATTCATTCTAAGTTGTTTATTTTAAATAGTTTACTGGAATTGTATCTCGAAAGTACTTCCGCCTGTCGAGACTGGCCATGGCATTGCACTTCTCAGACCGGTTCGCGCTTTGTGCGCGGAGAACTGTGCCTAGGTGGAGTTTCCCGGCACGACCGCTATTTCGGCTAAAAGCCGGAAATATGACTAAAGAACGGGGCCAAAAGATCGATTCTGATATTGGAGGCCCTTTCCGCTTACAACGGCAGGTGGAGGTTGAAACATGAGCATTGGCAAGAAACTTTATCTCGGGTTTGGATCCATCCTGGCCATCGTTCTGGTGATGTTCGGGATCAATATCGCTGCCACATTGCATGAGCAGAGCGCCGGGAAAGTATACGAGGACGCTATCAAGACGACCCAGGCAATAAGCAGGTTAGACCGGGCAATGATGGACAATGGTTCTCGTTTGCGCGACTTTCTCTTGACCGGTGACGTGACGGTTGGTGACCAACTCTCATCCGAGAGGATTAAGCAGGGAGTTGCGGACGTTGAACAGAGCATCCGCGCTGCTGAAGAGTCGGTATCCGGCCTGGGCGCCAACAGGGACAGGGCGCGCCAACTTCTGGCAGACGTCCGGGACACCGAAAAGGGATGGAAACAAGAGTTTGCAGATCCCTTGATGGAAAAGCGGCGCCAAACTGATGCCGGTAATGGAACGGCAAACGACCTGCAGGTCGTTTACCTCCAGGCACGTCCCGCCGAATGGACGAAACGTCAAGAGGTACCGCTCACCGAACTCAACAAGGTGATGGAGTCCGCTCTCCAGGACGCCAAGACCTCCGACAAGAGAGCGAGCATATTTACTCTCGGCGTCAATATCTTAGGCATGTTTTTGGTCATGGGGCTGGGTCTGGGAATTGCATGGAAAGCGGCCCAATCCATCACCAGGCCTCTCGGCCAGTTGATTGCAGTTACCGGACAAATTGGAAATACCGGCGACCTTGACCAAAAGGTGGATGTCGGTTCGCAGGACGAAATCGGCCAACTGGCGCAGACTTTCAACAATATGGTGCAGTACCTCAAGGAAATGGCGGCGGTTTCTCAAGCCATTGCCGGTGGCGACCTTTCGGTTGAAATTCATCCGCGGTCGGAACGCGACACTCTGGGACAGGCCTTCCGGGAAATGACCCTTGGGCTCCGTAGCCTGGTGAAGAATGTGCGTGACAGCGCTGCCCAGGTAGCCAGCGGTTCCAATCAGGTGGCCAACGCTTCTGATGATTCCGCCAAGATCAGCGTACAGGCGGCTTCTGCCATTGATGAAGTCACCAGTACCATGCATGAAATGAGCATCAACGTGCAAAACATGGTCAAGAGCACGCAGATGCAGTCTTCCAACGTGAGCGAGACCTCGGCTTCCATTGACGAAATGGTTGCTTCCATCCAGCGCGTTGCCGATACGGCGAAAGTGCTGCTGGACATCTCGCAACGTTCCCGCGATGAAGTTCACAGTGGCATTACGACCATGGAAAAAGCCACGAACGGGCTTAACCGCATTAACGTAACCATCGGCGCATCCGCGGAAATCATATCCGCGCTGGGACAGCGGGCCGATGATATTGGCAAGATCATTGAAGTCATCGACGACCTGGCCGAACAGACCAACCTGCTCGCGCTCAACGCCGCGATTGAAGCGGCCCGCGCCGGTGAACATGGTCTGGGCTTTGCCGTAGTCGCCGATGAAGTCAGAAAGCTGGCGGAAAAATCGGCCCAGTCCACACGTGAGATTTCCGAACTGATCGCAAGCATCCAGAAGGAAGCCCGCAAAGCGGTAGACAACATGGAAAAGAGCACGACCATCGTGAACGAAGGCATTTCTCTAGGCAGTGATCTGAGCACGGCGCTCAAGAGGATCTCCAACGTGGTATCGGAAGTCTTCAAGTTCGCCCAGGAAATCGGGGCCGCGACCAACGAGCAATCGCACGGTTCTTCGCAGATCGCCAAAGCTACGACCCGGCTGAACGAGATCACGCATGAAATCAACTCTTCGGTGGAAGAGCAGGCTTCAGGCGCGCAGGCTGTGGTCCGCGCCATGGAGAAGATGCGCGAATTGGTCCAGCGTTCTTCCTCGGGCTCCACGGAACTGGCCGCCTCGGCCGAACAGATGTCCAAGATGTCGCGCGGCATGCTGGAAGCTATGGATCGCTTCGTTCTCGAGGGCAACAGCCATGGCGAAGGCCGCAATGGGATAGCCCGGCGCGGAGAAGAGCAATCAGGCCGCGTGGCCCAACCACGTTACGCGGCCGCGGGCGCGTCGTACAACTAACGTAGCGGAGGAACTCGCCGAATGGCCAGGGAATTACATATCGTCGGCTTTCGGATCGGCCGGGAAACCTTTGGCGTGCCGATCGCGATGGTGCATGAGATCGTGCGCGTTCCGGAGATTACCGCCGTGCCGGAAGCGCCTGATTACGTGGAAGGCGTGATCAACCTGCGCGGGAAAATTGTGCCGGTGGTGGATCTGCGCAGACGCTTTGGAGAGATGGAGATCAAGTCGACCAAGAAGAACCGCATTCTGGTCGCTGAAGTGGAGAACAAAATGGTCGGGCTCATGGTAGACGCCGCGTCGGAAGTCATGAAGCTTCCGGAAGGCGACGTCGAGCCGCCTCCTAACGTTTTTGAGGAAGGCGAATTGAACTATGTCACCGGCGTGGGGAAACTGTCGGGACGGCTCATCATTCTGGTCGACCTGACGAGGATTTTACAAAAAGGCGAGTTGCGCAGGCTGGGAGAAGTTGTTCAGTCCGAACCTGCCGCGGCCTCTGCATAACGGGCCGGCACAGAAAACGCATTTTAATGGGGATTCATGGCTACAACTAGTGCGCCAATCCAGGTTACTGAAGCTGAACTG
>WNFI01386125.1_pt1 | contig 10386 bp, 4 predicted proteins | sample 5400471 | NCBI WGS metagenome assembly WNFI01 (sample SAMN13153348, study PRJNA577476) | soil metagenome | isolation source: 100 cm saprolite on Douglas fir-dominated hillslope | place: USA:California | collected 2013-09-17 | reverse complement strand
GGGCTGGCGATCCGTGCCCAGGTAGGACTGGATCACGCGGGGGTTGGCGAGGACCTCACTTGGCGTGCCAGCGCAGAGAACGGTCCCTTCCTCTAATGCGACGAGCTTGTCGCACAACGACGAGAGGAGCACCATGTCGTGCTCGATGATCAGGATCGCGCTGCCGGTTTCAGCCTGGACTTTGCGGAGCAACGGGGCGAGAGCTTCGGCCTCTCGTTGAGCAACGCCGGCTGAAGGCTCATCAAGCAGCACGACCGATGGGCCCATTGCCAGGACACAGGCGAGCTCCACGATGCGACGGGTGCCGGTGGACAAATCAGCGATGGGGGTGCTGGCGTATCCGCCAAGCCCGAGGAGCTCGATGAGTTCCCCGGCACGGTGGTGCCCGGCAATTTCAGAAGCTACTGAGGCGGGACCCTTCAAGGCGGCGGCAACCCAATCATGAGAGGCAAGATGCCGGTCGAGGGCCGCGAGGATGGTCTCAGCCACGCTGAGAGATGGGAAGAGCCGAGCCTCCTGAAAGGAGCGGCCGATTCCTTCTGCGGCACGAATATGCGCAGGCGCGTCGGTGAGATCTAGGTCGCCAAGAAAGACGCTGCCGCGACTCGGCCGCTGGAACCCGGAGATAATGTCGAACAGCGTCGTCTTGCCGGCCCCGTTGTGTCCAATAAGACCAACGATCTGTCCCGGCTCGACCGTCAGGTCGATGCCGTCGAGTGCCAAAACCCCTCCGAAATGCTTGGTGATGCCGTTGCAGACCAGACCGGGGTGGCTCGACCGGGCCGATCGAGACTCAGCCTTCGCTTGGCGGCCATTTGTGGATCCCGCCCCTGAGCCCCCGATGAACACAGCTCGGAGAAGATCCTTCCGCCCCAGCAGATCCGCGGTCTTACCTTCGAAGCGGACGGCTCCCTTCTCTAGGAAGATCGCTCGGTCGGCAAGCTGCAGTGCCACGCTGAGCGATTGTTCAACAACGACAACGGTCGTTCCAGTCGAGTGGATCTGGCGTACCTTGTCGCACAGCTGCGCGACCATAGCCGGGGCCAACCCGAGGGACAACTCGTCGATCAGCAGGAGTTTGGGCCGGGATGCGAAGGCCATCGCCAGCGACAGCTGCTGCTGCTCCCCGCCGGAGAGGTTGCCGGCCAGCTCCCCGTGCCGCGCGCGCAGGGCCGGGAACATGTCGAGCAATTCCTCCGTTGGCACCGGGCCAGCGGCACCTTTGCTCTTCGTCGGCCATGATCCGAGACGGAGGTTCTCGGCGACGCTCAGACTGGGGAAGATCCCCCTGCCACCCGGCATCATGCCCAGTCCCGTTCGGGCGATCGCATCAGCGCTCTTTCCTGCGATAGGCGCCCCGCGGAACGCCGTCTGACCCTGGGAAGGGATCAAGCCGGTCACTGCCTTGAAAATGGTTGATTTCCCCGCGCCGTTGGTCCCCAGCAAAGCCACGATCTCATGCTCCGAGATGTCGAGGTCGACGCCGAAAAGGACCTGCAAGGGCCCGTACGATGCGACCAGGTTCCGACACGACAGCATCGACGCCGAGCGTGAACCGGCGCTGGCAGCGGCGACGGACGGGAGGGACCGCGAGGGCAGCGTGCGCTTAGATCCATCGGCGGCACCCACAACCCACTCGATGCCGCGGCGGGCGGCCACTCGCTTGATGATCCGATCACGGACCTCCTCGATCAGCTGCGTCAGCCCTCCGGGGAACGCAACCAGAACGAGGAGGAGCAGAGCGCCCGTGCCGAGCGTCGAAAACTGCGCGCCCTGGCTCGACAATCTGCCGATACCAAATACCAAGAGCTCAGTCAGGGCGACCCCTGCAAGCGATCCTGAGACCGACGCCAGGCCGCCAACCATCGCCATCGAGAACAGGATCACGCTGTCCTGGGTCGGAAAGCTGGACGCACCGACACCGTCCTGGAGGACGGCCCAGAGCCCACCTGCAATCCCGGCGATCATCCCCGCAACAATCATCCCCGCAAGCCGAGTTCGCACAATGGGAACGGTGAGCGCGGCTGCGGCTCGGGGATTGTCACGACTGGCCTTCAAGATGCGGCCCGGGCGGGACCGATGCAACGCCTGGACCACGATGATCGCCGCCACCAGGATCCCGGCACAGAGGTAATACATGGTCCGCTCCGAGTCCAGGGGGAAGCGCTTCCAGAGCACAGGTCGCAAGATCGAGGCCGGGATAAGGTTCGGGTAGTTTGTCGGATTGAGGAAGTACTGGTTCATCGCGGTGGCGAAGGCCAGTGTGGTTACTGCCAGGAAGATCGGTCGCACACGGAGGGCAGGCAGACCGATCAGAACGGAGACCACCGCCGCGACAAGGGCGGCCACTATTAGGGCGAGGAAGAGATCCAGGTTGGCAGTCACGATGAGGTTGCCGGCGACCACTGCACCGACACCGACGATCGCCAGCTGGCCGAGGCTGACCATGCCCGACCATCCCGATAGAACGACAAGGGAAAGAACTGCGGTTCCCAACACCAGGTAACCGGCGACGGTGTGGACCTGACCGGGCGGGGCGACCAGCGGAAAGCCGAGCACCGCCAACGCGATCACTGTGATCACGAAGACGCGCCCTGCCTTGACCTCCGGCAGACGCGATAGTGCCGGGGGAAGTGGGCGGCTGGTCGCCGACAACGCCCACGACGCCTCGTCGGCGCCAACCCTAGTTGTTTGCCAGCGACGGGCGATCAGCGCGGCCAGGATAACCACGAGCAGCGCGACTGTTGTGAGCGCCTCTTTCTGGACGTTGTACGAAACAATCGCATCGAGGACGCCCAACCCGACACCGACCGCAAACGCCGAGGTCAGATCGTCCATCTTGGCGATCACTGCCGCCGCCAGAGCGGGCATGAAGAGTCCGCCGGTAGCCACAAAGGGGTCGGAGGGTAAGCCGTTGGTCGGAGCGTTCAGGATCATGACGGCTGCTGCCAGGACGCCGACGAGCACCCACACCAGCCTCGATAGTCGCCGGATCGGGAGCCCCAGCAGGCGAGCGCGGTCGAGATTGTCGGCTATGGCCCGCACCGCGATACCGGATTCAGTGCGCGACAAGAACCATGAGAGCGTGACGACCGCAATTGGCGCGAACGCCACGGCGATGAGGTCGTTGGCGGTAAAGACAGTCCTCTCGACGAGGAAATTGGTCTTCGACAGCTCGGTCCTGAATGGTGCGATCAGCGGGTTGGTGTGCGACCAGAACGAGATCCCAAACTGCAGACCTACTAGGACCTGCATGACGCCGACTGTCGCAACGGTGACAATCAGGCGGGACGAGTTGGCGAACCTCCGCATCAGAAGGTCGACTCCAAATCCGACCACGGCTCCACCCACGATGGCAATCGCGACGCACGCCCACCACGGCAGTTGACGGTGCTGGTAGGTCGCAACCCCTAGCTCGGCCGCCGCGGAGCCCATAGCCCCATAGGCAAAGTTGATGACTCGCGTGGTCCGGTAGGTCAGAACCAGACCAATCGCGAGCAGCCCGACTCCGGCCCCGAACGCAGCGCCTTGCAGAATGACGCCACGCGGAAACGACCGGGGAAGGAAGCTACTTAGCGCCCAGAGGCCGACGGTAGTCGCGCCGACGAGCGCCAGCTGACGCCGGCGTGCCAACTAAGCGGCGGTCACGGGCCGCCGTTCGGGAAGATCGGCGGCGGGCCGGCGGGGAAGCCGCCGATCGGATATCGCTGCCCATTGTCCTGGTAGGCCCCCCGACTGCTGTCGAAAGGCGAGCTGGCACTGGGATTCCACCAGATCAGGCGCACGTCTTGGGGTGCGGTGTATGTTCCCGACGGGAAGGCCCAGCGGCCATCTGGTCCGACTCCGGGGCTCCGGTAACTGCGGAGACCTTGCCCGAAGGATTGTGGCGTGAGGGTGGGGCCTGCCATCTCGATCCCGATGGCCAAAAGGTCCAAGTACTGGTAGATCAGCTCGACTGCGTCTTCGGCGGGCGAAGTGTTGGATGACTGGGACTTGTATGCCCCATATCCGAAGGTCGCCCGGGCGGGTTGCGACTGACCTAGTGACGACGGACCGAAGGCGTGACTCCACTCGGCCTGGTTGAATAGCTGTCCGGCCCAGTCCTGGTCCATGTACCCGATGGCGCCCTGAACCCACTCGGGGGTCCAGTTGTCTTCGCTGGCGTAGTTGGTCATGAAGTAGGTGGTCACCGGGTCACTGAAGTCCAGGACCGTTGTGATGCTTTCGTTGGCGAAAGCTGTCGTGATGCTCTGCGCGGATTGCTGGAGAGAGCTCAGGTCCAGTGCGTAGCTCCTCCCGTCAGCAATCGGTAGGCCGTTGCGGGCGAATTGCGATTGAATCAGGTTGGCGCATACGGCGTAGACAGGGGTGTCCGGGAAAACCAGTCCGAGCTTTCTGGTCTGGCCGCGAAGGTTCCCGCCCGCATACACAGCGTTGTGCCCCTTCAGGTATTTCACACCGACGTCGATGAGGGTTTGGGCGATGGTGGTGCAGTCCGGCCAGACACCCCATTCGTATGGTGCGTTTTGACTAAAGAACTGGTTCGACGGATAGATGGGATTGATAGCCACGACCTTCTGGTTAGCCAGGGCCTGTGCGAAGGTAGGCGCTGAGATACTGACGTCGGCAAAGGCGTGCAGCTGCTGGGCCTCCGTGATCGCATCCGCGGTGGCGTTTGCCTGACCGCCTCCCAGGGCCTCCGCGGCCGGACTTCCCTGCCCGTCGTAGACCGCGATTTGAAGTTTGCGTCCGTAGAACTGGAAATGCTGATTGAAGTACTGCGCCAGGACCTGATAGCTGCGAACGATGTCGTCAGGAGATGCGGTGCCCTGGACTTGCTGGCCGGTAAGTCCCGAGACAAGCGCATACAGGTCCATCACCGCGGTCTTTCGCAGAGCGACGGTAATGGTCGTGGCGGTAACGCCTTGTGAGGTGGCGCCACCGTTGCTGCCGCCGCTCCACGTAGTACATGGAGGCGAGTAGGGGTCGTTCGGGACCTGGAGTCCCGGGCACTTGCCCGCGGTCCCCATGGTATGCGTCGTCAACGTGGTGGCTCCGGCACCGCTCGGGGTGGCGTCTGGAGCCACCGTTCCCAGGTCCCCCGTCGCTCCAGGCGCAGTCGGCCCGACCACCGGCGAGGCTACGAGGTGTTGGGGGGCGACCGTTGGGGCGATCATCGCCATGGCCAGGAACGCAGCAACGGCGCCCAGCACTGGACCGTAACCTCGCAACAGCCGATCGTCCGAGCCTGGCAGCCGACCCGGGTCCCTTCTTGCTGTCATGGCTTGCTGCGAAGGTCCATCAAGGCCCGGGTTCGCCGGCGCCGGTAGATCTCATCGGCGGCCAACAAGCCGACCAGGAGGGCGCCGACCAGTGCGGCGCCCCGCACCGCTTGACCCTCCCAACAGCTCGGGCGCCCAGCCGGACTGACCGTCTCGCATCGAATGTCGAGCTTCTGTATCGCCGCCGGCGGCGCGACCGGCCGCACCGGTGCGGGCGGGGCTATCGAGGCAGCGGGCGAAAACCCTCCGATGGTGCTGGTGGTGTTGTCGCCGCCGGAAAACGTTGGTGCGCTCGCGAAGCCAAAGTTGAACGACGGGAAATACGTGTCGTCAAGGTTGGTTCGGAGCCCGCCTAGGTTGATGTCGAGCTCCCCCGAACCGCTGAGCGCCTGGCCCAAAATACCGATCACAAGCGGCGCGGCTGCCCCGAAGAGGTTGTAGTAGACATTGAATTGACCGGTGCTCTGCAGCAGCCCAAAAAGCTCATTGCAATGCTGCGGATCAAACAGCGTGCCAGCCACGGCGTTTTCGATCGTCGGGAGATTTGGGTTGTTGAATATCGCCGCGATCACAGGGGCCCAGACGGCCTTTGAACTCACGACCGCCACCGTCAGGGGCGACAGCACGTGACCGTCGGTTCCTGCGCCTACTGAAGCGACCGGGAGACGGAGGGCGAGGCCCACTGGCGCGAGGAGGCCATTGGCTTGGGCAACGGCTTGCGCCAACTGGTCTGGCGAAGTAACTGGGATGCTGACGGCACCGACCGTGATGCTGCTCATCGTGAAGGAGGCTGAGCTGGTCCTGTGGTCCGAGCGGCTGTCGGCGCCGACCTCTGACTGTTGGAGCTGCCAGTGAAGGCCGCCGAGTTTTACAGCGCCACCAAGCACTGACGCGTTTGAGATACCCACTTCCGCCGAGGCGACCCGGGTCTGGGTTGCCAGGCTGACGTTGATGTCGGCGCGGGATTCTCCACCCTGGACATCCACGATCGCAGGCACCGACGAGGCCACCAGGTCGTCTTGAGCCGTTGCGGCTGAGCCTGGTTGAGCACTTACCGTTCGCACCCCAATGGTGTTGCCCGCGGTCGAGTCACTGGAGGAGACCTTTGCCGTATTGCCATTCGTGGCGGTGTCAGCAGTGAGTGGTGCCGGCAGGGGTACCGCAGGCGCCGGCTGAGAGCAGATCGTCAGTGCCCCAAGAAGTCCCGCGAGTGGAAAATAGACGTTGGCGGAGAGCGCGTCCGCGGCGGTGTCCTGGTATGTCGCGGAAGCGTATCCCGTGTATACGTTCAGGTTCGCGCCTCCTGAGTTGATGTCGTAGTCGACGACAGAGGCTCCCGAAAGGCCGCCGCCAAAGGTGAAGTCGCCGCTCGCCTGGACCACATTGGGGGGCGCGGCCGAGGCCAGCCCGGCGGCAATAAGTGTCGCCGCCAAGCCCAGCACGGCGGTTCGACCCATCGCGCTCAGTCGCGAGTAGGAGGTGTGCTTCTTGGGGTTTGAACTCGTGGGCATGCGCGTGCCAGGTCTCACCCTATTGCGCATCGACAGCGCCGCACGGTCGAATCGGACCGTAGTGATCGCCCCCTGCCGCTCCTCGCAATGACTCGTCGCGTCTCATTGCTCCTCCCCGCGATAACTGAGAACTACAGCCTTACGTACTCGAAATCCAATGACTGGCCATTAATCGGCTGACTAGGCGGTGCAATCCAACCGGCAACTTTGCCTGTCTCAAACACCCCGGACATCAGCGAGCAGACAAAATCTCGATCCCCACCGGTAGGTAGCCATTTGCCCACACTCCGGTCCCATTCTTCGGCTGAGACAATCCGTCCGTCAGGGCTTACTCGGTGCTCGCTGAAGACCCCGACCTGCCGATTGAACCCAGGGTGTGGGAGTCCGAAACGGTAGTCGATGCCTGCCTGTTCAAGTGTCTTGTTCCACGTGTCGACTCCTCGCTGGCAGTCATCGAGGTAGTCGCTTCGTAGCGAGTGATTCAGTGCTTGGAGAGTTGGTACGGAGACGGAGCCGACATGGCTGTTGACAGGCATTTCGATACTCCAGGTCGAGTCGTGAAGCTGGTGGTCATCGGAACGTCGCTCTTCCTGATAGCGCCCTTTGAGCCCCTGAGCGAAGTAGTTAGCGGCATTGGTTGACGTCTCACTGCCGAAGAGGTCAAGCGACATGCTGCAGTACAGGTTTAGATATTTCTGAATCGTCTCGAGGTCGATGCCACCGCGCCTGCGGATGTCGGAGTCGTCGAATTCCCGCATCAGCTCAGCGGCGCGCTGGATGACTCGGTGGAGGCCGTTGCCGCCAACCGACATGTGGTAGGACTCCTCCTTCAGCATGAACGCGCAGGTTCGCGAGAGCGGATCGAAGGCGCTTTCTCGCAACGCCGAAAGCTGGAACTTGCCGTCACGGTCGGTGAAGTAGGCGAACATGAACATCGAGAGCCAATCGGCGGTGTCGCTGTTGAACGCTTCCAGGATTCGAGGCCGGTCGACGCTTCCCGCGTGACGGGCGAGCAGGGCGTCGGCCTCCTCACGGCCCTCGCGGCCGAAGTGCGCATGGAGCAGGTAGACCATCGCCCACAGATGGCGGCCCTCCTCAACGTTGACCTGGAAGAGGCTCCGAAGGTCATAAAGGCTGGGTGCCGTTTCGCCCAGCAGCCGCTGCTGCTCTACTGAAGCCGGCTCAGTATCGCCCTGGACCACGATCAAGCGCTGGAGGTCGGAACGATACTCCCCGGGCACCTCTTGCCATGCGGGCGTTCCCTTGTGCTGGCCGAAGGCGATGGTTCGATCGGATTCCGGCTCAGCAAGGAAGATCCCCCAGCGGTATTCGGGCAGCTTCACGTAGTCCCACGTGGCCCACCCATCGCGCCCAACGGAGGTAGCGGTCCGCAGATAGACAAACTTGTCGCTGTAGACCGCCGGTCCCAGATCCCGCCACCAATCGACAAAGCGAGGCTGCCAGGATTTGAGCGCCCTAAGCAGCTTGGCGTCGTCATGCAGATTGACGTTGTTGGGGATACCGCCCTCGTGGGTGACGAAGTGGTGGAAGTCGATCCCGTTAGACATTCACACTCGTCCCCTGTCGAAGCTGGGCCGGTGGCCGGTGCCGTAACTCTTAAGCGCTCCCTCTGGTCCCGACGCATTCGGCCGTTGGAAGATCCAGTTCTGCCAGGCTGTGAGACGGCCGAAGATCTTGGTCTCAGTTGTCTCGGGGCCGCAGAAGCGGAAGTTTGCCTCCATGCCAGTGAGCGCGTCGGGTGACAGGTTGGCCCGCTCCTCGAGCGCGAGCCGGATTTCATCCTCCCAGTCGATATCATCCGGCGCGAACGTCACCAGCCCAACTTCCGTGGCCACGGTTGGTTCAAGGGGCTCACCGACGCGGCGGTTAAGCGCCTCCACCTGGTTAGGCTCGCCCAGTAGCCGGGCATCCAGCCTGGTCTGGCCGGTGCCCATCGGGAGCGACCCGAAGTTCATCTCGGTGAGCATCACGCGCGCCGCCGGCTCGGCTGCGGGGTCGTCAAGCATGTAGCTGCGGTCCGCTGCGAGAACCAGCTCGAGCAAGGTTCCGGCGAAGCAGCTGCCCGGTTGAACCAGTGCGAAAATGCTGCGCGAGGTCATATCAAGGCGCTTCAAGGTCCGGCCCCAGAACAGCACAACCTCGTTGACCAGCCAGTCGTCCCGGTTGGCGAGAAGGAAGTCGTCGATCGCTTGGACCGCCTCCAGCGACCCGATGGTCTCGAAGACCAGGGTCCCCAACTGGGGCTCGTTCAGTCGGAGATGCAGCAGCAGGTCGTCCAGCTCGCGGCACACCGCCAGCGGCCAGTAACCGGCGCCCAGCTCTGCGGCCCCTACCGCTGTCACCGGCTGCTCCCCCTCGGGTCCTTTGATTCGTATGTTCACCGCCCGAATCGAGCGGTTGTATTCGGCGGAGACATTGGTATACCGACGCCCGCTGTCGTCAGCGGAGAGTTCCAGTGGCGTGAGCTCCACGCCCGGTGCGGTTCCCGGGCGCGAAGACTGGCTGACAAACTCCTCCGCCCGGGTGCGAACCGCTTCGGCGAACTGGCTCCGGGGGATGACTTCATCCACCAGCTTCAGGCGCCTGGCTTGCTCGCCCTTAATCCCTTCCGCCTTGGTGGCGAAGTAGTCCGCCAGGTCGCGGCGGACACGTCGTTTCTCGACAATCCGAGTCAGTCCACCCGTTCCCGGAAGGACGCCAAGCAGGGGGATCTCCGGCAACGACACCACCGACGACCCGTCGTCGATAAGGATGATGTGTTCCGCAGCCAGGGCAAGCTCGTATCCGCCTCCCGAAGCGGTGCCATTGAGGGCGCAAATCCAGGTTTGACCGGACTCACGGCTGGCCTGCTCCATCGCATTCCGGGTTTCGTTGGTGAACTTGCAGAAATTGACCTTCAGCTGGTGGCTCGACTGGGCCAGCATCTGGATGTTGGCGCCAGCGCAGAAGACCTTGTCGATGCCGCCGGTCAGAACTACAGCTCCCACCTCTGGATGCTCGAACCGCAGCCGCTGGACGATGTCATAGAGTTCGATGTCGACGCCCAGGTCGTAGGAGTTCAGCTTCAGCACGTAGCCGGGATGCAGGCCGCCCTCAGGATCGACGCACATCGAAACGGTTGCCACCCGGCCGTCGATCTCCACCCTCCAGTGGCGGTAGTTCTCGGGCGTGACGCTGAAGTCGATCAAGCGCTCGCGCCTCTCGAGTACAGGACCGTCGTGGCCTGTGGGCGCCGAGGATGAACGTGCCTCTTGCATGGCTGGACTCATTGCTACCTTCCTCCGCGCCCTACACTTGGTAGACGACTAATAACTCGCCACTCGTGAGTAATCTGTAGCATTATACGATTCATGCTCACTGTCAAGTGGCCGCTTCATTTGTTTGGTTCATACATTGAATCGGCTTCGTCGAATCCCCGACTCGCTCTACCTCTGAGCTTTGCCACAGTAGCCTCAACGTTGGCCGGTCAAAAGAATTGCGCCGAGCAAGGTTCTACGTTTCCCGATCAAGGCGCGTCCAGGGCGAAGTACTAAGCTTGTGCGCCGGTCATCAATGAATATGTCACAATTGCC
>WNFI01386016.1_pt1 | contig 10386 bp, 16 predicted proteins | sample 5400471 | NCBI WGS metagenome assembly WNFI01 (sample SAMN13153348, study PRJNA577476) | soil metagenome | isolation source: 100 cm saprolite on Douglas fir-dominated hillslope | place: USA:California | collected 2013-09-17 | reverse complement strand
AACAAGTTATCAATACGCACCTGACCTAAAAGATAAGCCCCCCATCCCATCCCAAATATTACGACAGATCTCATCAATAGTCCAATCGCGGAGGCTTCCCTGGCGTATCCAGCTTCCACAAACTCGATTTCCCTTTCTTACGGCCTACACTGCTCCCTTCCGCAGAAGCATGACCAGTCAACATACTACCCTCTGAATCAACACTATCACTACCATCCATAACCACGCCACCGACCAAACGAGATTTCACACCCAAAATAGCGCACAAGGCTTTATGCCGTGAGCGGATAAATGTCAAAAGTTTCATGATATCAACTGAGTCGTCCGCTTGCTGAACCTCGTTCGTACCATCTGAAGTTGAAGCTTGGGGTGGTACGTCAATCGTCTCCACCTGAGACTCGAGCGGTGCATCCTCCGTATTGGACTCAGTATTAGCCGATGATGGATTCACCATTGGAAATCGATCCACAGCCGATAAAATGAACCTGATATGATTCCTAGCACGTCTCAGCCTGATATGTTCCATTCAGCCCCGTTTGCCGTCTTGTAGTTAGAAATAAAACTCACGAATCAGAATCGTTGGGTGATCTCCCCAAAACGGCGCTCCAGAAGGACGAAAATCCCTTGTAGTATCCAACTTCTTCCCATATCTGTGATCCCTTTTCTTTGCCTAGCGCTCGTCCTTCGATGAGGCCATGAATACGTCCATGAGCATATCCTTCTTTATACCCATGTTGGAAAAACCTGCAATTCACACCCCAAAAAAAACAGATGAGGCAGGATCCATATGGAGAGAAGAGTGGGTTATTGAAGAGTTGAGTTATCAAAGAACAATGGGTAGTGAGGCTTTGTGCCAAAAGTGAGCGATAGGAGAAATCGGACGGACGTTTCTTCGGGATTGGCGAGCAGGCTCATGTCATCCATGATGGGCTCTACTGTGTGTCCTAGCCCTAGTTACAGGAAGCAGAGCCCCGGTCCAGTGACAACTGATACGAACAGCAACTCGAGGACCAGATGGGGTGGCTGTACCCGGCGTAACCTTCCGTAGAATGCCTGTAGTAGGTCCGAGTTGATCCACTAAGGAGAGACACAAGACCTTGTTCACCTCCTGAAAAAATTAAGGAGTGCTTGGGATGGTAACCATCAATGTGGCCCCATGCCACTTCAGTCACGTTTCATTCTTTTCTTCTTGATGCAACGTGTATCTGCGACCAAGATCGTCTAGATAGCCTTGTCGGGCGTATCGCCGACTAGCTAGGCGGGATTGGTGCATCGAAACCCGCGATAAGAAGTGAGCCAAACAACGAAGAACCGCTGTATAACTACCCCATGTTTTGATCTAATGGAGTGGGCTGATCATTTGCGACGACCGCAGCAACGGCCTGGTTGGTATCAACGGTTCCCCAATCATTCGCTGTTGAAGCGCCTGAGCGAACGAGATAAGGGATATGCAAATTTTCCCCTGACAGACACTCAATCCTCAGGACGTGCCCAAAAGACATTCAATGAAATCCCGTTCTTCGTCTACGCGTTGAAGGCTCTTATGATGTAAAATCCCAATGCCACCACCAAGCAAGCCACCGCTCAAAATGATCCGATATATGTGATTCATAACAGGTAAGCAATGTCACTCTCCTAAGTCTCACATTGCGGATAAATCATCTGGCAACTCCGATGCCGACCAGAACTCCCAAGCTACACTTTGAAAAAAAAAATTCTTTATTGGGCGGACGTTCTCACCGATCCCCACATGGAAACGATTCGAATGCATGCACGGGCAAGGGGGTACCTTGTCCATTTCATATCCATCATCGTCTATTGCACATCTCACTTCTTCTTCTCGACTTCCAGCGCCTGTACAGAGATCGGGACCTGACATCTCCCCACAAACCATTACATAATTAGGCGACTTCAGGCACTTTGAAACACGTGTGACGACATTCCAGAATCGTTTTTGTCGACAAGAAAAAAAAGGGCTTTGTCGCCGCAATCTTCGCGACGCAATATATATATCACCATGCGTAGTCCTCACCCTGATATATCGCTTCCAGGTAGAGGAGGTATGCAACTGAATCCACACTGTCAGCTGAACCGACAGGAGAAACAGGCTGGGTAATGTAACCAAGCGCACTAAGGCATTGCATCATATCACTATCCTCTCCAGCCCAAACGACCGTTCTACAGCGAAACCTCCTCATCTCAAAACGAGCCCCTTTGATGACCGGTAGTGGATACGACTAAAAACCCCCAGCTCTGAAAATGCCATCTCAGCATCGGATCGGACTAGTTGTACAGTCGTATGCTCAGGTCTTGATCAATTTGATTTCTTTCAAGGCTAGGAGAAATCCTCCTTTGACGAGACTCGCGCCCGTGGGCATCCGCACTATGGAAACACGCGTTTTTGCACAGGCCCAATATGTAATGATCAAAAAGAAGATGTCTATAGGCTGGAGGTATATTCCTCCCCAACACAGAGCACTGACCCCCTCCTGGATCATATCGGATTCACTTACATTTCATCGATTATCTGACCCTATACGACTTGACTTGAGGGTGGTGGAACCAATGACGAACCCGGCCCCCGAAGACGTTCACCTTCATACAAGGGCCTTCCTTTCCCATTGTTCATTTCCCTCGAACGTCGCGCCAATCGGAAGTAGTACAGGCATGAACCCGTGGATGGTTACGATCTATATCATAACTTAGATGGCTCCTCCTTCCGTTCGGTTTTGCAGCAACCAACGATAATGATGATAATCGATTATTTGGATGTAAAAAGACGTATGCATATGTATATGAGTACATGTCACTACATAGCTCTTGTGTCGTTCATGTGTGTATGTATATATCAACATCCTAAGAACCCGGATATGTATATGGCTAATGGTATAACCATAACCAATGCTGCAAGTTGGAAATTGGACATATCACAACCTATTCAGTCCTAACATGAGGGCGTGAGTTAGGAGATACACATAGATGCGGAACGACCATCATAAGAAAGGACAAATGCCATCTGGAAAATTTAAAATGAATCAAAGCTTTGTACACCACTATGGAGCAGGTTTAAGTAGCAATACACATGCATGTACAAGTAAAAGGTCCGAGCAAGACTGAGCAGTGAGCACTGGCATGGGCTATATAGCCAGACCCATATTCAGTTTTTGTGTATAAAAAAGACTTCCAAGTGGGGCCTTAAGTGGAATCAATCAGAAGAAGATTGCACTACATCATTACAAATAGTTATATATAGATAGATAAATAAAGTGCTCACCAAGTACATAGTGGTAGTTGTTGAAGCTTTTGCTTTTTTCGAATGAGAGGCCAGCCATCAAGCTATAAGGGCAGCCATACTTAATCATGCAATGGCGTTTTGATTAAGAATTTATATGAGTACCGTCATTGACACATTGTCCAAAGGGATCCCTAGCGGAGGGCGCCGCCCCGGGCTCGGTCATCCCCTTGACAGCTAAGACCTCGTGCATATGAGGTATCACTTCCGTTCTACTATACGGGACTAGAGCTCCTGTCGCGTGGATTAATTTTGGTCCTAAATAAATGTAATCAGTTATCCATATATATATGTATGTCCATACGTTCATTTTCTTCTTACTTTTTTTCTCAACTTGATACTCTGCGCCGCGGAACTGTTATATAATATATATGTGTACGCTACGACGTGCCGGCGGCCCCGGTGTGACTTGAATCAATCGTATATATGTATGCCGGTGTCGCGTTGATGGTGAAACATCACCCGGCGCCGGGGAGGGGGCGCACAACGACTGCAACTTTACTCCATTAGTATAAACCTAAGGTGAAATAATAGGGCTTTGTTATAACATTTTTTGTATCAAAGCCAAGGCGATGATGATCACGCAAAGCAATTTATTATTGAATGTTCAGTTTCGCGGTTTTAAATGATTGAGGCGGGGTTTACTGTAAACCGCTGGGCTGGGGTATGTTTTTCCTTTTTCAAAAGAGGAAGAGAGGAGACGGTACGGGATCGAACTTTTCAGTCATCGAAATCGAATTGATTGAGTGGATTGCCACCGGTAGTATAAATTCGAACATGAGGCGCCATTGAAGATATATATATATGTGGCATGATGGCATGACAAGCTGTGTGGGCAGGTAGATGTGATCAAATTTAGCTTCGTAGAAGAAAGGCAATAGAGTTGAATCGCGCGATGGTATATTACTTGACCTTTATTCCCTAGCTCTCTTTCAGGGGTCAGGTCAGAAGAAAGAAAGCGACTTAGAGTAGTATAGATATATATGACTATTGGGCGGCAGGGATGTCGGACGTACGATGAAGATCTTGATGGCTCCTCGCCCGATGCTGCGGGACTTGGCACCCTTGTCATGCATATATGTGCGTATAAATGCTCGGGCGCTTGAATTATTCACGAGGAAATAATGTGGTATACCGACTCTCTCTTTTTATATTAGATGCATTAGACGACTCGGTACAGCTAGCGCTGAGCCAAGAAAAAACAATCCTTTTCTAGTTAGAGAGAGGAATATGCAAAAAAAAAAAAGACCCAGTGAAACGAATCGCGAGTATCTATACATAATCGTATAATCAAATGTAAATACGAAATAGATATATTATATGTTTCAGCGATAATGATGCCTTTGTTTGGTAGGCAAAAGACCCCGCGATAGGAGAGAAATTCCGTTGGAAGCTGCAGAGGAATTGTGGGTCTATGGTGATATATGATTACTGGAATGGGAGAACGTTTCCTGGATGGGCCAGATAGGATTCATTGGGTGAACATTCGAATGGTAGATGCTGTATATGATTTTCCCACATCCCCGGTTCCAGGGCGGCTTGTTTTGGATAGTTCTACATATATTCTTCCCCCGTTTGGAGATGTCAGGTTAGATAGTAGATATCTATCATTCTTATCACTTCATCCAAAGGTGCAATCTGGGACCTGGCTATAGGTAGGTATTCTCCTATGCCTGAAGTGATATAGTACTGTGAGACTCTGACAGGATGATTGTATGCGCATATAACCATAGGTGGGATGGATGGAAGACGATGGATGGAATTTGAGACTAGGACTGAGCCTGACCGGTCGTGCGACTTGAGCCCTTAGCTGTGCTGGGCTAGAGAAAAGTGGATTATACTTGATCCGTCGGCGGTGTTATATTGCGCCATTACTGTAGTGCACGCGTGCGGCACAGGCCGAGTAGTGAGAGAGATAACCGGAGTTGTTCTTACGCGCAGATCATGAGCATGCATTGGCTGCTGCGAGGTTGGAAATAGGTATATATTCTATCGTTGTTCACTTGATTCTGTAAAGGGAGTGGACGTAAGGGATAGTTAATGCGGGTTGTGCAGCCTTGGTGGATGGGGTCGTTGGGATGAGTGGAGAGAAGGAACCTGATTGAGGTCTGACATTCGTTAGGGGTTGCCGATGAGCTCGGAAGGCTGCTTCTGGATGATTTCATATGATAGAGTGATATCCCTTCTGTCGATGGTGTAGAGGACGGGGAGGGAGGGATCGAATTCGAGAAGGCAGGGATGAACCACCATGATTGTAACCTAACGATGTCGTTAATGATGGGCATGAATGAATGTTCCGTTTGAAATTGGAATGGGGCTTGTCACACGAGGGACTTGTGGGAATTGAGAGTGAGAATCTTCTCTCCGATTATCTTGAGTATTACGACGATGGATTCAATCTTTGGTGCACGTGTTGTGATGGGGAGTCCGGATGGAACGGTCAGTGCAGTGGGCATTGGTAGAATATCGTTCTTCCATCAACGGTCTTCATTATCGGCTATGTGCATTGATGGTCGTTCATGGGTGATTGGATGACTCTGCCCGTTTTGCTGAATGCAGCTATTGCGGGGAATCGGTGGGAGGCTCAGTCGAGGGCGGCGGCAGAAAGGGTGTTCTTCGGTCTAGGATTGAATCCACCGGGTTTCCATCTGAGTGTTGTGTCAGCGGAGATGACTGTTTGCGGGAACGCAGGTCCGTGGACGGTGTGTTGTTGATGGGTGTATATATGGAAGGTTCCGAAATGAAATCAACGACGTCACCGCCATGTATGAGATAGGGTCTCACTTCTTACCATCTTCGTAAGCGTACGTACGTCTTCTGGAGTGGGCTGGAAAACGTTCCTCAAGCGAGGATCGCACGTATATTAGAATTTGGAGCTTCTCTTCGGAAGAGCCAAAGGAGGAATGTTAATAAGGCTGTGGGAGGTCTGTGGATATAGAGGGGGGATGGTTGGCGCTTAAGAGGCATTGGGCGCTTAAAAGAAACGATGAATGATTATGATTTTGAAATCGGAGCTGGCCGTTTTGGTAATATTGAATGGTTTTAGAGTATTTGACGGAAATGAATTATCATTCCCCGACGGATTCTAATTTGATGGTTACCAAACCCGGGAATACAACCCTTGGAGCGCCTACGACCGGGGGTGGGACACGTGGGATGACCGCTGGGATGGGATACTCGCCGCACTGAGCGCGAAGAAGATGATAGGGGATGGGTTGCGGACAGGACCGAGGCGGGTGAATGACCTTGAATGACTCATTTAAATGGATTACAACCAGATGTGGAAGTCAGGGGCGCCATTCCATTGCATTGACTGAATTGAATCTCTGCCGAAAAACAGCAATATCAACATCTAGATCCAGGGAGGGACAAAAACGGAAAACATATTCACTTTCAATTCGCCCGGGCCACGCCTCCTGCACGCGTTCCCAGGCGCACGTTACCGTTTCCGAGAATCCCACCTCCCTATCACCATCCGAAAACACGAGGCCTTTATAGTCCACACGCAGCTGCATTTCGTTAAGAAACTGTGCAGTTCTTTCTTCATCCCAACTCTCATCATCTCTCTTCTCCAACTCCTCGTCCTTCTTTTCCTTGGACTGTCATTATCTCATCTGTGGCGACCCCTCATACCTTTGGTCTGCTTTGATTGTGGCGAGTGGCAAACCCGCCCCATTCATATCACTTCCCATCCCTTTCGTCCATTCCACTCCTTCCTCTCTCTTTCCACATACGTGGCTATCAGTACGTGAGCTCTCCATTTCCCCCTATTTTCTCCATCGTGGAACGTGGTTCAGGATACTCGATGGCTATATATGTCGCGAGTGTATTCGGAATCAAAATGCGTCCGATAGTACACCTTGGTCTCTCTGCTCTTCCCTCTCTTCCTCCTTCCTAAAAGCTTTCAAAGAAAGCTCCTCTTATCCTTTACCTCGTCGTCGAGCTCTCGCCGTCGCACCCTCCAGCTGCGACCTGCGTGGCTCATTCACACGACCCCCTCCCCACAAAAATCCTACCCCGTTCTGACATCCCTGCCCCCTCCAGCAGCAAAAAAAACCTTCCTCCCCTGTCAGCTTTTTTCGTCGAGTCCTTCGCACGTCTTGACCTCATCTTTCCAACCGATTGATGAGCAGCTGCTGATTTCCCTAACGTAAGCCATCCATCCCTGCCAAACTTGGCTCGGCTCGTGTTTCTGCTTGCACACCGCTTCAAGGGCGGAAAACGTTTCTATCATGACCTTGTGCTGACGACTTGTCCTATCATGCCACCCTTCATATACTGTCCTCGCTGCCCATTGATCGTTCCCGTACTAAAGGCGCAACGGCCGGCCGTCCCACTCATTATCACCTCAATTGTTTCTTCCTGTTGCTAACTTGACCAACCCTCAGCTTTCCTCGAATAGACCCCCATACAACGTTCTACGCCGGTTTCACCCTCACCATCACCACGATGAAGGCAGAATCAGCTCTCCAGGCCGCAAAGCCATCTCGCAACTCGATCTACACCCGACCCACTACACAACGTGCCACTTCCTCTCGCATTCCGCACAGTACCTCTCAGAACTTTCCTTCCCCTTCTTGTGGTGTCTCCAAGTCTCGTTCAAAAGTCGGTACCTCTTCTACCCTTGCATCACCTCGCCGAATCGTCAATGCTCCCAAACGTTCACCTAATACCTTACTCACTCTCGAGTATCAACGACGACGACAACTTCAGGTCATTTCTCTTGAAAGACATGCTAGGACATTACTTGAGGAGGAATACCGTGACGATGTGAAATCGTATATGCATCAGATGGAGGTACGCCGTCAATGATTTGCCATCGGCCTTGCATAGCCCCATATCGTGGAAAGATCACTCATTCATTGTTCTATCATGTCCCCCCCGTTCATGTCCTTTAGTCCCTGACAATGGGCTCCGCCGCTTCCATCGATATGCAGCCAGAGTTAAAGTGGAGTATGCGTGGATGTCTCCTCGAGTTCCTCATTGAGGTTCATTTGAGGTTCCACCTTTGCCCTGAAACGCTGTATCTGACATGTAACATTGTCGACCGATATGTGTCTCGGCGCGTCGTGTATAAGAAGCATTATCAACTGGTTGGGTGCGCTGCCCTCTGGATTGCGGCCAAGTTTGAGGATGCCAAGGAACGCGTTCCGACTGTTCAGGATCTTCGTGAACTCTGTAGTGATGCGTACGAGGAATCGGCGTTCATTCAGATGGAAGGGCATGTCCTTGCTACGATAGCATGGAAAGTGGGTCATCCGACTGCCGAGGCATGGCTGCGTCTGGCATGCACGGGTTTCTGCTTCGAGGATGCTAAGACTCAACATGTTGCGCGGTTTTTGATGGAGATAACTCTGTTCTATCGGGACTTTGTGTCGTTTCCGTCTTCGGTTATTGCGGGTGCGGCCTTGTTGCTCGCTCGCTATGTCCTCAAGAAACAACGTCGAGTGTGTACCCTTTTTTAAATGATGGATCTTGGTTCCGACTCGTTGAACGTCTCAATTTTTTTTTTCTTTCTTGTCTCTATAGCCTTTTGAGGAGACTGAATCGGTCCTTGCTGTTGTTCAAATCCTCGACTCGTACTTGGCAGAGCGTCTAGACCAGGTTTCACCCATGGTTGTGATGAAGTATTCGTTCTCTTACTTCTCGAAAGCTTCTACTCTCGTCCGCCAGTATTACCTACAGGGTAGCCGCTACCTCTATGTCCCTTATTCCATTCCTACTACCCCTGCCCTGCCTACCGCCCCTGTTACTCCTGTCAGCCACAGGCCGCGTGTACAAAAGTGGCCTTCTTCCACTTCTTCCAGTTCTGAATCGTCGACGCCTAGTTTCTCTAGTTCCGACTTTACAGACTTTAGCTCTTCCGAGTTTGACGACGATAGTAGCATGCCTGCTACACCACCGGGTCCCGGTACCACTTCGAGTGGCAGCGTGGATCCTTTCGCCATGCAGGGAATGACACTGACGAGCAGCACGAGCTTTGGGAATCTCTCGAATGTCCATATGGGTGTTGTATCATCATCGCAATCATCATCATCAGCCTTGGTAGCTGCTGCTGTAGTTTTGGCCACTAGTACGACGAATGCGTCGTCGAATAAGGAGAATATGCCCGTGTCTATGTCGGGTGCGAATATTGGCGGTGGGAATGGCGGTAGTGGTGGTGGTGGTGGCGCGCATCCACTTGGTGTTGTTCAGGATGGTACGCGAAGTCGAAAGTCTTCGTTGGAAGGATTGGTTGTAGGGTCGATGGATCTCTGTCAACCTTCGCCTGCTTCGTGTGAGGCTACGTACGTTCCTCGGGCGGCGTTACACTCGTTAACGCCTAATGGAGCTGCGAGAGCATCGCAGACTAGCTTGAATAGCCTGAATATGGTTCAGTGACACATAAAAACCCAGTCCTCCCCCTTTCTTTTTACGAACTCTCAGATGATGATCATGCGAGAGGATATGTTTTCATCTATTCCGTAGTCCCTCGTCCCTCCCATTCCCCCCTTCATCCCATCCTTGATCCCACGTTCCACATCCTCGATTCCTTCGTTCTATAGCCCATCTATCTCGTCAATCCCGTTATAGACTATGTCGCATATCCTTGATACTCCCAATTCATCATCATATTTGTCACTGTATCACCATCACCACATCCATCCATCGCATACCCTCATCTAATCCATCCGCCGCTTTTTTCACATACACGCAACCTCTCCACCCCCTCCTCGCAGCGCATGCATTAACCTGGCAAGACGTTCCTTTTTCATTTCGCATTCGACTCGGATTCGGAAAGGTCATTCATGGCTATTGGCAACGCATTACTCCTTTACCCGGATTGCAGTCGACAACTCAAAACCTTTTCTCTCTCCCTGTTATTATTCGCAAAGCATCGATCGTCTACCTCCCTCTTCCGGTCGCCCCGCACAGATATCGCATCAACGTTCCTTTTTTTTTTGTTACAAACTGATCTCCTCCAACCCGCCCCCCCCACACCACGCCTCTCGTCCTACTTGCGCGCGTTCTCACTGTCGACTTGGGTCTCTATTTGTCTGTCTTTCTCTGTCGCTCGTCCGTCCTATCTCGGTCATCGGTATTTTTGGCAAAAA
>WNFI01661138.1_pt1 | contig 10387 bp, 12 predicted proteins | sample 5400471 | NCBI WGS metagenome assembly WNFI01 (sample SAMN13153348, study PRJNA577476) | soil metagenome | isolation source: 100 cm saprolite on Douglas fir-dominated hillslope | place: USA:California | collected 2013-09-17 | reverse complement strand
ATCTGATTTAATCGATCCGTCCTCGCGCTTGAATTCTCTCAGCTAATTCCCTCGAGTTGCTAATGTGAATACTATATATGATACATGGATAAAAGGTGAAGGAGTAAATCAACCCGTACAATCGGTGAAAGGGGGTAATCGAACGTGCTCGAATGACGCGCACTTTACTAAACAACCCCAGGTTGAATAATGGTCTTTCTTCCATAACGTCCTCCCATGGAATATTCAGCTGCTTCCCGTAAAACGTAAGATGGAGCCCCCCGTCGTCTGAGGTAATCGTCGGATAAAAATTATCACCCACTGAAGAGGTCATCACAAATAACAGCGAGAGAAGAAGAAAGCTCAAGACACCGCTAATTGTTACTGGATGACGCGCTTCATTTGCCGCATACATGTAAATACCTATCAAGATGAAGGGTATAAAGAGTGTAAGTGCATGCCTTACAACGTTAATCCGATCCACAAACGCCGAATAGTGATGAATAATTGGATTCAAGGTTCCTATCCCAAAACAATTATGTCAAGGGCATGGGTCGAAAGCCACGTCCGGGGATCTAGCGCAGTGACCAGCGGCGAGCATGCTAAAAGTGCATCATTCAAGCACATGATTAGTCAGAAACACAATAGCCTTGGCTTCATCTTTCTCGCCGATGGTCTGCTTTGCTAATCTTCAGCGTTTTGTCTTTGTATTTTCCAGGTTCTTCACGGATGTCCAGTTTTGCGCTTCGGCAATAAATGCGTCTGCGTGAGAACCTAGAGCAACGACAGGGATTGATGTAACCAGAACAGTGCCCTGGCAAAAGAACAGATATTCTTTTGTCAGCCAAAGAGAGCCAACCAGCTTCCAGTTATATTCAACCCGGTACAAAGGTCCCTGCACAATCAACCCGTTAGGATTGATCGTAATAGACTTTTCGCCATAATTTTCGGGAGGAATCCTCTTGAGATTTCTGGTCGCCACCCATTTCGTAACAAAGGGTCCGGCTATTAGCGCAGGTAAGGTCATTGATGCGAAAAATACCAATCCAAAAAGCAAGCTAACAAAAATCTTAAAGCCTGTTACGAACACTAAGTCTAAAATCAAACTTATGGCAGGATAAGATCGTCCGTTAAAAGCAAATGAGGAGGAGCTCAAATTATAAGGTTGGAGGATCACTATGATGAAGAAAACAAGTGACAGAATTGGGAAGCCGTACTTTTTGAAGAACCTGTCAGCCTTCGATAATTTTGCCCGGGCATTGAGGAACGCGATGCTCGACTTGAGGGCCTCCTCAACTGATACGGTGAATCTTATGGTCATACCGTCTCGCTCAAGAGTCGCAGCTCCACACATAAAGATGGTAACGGACTTGAAATAAACTCCTCCACCCAGCAGATTATAGCTTAGCAAATATCATTCTCCCTGCCTACCAATACTCTGGTCTGCCCAATCCAATCTTATCTGCGTACTCGAAAAGAGCCCACAATACCCAAGCCAAGGCATTGGTTCTTGCTAAACTCATTTCCCACTTTCCAAGCGTTTCCCCCGCTGAATTGACCTGTACCTGGAAGGGTCCCTGCCTCTCCCCTTCTACCAAGGTCGCGCGGGCAGACAGTGTACTGCTGTCTCCCCATTGGAAATAGATCAGAAAGGTATCGATAACACGCTGCATGCGGTGCAGAATGGTTGTGTAACTCCAATGAGTGCGGCTGTGGCCATAATGCATAGCGCCGCGGATGTAATCCTGCAGGTCGGGGTGCAATTCCAAGTACCGTTTCAATAAGTACACGGATTCGTACGGAGGAAGGATCTTGGAAACATTGTATTCCCTGGGATACGAAGCTGAATAGATCAGGATCATCACATCCAGAAAGTCAAGATCGGGAAAATGCTTGTTGGCCGGATCTTCCCGGTACGCCTGCTGCAAAGCTTTCAACAGGACCAGACATCTTCTCAATCGTGAGATCCTGCCAGCGACTAGAAACGTCTGCGCTGAATTCAGGTTGCCTAAGAAAGTCGATCATGGAAATTGTCAGCAATCGGAATCCGAGCGGCCGGCTGGTTTCCTGCACGAGGGTTTGAATCACATTCCGCCAGAGATCATAGATTTTGGTGATCCTTGCACTTGGACCCGGGTTCACGATCATCATCACGACCGGAACAAAATCCTGGCTCACAGAGCTTGCAAAGAATGAGGCCAAGGTGACATAGACGTTTCGCAAGGTCTTGCCAGAGAGGGCACGCGTATCCCCGCTAAACCTACGCGGTACATACTCGGTCCGGAGGTACAGAAGATAGTCGCTGATACTTTGATGGGTGATCCGGCCGATATCAATCTCCCCGATATGTTCGGCCCATCGTTCGAGTGCCCGTCTGTAAGAATCTACAGAACTGAAGGTCAGGCCCTCGGCGGTTTTATAGTTTATAAAGCCGGTGATGGCCTTCGTGAGGACTAACGAGCCCGAAGATCTGTGGTTCATGCAAAAACCTCCCGAAAAGGAATTTTTGCCAATCGCAGTTCTTCGGGCTAAGCAAAAACCATAGCTTTGCGAGCTATGGTTCGTTGTTAGTAGCGGGGGCAGGACTTGAACCTGCGACCTTCGGGTTATGAGCCCGACGAGCTGCCACTGCTCCACCCCGCATCGAAGAGGCCAGACTATACCAGATAAAGATAGCAGCGTCAAGCACGTTCAATTCAAACGCGCTTGGCATCGAATTGGTGCAGGCAGACGAAATTTCGCAATGTTAAAACCCTTTGTTGTGCACCGGGATGCATTGTTAAGATTTGGTGTATAATTTGTTGATCCAGGAAAGGGAAACATAACTTGATGGGCGATCATCCCGAGTTCTAATGACTGATTCCATACTAGTCATAGAAAGTAGACACGCTGATATCCCTTCCTTTGCACCCGAACTGCAAAAGAAGGGATTTGAAGTCCATGCTGCTACGAGTGGCACTGTGGCAGTTACCCGTTTGGAAAAAATCAATCCAAGCCTGGTAGTTGTCAATGCTGCGTCGCTTCGCAGTACGGGCTTGCGGATCTGCCAATCCATTCGGGAGAAGAACGCAAAATATCCCATCATCCTGGTCCTCGCCAAGGAAGCCAAGGTCGATAAAGACATTGTGGACGCTGTCTTGGTCCTGCCTTTTACCGTTCAAAAGCTGGCGAATCGAATCAAACCGCTCTTACCCGGCGATGGAAAAAACATTCTGCACGTAGGCCCCATTCGGCTGGATGTCGAGCATCGACGCGTGAAATGTCTCGGAAAGAATACAAAGCTCACTCCCCGCCTGGTATCGTTGCTTCAACTATTAATGGACAAGCACGGCGAAGTGGTTGAGCGTGAAGCATTATTTAAGAAGGTTTGGGAGACCAATTACACGGGAGACACCCGCACCCTGGATGTCCACGTTTCATGGCTCCGGCGAGCCATTGAACTCGACCCCCTCAAACCAAAGTTACTGAAGACCATTCGCGGAGTTGGGTACCGTCTAGACGTTTAGCTCTTTTTGGTAAAGCTTTCCTTCGATCGTGACCATCCGGACGCAAGAATTGCGCCCGGTTTTGATTCTTAACTCATTGGCGATGCTCCCGCTTCGAATCGGACGCTGGGCCTGGGCGGCGCTATTGAAAATCCCCCCGGTCCAGGCCGGATCGACCTCCCAATAATCGAGGCTGAGACGAGTATTGATCTTTATCGAATCTCGCAAGATCTCACATCTTAAGTTGGCGGCGTTCAAGTAGGGAATGTGAATTGCAGAATCCCTTTCGAGAGTAAACGCATCGATGGGTAACGCTGACAAACGTTGTCGGGTGGTTTGAACTGCACGCAGTGCAATATCGGAGGCGATAAAATGTCTTCCATTTCGTGCTGCCACCGATGGGGTCGTACCCGAACCGCAGAAAAAGTCGGCCACAAGATCGCCTGGATTGGATGAGGCCAGGATGATCCGTTGCAAAAGGCTTTCCGGTTTCTGTGTCGGATAGCCTGTGCGTTGGTTGTGCAGGCGGGCGGTAACCGGAAAATACCACCAGTCCTCCGGAACTTTCCCCCGCGCTAAATTGGGTACTTTTCCGAAGCCGGCTTTGCGCGAAGATCGAAAGGTCTGCACGGTAGAGGGATGATAGGGTGCGGGAACGGCATCCGCGTTGAAAGTGTAATCGCTCCCTTTCACATACAACAGGATCGAATCATGTTTTCGGTTGAATGCACGCCGGATGGGCGAGGGGCCGTGATAGGTCCAGATGATCTCGTTCAGAAAATTCTCGGATCCGAAAATTTCGTCCAGCAGGATCCGGGCATAAGAATTTGCGTGCCAATCGAGATGGAGATACAGCGAGCCATTTGGGGCCAGCAGCCGGTGGATCAAAGTCAGGCGTTGATACAAGAAATCAAGATAAGAATCGAGGGTCTGCCATGAATCCTCATAGCCTTCCCCCAGCACCCATTCCTCGGGTTTGCGGGAGTCCTCCCCCCGGCCGATACGAGCCGAGAATTTACGATTGGTGAAAAAAGGCGGGTCGATGTATACCAGATCGATCTTATTTTCGTGGGTCGCCAGGAGAGCACTCATGACCGAGAGATTGTCCCCCAGGACCAACCGGTTTTGCGGAACACCCGCCGGATATCCTTGGCCGCCAGGGTATATGATCGAATCAATCGTGAGTGAGCTGGAAGGCGGGGGCGATTTTTGCTTCGAAGACCAGGTCAGGCTTGGCATCTTAATAGTGAACGTTTACCGTCGAACCGCTATTCCCGCCGCGGATATCGAAATTCTTGGAAATATCGACCCCATCGCTGAACGGCCGCGTCCAACGGAAGAGCCACTTGGCCTCGCTCGTGCGCATATTGACACAGCCATGACTCATCGGAGTCCCGAAGTTTTCGTGCCAGTAGGTCCCATGAAAGGCGTGGCCGGCTTCGGTAAAGAAGGATGTCCAGGGCACCCCGGGCAGCTCATAGTCCCCGGCGCCGGAAAATAGGTCGCCGTTGCCCATGTGCTTGGAGGCATATTTTTCCTGGATGTGGAATTCACCAATCGGGGTGGCTGTATGATTGCCATACAGGAGGCCAGAGGAGATATTGGTCTGAAATACGATCTGATCGTATTCGTAGGCCGTCAGCGCCTGCGTGGTCAGGTTCACGTCAATTCGTTTGTTTTCCCAGGGGACTTGAGTCGAGATTGGAACCACCGTATCCGGGGTAATCGGCCGCAAATGCAGTGCGTTGACGTAGTAGATACCAGCCAATTCATCGAAAACTCTGTACCATGGCTGGCCATCCGGACCATTTTCAACCGCCTCGATCCAGTGAGTCGATTCATAGTACAGGCGGAAGTTCAACTGCTGCCAACCGAATACAGTCGTATGCCTCCAGGGCTGTGTGTACGGGACGGTGACTTCCGTGAGCAGGCGTGCGCCGTCTGGAATGGAAGGAAGCGGTGTGTTCAGGATCGTCTGAACCCGCTGCAGGCGAGCCCGCCAGACCCAGCCACCCCAGACACGATACCAGATCGGGTTTAGCTTAGGGGTATCGGCAGTGATTTCCTGGTACACATGGATCAGGTCGTCTTTGTACCAGGTGCCGGTGATCGTGGAGGCATCCGACGGTTGACTGTACACACTGACGGAACTGGCAGCGACACGGACGAGGTTGCTGTCATCAAAATTTGTAAAACTAGGAGCGTTCTGGCGAAAAGCCAGGCTTGCAAGGCTCAGTCCACTGAGTTTCAGGAAATCGCGTCGGGAAATGCGAGAAGGCATTTGAAAGATTGTACCCTAAACGAACTCGCGTCGAATCGGCGAATATGCACGGTGCGGAGCCATCCGAAAATAAAACCGCCCTTCCTTTTAAGGAAGGGCGGCCAGTTTGCCTGATTGTGGTTTAGACCTCGATCGTCGCCGGAATCATATCTTTTAACAGGATCTCCACCGCCATGGTATGCCCACAGCGGAGGTGCGTAATAAAGAACTCGCAATCGCACTGAAATTTTCCGTTTTCATAAGTGACGTGGTGATTGTTGTTATCGCCGTGGAAGGTCAGATCGAAACTTCCAAATCGGAATCGGCTGCGTTCCTCGGCATAACGCTTGGCCTTCTCCCTCTTGCCAATCATTCCAGAATCCATCGTTCATTCTCCTTTCAAGATGAGGTGCCCGGGGCGTCAGCTTCGCTCTCACGTCGTGCCCCGCGGTCCGGAACGGCTTCGATCACTTCCGCAGGCAGCCTCGTGAGACACAAAAAAAAGGCACGCGGAAAAGACGCGTACCTTGTTACGGATTGAACAACTCCCTGTCAGCTTGAAATTGCATAAGCCGATTTCCTCTAAAATGGAGTATAGCCAGATTCAAGAGACGAGTCAACGATTCGTTGCGTATATCTTCAAAACGTAGAGCAATTGTAGGGTATCGCTTAATCAGCGGTTGCACCCGCAACTACAGTTTCATTCCCGCTATAGGCCCATATTTGCGGCCATTTGATCACGATCAGGAAGAGGCCGATAATACAACCGATTCCCCCGCTGATTATGGCAAAGGCGGGTCCGAACAGTTGGGCTACGGCACCGGCTTCCAGCTCGCCTAATTGTGGCCCTCCCTGGAAGAAGATCTGATTCACACTGGTAATTCTTCCGCGGATTTCATCCGGTGTCTGTAACTGTCGGATCGTATTGCGGATGATCGTACTGACTGCGTCCGCAGCGCCCGTCACGGCCAGAGCGCACCACGCCAGAATAAACGTGGTGGCCGCGCCGAACACGATCGTGGCGAAACCAAAAACGACCACCGCTCCCAAAAAGAGCATGCCCTGACGCCGAAGCTCGTGCACCTGTGAGATGACCAATCCCGCCAGAACAGCTCCCACAGCTTGAGCCGCGGACAGCCAGCCATAAGCCACGACCCCGACATGCAGAATATCACGGGCGATAAATGGCATCAGGGTATTCGCCGAGGCAAAAAAGGTGGCGATGAAATCCACGATCATGGAGGAGAGCAGGATGGGTTTATTGAGAATAAATCGGATCCCTTGTCGAATCGCCGCGGGAGATACCCCGCGGTGGCGACGGTCGATCTTCTGTGCTACGGGCCCGATCAGCGTTAGCGCCACCAGGACCGCGATGTACGATATCGCATTAATATAGTAGACACCCGCCTGCCCGGCCGTGGCAATCATCACGCCGCTCAGGGCCGGTCCGATCACCGAGCCGGCCTCGAATGCGATCGAGTTCATACTGAAGGCGTTCGCCAGGTCCTTGGCCGGAACCAAATTCGGGATCAACGCGGCCCGCGCCGGACCATCAAATGCAACGACCACGGCCTGGAGGGCAGTCAGCAGATAGATATACCAGATCGTGATCTGACCAAAGTGGGTCAATAAACCCAGGATTAGTGCAAGCAGTCCTGCTGTAGACTGCGTGATAAATATGATGATTCGCCGGTTGTACGAATCAGCAACGGCTCCGCTCAGCAGCGAAAAGAGGATCACGGGCAGGATGCGGGCAAGTCCTACCCCACTTACGGCGATCGGTTGATTGGTCAAAGTCCGGATATGCCAAAAAATTGCCCAGATTTGCATCTGGGTTCCAGCCACCGAGATCAGCTGACCGAGCCACAGGTATAAGAAGCGGCGATGCTTTAATGCAGGGGGAATATGAATCATGATTTCTTCTGAACTCACCCTTCACGGGACCGTGGGCAATATCGGGGACCATCGGACCCAAAACTTACTCTTCTTTCCTACGTGCCCCAATCACGCAAATACAAAAAATCGTACCCCATGGTCCGATTGCTCAGTTTTGCGATCGGGGGCATCATGCGCTTGAATTGATTGTGCCGAACCCTGTCGGTCACTTTCTCGAGAAATTCCGGACTAAAACCGGCCTGGATACAATCTTCGCGGTTATAGCGCTGATCGACGATCAGGTAGAGCAATCGATCCACGTCTTCGTAGGTAAAGCCGAGCTCGCCTTCGTCTGTTTGACCTGTCCAAAGGTCGGCGGAAGGTGCCTTTTCCAATATTCGCTGTGGAATGTTCAAGGCCCTGGCGAGCTGTCGTACTTGCGTTTTATATAGGTCACCCAGTGGGTTGAGGGCGCAGCACATATCGCCCCACAATGTGGTATAGCCGAGAAGGATCTCCGTTTTGTTGCTGGTCCCAATCGGCAGGCCGCGAAACACCTCGGTCTGATCGTACAGAATAATCATGCGTGCGCGCGCCATGATGTTGCCGCGCCTGGTATTGGACATCTTGGAATCATGCTGGAACAATGGATCAACCATCTTGGTGATTTCAAAGGTCTGGCTCTGCATCTTGAATTGGTTGATCATTTGCTGCGCATCTTCCAGGGAATCCGATGTGGAAGCTGAGTAGGGAAGCCGCAGGGCCATCACGTTCTCGGCGCCCAGCGCCTCGACCAGGAGCGCGGCGGTTACCGCAGAATCCAAGCCGCCGGAAAGATTCACAACACCGCGCGAATAACCAGCACGGGTAATTTCGCTGCGCAGAAATCCGGTCAGGATCTTGCGGGCAAGGTCCACATGAATACTCAGATCAATATTCATTTCGATAAGATCCGACTCAACTCTTTATGGACCAGGTTGGCTCTCTCATCCCGGATCAAGGGGAGCCGTGACCGAATCCGGCGCATCTGATTCATATCCAAAGTCGCCATCGTCAGGGCTTCCTCAAAATAGGGGCCGTGCGCAATCCGTTCGCCGCTCGGATCGAACACCGTTGCGCCACCCCAAAAGGTCAGACCGTCCTCGAAGCCGACCCGGTTGCTGTGAGCGACAAAACTGGTGAACAAGTTGGCATAGGATTGATTGACATTTTCAACCCACCAGGCTGATTCCAGCTTATCGTGCTTGTTCAGGCCGCGGCCGGGAGAAGCGGATGAAAAGAGGAGCAGATCGGCCCCATCCAGCCAGAGTAGATAGGGCGGGTAGGCATGCCAGAAGTCTTCACAGATCAATAATCCGAACCTGCCAAAACGGGTGTCAAACGCCCGGATGGATTCGCCCGGCGAGAAGAAGCGCCCTTCATCGAAGAGCGCATACGTGGGCAGGTACACTTTGTGATGAACGTGAAGCACCCTTCCACCAGAAAGGTAGGCAGATGCAATGAAATACCGGTGCCGCGAATCTTCGTCGACGAAGCCGATTACAAGGTCTAGCTTCTTACTGGCTTCGAGCAGCGGTCTAAAAATCGGATCGTCGTCAGTAGGCCGGTGAGCGACCGTGGAGGCCAGGTCCTGAAGCACATATCCGGTTAGGGAAAGCTCGGGAAAGAGTACAAGATCGGCATTTTGGGCTTTCGCCTGTTGAATGTAGTCCAGGTGCTTTTCGAGATTACTTTCAACATTCCCCAATTTTGTGGCGATCTGCGCAAGCGCAAGATTGAGTTGCATCTTTTGAATCTTACCACGCTTGCCGAACGGCAAAAACTGGTCGGATTCAGCATCCGCACAGCCTATACACTGGCGGAGAGGGTGGGATTCGAACCCACGGTGGCCACAGGGACCACAACGGTTTTCGAGACCGTCCCATTCAACCGCTCTGGCACCTCTCCAAGATGCATCGCCCGGATCCAAGGTACAGGAGCGTAGAGGAGGAAACGATCCGGAAAAGCTTTCGAGCGCCGCAAATTATATCGCAATTTGTCCGCCGGCAGATCCGACCCATTCTTACCCCCCGATCGCGCTCAAACGGGAACGAGTCGGGGGCGGAAGCGGAGCGCTCACTTCACTGCTCCAATACCTTCCAGATCTGGCCGCCAAAATGTTCCAGTCGCCAGGGAGAAACCTGCATGATCGAGTGCATGTCGTTGGATCCTGCCTCTGCCAGTGCAATCAGCAGCGGCTTGGGGAGGACGACATCCGATTCGACGCCCATCTCAGCTGCGGCCTTCTTTCGCCAGTTCTTCAATTGATCGAGACGTTTCATGTAGAGCTCGTCCGGACGGTGGGGCCGTACGGACTTTAGCAGCGGGATCTTAGCCCCGCGGGCCACCACTTCGAGAACCGTCTTTCCCCATTTCTCAATTTGTCGCGAGGTCAGCCCGCTCTCAGCAAGCTCTGAGGGCGTGGCCGGTTTTGATCTGGCGATCGCAACCAGTTTTTCCTCCGCCAGTACTTTGAAGGGAGGCCGATCCAGCCGGGCAGCAAGCTCTTCGCGCCACGTGACCAATTCCCGCAAAATGGTCAACTCACGGGGCGTCAGATCACGCCGGTTGCTTAGCCGGGACCAATTCGGAGAGACCGGCTTTGGCTTCAGTTCCCCCGAATTGCAAGCCATCCGAAAATCCTCCTGCGCCAGAGGCCAGAGCCCTCTTTCTTCAAGCTCTGCTTTCAGAATGTCGCGCAGAGGGATCAGATAATGGGTGTCGAGAGAGGCATAGAGCAACAGATCCG
>WNFI01655713.1_pt1 | contig 10387 bp, 6 predicted proteins | sample 5400471 | NCBI WGS metagenome assembly WNFI01 (sample SAMN13153348, study PRJNA577476) | soil metagenome | isolation source: 100 cm saprolite on Douglas fir-dominated hillslope | place: USA:California | collected 2013-09-17 | reverse complement strand
GAAGACCTGCAATATCGTTACGAAGGACTGAAGCAGCGCATCACGCTTGTGCGGAGCTATCTTTGACGCGCCGCAGCAACGCGAGCGGCTGAAATCGCTTGAAGTGCGCGCCGCCGACCCCAACTTTTGGAGCAATCAGGAAGCAGCGCAGGCCGTCCTGCGCGACCGCAGGCGCGCCGAAGACCAGGTAAACGCCGACGAGAAACTGGCTGCTCTCTCCGGCGACATCGAGACATACATCAACCTTGCGATCGAAGAGAGCAACGCCGAACAACGCAACGATCTGCTGAAAGAGCTGGATCGTGAGTTGACGGCGGCAGAGAATTTTGTCGCGGAACTGGAAACGAAAACACTTCTCTCCGGAGAAAACGATCACCTGAACGCCATCATGACCATCAAGCCCGGAGCGGGAGGCACCGAATCACAGGACTGGGCCTCCATTCTTCTGCGCATGTATCTCCGTTGGGCGGAGCGCAAAGGCATGAGTGCCGCAGTGTTGGACGAAACCCCAGGTGAAGAAGCTGGCATAAAGTCTGCCACGATTGAATTTTCCGGAGAAAACGCGTACGGGCTCCTCGCGGGAGAAACCGGTGTCCACCGCCTCGTGCGCATTTCCCCATTCGACCAGGCGGCGCGGCGTCACACCTCTTTCGCGTCCGTCTTCGTCATTCCGGAAATTGACGATCGCATCGAGATCAACATCCGACCGGAAGACTTGCGCGTTGACACTTTCCGATCCGGCGGCAAGGGCGGACAAAACGTCAATAAGGTGGAGACTGCGGTTCGCATCACCCATGTCCCGACCGGCATCGTCGTAGGATGCCAGGCGGAGCGCAGCCAGCACAAAAACCGCGAACTGGCCATGAAGATGCTTCGCTCGCGGCTTTACGACCTGGAAATTCAGAAGCGTCAGGCGCACACCGACAAACTCGACGAGAGCAAGCTGGATATCTCTTTCGGGAGCCAAATTCGCTCTTACGTCATGCAGCCCTATCGGTTGATCAAGGACCATCGAACCAAATTTGAAGTGGGCGACGTGGATCGAGTCCTGGACGGCGACCTCGACCCCTTTATCCGGTCGTACCTGATGGCGAAGAAAACGCGAGGAAAGCTCGAGGTGCAGCCCGACGATGACAGGAATGCCGCGTAAGAGAGGCGCGAGCGGTAGTATTGTCCCTTTCACCTTTCGAACCCTGAAATCGACCGTTGCGGTTTGAAATTCAAGAAGGAGAATTTGTTTTGAGCGAAGCCTTAAAAAACTTTTTGTTTACGTCGGAGTCCGTGACGGAAGGTCATCCGGACAAAATTGCCGACCAGATTTCCGACGCCGTTCTCGACGAAGTGATGAGGCAGGACCCCAAGGGCCGCGTCGCCTGCGAGACGCTTGTCACGACGGGCGTTGCTGTCGTCGCCGGAGAGATCACCACAAGCGCGCACGTCGATTACGACAAGCTTGTGCGAGATACGATACGCGGCGTCGGCTACGACCGCGCGAAGTACGGTTATGACGCCGATACTTGCGCCGTCATGTGCACCGTCAAGCGCCAGTCGCCGGATATCGCCATGGGCGTGGACACCGGCGGCGCGGGCGACCAGGGCCTGATGTTCGGCTTCGCTTGCGACGAAACCGAAGAATTGATGCCCATGCCCATCCAGCTTGCCCACCACCTCACGCAGCGCCTCGCCGAGATTCGCAAATCCAACAAAGTTGATTTCCTCCGGCCCGACGGCAAGTCTCAGGTCACCATCGAGTATCGCGATGGACGGCCGGCGCGTGTCGACTGCGTGGTCATTTCCACGCAGCACTGCGATCGAATCTCGAATTCCGATTTGCGCGATGCCGTTACAGAGCACGTCATTCGGCCGATTATTCCGGCGTCCATGCTCGATGCCCGGACCAAGTATCACATCAATCCCACCGGCCGCTTCGTCATCGGCGGGCCCATGGGCGACGCAGGACTGACAGGCCGTAAAATCATTGTGGACACTTACGGCGGTTACAGCCGGCACGGCGGCGGGGCCTTCTCCGGCAAGGATCCCTCGAAAGTCGATCGCTCGGCCTGCTACATGGCGCGATACATCGCCAAAAACATTGTCGCGGCTGGTCTGGCACGCAAAGCGGAAGTGCAGCTCGCCTACGCCATCGGCGTGGCAGAGCCGGTCTCCGTTATGGCCGATACGTTTGGAACGGCGACGGTCTCACCGGAGAGGATCAACGAGCTGATTCGTGAATATTTTGCGCTGACGCCCAAAGGCATTATCGAGACACTCGATCTTCGCCGCCCGATTTACAAAGCTACCGCTGCGTATGGTCACTTCGGGCGCTCCGGCCCGAGTTTCACCTGGGAGCGTACCGACCGCGCCGACGCACTGCGCAAGGCTGCGGGACTTTCTACCGCGGTCACCGCGGAAGTTGGCGCGCGCCGATAGATTTTCCTTCGACTGCGTAAAGAAACTGAAAAAACAAGGAGCAAGACTTTGGCTACTGCCGAATTGAAAAAAGGCGATGTGAAAGATATGGGGCTCGCGGACGCGGGCAAGCGCAAGATTGAATGGGCATTGCAACAGATGCCCGTTCTGCAATCGATTCGCAAGCGCTTCATCAAGGAGCAGCCGCTCAAGGGGCTGCGCATTTCCGCGTGCTTGCACGTTACCAGCGAAACCGCCAACCTGATGATGACGTTGCGCGATGGAGGCGCCGACGCCGTCCTCTGCGCGTCGAATCCGCTTTCGACGCAGGATGAGGTCGCTGCTTCCTTGAACCGCGACTTCAGTATCCCGACGTACGCGATCAAGGGCGAGGACAATGAGACGTATTATGCGCATCTGAGCGCTGCTCTGGAGCACAAGCCGCAGATGACCATGGATGACGGCGCGGACCTGGTCACCATGCTCCTGACGAAGCGCACCGATCTCGTGCCCAATGTCATCGCCGGAACGGAAGAGACGACCACCGGCGTGATTCGCCTGCGCGCCATGGCCAAGGACGGCACGCTAAAGTTTCCCATCGTGGCTGTGAACGACGCGCAGACCAAACATTTCTTCGACAACCGCTACGGCACCGGGCAATCCACTATCGACGGAGTGATTCGCGCAACGAATATTCTTCTCGCCGGCCAGAAAGTTGTCATCGCCGGCTATGGCTGGTGTGGCCGCGGCGTGGCGATGCGCGCTAAGGGCCTCGGCTCAGATGTAATCGTGACGGAAATTGATCCGGTGAAGGGCATCGAAGCGGTGATGGACGGCTTTCGCGTTCTGCCGATGGCTGAAGCTGCGAGAGAAGGCGACATTTTCATCACCGTGACGGGAAACAAGAACGTCATTCGCGCGGAACATTTTGAAGCGATGAAGTCCGGTGCAGTGGTATGCAACTCCGGGCACTTCAATGTGGAGATTGACCTCCCCGCGCTCGAGCGACTTTCGACCGGCAAGCGGGAAGTGCGGCCGCTCGTGGACGAATTCCTTCTGAAGGACGGCCGCAAAGTTTATCTCATTGCCGAAGGCCGGCTCGTGAATTTGGCCACGGCCGAAGGGCATCCTGCTGCGGTAATGGACATGAGTTTCGCCAATCAAGCGCTCTCGGCGGAGTATTTGCGACAGCACGCCAAGGATATGAAGCCCCAGGTCTACGTGGTGCCCGAGCATCTCGACAAAGAAATCGCTCGCCTGAAGCTTGAATCCATGGGCCACAAGCTCGATAAGCTCACCGCCGAGCAGGAGCGCTACCTGGCCTCCTGGCAAGAAGGCACGTGATCGGGTGAGGCAGACGTTCTTGTCTGTCCCTTGGTCGATCTTTTAGGGGCGCAGCTATCCCTGAATGTTAGGGAGCAAATGCTGCGCCCTCTTTCTTATAAATTTACGTTGATTTGTCCTGGGGAATGATCATGTGGGATCTGTCCACGCACGCAATCGATACGGCGCAACTGCGCGGCGCTTCCTATGCCGATGTGCGCGTGATGCACATCCGGCAGCGCGACCTTACGACCAAGAACGGTCAGGTTGGGACGCTTGCCCAATCCGAATCCATCGGCCTTGGCGTTGGCGGCGGAGGGCGCTTACATTGACAGCTGGCAAAGCCCTTTTCGCAAAGACCCGTTCGAAATTCCGCTGGAAACGCAGCTGGACCTTCTGCTCGCTGCGGATGCCGCGATGCGCAAAATAAACGGCGTCACGCTTAGCGAAACCGGCATGCAGTTTCGTAAAATTGATTCCTGGTTCGCCTCCAGCATCGGCTCCCGCATTCATCAACGCAAAATCATTTCCGGCTGCGGCATCGCCGCTACCTCTTTTCAAGACGAAGAAATTCAGAAGCGCTCGTATCCCAACAGTTTCGGCGGACAATATGCGCTGCAGGGTTATGAGATGGTGGAATCGCTCGAACTTTTGAAGCACGCACCGCGAATCGCGGAGGAAGCCGCCGCACTGCATTCCGCCGCGCAGTGTCCGGAAAAAACCGGCACCGTCATCCTCGGCGCCAGCCAGCTCGGCTTGCAGATTCACGAATCGATTGGCCATCCCATCGAACTCGACCGCGTTCTCGGCCAGGAAGCAAATTTCGCCGGGACCAGCTTCCTTACGCTCGATAAGCTCAACAAGCTTCGTTACGCCTCGGATATCGTGAATGTCGTCGCCGACGCGCGGCTGGACCACGGTCCGGGCCTTGGCACCTTCGTCGGCCTGCAACGATCCTCCGGCACGATGCGCACGGAAAGCTGGAACCGCCTGCCGATCATTCGCATGACGAATATCAGTTTGCTGCCGGGAAATTGGTCATTCGATGACCTAATCGCGGACACAGATGACGCCATTCTCATGGAGACGAACCGCTCGTGGTCCATCGACGACCGCCGCTATCAGTTTCAGTTTTCGACCGAAATTGGCTGGGAGATCAAGGGCGGCAAGAAGGGGCGCATGTTGAAAAATCCCAGTTACAGCGGCATTACCACCGATTTCTGGAATTCATGCGACGCCATTTGTAAATTCGACGAGTGGACGCTCTGGGGCACGCCCAATTGCGGCAAGGGCCAGCCCATGCAGACGATGGGCACCGGCCACGGCGCTTCTCCCGCGCGCTTCCGCAACGTCCGCATCGGAGCCGCATTCTCGAACCAATGAGCGACTTTTCCACGCATCGTCGAATCATCGATACCGTCCTGCGCCTCGCCAAATCCACCGTGGCGGACGGGACGGAAGTGCACGTCGAGGAGATTTCCGGCGCGCTCACGCGCTTCGCCAACAACGCTATTCATCAGAACGTGGCTGAGCAGGGCCTCACGGTTTCCATTCGAACGGTCGTCGACGACCGCACTGCCCGCGCTACCACCAATCGCATCGACGAAGATTCTCTTCGCGCTGCTATCGAAGCGTCGCTTAGCCTCTCGCGCAGCCAGCCGAAAAATCCGCGCCTTCTGCCGCTTCCTGGCCGGCAGCGATACCGCAAGGTCAACCGCTTCATCAAGCGAACCGCAGAGCTCACGCCTGAGGATCGTGCGCGCGCCGTCCGCCGCGCTTGCGGCCTCGCAGTGAAAAATGGCCAGGTCGCTGCGGGGATTTTCTCCAGCGGGCAAAATCAAATGGCGATGGGCAATTCTCGCGGTCTCTTTGCTGGCTACCGCGAAACCCACGCGGAGTTTTCCATCACCATGCAGGAAGGCGCCGCCGCGAGCTGGGCCAAGGCGAACTCGGCAAACGTTCGTGATTTCGATCCGCAGAAACTCGCTGCGCGGGCAAGCGAAAAAGCGCATCTTGCCTGCAACGCCCGCGAACTCGCGCCTGGCCGCTACAACGTGATCCTCGAGCCCGCCGCGGTTCTCGACCTCGTGGGCTTTCTTTTTTATGATTTTTCTGCGACGGCTCTGGAAGACAAACGCTCCTGCCTGAACGACCGCATGGGCACGCAGCTATTTGGGAAAAACATAAGCATCAGCGATGATGTCTATCATCCGCTGCAGCTGGGCGCGCCGTTTGATGGAGAAGGTATTCCTCGCCAGCGGGTTTTGCTTGTCGATCGCGGCGTCCCGAAAAATCTGGTGTATGCCCGCAGCACCGCAAAGCGCGCCCGCAAACAGCCCACGGGCCACGGCTTCGCGCTCCCCAATGAATACGGCGAAGCCCCGATGAATCTGGTCTTTTCCGGCGGCGAATCTTCGCTCGAAAAGATGATCGCTTCGACGGATCGCGGCCTCCTCGTCACACGCCTTTGGTACATTCGCGAAGTGGATCCGTACGAAAAGGTTATGACCGGCATGACCCGCGACGGACTGTTTCTCGTGGAAAATGGCCGCGTCACCTCGGCAGTCCGCAACTTCCGCTTCAACCAGTCGCTGATCGAGATGCTCCGCAACGTTGAGCTTCTCGGTCCCGCCGTCCGCGCCACAGGGGAGGAGGCTTTCGAAATGGTCGTTCCCGCCATGAAAGTCCGCAATTTCCATTTTTCAGAGGTTACAAAGTTTTAACAATACTTTAACAATCTAGATTCACCCCTGCCGCATAACAAAATCGATTCGGCAAATGCAAATTCTGCGTTGTACTTCGCGGGCCCCCGCAGCCTATACATGGTTATGGTCTGGCAAAGTGTGCGAGCTCGGGCAGATCGAGCCCGGCATCCAAACTGGGGACATCCCGACCGCGACGCCTGTGGCACGGGTTTTGTGGCGCGCCTTGGTGGTGTGGCCAGTCACGACATCATCAACTATGCGCTGACCGCCCTGGAACGCCTGACGCATCGCGGTGGCGTGGATGCCGATGGAGCCAGCGGCGATGGCGCCGGCCTGCTCACTTCGTTGCCGCATTCGTTTTTCCGCGCTCGCGCTCTAGAGCAGGGCATCGACCTGCCGGAAATCTTCGGCTTGGGCTTTGCTTTCTTCCCAAAAGCGGCGGGTGCCGAAGCCCGCGCCGCCATCGAAGCTGCCGCGGACGTGGAGCGTCTGCGCATCCTCGGATGGCGCTGCGTGCCCACGAATTCCGATTCGCTGGGATGCCGCGCGCTGGATACTTTGCCCGAAATCTGGCAGTTCTATGTGGTGCCATTCCACGAGGCGCGGGGCGCTGCGCGCTTTGAGTGGCGTCTCGCGTTTCTCCGGAAACGCGCTGAATCGTGCCTGCCCCCGCGATGTTACCTGTGCTCGCTCTCTTCCCGGACCGTCGTCTACAAGGGGCTTCTCACTCCCTGGCAATTTCCGCAGTTTTACGAAGACTTGCGCGATCCCTCGTTTGCCGCCTCGTTCGCGGTCTTTCACCAGCGCTATTCGACGAACACGCAACCCTCCTGGAATCTCGCGCAGCCGTTTCGCTGCGTCGCGCACAATGGCGAAATCAACACTATTATCTCGAATCGCCGCTGGTTGCGAGCCAAGGAGCACAACATTCGCGCGGACCTAGGAGTCGGTCCGTGGTTCGGTCTCCTCGAAGAAAATGTCAGCGATTCGGCCAGCTTTGATAATGCCTTCGAGCTGCGGCTGCTTCAGGGATTTACACCGGAAGCTGCGATGCTCTCGATGGTGCCTCCGGCTTTTGAGAACGATCCGTTCTTTTCGCGTGACGTGCGCGCCGCGCTCGCGTCACTCTCCCAAGAGAGCGAACCCTGGGATGGACCAGCCGCGCTCATCTTTTCCGATGGCCAATTCGTCGGCGCGAAGCTCGACCGCAATGGGTTGCGCCCCATGCGCTACACCTTGACGCACGACGGTCTGCTGATGGCGGGCTCCGAAACCGGCCTTATTGATCTCGACGAAAGCCGCATCGCCGAACGGCAGCGGCTGGGTCCCGGCGAAATGATCCTTGCCAATCCCGCGACCGGCTCATTCCTTCGCTGGCGCGAAATCCTGAAACGCCTGGCGACACTTGAGGCGAAGAACGCTGTGGTTCCGTCGCGTGCGTTTGCGGCCGGTGTTGCCTTTCCGCGCTGCGGCGTCGCTCAGCCCAAACGTATCGCTGCGGCCGCGGGCTGGACGGAAGATCAATTCAAGATTCTTTTCTCCGCTCTTGTGCGCGGAAAAGAAGCCGATTGGAGCATGGGAGACGACGCGCCTCCCGCTTTTCTTTCCGCGCTCCCTCGCGCGCTGTGGGATTACTGCAAGCAGCGCTTCGCGCAGGTCACGAATCCGCCTATCGATCCGCTGCGCGAAACCCACGTGATGTCCCTCGACGTGCGCCTGAAAGGCGGTTGTTTCCTTTCCAGCCCCGTGATCGGCTCAGGCCAGCTCGCGGAGCTTTCCGTGCTACTTGGACCAGTGCACAAAATAGATTTCACTTTTCCTGCCGCTACGGGAGTCCCGGGCGCGCGCTGCAGTTTTGCTCAGCTTTCCGCTACCCCTCTGAGCAGCGGCGATCGCCCGGGGCTCTTCCTCCTCTCGGATCGCGGCATCAGCAGCGAGCGCGCGGCATTGCCCGCTCTTCTCGCCACAGCTGCTGTTTGGAAATCCATGGTGCGCGAGGGGCTTTGGGACGTGCCGTTCATCGTCGAGTCCGCTCAAGTAATGGACACCCATCATGTGGCGCTGCTCGTCGCCGCGGGCGCCAGCGCCGTCGTGCCCTATCTAGCGGAGCAATTCGCGGAGTCCATCGAACCCAACGGCGCCGCGCACATGCACGCCGCCATCAACGCAGGCCTTCGCAAAGTCCTTGCCCGCATGGGCGTCTCCACGCTTGCGAGTTACAGGAATAGCCACCTTTTTGAGATCATCGGTCTCGATAAGGATCTCTGCGCCGAGTTTTTCGAGGATGCTGCCGATTATCCGGGGCAAAAAAGCTTTGACGATCTGCTTGCAGATTACCTTCGCATGCACACCGCTGCATTCTCCAGCTCGTCGGACGAGCTTGCGGACGCAGGTCTGTATCGCTTCCGCAAGGGCGCCGAGCTGCACGCGAATTCGCCCGAAATGATTCGCCGCCTGCATGCACACGTGCGTGCTCCCGAAGAACAAAAATATTCCGCCTTCGAGGAATTGACAGAATCTCGGGGGCCAGTGTTTCTCCGCGACCTCCTGGAAACGGTTCCGGGCATGCCCATCGGAATTGAAGAAGTCGAGCCGCTCGACTCCATCCTGCGCCGCTTCAGCACGCAGGCGATGTCTCTCGGCGCGCTGAGCCTCGAAGCGCACCGCACCCTCGCGCTGGCCATGAATTCCATTGGTGCGCGCAGCAATACCGGCGAGGGCGGGGAGGATCCTTCGCTCTACCGTCTCGAGCCTCATGCCGCCAACAAGATCAAGCAGGTGGCATCTGCCCGCTTCGGTGTGACCACTGAATATCTCGTCCACGCGGAGGAGCTCGAAATCAAAATGGCTCAGGGTTCCAAGCCCGGAGAAGGTGGCCAGCTTCCCGCGCGCAAAGTCACCGGGTACATTGCGCGCATACGTCACGCCGTGCCCGGCACGCCGCTGATCTCTCCGCCGCCGCACCACGACATTTACAGCATCGAAGACCTGGCGCAGCTCATTCACGATCTTCGCGCGGTAAATCCGCGAGCGCGCATCGGCGTCAAGCTCGTCTCCGGTGTTGGCGTCGGCATCATCGCCGCCGGCGTCGCCAAGGCCGGCGCGGACGTGATTACCATCAGCGGCCACAACGGCGGGACAGGTTCATCGCCGCTTACCTCCATTAAGAACACCGGCTTGCCCTGGGAGATTGGATTGCGCGAAACGCACGATACATTGGTTCGCGCTGGCCTTCGTTCACGCCTCTCTCTCCGCGTGGACGGAGGCCTGAAATTCGCGCGCGACATTCTTGTCGCCGCCATTCTCGGCGCCGATGAATTCGGCTTCGGCACCGCCGCGCTGCTCGCCCTTGGTTGCGTCATGGCGCGGCAGTGTCATCTGAATACTTGCCCCGTCGGCATCGCCACACAGGATGAAACGCTGCGCGCGCGATTCACGGGCAAGCCGGAGATGGTCGTGGCCTATTTCCGCTCCCTTGCCGGAGAGGTGCGTGAGCGGCTTGCACAGCTCGGCGTTGTGTCCCTCAGTGAGTTGCGAGGTTGGTATGACCGGCTGTCAGCGCGTTTTGGAATGGATGCGCTCATGGTGGTGCCCATTTCCGACTCTCTCCGCATTGCGCCCCAGCAATCTCCTGGACTGCATGCGTCGGTGGTAGAAGACGCGCCGCAGTTCGGCAGCATGCCCGTGAATCCCGGTGAATCACAGCGAATTCGAAATTCCGACCGCAGTGTCGGCGCCCATCTCAGCGGCGAGGTCGTGCGACGCAGGGCGCTGCTTGACTCGATGACGCCAGAAATCACGCAGGAATATCACGGCTCGGCAGGCCAAAGTTTTGGCGCCTTCCTCGCGGACGGCATCACCCTCAAGCTCCGCGGGGAAGCCAACGACTATGTCGGAAAAGGCTTGTCCGGCGGAACGATTGCGATTACGGCGGGGCCTGGCAGCTCGCG
>WNFI01617504.1_pt1 | contig 10387 bp, 12 predicted proteins | sample 5400471 | NCBI WGS metagenome assembly WNFI01 (sample SAMN13153348, study PRJNA577476) | soil metagenome | isolation source: 100 cm saprolite on Douglas fir-dominated hillslope | place: USA:California | collected 2013-09-17 | reverse complement strand
AAGCGTGCTCTGGCCGCGTCCAAATGGGCGGGTGGAGCGTCCCTCGACCACCACGGCATCCAAACGTGCAAGGTCACTCGCCGTTTGCATCGTTTGGGTTTCCAACGCGAGCGTGCGAACCGGCTCTACTTTCACATTCGTAATTTCGAGCGGTTGATAGCCCGCTCCCACCGCAAGTATTCGATAGGTGCCTGGGACGACAGAGCCGAAAACAAATTCCCCTGTTTTGCTGGTCGTCGTGCTTTGCTGTATGTCCGGAATCATCACGCGCACATTGCGCGCCGCGAAACCGTCACCGGTCAGCAAGTGCCCTTTGATCGAACCGGGCGCAGGTTTCGCAGTCGTCACCACAAATTTTCCACGCCAGTTTCGTTGGACCGCGAAGCCTGTTCCTTCCAAAAGTTTGTTGAGCGCATCTCCCGGCTCGAAACGGCCGATCACTTCAGGCGAGCGCACGCGAGAAAGCGCATCGGAAGAAAACAAAACTTCGGCCTGCGCTTGTTTGGAAAACATCAACAGCGCGGTATCGGTTGGCTGGGCCGCGAGATTGAAATCCACCGGTACGGCCCAAGCCTTGATAGGAATCGCAGCGCACACGCCAAGCAGAACCATGCGAGTGAACGCTGATACCAGTCGAACGACAGACGAAAAAGTGAACCGCAGAGAAACAGAGCGCACAAAAAAATAATCAGATAACAGGTGATTTCATTTAGAGTGAAATGCGCGTTTGTGAATCAGATTATTTTTCTAATGGCTTTCTTCGGATAGGTTAAACGTGTTTCTAGTGTTCTGTACGCAAGCTGACTTGAACGGTGCCACTCAAGTCACGTGTGACCCGTACCGACAAAACATCTTCGATCGCGGAAAAGAATCCGTCGAGGTCATCGAGACTGTAGCGTCCGCTCACCCGCAACTCAGCGGCAGCGCTGGTCGCAACAATTCCGCGACCGTGGTAGTGGGCAAATCGAGCAAGAGCATCGCGCAATGGCGTTGCGTTGAGCACGATTTGTCCCTGGCGCCAAGCCAAAGCATCTTCCAGCGCGCTACTGGAAAGCACGTTCTGCGTGACACCCGTTACGTCCGCCGAAAATTGGTCGCCGACACCAAGCGACACGGGGGCCGCTCCGGCCCGGTCGCCAATATCACCGGCTCGCACCTGAACCGAACCTTCTACGACCGTCACATCTAAACGCTTACCCGCTTCGGTATGAACGTCGAACGTCGTGCCGGTCACACGAACCGAGCCGGTGGGCGTTTCGACAATGAAGGGACGCGTCTTGTCTTTGCTCACCATGAAGAATGCTTCGCCGTCCGTCAGGTGCACCCGCCGCTCGGCGCGGCCATTGTCGACCTGCAGGCTCGTGTGCGCATTCAGTTCGACGCGAGTGCCGTCTGCGAGGGTGAACGACTGCCGTTGTCCCACGGCGGTAGTAAGATTTTGCACTCGGCCGGACATAATCGCGGGCCAGATCGCAATGGAGGCCACCGCTGCGGCAGTGGTGAGTGTGACGATTGATATCATTTTCCAGCGCGAAGAGCTGGGCTTCGCAAAAACTTGTTCGGGAATCGAGACGGCACCGGCGGCGACGAGCAAGGGAAGGTCCTGTTCGAGATTGGCCGAGACCTTACAGTATTGGGAAAGTAACGAGCGGTTTTCCGGTTTTTCGGCAAGCCAGGCATTGAGCGCGTCGCGGTCGGCAGCGGTGAAAGATGAGCCGTCCAATCGGGCGGTCCAGAGTGCCGCCTGTTCTTCAGCGGTGGATTGTGGACTATGTGGAGAGAAATTCATGATTCGATTTCCTTTTCGGATGCCGCAGCCGGCAACGAGGGCTCCGTTTCCTGGGGCAGCGCGGCGCGCAGCAGACGCAGGGCGCGGGCATATTGTTTTTCGACCGTACTCACGGCGATGCCGAGTCGGTCAGCGATTTCGCGGTGCGAGAGGCTTTCGATCTTGCGCAACAAAAGCACGGCACGGCAGCCGGGGGGAAGTTCGGCGATGGCTTGTTCGAGTAAGCGGAGTTCCTGGCGCGCCATCACCTGTTGAGCGACACCCGGGGCACACGAGGAAGCGAGGTCCATGTTCGCTGCCTCTTGAGAAAAAGGGGAAATACTGCGCCGCTTGAGGCGGTTGATCGCCAGTCGGCGCGCGGTCACGTACAACAAAGCTTCCGGCTTCTCCGGCTGGGCCTTCATCATCGTTGGATAGACACGGACGTAGGCGTCGTGGGCGACATCCTGCGCTTCTGCGGTGTTACCGAGCATTCGCGCCAGGTAGCGCCGCAACGGAACGACCGTGGCGCGATACAGCGCAGTAAAATCGCGAGGTTTGGTCGGCTCTTCAGACACGATAAATCGAGAGGCCGGGACATTCGACCCCGCATCGGCGGGCGTCGGAAAAGGAGGAGCGGAGATGGGCTGGGCTGACTTCACGTATGCACATAACGACAACCGGGGTCTGAAGACCCTCTAGTCCGGTCACAAAGATTCAAAGACTCAATGCCTTTGGATGTTGTCCTCGAAATAAATGCCGACGCCGTATGAGTAAGGTGGGGCGGGACCGCTCCACCTTTGGAGCTTAGCCGCCTGCTCCGCCCTTGGCGAGGGAACGGTCGTTTTGTGCCCTTGGGGCTAATTTCCCTGAAACGCTTCACGTAGCTAACGCGATATTTTAATCGGCTGTAACTTGAAATTATAACTATTTTTCAAGTTTTGACCGTTCGATAAAAAGCAGTCGGGCCTCTCGTCTGCTGCGCCACCGCGGTTCTCAGCGTGGGGCACTTCTCTTGTTTTTTGACCGGTTTCACGCGGTCTGAGCGGCTCCAGTATTTATTTCAAAACACGCCTTGGGGGCGTACGAGAGACCTGCTCTTCTTAGCAGGTTGGAGGCAAAATTATTAACGAAACCTGCTTTATGGGAATGCCATTTGGGTCCGACGCGTTAGACGCATTTCGGGGGCGTGAGACGCGGCTGAAGCACCGCGCTACTTTGGGAAAATTTCCTTCAAAAACTGGTCTATGGCAAACGGATGATTCTAAACCCAACGAGGCGTTCGAGAACGCCAGAAGGACACAACACTGTCGGTCGGTAATACCGCCTTGTTACTCTAAGCGACGGGAGCCGGCTTAGGCCGCGGTCGGGAGATCGTCGGAGGCGTGATTAACCGGAATGGACACCACTTGAGCCACACGGACGGGGACGACCTTGGGCGAGGTGTAGTGGAAGCCTTCGCTGTCCTCGTATCCCTCGCGCGCATTGCGAAGATTTACGATAGCGACCAAGGACCCCGTGATGTAGACGCCAGCGACGAGAATGAGGAGAAGAGTGATCATGGTAGGATAGTACTCCTCTCCCGTCTATTTCCATATCCGGGAAACCCCGTAAAGACCCAGGGGACTTTACGTAGATCGCGGTTTTTCGTCGGTCATAGCCCAATATTGTAATATATTCGCACTAATTCAGGGCAATCCCTCTTTCCGGCGATTGACTGAAAGTGTCACCTACGCAGCTAGGCGCTGGTATTTGGCTGTCGGAGCACGAAGTGGGCGCGGGTTGGGTAGCCGTTGCGTCCCCGCAACGGCATCGAATGTAAGACTAATATTGAAAGCGCGAAATGCCGTCGCAGGGACGCGTCGGCCCACCTGTTATTTCTTAGTCTCTGTGTCGAAGTTCAGAACCGTAAGGAGCAGCGCCTGAATGCCCTTGTATGCGTCCTTGGAGTCGAACCATTCTTGGAGCGAATGTGCGTTGGCAGCCTCACCGCCGCCGCCTACCGTGATAGCCGGTTTGCCGGCGTTAGCCACGGCGTTGGAATCCGTACTCGATGCGACCAAAGAGACCGCACCGAATTCAAGCTGCCGGACCGACTCCGATGCAGCACCGACCAAGCCCCCATTGACGGTGCTGGCGATCGCATGGCGTAGACCAATCATCTTCTTCTCCACGGTCAGTTCGCCCTTCGCAAAGGCGCCCTTCGCATGCGCAGCGGAGAACTTGTTCTCTTCGGCTACGCCGTCGTCCACGATTTTCAGGAATTTCTGCTCGAGCTTGATCAGCTCGTCTTCGCTCACCGAGCGCATGTCGAATTCGAACCAAGCTTCGAATGGCACCGAATTGACGGAGGTGCCACCACCGATGCGGCCCACGTTGTAACTGGTGCGGTCGGTTTGAGGATTCGACAGGACTTCTAGATTCGAGATCTTATCGACGACGCGGCCTAGAGCATGAGCGGGATTCGGCCGGCCGAAATTGCCCCAACTGTGCCCACCCGGTCCAGAGATGGTGACCAGGTAACGTCGGCTTCCGATCTCTCGATTCGTGATTACGTTCTGGCTGGTGCCGTCGACGGAGATGAACGCGTCGAGCTGATCTTTATATTTTCCCTCCGTGAAAAGATACTTTACGCCACGCAAATTGCCGATGCCTTCTTCACCGACGTCGCCGACGAAAAGAAGCGTGTAATCGGTTTTGATGCTGCCGATGTTGAGCGCCTCGATCAGTCCGAGAAGCACGGCCAAGCCGCGGCTGTCATCTTGAATGCCGGGGCCGTTGAGGCGAGTGCCAGTGCGTTTAACGGTGAAATCGGTACCGGGAGGAAACACCGTATCAATGTGGGCCGCGATCACGATCGTGCGAGGGGAAGTCCCGCGACGCCAACCGAGCACGTTGCCGATCGGATCGGTCTCAACGTCCGCAAGACCCAGTTTTTTAAACTCAGCAGCCATGAACTTTCCACGCTGCTCCTCGGCGAAAGGCGACGAGGGTGTCTGAGAAATCGCGATCTGCTTTTCGATGTTTGCTTCGTGGTTTTCCTGGATGAAGCGCAATGCCTTCTGGACGTCCGGCCGCGTTACCAAAGATTTTTCCGGCGAGGACGCGGCTTGGCCCGAAGCATGAGGCAATGCGACGAGCGCGCTAAAACCGATGGCAAGAGCGAGACCGGCTAATTTTGAGCAAAGACGAGATGGAACGTCTGAGAGGAGTTTCATAGAGAACGTAATAAGGGCAAAGCAAGAAACGACGGTATTACTCCGCAAACAATCCGTTTCTGCCAATTACAAAAACAGCGTCGTCCCCAAATGAACTACGCGGGCTACTCCCTTCCACTGAGCAACGCTAGAAGAGAATAACCACGAAACACACGAAAACAGAAAAGGATAATAAATCGGTTAAGAACGAACCTTCCAGCAAGGAACGCCTCGATTCACTGAAATCCTTCAGAGTGTGTTTTCGAAGGAAATATCAGTGCCACGACCCAAACGGGTCGGATCGGACTTTGGCCACGAAAGAACACAGAGAAATTTTCTTTGAGATCTTTTGTGGCCAATTTTTACGTCTCTAGGCGAGAGGGTTATTTCAAAAGACACCTTGGGAAAAGTCCTTTTCGTGTTTTTTGTGTATTTCGTGGTGCTCAGCTATGGCACCGAAGCCGAAAGCTCAGTACGGATACGGATAGATGCCGCTGGGGTCGATGAACCCGTGATTGCTGAAGAGCAGCCGGAAGAACCAAACGAGGACGGCCAAAAGAAGCACCCAGGTGACAATGCTCACCACGCGATCCGATGCTTTCTGACCTCCGCTGCGCGCCCATCCAATGATCGTGGCCAAGATCAGTACGAATGTTACCAGTGTCGTGGGCATAGAGTTTTGAATAGACTATTTTGAGATGTAGTCAATCGGACGGAAAGTCCCGTTCATCAAGCAAGGTGGGCCGTAGCGTTCCCGCGGCGGTATTTCGCGGTTTAGTGTTGGTCCGACTCCCGATTCCGTCGCAGGGACGCGTCGGCTCACCATTCGCCCCGCCCTTGCTACGTTCGCCTTCAGCGCTGCGGATCATCGGAGCCTCATCTTGGTTGTGTAGGATAAGTGTCTACTGCAGCGTTCCCCTGCTGTTACCAGAATCCAAACTTCGGTTGCTATCATTCCCATGAAAAATTCGCTCTGTGCTGTTCTTGCTGCCGCGTGCCTTCCGGTCATCGCTTCTTCCACGTCGGTGTATGCCCAGTCCGCTTCATCAGGCCCGTACAAAGTACTCGACGTGGCGAAGGTTGGCGGAGCAGGAGGGTTCGACTATCTGTATGCGGATGCAGACGGCAGACGTTTGTACGTCCCGCGGGGAACGCGGATTCCCGTGTACGATTTGGATTCGCTTAAACAGGTGGGCGAAATCGCCAACGTCACCGCTGTCCACGGAGCCGCAGTCGATCCCAAATCGCATCATGGTTTTAGCAGCAGCAAGCCCGTGGTCATGTGGGATTCAAAGACACTTGCGACGATTAAAATGATCGAAGTCGACGGTGCTCCCGATGGTATTTTTTTCGATGCTTACAGCAGCAAAATCCTCATCCTAAGTCATAAGGCACCCAACGTTACGGTCATTGATTCCAAAGACGGAACGATCGTTGGCACCATCGATCTCGGCGGCGCGCCTGAACAGGCCGCGAGCGACGGAAAGGGGCATGTGTACATCGACCTTGAGGATAAGGACAAGGTCGCGGTCGTAGATATTAAGGCGTTGAAGATGACGACGACCTATGATCTCGCGGGCAAAGGCGGCACGCCCGCCGGTCTGGCGATCGACGCCAAAAATCACATCCTCTTCGTTGGCTGCCGTAAGCCGCAGACCGTGGTCGTCATGAACGCCGACGATGGAAAAATTATCACGGCGCTGCCGATCGGCGCTGGAGTCGATGCGTCCGAATTTAATCCCAAAACCAAGGAAGCTTTCAGTTCGCAACGCGACGGGACGCTGACGGTGATTAAAGAAAATAGTCCGACCGATTTCGTTGTGGAGCAAACCGTGGAAACCAAAGTAGGTGCGAAGACCTCTACCTTGGACGAAAAGACTGGAAAGGTATTTTTGATTGCTGCGGAAATGACTCCGCCTCCCCCTGCTCCCGCCGGCACGCCCCCGGCGCGTCCGCAGATGGTTCCGGATTCGTTCTCGATCATTACGGTCGGAAAGTAAGGTTACGGGCAGCCCATCTGCGCGATTCGTAGATGGCAGCCTTGGCGTAAGCTGTTCCTCGGATATCATCCAAAAAACGCAGTTGAACCACAGAGACACAGAGGAAAAGTAAAGATCCGCGGGGCAAGCCCCGCGGCATTAAAGAAGGCAGGGGCGGTCTGTCCTTAACTGCCCTTATTGGAGTCCGCACACGCAATGAGGGCCGTTAAGGATAACGGCCCCTACCCCAAAAACCCTGCAGGCTGACGCCAGCCTGACAGGGTCTTACTTTAAATGGGTGCCGGTTATTTCACCAAACGGATGGTGCATGGATATTGATACAACACCCCGTTGGCGGTCTTAACCGCGGCGACGATCGAAAGGATAAACGCACCGATGCCGATCACCACGGCCATCGGGTAGCCGATCAGGATGAAGAAGAATGGAATGGTGCAGAGAAGGTAGATGAAAATTGAAATATGGAAATTGAGCGCTTCTCGCGCATGGGCAGCGATGTACTCCGAGTCGCGGCGCATCACGAGGTAAACGACGAGAGGCAACAGGAAGGGAAAGCCGAAGAATCCAGAAAGATGGCAAAGCACGCTCCACAGTTTATCGTTTCCGGAGAGGGCGGGTGTGACAGTGATCGTAGTCATGGTCGGAAGAGTTGAAGGCTTTAAAATTGACGCTCGAATGTTAGCAGTCGTTTCGACGCGCGCCAATTACATCCGGTCAAAAATTTTGTAGTTAGCTCCGGGAGAAGACTGTGACGAACGCACCCTCGATCGCCATCATCGAATACAGGCACAGTTAGCCTTTACGCTTGGCGTATTTGCCCGCAAAGAAGGGGCATCATGAACTCAAAGCGGATCCGCACATATTGCTACCCGGCAAAAAGAACTGATTGATGAATGGGGCAATCCATGTGGCTCGTCTGGGCTTTGTTTCAGGTTTGCAGCGCTATTTGGCCACATATCGAAGACGGCCGGCCCTGCGTTTCGTTTTTTGGATTACGGCTGAAGGGTTAGTCGTAGCGGGCGTCGTGGCCGTCATTCTCGTTTTCGCTCTCCAACTGCCCGGCCGCACCGATATCGATCTACAAACGTTTAAACCGTCTCTGATTTTTAGTGCAGTCCTCGTGGGGCCTCTTATCGAGACCCTCATCTTACAATGCCTGCCGGTGATCGCGGCACAGAGCCTTCGTTGGAATTTTTTAGGCCAGTTCATTGCTTCAATCGTTCTCTTTGCTGCAGCCCATTTTGTCGTCGCCGGTGTGGCGACAGGAATCTCCGCAGGAATCGTAAGCGGAGCCTATTTCGGGTTTACCTACGTGCACTGGTCCCAGAAGTCGTATGCCACCGCCTATGCACTCACGGCTTTGTCGCACGGCCTGCATAATCTTGTTCTCCTATTGGTCGCGTTCGCCTTTGGAGGGTAGCCCCATTTTAAGAACGCCGGAACGTGCGGCGTTGGATCTCTGGCCCCCAAGAGACGCTGTATTGGTTAAACAAACACCTTCGTCGGTTAAATGTTAGGGAACCGGCTACAGCGGAGGTCTGTCGATTTGCGAACTTTTCCTCGCCCTTATCGCGGGTACGACTGCTTCGCATTCCCATGAAATCAATTTTCCTTACGCACACCGACCGGCTCATTCTAGCCAATCAGTTCCGTATTCTCGAACGGCTCTTTCCCACCGAAGCCAAACAGCACGCGAACAATCGAAAGATTGTCGAGGAAGGTTACGAAGCGCACTACTCTGACTTGTTTCAGCGAATTTCTGAGGAACTGCCTTCCGATGAATCGGAATATCACGGAAGCCGACCATCTCGCGTACGCCGATTATTTTATCAACGGGATGCAGCGTTATGCCGAATTTCAGGGGAAGGACTTGAACAGCCACACCGTTACCCACGCTCGATACCACGCCATGCTCGATGCCTGGAAGGAGTTTGCTCCCGGCAGAACCCTGGGGGACCGGCTCACACGCGACCAGATTTTGGCTATCGTAAACGTGCTTTATTAAAGGCTGAACCAGGGTGTGTTTTTGAAATAACCTCAAAAAATGCAGTTGAACCACAGGGGCACAGAGAAAAATTAAAGAAGGTGAGGGCGGTCTGTCCTTAACCGCCCTTATTGGAGGCGCGTACGCGCAATGAGGGCGATTGGTGAAGCCTCGCTCCCTGTATTCCTATTCATAAATCTTTGGCTCCCTGCTCTCTGTGTCTCTGTGGTTCAAATTTTAAGGTAATCCGATTTCTAAAGGATACATCGACGCCGGGGTTTGGCTTGGATAAGTGTAAATGCTATGCAGTTGGTAAAAAAGTGGGCCCATGGAATTTCAATGGTCTGCTTGTCGGCAATATCGGTCTCGCTCGCGGAAGCTCAACCTAAGGAAGTTCGTTTAAGCGACGAACAAATCGTTAGGCTCGCAATCGATGTGAATGCCTACGAGGTCCAAATGGGCGAGTTTGCGGCAGAAAAGGCCGTGGACGTGGAGGTTAAGTTCTTTGGTCAAGCCATGGCACGAGATCACCGGGATCTGATGATCAAGATCACCGCTTTGGCTGAACGCCGCAACCTCCCTGCGATGTCCACGAACCTGAGCGAGAAGTTGAAAACTGAAACCGACGAAGCCTATGTCGAATTACAGGGGACAGATGCGGCCGGATTTGACCGCGCTTACATAATTCGTGAGGTAAAATACCTTCAGGAAATTGTGGAGCTCTTAGATCAAAAACTTCTGCCCAATGTCCAAAGAGAAGAACTAAGAACGATGCTGATCACTCTTCGCACGATTTTTGGCAGAGATCTGAACCGAGTCAAAGTACTGCTCGCCGGCGCAAAATAAGCGCGAGCATCGCGCGCTCAGTGGATCGGCTTTCGCGCTAACGACGTGCCTTGCCAAGGCAACTCGCGCTCATTCCAGACCGAACCGTGCAAGGCGGTGAGTGTCCAAAGTGAAAAGAAAGGACAAGCGCAGGTTGGTCGCGCCGCCGACTGGAGTTTTAATATGAGGCACCGGAGAACAGCGACTTTGGGGGTCACGTTGGCTTGCACGACGACGAGTCTGGTTTCGATCGCGCCTACATGACCTCTGAAGTGAAGTACCACCAAAAAAGCGTTGGATCTCCTCAAGAACGAACTTCTTCCCAACGTACACGACGCCGAATTGAAATCGATTTTGGAGCCGATGGTGCCCGCCTTCGGCAGCCATCTGAACCGCGCCAAAGCGGTCCCAGCTGGAATAAAGTGAAGCGGGTTCAGACAAGGCCAGGCGATAAACAAGCGGAACCGGTGCCTACACGTAAGGATCTAATCACTACAGCTGTTCCTCAACTCTAAACCTCGGAGGCACTATGAAAACAAGTACACAGGATAAAATCGAAGGCTCAGCTAAGGATTTAAAAGGCAAAATGAAAGAAGGAGCGGGAAAGATGACCAAC
>WNFI01479155.1_pt1 | contig 10387 bp, 8 predicted proteins | sample 5400471 | NCBI WGS metagenome assembly WNFI01 (sample SAMN13153348, study PRJNA577476) | soil metagenome | isolation source: 100 cm saprolite on Douglas fir-dominated hillslope | place: USA:California | collected 2013-09-17 | reverse complement strand
CCCGGGTTGATCAAACCCAGCAGTACGTTATTGATGATCGCCTCGCCGCTCCACACGAAGGTAAACACCATCACGGGTACCAGCAGTCCTACGATCCATCTGATCAACAGCGCGCGACTATCGCGTGCTGGAAGAAGCATACTAGCTGTAGGCACGTGCGCATCACCTCGCTTCTGACAAAATACTTTCCGAACGCTGAAATATACCGCTGCCGATCACACTTTCTCAGGTGTCTGCTGACCGAGGAGGCCAGAAGGCCGGAATACCAGAATAAGAATGAGAACAACGAAAATAATTGCCTCGTGCCATGCCGCTCCACCATGTGGCAGCCCAATAAATACGCCTGGTACGGTGGAGTCGGGAATGAGCGTGGCCAGCGCCTCGATCACACCTATCAGCACGCCCCCAAGCATAGCACCAACGAGATTGCCAATACCTCCAAGCACCGCGGCAGTAAAAGCGAACAAGCCAAGTGTAAAACCCAGGGTGAAATTTGTATTCCCGTATTTCAAACCCCAGATGAGTGCAGCCGCACCGGCCAGCGCGGCACCAATAAAGAAGGTGGTTGCAATAATGCGGTCGACATTCACCCCCATCAGCGCGGCCGCCTCGCGGTCTTGCGCTACGGCGCGCATTGCACGACCAGTGCGAGTATAGCTAACCATCCACTGCAGACCGACCATCAAGATAACAGCAATCACGAGCACCAGTATATCGACGACCAATAGCAGAGATCAATGGAGCAAGGCGTGGAGCGTTGCGCAGTGGACGATAGGCGACACGTTCAATCACCACCCCTAGCACAGCACAGATCAACATAGAGATCAGCAAGGTAAGAAGAAGCAAACCTATCAATGAGAAGCCCCTGGGCGCAGAAGAGGCGGTAAGGCCAAACTGGTCGAAAACAGTAATGCAGAGAAAGGTGCCGATCATGAAAATATCGCCGTGGGCAAAGTTGATCAGTTCAATGATACCATACACCATGGTATAGCCGAGTGCAATGAGTGCATAGATCGCCCCAGTGGTAATTCCGATGACCAACTCCTGTAAAAACAGTGTAAAATTCATAATTTGTACGGATTCCCACCTTCCTGTCAACTATACAGCTTTATACAACACCACAAGATCAGATAGCAAGTTAGGGAGTAGCCTACAGTGTAATCTGCTGACTACTCCCCTGGCTATTCTCAGAGCCGGCTAGAATGCGCATGTACCATCTAGCCATGACTCGCGGTACGATATAAGACTGCCAGTAAAGGTTAAGCTACTGTTACCGACGATTCGAAAATCCAGTCGGGCTTGCTAGTGGTATTCAGGCCCAGCTTATAGATCGTGATGATCTTGTCGGTGGTATCACCGTTCGCATCAAAGCTTTGATGACCAGTAACGCCAGTAAAGTTGATGTTCTGAATTGCGTTGATGACTGCCTGGCGGAACGTCTTGGCACCAGTAAGATCGCTGGAGTCTGTCGGGGTATGAACGCCGTTTGCCAGGGCCGTCTTGATTGCCTGAATCAGGATGTTCGCGCAGTCATAAGACGCCGCGCTGTAGACGTTAATGGGATCCGAAAAGGCTGCGTGGTACTGCTGGACGAAGGTCTGAGCAGCTGGATTTTTAGACGTATCGACCACTGCAACAGTACCAAATACCGAGGCGCCTCCTACTATTGGTTCAATGGTAGTGGCAAAAGTGGGAGTCACGATGCCATCACCACCACCCAAGGGGAGATTTGCTAGCCCGGGTACCTGCTTCATCTGCTGACGAATCAGGATCCCACCGGTGGAATCAAGTCCACCGAAGTAAATTGCATCAGGATGCAGGGAGGCGATCTGGGTGAGCAGCGACACATAGGAAGTCGTCTTCCCAGATTCGCTGCTGTGACCAAGCACCGCTCCACCCAGGGTCTTCCACTCTCCAACGAACGCATTGGCGATACCGACACCGTAGGTCTCCGCATCGTCGATGACATAGACCTTTTTCAGGTTCAATGTTTTATACATGTAGTCAGCGCCAGCCGGTCCCTGGTGGTCATCCGTCGTCGCGATACGGAAGTAGCTCACCTTTCCCGAGGGGCGCAGCGTCGAGATCAAGTTGTTGGCCCCGCTACAACCTGAATCGGCAGTATCCTTCGTCAGACACGGATTGGTGTTGGCCGGGCTAATTTGGGCCAGTGGACCCTGGTTGGTAATCGGCATCTCGGCCTTGGCCACACTACTGTTAAACGGTCCGACAATCCCAGCCACCAGGGCATCGCTTATCAATGACGTCACATTACGCGCGCCAACAGCCGGGTCGTGGATGCCGCTCGGGCCAACATCGTCTTGAGGATCAAATACCAGGGTATAGCCTGGAATCGTGTGATTGGCGTTGGCCTGATTCACGGCTAAGTGAGCGCCATCTTCGGCCGGTTTGCCGCTACTCTCGTCTGCACCAGACACCGGCAGATCGGTCGCAATCTTGATAGTAGTCGAACCAGTGGTAGGCGTAGAAGCACTACCGGAACCGGGTGTGCCTGAACCACAGGCAGCTAGAAGTGCCAGCAAGAGGGGAATCCCCATTGACAAGGCAAAAATACGTGACCAACTTCTCTTCATGATGTAGTTAGCCTCCTTCAGCAATAGCAATAATCTACGAATATCGAGTGATGTTAGAGACACAAGCTAAATCTCACAAGACCAGCTTACCCTCCTTTCGAATAATACGTCTTATTACTCGCAAATCTCACCAAATCGTAGCGATACTGCTCAGCTTTATTCCCCACCTGAAAAAATACAACAATCCCAGGGAAAGGGCGCTACTTCAGATGGGCAAGAAATACAATAATTGATGTGCAAATTATACGTATTGGAATATGCGCTGTCAATAGATTTTTCCAATATCTGAACGATCGCAAGAAAAGATTGGTAAGAGCTTAGACTTGAAGTAAATAGGTATCGAAGAATGCATCGACGCGCTGCATATATCCATTTGGATCGACTGCGATTGATTGTGCATGCCCGGCACTTGGCACGACCCAGTATTGCTTGGGGTCACTTGCTGCCTGGTATAATGCCCGCATTCCAGGCAAAGGCGTAATATCGTCGCTATCACCATTTATGAAAAAAATAGCGGTGCGGCCTGCAAGTTTACTCACATAATCAATGGGGCGCGCCTGCGTAATATCCACACCGTATACTTCTTCAACCAGTTGTTGATCGGCCTCCCTTGACGCTTCATCAGGAACATCCGCGACGACCCGTGTCGCATCGTCAGGACAACTTTCAGCGATCAGGGCCACGATATCACCCGAACGCGATGCAGCCAGCACTGCGGCCGTCGCCCCCATCGAGAGACCTAATACGCCAATTTTACTGTACATCGTGTCTGGAAGATTATGCAGAAATGAAATAGCTGCCAGGATATCTTCCGACTCTACCATGCCAAGTGTTGACATCACCCCCTGGCTTCGCCCATAGCTCTGGAAATCGAAAAGCAGCACATTATATCCATGTTGATAGAGGAAAGCGGCTCGTTGAAGCATAGACATGCGATTTCCAGGGGTGCCATGTGTAAGGATAATCACAGGAGCCTGAGGCGCGTTGAGGCCAAGCCAACCTGAGAGTAACTCACCTCGCCAGTTATAAAAGGTCACATCGACGACTGGCAATTGATGTACATCAGCAGCAGCGGGAATTGGCTCTCCACGCCCGGGATGAAGCCCTGCAGTAAGTTTCACTTGAATGAATTTGACGGAATTTAATGCAAGAGACGGCATAGCACCAACGTTTGTTGGGGAATTCAATGATGATGAGATCGGTGAGGTCTGCGCGTTAACAGGGACATTCGCAGCCAGCGATTGCTCTGCTGGCGGATTATTTTGTGCCAAGGGTATCCCATGTAAAAACCAACCTACCAGGAGCGCGATAACGAGTAACAAACCAAAGACGAATCGCCGTTTACTATCTGAAGTGAAATGCATACTCTCTCACCTAAGCGGAAAATTGTTTACTAAAACGGTCGAACGCTGCCGCAACTTGCTTGCGTGTGTTCTCCAATGAGCCGCTATTATCAATAACCTCGTTAACCAATGGCAACCTATCAGCAACGGAGGGTTGGGCGCGGATACGGGCCCACGCCTCTTCTTCGCTTAGCCGGTTACGGGCTATCAATCGCGCTAACTCCTGTTCCACTGTACAAACTACCATCCACTTACTCTGGCTAAGATTGCCTGAGCCACCCTCCAACAATTTTACAGCATCGAGTACCGCAATACCAGAGGAGCTGACAGAGGCCAATTCCTTTGCCAATGCCTCGCCGACCGCAGGATGCACAATTGCCTCGAGGCGACGCATTGCCTCCCTATCTCGAAATACAAGCGCTCCTAATGCTTTACGATCGATGCCGCCATTAGGAGCGACAACGGAGGGACCAAATACTTCAGCTACTTTGACTGCAATAGGTTGGCCACTCTGGTAAAGCCGATGGACTGCTGCATCTGCGTCGATGTACCGCTCAGCGCCTAACTCCAACAACATGTGCCCGACAGCAGTTTTACCACATGCAATATTACCTGTGATCCCAATAATTCGAGGCATTCGCAATATGTTCCCCATGGAACTGGATTCCCATTAAAGAAAATAGTTGCTAGAGTATATCACAAAGCGTTTTTCTCTGCTTGCCTGACTTTTATTGACCCATCCCTCCAAAAGTACTTATTTCTCCTTAGTGATTTCCCTATTTTCGGACACCTGCCGTACAATACAGTAGTGTAATTGCTGAGTACCGAAACGAGTATAAGGATGTAGGGAGTATAGCCTTCTGTCAGAGAAGCGGGATTTCCTCAAATCCCTCTACCTTTCATACACTGGAGCAGCGACCAAGTTGTGGCTCTAAGGAGATAGCGCGTGAGTAAACGCCTGGGACTAATCATAGGAATTAACGAGTATCAACATTCAGCTTTTCGACCATTGCAATTCGCCCAAAATGATGCAAGAGCGCTCGCACAATGGCTGGTTAATGTCAAGGGAGGCAATTGGGCTCCTTCAGACCTGCAACTTATGCTTGGAGCACAAGCCACTTCTCAGCTTGCGGAAGCCCTTATCACGCAGCTTTGTGTGAACGTGGCAGAGCCAGGCGACCTTGTTTTTCTCTATTTCGCCGGACATACTTTCATTGACGAAGTAAGCGGAGATGGTTATCTCGCCTTCGTGGATACACGCTATCAGCAGCCGGCTACAGGCCTCCATCTCCTTTCACTCGTTCGCCAGGCTATGTTTCGCAGCCGCGCTGCACAAGTTGTGCTCATGCTCGATTGTTTCCAGACAGGCCCAATCTGGAGTATGCGACGAACCTCCCCGTTCGACTTCAAACCATTGCTTGGTTCAACACTACAAAGCGGGCTGCAACAAACGCAGGGGCGTCTGCTCTACTGCTCGTGCCGGGGAAATGAGTATGCTCCAGAGGCTGGAGAAAAATATTTAGGTGTGCTGCTATATCGTATGATTTTGGGCCTTTGCGGACCTGCGGCCGATCCCATCTCGGGGCAAATGACGTTACAAAATCTGCATACATTTCTCTCCAGTTCACTAGACGAACAGCATCAACCACAGGTATTTGGACAGGAACAACGGCCAATCGTGCTTGTAGCCGATATGTCACCTCTTGCTCCCTCTTCGTTAAATGGGCAAGAAAATGATCCCATTCCATCCACACAAGCTCAAAAATCTGCGTCGGCACAACCATCCACTGGCAGCCAGGTGATGGACCAGCTTGCTGGTGCTGTTGCAGGGTACCCCCAGCAGGCTCCAGTCGATATTGCCAGTACACAGATGTCACCCTCTACTTCGGGACAACTTTCGCTTTCGATATTGGAGCAGAACCGCAAACAACAATGCTTGAGTCTCTTAAATGAAGCACGACAATCGGCTCAGATGCAGAATCTTCCCGAAGCTCTCAATATTATCGGGAAAATACTCAAGATAACACCAGACTTTGTCGATGCCCTTATCCTCAAGGGGCAATTATTGGGAACAGCCGGCCGTTTTCAAGAAGCTTTGGCCATCGCGAACCAGGTAGTGCAGCTAGATGCGACCAGTGCCCTTGGTTGGAGCATGCTCGCTGCCCTATTAGCAAACACAGGCCAGCTTCAGGAAGCCTTGTCCGCAATCGATCGCTCAATTGCTCTCAACCCAAACGACCTGGAAACGCAGGCCATCGGAAACATGATTCGGACGAACCTGAGAGATCAACTGTTCACCAACGGACATCGGCCACTGCCGGTAGCTTCTGAGCCAAAACGGGGTGGCGCAAAATCTTTCTTCATCAGTACAGCTATACAGGTCCTCGCGCTGATTTTGGGAGCTACCGGCGCATCGATTCTTATCATACGACCCCAATTGCCGATCATCATAGCCTTCCTCTTAGAAAGTTCGGCGCTGGCAATCTTATGCGTTAACGCTGCACAAGGGACCTACCGGTACGGCGCAACCCGTTTACTGCTCACCTTTGTTACCAGCCTGTTAGCGATTGGAATATTGGGTGGCTTGTACAGGTTTGGCAACACCTGGTTTATGCACAAAGTAATCGCCTTCCCCTCACTTATCGTACCTGCAATCTTCCTTGTGCTCTGGCTGGCAGCAGCGGCCATTTTACCCCTACTGGCATCTCTGGGAGGCATCATCGCTAGAGCCCTGTTTGGCAGACGGCGAAGACACGCGTAACTTAGCTGGCCGCATCAGCAAGTTGCTCCCACTCTACAAGCAACTCCTCTACTCTGGCCTTTGCCTGTTCGTAGTCAGCCGAAAGTTGCGTCAATTGCTTAGCATCGGCATTGAGCGCTGCTTCAGCCAGCTCTTCCTCAAGGGTCTTCACATGGGCCTCGGCCTTCTCAATATCGCGTTCCACATCCTCAACAGTGCGAATTTTGATCTTTGCGCTTTTTTTGCCACCGGATCTGGAAGGAGAGGCAGCAGGCTTAGGCTTCACCTTCACCGTCGAACTTGTATCGGTATCCTTTACTTGAGGGGAAGGGATATCAAGCACTATCGGTCGCTTATGTGTGCGGTACTCGCTGTAATTCCCTATGTAAGGTATCAACACGCCATCTTCTATTACCCATACTTTGGTGGCAAGGCTATCGATAAAGTAGCGATCATGCGAGACAAAGAGTAATGTACCCTCAAATTCACCTAGAACTTCTTCAAGGAATTGGCGCGATTGCAAGTCAAGATGGTTCGTCGGTTCATCCAGCACCAGAAAATTCGATCCTTGCAGAGTCAACTTCGCTAGCGCAACACGGCTCCGTTCGCCACCGCTAAGCGCGCCAATGGGCTTAAAAACGTCATCACCTGAAAAGAGGAAACGAGCTAGAAAACTACGCGCTCCATCTTCGCTCAAGGTGCTCACCTGTCGGATCTCGTCGACAATGGTTCTACTAGGATTTAACCCACTGTGTGTCTGCGAGTAATAACCGATGCGTACATTGTGGCCAGGATAGACATGCCCGCTGATTGGAGGTATTTCACCAATAATCGTTCTCAACAATGTTGTCTTACCCGCACCATTGGGTCCTAGCAAACCTACTCGATCTCCACGTAACAGTTCGAGGTCGGCAACGCGCACAAGAATCGTGGGTTCGCTCTGTTGATCCGAAGGCGGATAACCAGCGACAAGCCTTTGGGTCGAAAGTACAACCTGCCCGCTATCCACCACAGAATTGAACTCGAAATTCATTCCTGGAAAATCTTTTGGACGCTCGACACGCTCCAATCGGTCCAACAGCTTCTGGCGACCTCGCGCCTCACGGCTGCGTTGGCCTGCTTTATAACGGCGAATAAACTCCTCTGTATGGGCAATATGTGCCTGTTGCGCCTCATACTCTCGTATGCGACGTTCCATGCGCTCTTCACGCAAACGCAGGTATTTGGTGTAGTTTCCCGGAAATTCCTCGATGCGGCCAAAGGCCATTTCAATGGTACGTGATACAACCCTGTCAAGGAAGTAACGGTCATGGGCAACCACAACCATGGCTCCCTTCCAGCTTGCCAGGTACGTTTCCAACCACTCGAGCGCTGCCAGGTCGAGGTGGTTGGTAGGCTCGTCCAGGAGCAACAGATCCGGTTCTTGCAACAGCAGTTTTGCCAGGGCAGCACGGGTCTGTTGTCCACCGCTCAGTTGCATCACTGGAGCTTCTTGCTGCTCGCCCGTGAAACCCAGGCCATCAAGCACCTGGTCAATTCTATTTTCGTAGGTATATCCACCCGCAAGTTCGAAGCGAGTCTGTAACTCGTCATAGCCTTTCAGTAGTCGTTCGTGCAGAACACCATCATTCTGCGCCCCTGGAATGGCCAGTTCAATGGCCAACTTGCTCAGTTCATGTTCCCAGTCCTGCACCTCGGCAAAGACGGTGAGCATTTCCTCTCGTAGCGAATTCTGTGGCTGGAAATCTATAGTCTGCGTAAGGTAGCCAATACGTATATTGCGCGCAATAGCAATTGTCCCCGCATCAGGCTCTTCACGACCCGCCAGGAGGTTAAGCAGCGTCGACTTACCGGCACCATTTGGACCAACGAGACCGATTCGATCGTACGCGTCGATTTGAAAGCTTACTTCTGAGAAGATACGTTCGGCACCAAACGATTTCCCCACTTGTATGACACTCACAATTGGCATGTGTTTTCATCCGGAGATTAATCTATAACTCCTCGTATTAATTCGCGCATTAGCGTACCATACGAGGGCTTTTGTTGCAAGTTTGTTTCGCTGTAGAGATACTATACATGTCCGAACAAGTTATGGTATACTGAGTACGCATATAGCCTCACTTCGATAGAGAAAGGATGCCGAGCGGTGGCGAAAGAGCAAACTCTGGACAATTTGTGGTTGGCGCAAACCCTGTTCGATCTTGGTGGAGTGCAATTCGGTAATTTTACAGTTAGTGAGTCGGCAGTAAGCTCCCCAGTTTTTGTTAACCCCAAGGTATTGATCAGTAACCCAACTGCTTTGCGCGTTGCAAGCAAACTCATGCAACAAGAAATAAATCTGGCCCAATCTTTACGTCGTGCACGAGTTCACCCCTTTGCCGTGGTTGCCGGAGTCCCCGTCGGTGGCTTACTACTGGCAACTGCCTATTCATTGGAAACAAATATTCCTCTCATCTATGCACGTATACGACCGGAGGGTACGGGCAAACGCGGTATAGAGGGCCGCTTTAACGTTGGCGACACGGCCCTCATTATTGACGACCTGATCACCAGGGGAAGCAGCATCCTGGAAACAGCTGAGTTGCTCGAAGAGAACGGTCTAAAGGTAAAGGACGTTATCGTCCTGGTTGACCGTGAACATGGAGCAACGGAGCGATTGAGACGTAGAGGATTCAACTTGATGAGCATCTTGAAACTTGACGTTATGCTGAATCACTACATGTCCAAAGGTCTGATCTCAGAGGAGACCTATCACACCAGCGCCGAGTATTTACGCAGCAAACAGGGAGTTAATAACAGTGGTTAAATGTGGTGAACCATCCTCACACGTGTTTGTTTAGCCCCTTTTATCTACTTGACAGAGTGCATACAAAGATATACAATGTATGCATGGAAACACAAAAATATACCGTCTTACGTGTACGGAAGACTACACGCGATACACTCAAATTGGTCTCGGTCTTATCCCATGAAAGCATGGGGCGGACGATTGATCGGCTTGCACGGCAAGAGTTGGCTCGTCTTCAGCAAAGACAGGGAAAGCCAGAGGGCTAAGATGAATCGTTCGCACGTGATCAGATTACATGCTACGCCAGAACACGAGGTGTACTTCCGCAAAGCCTGCGGCGTGAAAAGACACGCCTTTAACTGGGCGCTTGCTCGCTGGAAAGAAGCTCGTGCAGCGGGCAAACGGGTCAAGATGAACGATCTCAAGGCGGAATACAACCAGATCAAGGGTGAACAATTTCCCTGGTGCTACGAAGTGACCAAATGCGCTCCTGAGCAGGCATTTGCCGATCTTGGGCAAGCCTTTGCCAACTACTGGCGCATGAAAGAGGAAGGAACCCAGCCCAAGCTCAAACACCCACGCAAGGATGGAGAGGAAGCGGGCTTTCCGCGCTTCAAGAGTAAGAAACGAGACACATTGAGCTTCTACTTGGCCAACGATAAATTTTCGGTTGATGGGCATACCCTCCATGTTCCTAAGCTGGGCGATGTCAACATGACCGAGGAATTGCGTTTCCAGGGCAAGATCATGAGCGCAACGATTTCCTATCGCGCGGGCTGGTGGTTCGTCTCCATTGCGGTCGAAGTGGAGCATGAGACGCCAACTCATCCTGGTGGAACCGTTGGGATAGACCTGGGCATTAAGACCTTAGCAACGTTCAGCGACGGCACAGTGGTTGAGAACCAAAAGCACTATCGCC
>WNFI01675665.1_pt2 | contig 10389 bp, 12 predicted proteins | sample 5400471 | NCBI WGS metagenome assembly WNFI01 (sample SAMN13153348, study PRJNA577476) | soil metagenome | isolation source: 100 cm saprolite on Douglas fir-dominated hillslope | place: USA:California | collected 2013-09-17 | reverse complement strand
GGAGCTTCCCGGCCGCACGTCGCCGGTTCTGGTCGCGCAAGTCCGTGCTCGCGTAGACGGCATCGTGCTCACGCGTCCCTTCAAGGAAGGCGCGGACGTCAACGCCCACCAGCCGCTCTACCAGGTCGACCCCGCGCCGTATCGCGCGGCGCTCGCGAGCGCCGCGGCGCAGCTCGGAAACTTCGAAGCCGCCGTCGTCTCGGCGAACGCCCTGGCGGAACGCTACAAGGTGCTCCTCGCCGGCAATGGCGTGGCCCAACAGGACTACGACAACGCGGTCGCGGTGCAGGGACAGGCGCTCGCCAACGTCGCCCTCGGAAAGGCCGCCGTGCAGACGGCGCGCATCAATCTCGGCTACACGAGCGTCGTATCGCCCATCAAGGGACGCATCGGGCCGTCGGCGGTGACGCAGGGCGCCTATGTGCAGGCGAGCGCGGCGACGCTCCTGGCGACCGTGACGCAGCTCGACCCGATCTACGTGGACCTCAACCAATCGAGCGTGCAGGGCCTGCAGCTGCGCCGCGATGTCGCGAGCGGCAAGTTGAAGCTGGACGGGTCCGGCCAAGTCAAGGTGACGCTCTTCCTCGAGGACGGCACGCAGTACCCCTTGCCCGGCTCGCTGCAGTTCACCGACGTGACCGTCGATCCGGGCACGGGCGCGGTCACCGTGCGCGCCCTGTTTCCCAATCCGAAGTTCGTGCTGCTGCCGGGAATGTTCGTGCGCGCGCGCATCGAGGAAGGCGTGAACGACAACGTGGTGCTCGTGCCGCAAGTGGGCGTGACCCGCGACGCGGCCGGCAAGGCCACGACCCTCGTCGTCGGCCCCGACAAGAAGGTGGCGCTGCGCACCATCCAGGCAACGCGCACATCGGGAACCGATTGGGTGGTCGAAGGCGGGCTGGACGATGGCGAGAAGGTGATCGTCGCCGGCATGCAGAAAGTGAAGCCCGGCGCCGCGGTGACGACCGTCGAAGCCCAGGCCGCGGCCCCCGCGCCCGTGGCGTCGAACTGACATGGCCAAGTTCTTCATCAACCGGCCGATCTTCGCGATCGTCCTCGCCCTCCTCATCATGCTAGCGGCATCGATAACTTGATCTACATGTCGTCCACGAGCGACGACACCGGCCAGTCCACCACGACGCTCACCTTCGCGCCCGGCACCGATCCGGACATCGCGCAGGTCCAGGTGCAGAACAAGCTGCAGCTCGCCGTGCCGCTGCTTCCCGCGCAGGTGCAGCAGTCGGGCGTGCGCGTGACGAAATCCACCAACGCCTTCCTGATGTTCGTGGGCTTCATCTCCACCGACAACAGCATGTCGAAGTTCGACATCGCCAACTACATCGTCTCGCATGTCCAGGATCCCATCAGCCGCGTGAACGGCGTCGGCAACTTCAACGTGCAGGGGACCCAGTATGCGATGCGCATCTGGCTGGATCTCAACAAGCTGAACAACTACGCGCTCACGCCGCTCGATGTGAGCGCGGCGCTGCTCGCCCAGAACGTGCAGATTTCCGGAGGTCAGCTCGGCGGCACGCCGGCGGTCGGGAACCAGCAGCTCACCGCGGCGATCACCGAGGCGACGTTGCTCAGCACGCCGGATCAATTCGGCGCCATCGTGCTGAAGGCGCTCCCCGACGGCTCCCAGGTGCGCCTGCGCGACGTGGCCCGCATCGCGCTCGGCGCGGAGAGCTTCATCATCGACAACAAGTACAACGGCGTGCCCGCTTCCGCGATCGGCATCCAGCTCGCGACCGGTGCCAACGCGCTCGACACGGCGAACGCCGTGCGCGCCAAGGTGAACGAGCTCACGCCCTACTTTCCGCCCGGCTTGAAGGTCGTGTATCCCAACGACGTGACGCCCTTCATCAAGATCTCGATCCAGGAAGTGGTGAAGACGCTCCTCGAGGGGATCGTGCTCGTGGTCCTGGTGATGTTCCTCTTCCTGCAGAACTGGCGGGCCACGCTCATCCCCGCGATCGCGGTGCCGGTCGTGCTGCTCGGCACCTTCGGGCTCATGGCCGCGGTGGGGTTCACCATCAACACGCTCTCGATGTTCGGCCTGGTGCTCGCCATCGGCCTCCTCGTCGACGATGCGATCGTCGTGGTCGAGAACGTCGAGCGCGTCATGACCGAGGAGAAGCTCGGTCCCAGGGAGGCGACCGAGAAGGCGATGGGACAGATCACGGGTGCCCTGATCGGCGTGGCCATGGTGCTGTCGGCGGTCTTCGTGCCGGTGGCCATGTCGAGCGGGACGGTGGGCCCTCACGCCGGCCCTCTGCGCCACGCTCCTCAAGGCGCCGGATCGCGAGCATGCGGTGCGCCACGGATTCTTCGGGTGGTTCAACCGGCGCTTCGACTGGTCACGCGATCATTACGTGAGCGCCGTGCGCGGCGTCATGGCGCGGACGATCCCCTCGGCCGTCGTCTATCTCGCGATCGTTGCCGCGGTGGCATTCCTGTTCGTGAAGCTGCCCACCGCATTCGTGCCGAACGAGGACCAGGGCTACTTCTTCGTCCAGGTGCAGACGCCGCCCGGCGCCACCCAGAGCCGCACCGGCGTCGTGCTCGACGACGTCTCGCAATACCTGCTCAAGCAGGAAACAGCCGCCGTCGATGCCGCGTTCATCATCAACGGCAACAACTTCTCCGGGCGCGGGCAGAGCCAGGGCATGGTCTACGTCCACTTGAAGGACTGGGGCCAGCGCACCTCGAAGGACCAGGCGATCCAGGCCGTGATCGGGCGCACCACGGCGCATTTCGCGGCGTACAAGGATGCGACGATCGTCGCGGTCAACCCGCCGCCGATCCGCGGGCTGGGCACCAGCGCGGGCTTCGACTTCGAGCTGGAGGATCGCGGCGGGGCGGGATACGACGCGCTCCTCAAGGCGAAGGACGAGCTCCTCGCCGCGGCGGCGAAGGATCCGAGCCTCGCCCAGGTGCGATTCAACGGCGTGGCCGAGAACCCGACATTCGCGATCGACGTGGACCGCGAGAAGGCGAGCGTGCTCGGCGTCGCGCTCTCCGACATCGACCAGACTTTCTCGTACGCGTGGGGCTCGCGCTACGTGAACAACTTCCTCGACACCGACAATCGCGTGAAGCGGGTATACGTGCAGGCCGACGCGCCGTTCCGCATGAACCCCGAGGACCTGAACAAGCTCTACGTGCGCAACTCGAAGGGCGTGATGGTGGCGTTTTCCTCCTTCGCCACCGGGCGCTGGACCTACGGGCCGCCGCAGCTGCAGCGCTACAACGGCGTGGCCGCCATGGAGATCCAGGGCCAGGCCGCCGCGGGCAAGAGCGCCGGGCAGGCGATGCTCGCGATGGAGGCGCTCGCGAAGCAGCTTCCGCAGGGCATCGGCTTCGAGTGGACCGGCCTGTCGCTGCAACAGAACCAGGCCGGATCGCAGGCGCCGTACTTCTACCTGCTCTCGATCATCGTCGTCTTCCTGAGCCTCGCCGCGCTCTACGAGAGCTGGTCCATCCCGATCTCCGTGATCCTCGTGGTCCCGATCGGCGTGCTGGGCGCGCTCCTCGCGGCGACGCTCCTCGGAGTTCCGAACGGCGTCTACTTCCAGGTGGCGCTCCTCACCACGATCGGACTGGGTGCCAAGAACGCCATCCTCATCGTGGAGTTCGCACGCGAGCTGCACGAGGAGGGCCGCTCCGCGCTCGAGGCGGCGGTCGAAGCCGCGCGGCTCAGGATGCGCCCGATCCTGATGACCTCCATGGCGTTCCTCCTGGGCGTCCTTCCGCTCGCCATCGCGAGCAGCGCGGGGTCGGCCAGCCAGAACGAGATCGGCATCGCCGTCATCGGCGGCATGCTGACGGCGACTTTCATCGGGCCCTTCCTGGTGCCGACGTTCTTCGAGATGATCGGCCGCCGCATGGGAGGCTCGAAGCGCGAGCCGGCGGCGGCGATCCCCGCGCCGGGAGACTGACATGCGCAAACCTCGCATCGCGCTCGCGGGACTCACGCTCGCCCTCGTCGCCGGCTGCTCGCTGCAACCGGCCTACGACAGGCCCGAGGCACCCGTCGCCGGCACCTTTCCCGCGGGCGCGGCGTACAAGTCCGCGCCGCGCGCGCCCGGTGGAACGACGCTTCCCGCGGGCGACATCGGCTGGAGCGATTTCATGCGCGACGCGCGGCTCAAGCGGCTCGTGGAGATCGCGCTCGCCAACAACCGCGACCTGCGCGTCGCGATGCTGAACGTCGAGCAGGTGCGCGCGCAATACCGCATCCAGCGCGCGGCCCTCTTTCCCCAGGTGGGCGGGTTCGCGGACGCGTCGCGAGTCCACTCGCCCGCGGGTGTGTCGGCGAGCGGCACGGCGAGCACGACGCAGACCTACGAGGTGGGTGCCTCCGCATCGTGGGAGATCGACTTCTTCGGCCGCCTGAGGAGCTTGAGCGATGCGGCGCTCCAGCAGTATTTCGCGACCGCGCACGCCCGGCAGGCCGAGGAGATCCTCCTCGTCTCGCAGGTGGCCGACCAATACCTCACGCTCCTCGCCTTCGACGACGCGATGCAGGTGACGCGCGAGACCACGAAGACCGCGCAAGCGTCCTACGACATCGTCAAGCTGCAATTCGACACCGGCACCGGCACCGAGCTCGCCCTGCGCCAGGCGCAAACCGTGGTCGAGCTGGCGAACGCGAACTACGCCGCGCAGGTGCGGGGCCGGGCCCAGGCCGAGAATGGGCTTGTGCTCCTGATCGGCCAGGCGCTCCCCGCGGACCTTCCGCCCGCCGTGCGATTGGGCGCGCAACCCATCCTCGCCGACATCCCCGAGGGGCTGCCCTCGGACTTGCTAACGCGCCGTCCGGATATTCTCCAGGCCGAAGCGTTCCTGAAATCGGAGAACGCGAACATCGGCGCCGCGCGCGCCGCGTTCTTCCCGACGATCAGCATCACCGGGCTTCTCGGCCTGGCGAGCGGCTCCCTCGGCGGCCTGTTCGCGGGCGGAGCGACAACGTGGTCGGTGGCGCCGGCGATCACCGTTCCGATTTTCAACGCCGGAGCGCTCGCCGCGAACCTCGACGTGGCGAAGATCCGCAAGGACATCGGCATCGCGCAGTACGAGAAGGCGATCCAGACGGCTTTTCGTGAAGTCGCCGACGGTCTCGCGGCACGCGGCACCTTCGACGACCAGCTCGCCGCGACCGAGCGCTACACGTCCGCACAGCAGCGCTCTCTCGAGCTTTCCGAATTCCGCTATCGAAACGGCGTGGACAACTACCTCACCGTGTTGACCGCGCAGACCGGCTACTACAACGCGCAGCTTTCCCTCGTCTCCACGCGCCTGGCGCGCCTCACCAACCTGGTCGACCTCTACCGGGCGCTGGGTGGCGGCTGGATCGAGAAGACGGGGGATACGCCGCGCCCGGCCGCCTGAGGTGTTTTTCTTGACTGAAAGGAGATTCGATCATGGATGTGAAACGCTTGAACGCAATGGTTCACGGGCGGTCTCTTCATCGGCGTCGGCGGCGGGGGCCGGCGCTGAGCGCAATCGAGCAATCGATGCGTGGCGTATTGACCCTGGAAAGCCCGCATCCATTCGCGCGCACCGTCGAGCGATTGGTGTCCGAATTCGGCTCGTAAGCCACGCTCGTCATCTTCGGCAATCCCGCGGCGGGCGAACCTCGCGCCCGCGGAGCGTCTCGTCATGAACGCACTGCGTGCGTGACCTCTCAATCGTGACCGTGAGCATGGACTTCACCCGAAGACCAGGAGAAGAACGGTCGCGAGGACCATGATGAACACATAGGGACCCAGCCGTTCGCCGTCGAGACCGGATGCGCGTGCGTCGTCCGTCACGCATTCCTCGAAGTGCATTGCAGTTATCCTTTCGCACAGGGGAGTCACGATCATGCGTTCGTGTCTCTTACCCGCGCCTTACCGTGGGCCGCCATTGAGACCTGACGAAGTCGCGAGGGTTAAACTCACGCCGTAAGACGCCGGTAAGGATTCCTACGCGACTATCGAGACGATGAACCGCATCGCCCTGATCGAGGACCACGAACGCGTCGCGAACATCGTTTGCAGGGCATTCGCGAACACGGGTATCGAGGTCGAGGTCTACGATCGCATCGCGACCGCGCGGGTCGCGCTGCGCCAGCTCTCCTATTCGACGATCATCGTCGACCGCGGGCTGCCGGACGGCGACGGTCTCGAGTTCGTGCGGGAGCTGAGAAGCCGCGGAACCATGACGCCGTGTCTCCTGCTGACCGCGCGGGATGCCGTCAACGATCGCATCGCCGGCCTCGATGGCGGGGCCGACGATTACCTGACCAAGCCCTTCTCGACCCAGGAGCTGGTGGCGCGGGTTCGCGCCCTGCTGCGACGGCCCGCGGCCCTGCATGCGGCGGATCCGGAATACCGCGGCCTGAAGATCGTCGCCGCGGCGACGACCATGGAATTCGGGGACGACGCGATAACTCTCGCTCCGGCGGAGCTGCAGATCATGCTGACCCTGGTGCGAGCCGCCGGCGTGGCGGTGCGCCGGTCGGCCCTGGAGCTTGCCGGCTGGGGGCTCACGGAGGCGGTCACCCCCAACGCGCTCGATGTCGCGATGCACCGCTTGCGCAAGAAGCTCTCCGCCATCGAGTCCAAGGTCGAGATCGTCAACTCGCGAGGGCACGGTTACGCGCTGCAGGTCGAGCGTGCGCAATAGCTTTTCCGCATCCCTTCTGCTGAGCGCGGCGCTGGCGCTGGCTGCCGCCGTTGCATTGATTCTCGGTGTGCAGGCCGCTGTAGTGCGGACTCAGTCGGGCTGGTTCACCCGTCACGGGCTGGAGGGCTCCGCTCAAGACCTCGCCAAGGCGATACGTTTCGACCCGCAGGGCAATCCGGTGAGGATGGAGCTCACGCCGACCATGAAGCACATGGTCGACGCCCTCCCGTTCGACCTCATGTATCGGGTGCTCGATTCCGAGGGAAGGGTGCTCATGGGATCCGGGGGCGCGCAGCCGTTGACCCCGGAAGGCCTCGCGTTCGACGGGTCTCGAAGTTTTTTTGATTTCGGCGAGGGCGAAACGAAGATGCACGCGGCCACGCTCCCTGTCCAGAACGCAGGCAAACGCGCGTATGTGCAGGTGGCGAAGAGCGAGCGTTTCGAGGCCACCATGCAACGAAACAACTACGCGAGGGAGCGGGAGACCGCTATCGTCGCGGCCCTCCTCGCGATCGTCGTGTTCGGGGCCGCAGTGCTCTTCCACGTCGGCTGGCTGCTCCGGAGGCTTCGAAAGGCCGCCGATGCGGCGGCACGAATCGAGCCGACGAACATCACGGCGCGGCTCGACGCCACGGACGTGCCGAGCGAGATCCGCCCGCTGATCAACTCGTTCAACCTGGTGTTGGGCCGTCTCGAGCATGGCTATCGAGTGCAGCAGGAATTCCTCGCCACGGCGGCGCATGAGCTGAAGACTCCGCTCACGCTGATCCGCGGCCAGGTCGAGCTGGACGACTCGCGCGACAACACGGCGATCCTCAGGGATATCGACCACATGGCTCGCCAGGTTCATCAGCTCCTGCACCTCGCCGAGGTGAGCGAGTTGCAGAACTATTCGCTGAACGAGATCGACGTCGCGGACGCCGTGCAGGCCGTGATCGAGCATCTCTCGCGGCTGGCGGAACCCCGCGAGGTGCAACTGCAGCTCGATTCGCCCGCTGCAAGAGTATGCGTCCGCGCGGATGCGGGTGCCTTCAACCTGTTGCTGAGGAACCTCATCGAGAATGCCATCCACCACTCCCCGGCCGGGGGCCGGGTAGCCATACGCGTCGGGCCCGACGGTGTCCACATACGGGATCGCGGCAACGGCATCGACCCGGCCGACCTGCCGCGGCTGTTCCAGAGGTTCTGGCGCGGCGCTCATCGGCGCGACGACGGTGCCGGGCTCGGGCTCGCGATCTGCCGTGAGATCGCCAACTTCCACGACTGGACTCTCACGGCGAGAAACGCGGCGCCGGGCGCGGAATTCTCGCTGCGGTTCGGCGCAATACGCTGAACGGGTAAGTATTCAGCAAGGCTGCCCATCGGATGATGGCGGCATCCCACTTGCCGAGGCGCTCCCGTTTGAAGCTCATTCACGCTTTGCCCATTGCCGTGCTCTTCACCGGTTGCGCATCCGTTTCCACGCCGAACGCCGCGGACCCCTGGGAGGGATTCAACCGCCGCACTTTCCAGCTCAATGACGCCGTCGATCGAGCGGTGGTGAAGCCGGCCGCGACCGCATACGCGCGAGTCGTCCCGCAGTTCGCCCGCACCGGCATCGGCAACTTCTTCGCGAATCTCGCCGACGTAGGCACCAGCCTCAACAATTTCCTGCAGGGCAAGGGGCGCCAGGGGCTTTCGGATATCGGACGATTCGGAATCAATACGACCGTCGGTGTCGTCGGTCTCTGGGACGTCGCAACCAAGGTGGGCCTGGAGAAGCACCGGGAGGATTTCGGGCAGACCCTGGGATGGTGGGGCACGCCCTCCGGACCCTACCTCGTATTGCCGCTCTTCGGACCCAGCACGCTTCGCGACGCGCCGGCGAAGTTGGTCGATCCGATGTACTTCTACACGGCCGGCCTCAGCTCGGGCGCGTCGTTGGCTTACAAGGCCACCGACACCGTCAACGCGCGAGCGAACCTCCTGCCGGCCGAGAAGGTGTTGAACGAAGCGGCGCCGCCCGATCGCTATGCGTTCGTCCGCGACGCCTGGCTGCAGCGGCGCAAGTACCAGGTGTACGACGGCGCGCCCCCGAAGGAAAATTCCGTTGAGTGATGCCGGCGCGTGACCTCGACCGCGCGATACGGGCCCGTCGCCCAGGCCTTCCACTGGACCACCGCCGCGCTGGTGCTCGTCGCGTTCATCTACGGTCCAGGGGGCTCCGAGGAGCACGTGTACTCGGACGGTGTCGACACCGATCGGCGGATCCACGAGACGCTCGGGCTGTGCGTGTTCGCGCTGGTTGCCCTGCGGCTGCCGTGGCGTCTCTACGATACGCATCCCGATCGCCCAAGCGTTTCACGCTGGATGGGAATCGCGTCGAAAGCCTTGCAATGGACGCTCTACGCGCTCCTGTTCGCCGTCCCGATGACGGCGATCGGCGGCGCATGGCTCGGGGGCCATCCCGTTACCCTGCTCTCGGACGTGACCATCGAACCATGGCTCGGTCGATCGCATGATGCGGGAGCGAAGATGGCCACCGTTCACAAATGGCTTGGCGACATCCTCCTGTGGCTCGCGGGCCTTCATGCGCTCGCCGCGCTCTACCATCGGTTCGTGCTGAAGGATGGCTTGCTCGCCTCGATGCTGCCGGCATGGCCAGGCACGGGGCGCGATTGAATTTTTCCGCCCTACAGCTCGAGATCGAGGAATCGCACGTATTGCTGGCCGCTATGCATGTCGCGCTCGCAGATTCCGCCCTGCGGGAACCGGCGCGGGTAGGTGAGCTTGACCATCAGCAAGTCGCGGACGACGAAGCTGCGCACGTGCGCGCCCTGCGTCCCGCACAGGCGCGCGATGCTGTCCGCGTGGAGCGAGGGCGAGCCGGAATACCGGTCGAAATTCTCCGGGCCGTCGAAGAAGAAATCGACCGTGACCCAGAACGGCCCGGCGTTCTTCGAACGCACATGCCGGCAGACGTCGCCCACCTTAGCCATGGCTCACCGCGCCTTCCGCTTCCAGGTCCACCCAGGCGGTGCGGACCAGCTCCGATGCATCGCTGACCGCGACGACGTGGTTCAGCTTGAACTCGTGCACCTGCCCGCGCTCGATCTCCGCCGGGGAAAAAGCGAAGGCGTAGCTCGGCAGCTCGCCTCCCCGCACCAGCGGAAAGTGGAAGAAATAGGGATTGCACGTCCTGGCGATGTTGGTCGCCATCTCCTGTGTTCGCGCGGTGGCCACGAAAAGGATTCCCACTTCACGTGGCGCGGCCGGCGTGTCCTCCACGCGCTCCCCGGTGACCGCGTTCCAGCCGTATACGCGCAGCGATATGTCGAAGTCGCCGGCGCCTGCTCCTATCGTGCGCTGCACGCGATCCAGGAGTGCGCCGTGAAGGCGTTCGGTGAATAGGTCGATCGCGGCGAGGACTTTCGGGTCCTGGATCCCGATCAGCATGATCGTCTGGAAGGCGCCGCTCGCGGCGCCCTCGAGTTTCATCGTGTAGGGACGGGGCTCGAAAACCGACCCGGTGACCCTCACGACGCGATCGCCGGCGGCGCGATAGCGCGCGTCGGTGACGTCCAGGATTCCACCGGGCTCGACCAGCCGAAAAGGGTCGCCGTTCTCGTAGAGCATGTGCGACGACACGCTGTAGGGATCGCAGCGGTTGGCCGGGCTCAGCGGCTCGATCTCGAACGCGTCCCGCCCGATTCGAATCAACACGCCGCCATCGGTCGG
>WNFI01588742.1_pt1 | contig 10389 bp, 15 predicted proteins | sample 5400471 | NCBI WGS metagenome assembly WNFI01 (sample SAMN13153348, study PRJNA577476) | soil metagenome | isolation source: 100 cm saprolite on Douglas fir-dominated hillslope | place: USA:California | collected 2013-09-17 | reverse complement strand
GCTGCGTGCCGGCGGCGCTGTATGCGGCCTGGCCGTAGGTCGCGATCCCGTTGGCCATCGCGGCCATGTCGGTGTTCGCGAGCCCGGTGGCGTAGGTGCCGGCGGCGATCGCACCCTGGACGCCGGTTGACCAGGCCTGCTGATTGCCTTGCGGATCGGCGTTGAAGGCGACTCGCGGCGCGAGCGTCTTGGTCATCCACTTGTTTGCGTTGTTGATTACGCCCGGCCCCCAGTTGGCGGCCATCGTGGCGGGATTAATGGAGGCGGTCGGTTGAATTACGGCCATGCGCAGCTCCTCGTGTGAAGTGCTGCACGGCCGGGAGGAACGGAACCGCTGTCACGATTCCGGAAGCGTCCGGGCCGTGACAGCGGCGTGGTTGCATCGCGAGTTGTATGCTTGTGCGCCCGATTGTGTCAATTGGAGGGTATGTTGGACCTCGGCATTATTTCGGCTGATCCATTCAGGCGCCGTGACGGTGGCGGGTGGGTCGTCACGTTTCGCGGTGCCATCCGGTTGGTCTTCATCTGGAATTTCAGAGATGGGTGGAATGCCGTCGTTTAATCCGGGCGGAGTGCCTGACGGCGCGCGCCGGCGCGTTCAGGCGAGCACCAGGTTGCTGCACGAATGGTCGATCATGCAGGCGTGGGAGGTGCCGCCGATCTATGAACTGCGCATAGGCCCCACGCCGCTGGTTGCCACCTCGGCGGCGATCACTCCCGCCATCGCCAGAATGCTGCGCAACTTCAACCGCTACGCCGACATGATCGGAATCACTCCCCTGGAAATTCAGGTGATAGAGGCTAAGATGGTGGCGGAGCCGGGCGCGATCTCGCAGTTGCAGCATTACGTGGACCTGGTGCATACGACGCCGCAGGTAACGCAGTACGCATCGCGGCGGGTGCAAGGCGTGCTGCTGTTCGCTGTGGGCGATCCGATCGTCGCGCAACGTGCACAACAGGCCGGCCTTAGAGTCATCATTTTCACGCCCGCGTGGACGCAGGAATATTTGAATCTCAAGTACTTCAGGCGCCAATCGGTGATTGCAGCGGTCACTCCCGGAGGTCCGAACGAGGACTGACGCAAGAGTTATCCACACTATCCACAGGGCAGCCATTCAACAGCTATTTCGGTCAAAATTCACCAAAATTGAAGATTTCTAGGACAACCGTCCCCTAAAAACTCTTCCCAAATTATTCTCGAGGAATTCTCTGCAAAAAGCGCGGCGCTATTTTGACGCCCACGTCTTGACGTAGGACACTTTTGTGTCCTATATCGGGTCGCATGGCGATGGATTCGTATGGGGCGAAGCTCACGCAGCGGGACGTCGTTGACCTAGCGCAGGCCTCGACAAACATGGCCGTAGTGGCTGAGACAATCCGATCGAGCGGCGTGAGCCCGCCACATAGCCGCGAGGCCGGGGCCGCGGAGCCGATCCCAGAGGAAGATGCCAACCAGGTCGCTAAATCGATTCCCGGCGAGGACAAGGAGGGTTAGCGCGTGGCTGATGTAGGCCTGTCCTGTCCGTTGTGCCTGGTCGCGAACGATCCGGCCGATATGCTCGGCGTGGTCATCGCCCACGCGGTGCCAGTGCACGATGCGCTGATCGGGCTTTGCAAACGCTGCGTACTCGCGATCGTCAAAAGTGCTATGGCGACTGATTTGATTTCGCCGGCGGAAATTTTCGGCGCCGACTTTCAGGAAGCCAACCAGCCGGCGCTGCAAGCGATTGAGAGTTGGCCTCAGAAGATCGAAGAGGCGCCAGAGCTGGCGTTCCCGCCGGCCGATCCGGATGAAGAGCCGCCGGATGACATGCCCGACTCGGAGCGTGCCCTCCTTTACCCACGCACGCCTGAAGGAGACAAGGAAAAATGACGGATTTTGAACGGTTCGCGGCGGCGCTCGCGTTGACCGAGAGCGACGACGATCAAAAGGCGTGGGGCGATCAGGGCCTCGCGGTCGGCCGCTGGCAAATGCATCCGGCTTTCGTCGATGAATGGTGGCCTGACGACATCGAGGTTGGGTGGTCGTGGGATCGCCTGTTTCACGCCGCGCTCCTCAAATTCTATACCGCGCGATTCGTTCAGGGCGTGACTCTGAGCACCGTGGTGATGGAATTCCACCTCGGCGTAGCTGCGGTTAAAGAAGGCCGGCAAGATCCGCACTATTTGACGAAATTTGTGAAGTTTTACGATTCGCCAGTGCAGGCGCGTGGCTGATCCCGTGGCGCGGATGATGGCGGCCTTCCTTAGTAAACAATATGTTAGCTAAACCCTCTTACAAACCTATTATTAACAGTCTTGTGTTGATGGTACCCGGGATTGCGCGTTGCGCGCGGGCGGAGACGATCGGATGGTTGCGGCGGAGGCGGTGGCGTGGAGGCGGAGAGAGCAACCGGCGGCGAGTTCGCCGCTACCTGGCGCAATTCTCAGGGCGAGATTGTCGGCAGCACGTTCGGGGGGACCATGTGCTGGATGCCGCTCAAGCCCTGGTCGCTCCGGATCGTGCGGGAGGGCTGGTCCGGAGTCGTGCCCTGCGGCGAATGCCCCGGTTGCCTCGAATTCTACCGGCGCCGGCTAGCCGATCGCCTAGACCGAAAGTACCGCGATATTGGAAGTGCCCACGCTGCTACAGACTCAACTGGCGGCGGATCACTAAGTGCCCCTGGTGCGGCCATCAGCGGCCGGCTCTACCTGATTCGCATTTATGCGCCGATCGAGCATCACGCGGCGCTCTCACGGAAAATTCATCGCCGGCGCGGTTTGCAGATCGAGCCGGGATTCATTCGGCTCGGTGCGACTTCGTTCGCAGTGCTCTCGCACGTGAAGCGCTTGCCCCCCCTTTCGCTGCACGGCGAAGTACTCGAAACCCGCACCGAGCCGATACTCCTATCACGCGGCCGCCGGGCGTGGCGATCGGCAACAGGCGGAATGCTGGTCGCGCGTGAAGCGTACAGTGCGCAGCGCAACCGCTGGTACATCCGAGGATTGCCGGCGGCGGAAAAAGAGCGGTGGAAAGTGCTCAGTCAGTCAGGCGAAAAAGGCTACAACAGGAGAAGCGATCCACGAGTTTGGAAGCGGGACAATATCGTGCTTGTTCCGCCTGAAGTCTGGCGGCTCGGTCGTGGTGATCGGCGCACCATCCGACGCGATCTTGATCGGGCAACTTCTCCAGAAGGAGTTGCGCGAGTGATGGCGATGGTCTCCGAACTGGCGGCACGCAAATCGCAATCTTCACTGATAGGTCCGGCCGGCAGGCCGGTCTTGACCCGTGAGCAGGTTTTGGAGTCTTACGCGATGGCGGCGAGGCGATCGAAAGCTGCGAGCGGGAGCGAGCGACCTTCAATTTCCCCCTCTCCCCCTTCTGAGGGGGGAGGTTACGCAAGTTCTGTCCATATTGGTGGAGCCGATCCACCTGGTCCCTGGCTCGCGGACGGCCTCTACTACGACGTCGAGGCCTTCGCGCCGGTGCTACTGCCCGCAATCGCCGACGACGCGTTGACCAGAGTGACTCACGACCAACTGAAGAAGCGGCGCGATCGTCGAGCTATGGATGCGAGCCTGGTGCGCATGCAGGGTTTCGCAAAAGGAGGATGACCGGCGTGACGGATCGCGACCAAATCGAACTGCTCGGCTGGATCAAGAATGCGGAAATGGAGCTCAGTGAAGCCGCGTTCAAAAGCGGAGACGGCGAGTTCAAAACCGCGAAGGAGTGTATTCGTCAAGCCGAGTTGGCGCTCGGCGAGGCAAGTTTTGTGCTTTCCAGGGGCGGCCACGATGCCGAATAACCCCACGTCGCGCGAGGATGCGGCGCTGTCGGCGGCGCCGGTGGTGAAGGCAGCGGTCGACGTCGCCGCGACCTGGCAAAACCTCGAGAGGGATATTTCGTTGTTGCGCGCGCGCGTGGACGCCGGCGATCGCGTGGCGACCATGTCCTATGCGGTGCTGAGTGCGCAGCTATTCGCGGCCGAGCTGCTACAGCGCTTGGTCAAATTGCAGATCGCGCTGGCCGATGAAGGAGCGATGTGATGGAAGCCGAAAACAAGCCGCGCAAGGTGCGCTTTATCAGCGGACCGCCGGCGCTGGTCGATGCTCAAGTCAACGATCTGATTCCGGAGTATGGGATCGTTTCGATCAATTTCGCCACGACGAGCGAAGGGGTGATCGTCACTCTCTACCTGATTCACGCGAGCGTGATCGGCCAGATGCAGATCGCCAGTGGCGTCAACAACAGCGGAGGAAGGCGCTAAATGAGGGACTATCTCGGTGAGCGGAGGCGTCTTCATGGGCGGATTTCTGCTGAGTACGACGCGGAGGCGCTAGATCGGGCAGAGGCGACAATCAATCGCCAGTGGCGCGAATGGCGCTGGCGACAGCGCAAAATCGCGGTATTTAAGGCAATCGCGGCATGGGGCCTAATTTTCCTCATTTGCGGAAGCGCGGCACTAATCGCTTATGCGCTCGAATGGTGACTTAGGCTCAAGTTCGCAGAAGTGATTTTATGTCACCTTGGGTTCCCTAATATGCCAACTAAGTGCTCGAACGCTGATTGTGCACAAGAAGCGACGTTCATTGTCGAATTTGGCGTGATTAACCTTCCTGCACGCTCGCGCATGTTCCTATGCGTCCGATGCTTCAGCCAACTGACCGAAAACATGGCGATCGTAGTCGTAGGTTCTAGGCCGTCTGAACGGGGATCGTGACGGCGGCGGTCTTTGGCGTGATTAGCGCGTCGGTCGCGGCGCGCAGGGCGTTGATATAGCGATCGGGAATTCCCATCGCTTGGAGGGCACCTACAAATGCGGGATCATCGATCTGAAGGCGCTTCCGTTGATCGGCGAGAGCCGACACTCTTGCCCGCAATAGACCTGCTTCTGCGGGAGATCGCAGAAGCCCGTATATCCATCGCAAAGCTCCACTCTGCTGTAACGCGGCAAGGGAAACCCACGCGGCCGACTGAGTTGGAGTCAGACCTGTCAGAACTAGAGCTGCTGCTAGACCAACTGCGTTCAAAGCTCCGCTCTTGAAGCCTTCCATCGCGGCCTTCCGTTCTTCCGCGACCGTGGCGCGCTCGAGCGCGGCGGCGGCGGCCAAGTTCTTTTTGAAGGTGGCGACGTTCGCGGCCGCTTCGCCTTTGCCTGCCTCGAGGTCGATCTTCCATTGTTGCAATCCGAGGCCGGCGAGCTGCGCGCGATATTGCGTGTCGGTCCAGACGCCGCCCTTGAAGAGCTGCGCGTACTCGACGATCAGCAGCTTCGTCTCGTCGATCAGGATCTCGGAATTGACCCGCCGGAGAATGAGATCGTTGCGGACGGTGTTGTGGTCGGCGGCGTCGAGCAGGTTGAATAGTTCGGCCTGGTCCAGAAGGCCCGTGCGGTACTGCGCTTCGTAGGCGGCTTGAAGCTGATGGCGCTGCGGTTGCGTCGCCAAGTAGCCGGCAGCGAGCAGCATGCGGTGCTGCGATACTTCACGCATTCCGGAAAAGGTCAGCTCATCGGCGATCTCCGCGTTGCTGAAAAGGCCAGTGTCGATCAGGCGCAGCATGATGCGCGGCGACATTCCGTGCGTCGCAGCCGCGAGGGTGTTCGGGTAGATGTCTGTGTGCCGACCGTTGAATTTCATAACGGTTTCGGCCGTGGGCTTATCGATAAGGCCCCGCGCTACCCAGCCGGCGACTTCACCTACTCCGGGTAGCTCCTGCATATAGAAGGCCTTTGCGCTTGCCTCCGCTTGACGCACGGGCCCGAACCGCATGCGCTGACCAACCTGAACCTCGGCGATCTCCGCGATGCCTGCAAACTCGCTTATTTTATCGACATAGTCTTTTAGAACCTCCTGAATATCCCAGCCGAAGTATGACATGACGTATGCAACGGCATTCGCGCCCAGCGCTGGCGCCAGGGTTTTTGCGAGTAGCAGATCCGTGTCGATGTTTGGACTGAACAAGGTCGGCGGCTGTGTCGGCTTAAGCGCCGAGAGCACGCCAGCGATCACTCCTTTTATGGGCTCATAAAGCGGTGCTGAGCCCACCGCAAAGATCGCGACAACGGCGCGCTCAAAGTCTTTCGCAACGGTCTCTCCGATTGGTTTCGGGATTGGTTTGCCGGTGGAAATATCTACGCCGACGACGCCGGCAATCCACTTGTATGCTGTGTACCAGGAGGTGCGAAAAATGCGCATGAACGCGTCGGCCCAATCGGCGCCTTGCAAGACTTGAGCATCGTCGCCGGTGATGTAGCCTTGCGCCAGAAGCGAATCGAGGATCGGCTGTTTGACGTCGCCCTCGCGCACCAGGTTAGCGAGCTGTTCAACGATGCCGGCGACGTCTGTCGGCGAGGCGCTGGCGATCGCGCGCGCGACGTCGTTGATCGCAACGGTGAGCGGGGTGAGATCCAACGCCGGCGCCGTGGCGAGCGCGTTCAAACTAGCAGCCAGCGCGGTCAATTCGGTCACTATTTGCGTCAGATCGAGCGGGGCCCCGGGTGCGCCGAGTTTGCCGCTGAGCAGATTGAAGATCAGCCCGAGCATGTTCACGATGCCGCCGATCGCGGTGACCAGGTTGGCGCAGCATCGATCCTGATTCGGACCTGGTGACGATTGCGAAAGCGCGTTAATCGCGGCGACGACGGCGGCGGCGTTCGCGGCCATCTGCGCGCAAAGCGTCTCGGTGATCTCGTCGCCCTCTTGATCCGGCTGACCGACAGGCGGCGGCGGTGGCGGCGGTGGCGGCGGTGGGAGGATCGGCGGCGGCGGCGGGAGCGTATCCGCCACGCAGGTCTCGGTCGCGGGATCCCAATGCGTACCCGGCGGGCAAACCTGTGCCGGCGGCGGCGGCAGGTAATTGCACATCAGCTCATTGATGCCGTTGTACGAGTCGCCATAGCCGCTAAGCGCCATCCCGAACGGACACTGATCGGACGGCGCAGTGCCGTCTAGGTGCGTCGGATCGGGAATCACGTAGGGCTGAGGATTACCGAAAGTGTCTTTTCGCTCCAAGACGAGAAAGACGTTGCTGTCTGGCCCCCAATCGAGGCCGTTGTTGCTGTCCTGCTTGGAGCTGGCGTAATAGCCGGCGGGCCAGAATTGCCAGCCTTGCTGAAACCAGGCGATCGAGGTCCACTTATCGCGGGTCCCATCCCATCGAAAGATGCGGAAAACAACCGAGTTTGGCGACGTCGCGCCCGACGTAAGGCCGTCGAGCGGGGCAAGGACGGGCGGTGGAGGTATGATCGTCGCCATTGTCAGCGGTGCTTCATTTGTTCGCGGCCAAATATGTGTACCAGAAAGTCAGGCCCGATTCGGCGCTCACGAAATCGTTCGAGAGCCGCAGTGACCAACCGACCGGAATGATGGCGAGCGGGGCCCCGAAGCCGATGCCAGCGCTCGCGAAGCCGAGGCCGAAAAAGAAGGTGGGTGCGGTGATATCGGGGTTCGAGGGCGAGCCGACGACGACCGTGCTCTTGAGAAAGACTTGGCCCGGCGGGCTCGGCTGCAGAGGATCGACGGACGCGCCGTTCCTCGCGAGCGTGCCGAAACTGCCTTTGAAGAGGTCGCCGAAAATTATCGACGCGCCGTTCCAGAAAGCCGACATGAAATAGAGCTGCAGAAAGCGGCCTTGATTGTCGTTGTTGAACAGCGAGAAGGTGCTGAATGACTGGAAGGCGCCACCGGGATCGGGATAGAAGCCGCCGGCGTAGGCCAGCACGTCGGTGAACCAATCCGGCGTCGGGCGGACATACGTACCTTTAGGGCGCCGGGTTGAGGGCACTCAAGGCACCGGGACGATCTGGTAGTAGGTCGCTACTTTGAGAGTGCCATCGCCGTTTTGCACGGCGGTGACATTGACGGTGAAGCCCGTACCGACGCCGGGCTGTGCGCCGCCGGTGGCGGTTGCTACGCCGTTCTCGACGCGATAGCCGGTACCAGCGCCGGTGACCAAGAAGGTGAGCACCGCACCTCCGGCGCCTACGGTCAGCACTCTATAGGTGGCATCATCCGAGCCGTCAACGATAGTCCCGGTGTCATTCGCTAGGTAGCCGAGCCCGCCTGCGCCGAGAGTCGCGGTGACGATCGGGCCGCCCAATGTCATACTGCCGCTCTTGATCCGGAGCGCTTGGTTGGCGTCGGCGGCTAGGTTCGGATTAATCACGACTGCGGCCGGCACGACGGCAAAACTCGAGGCGGCGGCGGTGACGAGCGGGCTTAGTGTAACGCCGGCGAGCAACACGTGGTCATTGGCCGGGCCGGCGTACTCGACCACGATTCCATCGGGGCCTTGATACGGCTGTGTGCCGAAATTGTAGAGAAATGCAAAGCCGATCGGTATGAGCAGCATGCCGGCGCCGGGCGCTGGGACCAGTGTAAAAGGCGTGGTGGCGAGCGCGATGAGCGCGGCCTGGTTGAGCGTGACGGTCGTGCTGAGCAGCGGGATCTGGCCGGGCCCCAGCGCGAAATTGCGTACTTCCGGCATCGCGATTACGCGCCGACGAGCGTGCGCTCAAGCATATGCAGTGTGCCGCCGGCGGCCGACGAGATCGCCCACAGCGGGCGTTCAAGTAGATCGCCGTCGTAGTACCAATCTTCTTTGTAGAACCCACCCGGTTGCAAAAGAAAACCCGTTGTAATGGTGACGGCCGGATTGTACGAGATCGCAAAATTGGTCGCGCCGGTGTTGCTCAAGGCGCGTAGCACGCGCTGACCGAGTCTGACATCGCCGAGCTGCACGGCAGTCGTGCCGATCGTGTATTCGCTGTCCATCGGTTGCGTGATGAATGCGCCGCCGTAGAAGGTCGCGAGTAGCTCGCGCACCGAACGGAAATTCTGCATGAAATCCCAGTTGTCGGGCATCGCGGCGGCCGTAGCTCAATGCTGCGGAAAGATCTCTAGTACGAGGAGCACCGCTACCAGGAACAGGACGACGACCTTGATGGTAATTTCCATCGGTGCTACGCGGTCTTTTCTTCGCTCGCGATCGCCGACGCCGGCGCCGGCGGCGCGCTCGCTTTCTTGAGCCGCGACAGAATCAGGCGCATCGTCGGCCGGTTGCCAAGACACATGACTACTTCCTCGAGGAGCTCCAGCACGTGCTCGGCGGCCGTTTTATTGTCGTCGGCGGTGGTCAGCGCGGCGGCGTGCTCGGCCTCCGCGGCCTCGAGCGCGAGGCGAGCTTTCGCTACCTGTTCGGCGGTTTCATCGGTGGTCGGCATTTTTCACCTTCAGCAAAGATTCTAACAACACTTCCCGTTCAGCGGCGCTTAGTCTCGGATCGTGCGGCGGTAATTTGTCGGGCAACTCGCACGTGACGCAGTGACCATATCCGCCAAAGTAAGGGCACAAGAGACAGCTCACTGCGCTAGATTCCGCCGGTGACGATATCCGAGATCTTGATGACATCGAACCAGAAATCTTCTTTGGTGTCGGCCGCCGTAGAGAAAATTTGCACGGTCGGAACCGTATTCTGGAAAAAAGTGAGCCATACACCCCAGTGCGAGATCGCGCCGGTCAGGTTGTTGATGTAGCGCTGACCGGGGAAATCAAGAGCGGTCGCGGCCTGTACCGCGGCGCCACCTGGCCTCCACAGCGGCTCTTTTTGCGGAGCCATGCGGAAGGCGATCGCCTTGGTCGACATCACCCGCGCGCCGACGAGCGCATAGTAGCCGGCCGGCAAACCGGGAGAGTCGAGAATCGGCGTGACAGAGGTGAAAGCGTTCGCGGTCAGCGTGGTGGTCGCGGTGCCGTGCACCGTCGTGAGCATCCCGTTGCCGTTTAGGCTCGGGGCGAGCGCGAGCGGCGGCGCCGGCGTGACCAGGCCATCGGTGAATTGCACGAAAACGGTCTCGATCTCGGCGCCTGCAGAGGTCTGCGAAGCGAAGATCGAGAAAGGCTCGGTCGGCCGCAGCGGTTTCGGATTGCGCGAGAAATCCCACACGGCGGCCGGCGAATTCATCGCTGTGCCGACGTTGTTCGAGGCCAGATTCGGATACGGCAGCGGGAGCATCGACGGCGCTTGCGGCGAGATGTTTTCCAGCGTCGTGCCGAAGCCGAATAGAGAATGGAGCTTGGACAGCGTATCGGAGACCTGCATCGCGTTGCCCGATGGTCCGAGCACCCCCGACGATACGAAAGTCACCTGCTGCAGGACGTCGGTGACGCCGCTGGCCAGCGACGAGCGGAAAAATTCCATGTGAAACGCCATACGCTTGCTCCCCTGCGAAACGGCCGAAAAATTCGGCTTCCAAATTTTCTGAGCTGAAAACGGCCGTTAAATTTTGCCCTTGTACGCGCGCATTCCGTTCGCCCACGCGAGCATGCGTGCGTTGTTGTTGGCCTGGCCACCTTTGGGCATCGCAAGCACGGTCGCGCGAACTGCGGTCTCGGCGGTCGCGAGGGCTT
>WNFI01372796.1_pt2 | contig 10390 bp, 10 predicted proteins | sample 5400471 | NCBI WGS metagenome assembly WNFI01 (sample SAMN13153348, study PRJNA577476) | soil metagenome | isolation source: 100 cm saprolite on Douglas fir-dominated hillslope | place: USA:California | collected 2013-09-17 | reverse complement strand
GAGGATGTCGCGGGCGGCGTGGTGGCTCGAGGCCCGGTGTGCTGCCCACCACAGGCGGCTAGCGTGATCACGGCCGCGCCGAAGGCCGCGCGGCCCCCGGCAGCTGTTACAGGCGCAGCTATCCGGCGCGGAGGAATCATACAGATACCTCAGGGAATGGTCGACGATTCGGGAGCCTAGTTAGCTTGCAGCTTTAGGCCGTTAAGGAACAAGCACACGCCAGTAACGATTCGGATCCTGCAGCCGCACCCCGCATCGTTGTCCGGCACCATGAGACAAGTGACAGACCGCGTCAAGGTCAGCAGCTGGGTCGCGGCATACGAGGACGCCTGGCGGGCGCCCGGCACGGTCGTGGCGAGTACGTCACCGAGATCGGTCGCGACATTGCCGAGTACGCGTCAGGTTCACTGCCACGAGATCCTTCGATGATCTATGCCTATCGGCGGTTCTGGCGCGACAACCCGGAGTTCGTGGCACTCACCTACGCACGTGTAGCGAGCTATTGGGATGCGTGCTACCGGAGGACGCTGACCCTGAACGAGTACCCGCCCCACGTTGCCATGGTCCGGGTCCGAACGCTAGTCGAGAGCTAAGCGGAACGCCCGCATCTGCCGCCGTGGGCGCGCTCTCATGGTCACGGTGTTGGGCACCGGGGGCAGACCTGCCTGGCCGGTAGGGTCCGGGGCGTGGGGCAGGAGCGAGACGGCGGCGAGGCGACTGCGATTTTGCGTGTCGCAGAGGCCGAGATCGGCGGGATCTCCGGCAGCAGGTGCAGGCGCTGTTGCACGCATGCTTCCCTGGGTATCCCAGCCGAAGCTACTGGCCGGCCGTCTGCTGGCGGAAGTGACCGAACTCGCGCGTTCCTGCGGGTCGACTTTGTCATCCTCTTCGCAGATGACGACCGTCTACACCCGGGGCGGGTGGGCGCGCGCTGCGAACCCCTGTTCCTGGGTAAAGATCCACGATCACACGACGCTGGGGCTGGCTACAGCAGAGGACACTGGCTCTTTGATGGTGAAAAGGATTGGGCAGCGGGGCTGGCCTATCGGCGAGGTGGACCTGCTGGGCCACCTGTTCTGACATCAGAGCCGTGCCGCAGGTCTCCGGTGGAGGGGGCTGGGCGGGTGCGCGTGCCGTCCTTAGGTCACGAATCCCTGGAAATGACCGTGGCTGTCCATGTAGGACCCGCCGGCCACGCAGTTGCCTGCCGGGGCGCACGACACAGAGTTGACGCTGGCGTACCCGTCCTTGTTCAGGGCCTCCAGGCCGGGTACCTCGATCGCCTGGCCCCAGGCGCCGTTGCTCTCGCTGGCCACGAACCCCTGCTGATGGCCGCCGCCGTTGATGTTGGGGGCACTGCTCGCAGCGTTCCCGCCGGCCGCGCAGTTGCCCTCCGAGCCGCATGACACCGAGAACACCTCGGCGTAATGGCCGGCGTTCAGCGCCGCTATCCCCGGCACCTCGATCGCCATCCCCCAGCGGCCGTTCTGTTCGCTGGCCACGAACGCCTGCCGGCGCACGCGGTCGCCCACCGGTCGCGTGCTGTAATAACCCCCGGCCGCGCAGTTGCCCGCCGAGGCGCACGACACCGAGGTGACCTCGGCGCCTTCGGCCACAAAGGCGCCCGTGTTCAGGGCTCCCAGGCCGGGCACCTCGATCGCCAGGCCCCAGCGGCCGTTCGTCTCGCTGACCACGAACCCCTGAGAGCGCCGGTGCCGGTCCAGGTAGGACCCGCCGGCCGCGCAGTTGACCGCCGAACCGCACGACACCGACGCGACGTCTCCCTTGCCGCCCTTGTCCAGGGCCGCCAGGCCAGGCACCTCGATCGCCCGGCCCCACGAATCCGCCGGCCCGCCCGCGACCGGGACGACCGCAGCGGTGGAGACCGGGGTTGTGCTGGGCACCGGAGTCGTCGTGGTCGGAGTTGCCCGCGTGCACCCGGTACCCAGCAGCGCGACCGCACCAGCCGCAAACACCACTACCCAGCGCCGCCTCATCACGTCCCTCACGCCATCGCCGGTGCTCCATGTCAATGACCGGTGCCGACACCGCCAGTCTCCTCTATCCAACAGACGCGCCGCGGGCGCATTCGTTGCACCTGCCGGCTTCGCGGGCCGCGCGCCATGCGCAGGCAGACAGCAACAACCGCACGGACGCACCTATCGAGCCATATCCGCGGATCAGGAGCGGCAGTGCCCGGGATAGTGACCACGTTCCATCTGCAGGCCTTCTGCACGCCGTCTCATCTGACGTTCGTCTCTTGACACGCGAGACAGCGCGGCCGCCTGGCACTAATGCCTTGGGCCAAGGACCTGTCTCAAATGCCGTCCCGCGATCGATAACGTTTCTTGAGACCGCAACGGCCTCCCATCGACGCCGAATGCCTAATTATGGCATTGCCGAGTCGGCCGCCGTGGTCTTGGTGCGGCCGCGTGGCCTTCCCGGGACAGTGGAGGCCGAGCGGGTATAGGGACGCAAGCCGCGTTGCTTCGAGCGCGTCGCTGAAGCGGCGCCTGCTCAACCACTGACGAGATGACACCACCGCATGCTCGCCCACGTGCGGCGAGCATGGCGATCAGTTCGGCCTCGGACAGGCCGTGGGATGACCGTGAGGACATCGCCTCACCGGCCACGGTCGAGAACCTGCGGGGGGATCCGCGGATCGAAATCAACTGCGTGGATTTCTTGCGCAGGCGCGGGTACCGGTTCAAGGGCACCGCGCAGGTCATCGAACCGGGAGACAACCCGGTGTACCGGGAGATCGCCGGATGGCTGCGGGAGACCCATGGTCCCGACGTACCGGCGCATCATGCAGTGCTCGCGCGTGTCGAGCAGGCGCGGCCAGTCGATTCGCCGGCTTACACGATCCTCGGCGCCCACGAGGAGGATCTCGTCCAGGCCTGGACCAGCAAGTACCTGACCGCGGGCGCGGCCGCGGAGTCGCGTAATCGCACATCAATGTGACCGAAAAAGGAGAACGAAATGCAGGTGGCAGGAATCCGCGCGCTGGGCGGTCCGGACGAGGTGCTCGACGTGCCGGATCCTCGGCGCCGCTGAAGCGCATCTACCTGACGAAGGCGGTGCGCACCTCGCGCGGCAACGGCCCGGGCTGGCTGGGCTGCAGGGTGCCCGAGGCGAACGCGCTGCTGGCCTGGCGGATGTGCCCGCCACAGGCGCGGCCAGCCACGTACACTTCCGTCTGCCTACATCGCAGTTGCCGCCCCGATCTGCGTAGGCCGCTCGCCATGATGGCGAGAACCGCCAGGCTGCGCGCTGTGCGTGAGCGTCGTGTATTGCCCGAGTGGTCGGCCGATATCAACGTGTGCAGGTCGTCGCGGGCCTGCAGCTCGTAGTCAAAGGAGACGCTCTCCGCATCGATGGACATAAGCTGACAATGTCGGCAGATAGGCATGCCTGGCGGTCATCTCAGCGACAGCTCACTTGCACCCATGCCATTCCCGCGCGAGCGAGTCGCGGCGCGGCGCTGGTGGGGCTGTCTCACTTGGCGAAAGGCTCAAGAAGTCTCTGCCGACGGTCTTACGGCGATGATGAAGGCATGCTGTGGCGGCGAATCTCAAGGCATGACGTGCTAGCTGCTGCCAAGCGTGAAGGGCGCGCGGCTGGCCGTGGCGCGAGCCCGTGCACGTACATCGAGGGCCATTTCACTACCGGGTTTGGACCAATGCCGGCGTCCGCGATGACAACCCCTGGTTTGAAGTTCTCCCGTAGCGGCCGCCTGACTTCAAAGCAGATGCCAGGTGCTCAGAACGCTGGCGATGTTTCCGCCGATGTGTCGAAGTCTATCGATTGATCGTTTTCTCCTATGGGATTTACTATCAGAATGTGTCATGATCCATAGCAGTCCAGACCGGCGGTCAGCAATGCATCGGTGCGGGAGTATCCATGATGCGACGCCCTGCGATAGTGCTCATAGCAATCGCGGCACTGACCTTGGGCTCGGCGCTGCCCCTCGGTCGTCAACCTGGCGGTAGCCGCTGAGCCGGCGGCCGTCGCGTCGGGGGGCACCTGGGGGACGGCTCAGAAGGTTCCCGGCCTTGCTGCCCTTGGCGCACTTAGTGGTGAGGTTACCTCGGTGTCGTGTGCCTCGGCGGGCAACTGCGCGGCGGGTGGCGACTATGGGATGGCCGCTACCTAAGGGCGTTCGTCATAAACGAGGTGAATGGCATCTGGAGCAATGCGCTGCGAGTTCCAGGCATCGATGTCCTCAGTGGAGGACGGGGGGCAGGCGTCGTCTCCGTCTCGTGCGCCGGCCCAGGCAATTGCGCAGCGGCTGGGTCCTACATGACCAGTCGTGGTGGTCTCCAAGGATTCGTCGTGAGCGAGGTCAATGGTTCTTGGCGGCGGGCTTTGGCTGTGCCGGGCTTGGCGGCGCTGAGCGGAGGGGCTACAGCCGAGGTTAGATCGGTATCGTGCGGCGCACCGGGTAGTTGCGGGGCGGGCGGATACTACATGACTGGTAATCGCCGCCATGGATTTGTGGTCAGCGAAGTCAATGGTTCTTGGCAGAAGGCTTTGCAGGTTCCTGGCTTGGCGGCCCTCGACAAGGCTGGCATTGCAGAGACTATGTCAGTGTCGTGTAGCGCAGCGGGCAGTTGCGCGGCCGGCGGGAACTACTACAACGACGGGATCGGGTCCGGGGCATTCGTGGTGAGCGCGAGCAATGGTCTCTGGCGCACGGCGCTACCGGTGCGCTTTGCCAGCAAGGTTGGGATAGCCCAAATTTGGTCAGTCTCGTGCCGCAGGCCGGGTTATTGCGCTGCAGGCGGACACTACTACTTTGACGGTCTTGGCAGAAATCAAGCCTTTGTCGTTAGCCAGGTAAATGGCGCATGGAGGAAAGCGCTTGAGGTCCCGGGGAGTGCGGTGCTCAATACCGGGGGAGTCGCCGAAGTACTTTCGGTGTCATGTGGTGGTCCAACTAGCTGCGCGGCGGGCGGGTACTACGAAGACAGCGCGACCAGAACTCACCCGTTCGTGGTTAACAGAGTGAACGGTACCTGGCGCGCGGCACTGCAGGTTCCTGGCCTCCCTGCCACCGATAACGGTGGCGGCGTGAAGTCGATCTCTTGCGGGGTTCCCGGCAACTGCGCCGCAGCCGGAAATTACACAGACGCAGCCGGTAACTCCCAAGGATTCGTGGTCAACGAGGTGAATGGCGCCTGGAGGAAGGCCATTGACGTTCCGGGTTTGCGCGCGCTCAATCTGGCCGGGCATGCCGGGGTCGTATCCGTCTCGTGTGGTGCTGCCGATAACTGCGCCGCAGGGGGTTACTACACAGACCAAATATACTCCCAGGCATTCATTGTCGGGGAACGTTAGCCCGCATCTTTCACCTGTGCTCGCGGTCCGGACGTTCCACCGCGGCAACGACAGCGCATGTCAACCGATAACAGTCGAGTGCGATGTGCCTCGCAGCGGATCTGCCCCACTTGGCCATAGTGCTGGCCCCGGACTCGCCAAAGCGGTGAGTGCCGGTCGCTCAGCGCCATGAACCACAGCGTCATCCGCTGCTGAGCCGGGATCGGTGCTTCGGTGGACAAACCTCTGCCAGAAACGAATGCATCGGCGAAGCTACGAAGGAGTTTCGTCGGTGTCACCTTCTGCGGGGGCGGGATGAGTGCTTGGCTCCCGCGCTAGTTCGAGAGCCGCTGCGTTATGTTCGCCGTGGCGGCCCGGAAGTCCTCGAACGACGGCTTTACATGTCGATCACGGAGATCTGGTCATCCGTACCCGCGCAACCATCTCTCTTGCAGCCATCTCGCATTCGGAACCAGCTACCGATGACCGTGCAGGGAGCTCATCGGCTCAGATCCGCCAGTTCGGTGCGTTGCCCGGAGCTTGCGGACAACCTTCTCTTGCGCACCGACCGAAATCCTCTCTGTTGTCAAGTGCGCGCGTTCGCTGGTGTTAGCTCGAGCTGGGAGCGGCGATGGAGCTGGGGGCCGGCTGCCCAGGGCGTACGCTTGGTGCGGGCTCGGGAGTGGCTTGTCCGAAGAGCCGGTGTGCGGGGTGTGAGCCGGCCGCGCTGGAGCCAGAGTCGTTCCCCGGTTGCCCTCCCGGGCCCGCTTCGCCGGTTGGTGCGGTGACCCTCCGGGCGTCGGCCTGGAGCTGGCGGTAGATGGCGTCGCTGACCCGGCACTTGAGGGCGGAGCGCTTCCTTGGGGGTCTTGCCCTCGGCGATCTTCTTGTCGTAGTAGGCGCGGCCGTCGCTGTGCTGCTGGCGCGCCAACGCGATCGCCCCGTACATCGCGCGCCGACCGCTAAGAGGTTCGCAGAGGTGCGGCTCGTGTTGCTGCTCATCCCTACGGAATACGTGGCGAGTAGTTACTTATCGGAATGCCAGGATCCGGCCGGGCTTCAGGTTCGGGGATCGAGAGCGCGTTGGGCGGCGCTGGTGGTTGATGTCGGCTGGCGTGCTCGCGCTGCTCGCGGCCGTCGGGTCGGTGCTGCTGGCGAAGGCTGCCGTTTATCAGCCGCTCGGATGGGGCGGCGATCAGTTTGACCCGTCCGGCGTGGGCATCCGGCCGGTGAACCTGTTCGGTCACTACCGCGAGGACTTCTACGTCCCGCCGCAGCGCGGCAAATTCACTTTCTTCGTCTCCATGCAGAACAGCGGGTCTCGGCCCGTCATCATCGAGGGACTGAGTGTCACGCAGGGCGTGGGTAACCTGGTCGGCCCGGTCGTCTATACCAGGCAATTGCCTGTCAGTAACAAGCTGCCGAGCGGCTCGCCCGTCCTGCATGATGTGACGCTCGGCGCGGGCCGGAGCATCATCGTGGCCATCGCGCTGCGCACCCTGGCCATGCGCTACCACTGACGGCTGGGCGCACCTTTCGTCGTTTTTCGTGAAGGAACAGTTCCTCATTTTCACCCACACGGTTGCCCTGCCGTGGAGCATGGATGGCGGCGCGCTGGAGCGAGATGCTGCAGTCGGTGGTGCCGTGGGATGTGCGCCCTCCTCACCACCAGACACCCGCCCTTATCGTCGACATACCGGGCTGACGTCTCCTGCTCATCCACTCGGCTGGCGGCGCGCCACGCACTGACCGCCACCGGCATTCCTCGCCGCGCCACGTCCCGCTCTGCCCTGCGCGCAGGAAGGGCTGATCGGAGCACGATTGCCAGACGATCCGCATACATTCTCGGCCGCGCCTATTCGGCGATCCCGGACATCTGCGTCCTGCGGCCGCGGTCACGGACTGTGGCCGGTCCGCCGCTGCTCGGAGTTGGCGCCGGCGGGGGATGCTTTTGTGCGGGGTGATGACGGCTCATCATCACGTTGCTGGCTCTTCGCGGGAATTGCGGCGGCCAGCACCATTGTTTACCGCCGCCGCCCCGTAAAAGGCCAACATAGGCGGTGCTAGTGACCGCCGCGGTCAGGAGGGCGGGCACAGGGGATATCCCCGTGATCCCACCAATAACCGGTTGCTGAGGCGTCAGAAGCCGTCCGGCTGGATCCGTCGGCCGACGTCGTCTAGGCCGCGCCGCAGCAGTCGCCGGACGTCGGCTAACGGCAGGAACGAGCTCGCCACGCGGAGGTCACCCTGTAGGTTCTCCATGACCGCGACCCATGCTTCGGCGTCGTCGTCGAGGACGTAGCCGGGGCCGAGCAGCCTGCGGGCCTCCTTGTCCTCGGCGTCGCTGCGGCGGGCCGAGACTGCCCGGATGCTGACCGGCACCCTCCACCCGGGCCCTGAAAACGTAGCGCGCTGTCCTGGCTGCGCCGCAATTTGCCAGTGGCCTCCCACGGTCGGGTCGATGCGCAGTTCACAGACCTTCAGCGGCGATTCCGGGGGGGGAGGACGACATTTGATGAGCTTGACAAGGCCCGGATTACGGAATTGTCACGATCGCTGGAAGGCACCCCGGGATCCGCGTTCAACATGTAAGCCGGTGCGGGCGGTGGGCTTGCCGTCCGGCTGATGTGGCGGCGGCTGGCCGCTGGCTCAGGACCAAGGACCGGAGGACGCTATGACGGATCAGGCCGGAAAGACGGACAATGCCGCCAGAGGCGGGGTCGCGCGGCGGAGCAGGAGGCAGTTGCTCGCCGGGGGGAGCGGAGCCCTGGCGGCGGTGGTGACCGCCGAGGCCCTGGTCCGGCCCGCGCCCGCCGCCGCGGCGAACGGCGATCCTGTCATCCTGGGCCACGCCAACAAATCGACCAGCTTGACCAGCATCACAAACTCCACCGCCGGCCGAGATGTGCTGACCTGTTTCGCCAGCGGATCCGGCAACGCGGTGCGCGGCACGACGATCAGGGGCACCGGCGTGCTCGGCACCAGCGACTTCGGCGACGGCGTGGTCGGCGTAAGCGTCGGCGGCACCGGCGTGTGCGGTAGCAGCCCCAAGGGCACCGGTGTGCGCGGTGGTGCCGGCAACGGCACGGGCGTGTTCGGCGTGGTCGGTGACCTTGGCACCGGCGTGGCTGGCGTAAGCGAAGGCATCGGCAACGGCGTGTCTGGCGCGAGCGCGGGCGGCACCGGGGTGGTGGCCTCGGGGAAGACGGCGTTGCATGTGCAAGGGCCGGCGGTGTTCTCGCGCAGCGGCATCTTGACCGTCGCGGCCGGGCACTCGTCGGCCCGCCAGAGCGGGATCGCGCTCACGTCGGCGAGTTTCGTGCTGGCCACCATCCAGGGCAACGTGGCCCGGGTCTACGTGCAGGGGGTGACGCTGGTCACCGGATCGTCCGGGTCGTTCACCATCCACCTGAACAAGGCAGTGCCGAAGAGCGTCAGGGTGGCCTGGTTCGCCGTGAACTGAGCCAGTGGCGATGCTCCGGCCTCGCTGACGGTTTCGCACGCGTGTTCTAATTGATGGGTGGAGTCTGCGGGGGGGATTATCTGACTGGCCGTACCCGTTCCAGCGCAGCAGGGCCACGACTGGGCACCTGGCCGGGTCATCGTCGGGTGGAATCCCCGTGATTGCCCCGCGGCGCTGGCCGAGCCCGGCAACGGGCACCTGAGGGTGCACTGCGCGTCGGAGGGGTGTCGGTCCGTGTGGTACAGGCCGGCGCACAACCGGCCCGGCCGCCCCGGCGTCTTGTGTCGTCCGCCAGCATTATGGGACCGGCTGTTCGCCAGTGGCTTGGGACCGGGCCGGGACCCGGGTCAGCGTGGCCGTAGCTGATGATTGCTGATGGCCGGGCGGGCGGTCAAGGAGTGCATCTGTCCGCCAGCGGGATGGGACCACCCGCGGGTCTGGGCGGCGCGCTGCGATCTTCTCGGTCGGGCGCCGTGGCGGCTGTCCCGTGTTCTCCGGGGCCGCATGGGTCTGCCCGGCGGGCCGAGCGGAGCGAGCCCTTGCGGCCCCGGGGGTTGCGGGGCAGGCTTTGCTGCCCGGCCGGGAAGATCGCCCGTGGCTGGTTCGGTCTGCAGCCATCTTTGAGGGAGGGCCGGGGGTGCGGGGGCAGCGCCCCCGCGGTCGTGCCGTGGTGGCGCTGCCCTAGCCGCCGGGCGGGGCGATGGCGGGTTTTTGCCGCCGCCGGTAGGACTCGCCGTCCAGGATCAGCTCGTAGGCCGCGGACTGGAGCCGGTCGATGGCGGACTGGGCGAGCAGCGGGTCGGCCATCAGGGCCAGCCATTCGGCTGGCTCGCGGTTGGAGGTGGTGATCGTGGCCGCGGCGCGGTGCCGTTCGACGATGATCTCGTAGATGTCGGTGGTGTCGGCGGCGTCCATCGGCTGGAGGCAGAAGTCGTCCAGGATGAGCAGGTCCACCCGGAGCAGCCGGCGGACTTGCTCGTCGTGGCTGTTGTCCAGGCGGGCGGCCTTGAGCCGCTTGAGCAGCTGGCCGGCCCGCTCGAACCAGACGCTGTGCCGGGCCCGGATGGCGGCGTGGCCGAGCGCGGTGGCCAGGAATGTCTTGCCGACCCCGACCGGGCCCATGATCAGCGCGTTGTGGCCGTCGGCGACGAACCGCAGCGCGAACAGTTCCTCCAGCACCCGCCGGTCGTAGGTGATGGCCGCGGTGTTGTCGAAGGTCTCCAGGCGCATGGCCGGGTCCAGGCCGGCGGCGCGGGCGCGGCGCTGCGCGGAGGTGGCGTCGCGGTGGGTGACCTCGTCGGACAGGATCAGCTCGAGGAACTCGGCGTGGCCGAGGTCGTGGGCGCGGGCCAGGGCGAGCCGCTCGGGCAGGGCCGGGGTGAGCTGGCCGAGCTTGACCCGGCGCAGCAGCGACCGCAGCTCGGGGCTGACGCCCGGCGCGGGCGGGCTCACCGGGTGCCTGCCCGGTCTGGCCCGGCTGGCGGCGGCCCGGTGGCGGCGAAGTGGGAGCGGTCGCGGGCGAACCGGGGCGCGGGCAGGCCGGGCAGCGGCAGCGGCGGGGTGTGCGGCAGCGGCTGGCCCTCGGTGCCGCGGGCGAGCATCCGCCCG
>WNFI01605724.1_pt1 | contig 10391 bp, 7 predicted proteins | sample 5400471 | NCBI WGS metagenome assembly WNFI01 (sample SAMN13153348, study PRJNA577476) | soil metagenome | isolation source: 100 cm saprolite on Douglas fir-dominated hillslope | place: USA:California | collected 2013-09-17 | reverse complement strand
CGCGTCGATCCCGCAGCGCTGACCGATGAGGCTGTGCGGTCGTGGATCCAGTTGGCGCGGGATTTCGTGCAAACCCTCCCGCCCAAAGCGCCGGGCGCGAAGCCGGCGCGGAAGAAGGTAAAACCGAAATGATGCGGCCGTTCGATCCGCGGTCGGTATCGTGGGTGTGGAGGCATGGATGAAACGCGAAGTCGCTTGGGAGTGGGCCCAGGGCGCGGGGCTGGAACACTGCGCGATCGTCTCCTCGCCTGGGGGCGTCGAGATGACTGGCGTCGTTGTCGCCGACTGGGAAGGACGCACGCTCGCCGTGCACTATCACCTGCAGTGCGACGCAGGGTGGCACCTGGTGCGCGCGCTGGTGCGCGCTGGCCATGGGGGCGAGCGGTCCGAGCGGGCGATCGAACAAGCATCACCGGGGCTGTGGCGCATCGACGGCGCCGACGCGCCCGAGCTCTCGGGCTGCGAGGACATCGATCTGATGGCGACGCCCTTGACCAACACCCTGCCCGTCAAGCGTCTGCAGCTTGCAGCTGGTCAGCCCCGGGAATTCGATGTCGCATGGGTGCGCTTGCCGGATCTTCGCGTCCTGAGAGCACGACAGCAGTACACGAGGCTGGACACGGACGCGGGCGCCGCCCGGCAGGTGCAGTACTGCAGCGTCGACTCCGGGTTCACCGCCGACCTGGCGCTCGATAGCGATGGATTGGTGATCGACTATCCGCCCCAATGGACGCGGATCGGCAACAGGTCGCGCGACTGAGGGCTTCGCCTGGAAGCTCACCCTGCTTAACCGTCAATCGCCCGACTGTCCTCGATCACCTTGCCATCGTTCGGAAGGCTGCCGCGGCCAACCAGCTCGACCCGGCCGCCGAGCTTGGTGATCGATCGCAGCGTCTCGCCGACACTTGATTCCAGCCCCGGGACTTGCTCGGCTTCGATGCGCAGCGTCATCACGTCAACGTCGTTCGCGCGGCTGACGATCAGCCGCGCCCGCTCGACCTCGGGGTGACGGCGGAGCACTTCGGCGATCTGCTCGGGGCGAACGAACATCCCCTTGACCTTGGTGGTCTGGTCTGCGCGGCCCAGCCAGCCGCGAATCCGCACGTTGGTGCGGCCGCATGGGGAAGCGCCGGGTATGATCGCAGAGAGGTCGCCCAGCGCCAGCCGGATCCAGGGTCGGTCCGGATCGAAGGAAGTGACCACGACCTCGCCCACCTCGCCCTCGCCGACCGGGTCGCCGGTGCCGGGGCGAACGATCTCGAGCAGCACGTCCTCGGCCACCACCAATCCGGCGCGCGCGCCAGTCTCGTAGGCCACCAGACCCAGGTCCGCGGTTGCGTACATCTGGTAGGCGTCAATCCCGCGCGCCCGGAACTCGGTTTGCAGCGACGGTGCGAACGCGGCACCGGAAAGCAGCGCCTTGCGCAGCGGGTTCTCAACGCCGGCGCCGTCGGCGGCGTCAAGCAGCAGCTTCAGGAAGTCCGGCGTGCCGCAGTAAGCGGATGGTTTCAAGTGTGCAAGCACCGCGACCTGCTGCTCGGTGTTTCCAGGCCCGGCGGGAATCACTACGCAGCCCAGCGCCCGGGCACCGGCATCGACAATGAATCCTCCCGGGGTCAGATGGTACGAAAAGGTATTCAGTACCAGGTCGCCAGCGCGCAGGCCGGCGGCAAACAAGGCGCGCGCCGAGCGCCAGCAGTCGTTGTGACGCCCTTCGACTTCGCAGATCGGTCCGGGCGAGACGAACAATCGAGAGAAATCCGACACCGGCGCGGCAACCAGGCCGGCCAGGGGGGGGCTGTTGGCCTGCAGGGCGATCAGGTCCGATTTACGCAGCACAGGCAGGCGCGCCAGCGCCGCGCGTGATTCGATGTTCGTGGGGTCGAGCGCGCCGAGATGGCGGCGCCAACCCGGCGCGCGCAGCCCTGCCGCGATCAGTTGCGGCAGCCGCCGCATGAGATCACGTTCGCGGGCCGCAGGATCGCGGGTCTCCAGGGCATCGAAATGGTCCGACATCGGCCAGTGTCCCGAGTCGCACTAGGCCAGCCAGCGCTTGCGACGGCGATAGAACTTGGCGTCACGGAAGCTGCGCCGCCCGTCACGCGACAGTCCCAGGTAGAACTCCTTGACGTCCTCGTTGCTCGCCAGCGACGCGGCTTCGCCATCCATCACCACCCGGCCGTTCTCGAGGATATAGCCGTGGCGCGCATAGCGCAGCGCGATGTTGGCGTTCTGTTCGGCCAGCAGGAAGGAAACACCCTCGCGTGCGTTCAGATCGTGCACGATGCCGAAAATCTCCTCCACCACCCGCGGTGCCAGCCCCATCGACGGCTCGTCGAGCAGGATCATGGACGGTCGCGCCATCAGCGCGCGGCCGATCGCGCACATCTGCTGCTCGCCTCCGGACGTATACCCGGCCAGGCTCGTACGCCGGGTCTTCAGTCGCGGGAAGTAGCTGTAGACGCGCTCGAGCGCATCGGTGCTCGACGCACCGTTCATCCCAGCCGACGCGGATCCGGTGTATGCGCCGGTCAGCAGGTTCTCCTCGACGCTGAGGTGAGCGAAACAGCGCCGGCCCTCCATCACCTGGACGACGCCGCGACGTACCAGGTCGTACGGCGACAGGCGTTCGATGCGCTGACCGTCGTACACGATGCTGCCCTTGGTGACCTCGCCACGCTCGCCGCGCAGCAGGTTTGAAATCGCCCGTAAGGTGGTCGTCTTGCCGGCGCCATTGGCGCCCAGCAGGGCGACGATTCCGCCGCGTGGCACGGACAGCGACACCCCCTTGAGCACCAGGATCACGTGGCTATAGATCACCTCGATGCTGTTGAGCACCAGCAGCGCGCCGCGCTCGGTATCCGCGCCGCACGCCTGACGGGTGACTGGCACCTGCGATGACACTCGCGTTCTCCTGGTTGCTGCCTGAGTCGTCCGAAGGCGGGCGGTGTGTGCCGTCCGCAACCCCTCAGCTCTGGCAGGTCTGCGCCGTACGGGGCGTAATGTTCTTCGATGTCGCGTACGCGGCGGCCGCGCTGTGTACCATTGGCGCGATCATCTGCTGGTTGGCCTCGTACAGATCCCCGGGCACCCAACGACTGCCGTCCCAGGTCTGAATCCGCGCATACGAGGCGCCGACGTGGTCGGCGCACGATGTGGCCACCGGTTTGAGCATCTCGCCGAATCCGAGCGCATCGAGCTTCTTCTGGTCGAGCGTCAGGTTCTCCAGGCCCCAGCGGATCTGCTCGCCGGTCATCGGCTTACCCTTGCCGAAGTGCTCCTGGGCGCGGCGAACGGCTTCGACAGAGAGCATCTGAATCAGCAGTCCACGGTTGTAGAGCACCGTGCCGACCTCCTCGCGCGGGCCGGTGCCCTGCCCTTTGTCGTGTACGTACTTCAAAATGTCTTTTTGCACCTTGCTCAGGCCGGCTCCGTACTGGATCGTCAGCGCGCTGTAGCCTTTCGCGCCCTCGCCGACGTCCTTCACGTCCGGCTCCGCGCCCGACCACCAGACGCCCAGCATCCGATCGCGCGGGAAGGCCGTCGCCTGGGCCTCCTTGAGCGCCGTCGAATTCATCACGCCCCAGCCCCAGAGCAGCACGTAGTCGGGGCGCTGCTGGCGAACCTGCAGCCACACCGATTTCTGTTCGACTCCCGGCGCAGTCACCGGGATTTTGATCAGTTCGAAGCCATGCAGCTTGGCGTGCTCCTCTAGCAGCGGGATCGGCTCCTTGCCGAACGGTGAATCATGGAACACCAGCGCGATCTTCTTGCCCTTGAGCTTGTCGAATCCGCCCTCCTTCTTCGCGATGTGCTGCACCAGCACGTCGGCCGCCGTCCAGTAGGTTCCTAGCAAAGGAAAGTTCCACATGAACACCTGGCCATCCTGCGATTCAGAGCGGCCATAACCGACCGTGATCAGCGGGATCTTGTCGACCGGCGCCCGCTCGGTGAGCGCAAACGTGATTCCGGTCGATTGTGGGTCGAACAGCGCGGCGCCGGTCGGGCCCTTGCCCTTCAAACGCTCGTAACACTCGACCCCGCGGTCGGTCTTGTACTCGGTCTCGCATTCCTCGTAGGTCAGCTTGACGCCGTTCACGCCGCCGTCGCGCGCGTTGATCAGCTTGATGTAGTCCTGCTTGGCGTTGGCCCAGGGGGTGCCATTCGGGGCATACGGCCCCGTGCGGTAGACGAGCAACGGAATGAACTGCTCCGCTGCCGCCTTGGCGTCCTCGGCCGCGCCGATCGCCCACAAGCGTGCGAGTCCGCGCGGCTCGATCGCGAGGAACAATACGATCAGGCCGCCAAAGATCATCGCCTCCACGTGGGATTTCATCGCGGTCGACAGGTCGATCCCGAGCGACGCCGGAGCGCGATTCAGCAGCACCGGCAACAGCACGAAAAACGCGGCCCCGAAGAAGCTGCCGACCATCGACCCGAGGCCGCCGATAATGACCATGAACAGCAGGTTAAACGACATCGTGACACTGAAGGCTGCCGGCTCCCACGAGCCCAGGTGGACGAAGCCCCAGAGCGCCCCGGCAACCCCGGCGTAAAACGAGCTGACCGCAAAGGCGCTCAACTTGGCCGACAGCGGGCGCACGCCGATGACATCGGCGGCGACGTCCATGTCGCGAGTCGCCATCCAGGCCCGCCCGATGTGGGACCGGGTCAGGTTCTTCGCTGCCAACGTCAGGATGCACAGCAATCCGAGCACCAGCAGGTACTTGTCGACCGGACGCTCAACGGTCCAGCCGAGCATGTGGATCGAACGGGTCGATACCGAACCGGAAGGCGAATCGGCGGTAAGCCAGCGTACCCGGGCGAAGGCCCAGTCGAGGAAGAACTGCGCGGCCAGGGTGGCAACCGCCAGGTACAGACCCTTGATGCGCAGGCTGGGGATGCCGAACGCGATGCCGACCAGTGCTGCGCCCAAGCCCGAAAGCACCAGCACCACCAGGAAATTGAGCTGCGGGACGCGCAGCGTCAGGTTATAGGCCAGATAGGCACCGACACCCATGAAGGCGGCACTGCCCACCGAAATCTGCCCGCAGTAACCGACCAGGATGTTCAGTCCGATGGCGGCGATGGTAAGGATCAGGAACGGAATGATCAGCGCCCGCAGGGCGTAATCGCTGGCGAGCAGCGGAACCGCGATAAGGGAGCACGCGACCAAAGCCATCATGAACCAGCGATCCTGCGCGATCGGCAGCAGTTGCTCGTCGGCCGCGTAGCTGGTCTTGAATTGGCCGTTTTCGCGGTACAGCATCGGGTCCTCGGTGCGGTCAGACGCGGTCGATGTGGCGTTCGCCGAACAGTCCCTCGGGCCGCACCAGCAGGAAAGCCAGTACCAGCACGTAGGCGAACCACTCCTCGATGCCCCCGCCCTCGAGTTGGAACCAGCGGGCCAGGGCCTGGCCAAGGAATACTTCCGCGAATTTCTCGCCAACGCCGATGATCAGCCCGCCGAGGATGGCTCCCGGGATCGAGGTCATTCCGCCCAGGATTGCGACCGGCAGCGCCTTGAGCGCCACCTGCGCGAGCGAAAACTGGACGCCGAGCTTGGAGCCCCACACCAGGCCGGCGATCAGGGCCACGAAGCCCGCCACCGACCACACGATCACCCAGATCCGATTCAAAGGAATGCCGACCGACTGCGCCGCCAGGTGATCGTCTGCGACGGCGCGCAACGCCCGGCCGGTGGCTGTCTTCTGAAAGAACAGTCCGAGGACCAGAACCAGCGCGCCGTCGATCCGGTAGATGTCATTACCCCAGACCGGCTGACCGAAGCCCTCGAGGAAGAAGCTGATTCCCAGCGTTGCCATCAGAAGCGACACCGCGCTCTGGTTGACCAGTGGCCGCAGCACCAGGCGCTCAACCAGCCAGGCGAAGCCCACCATCAGCGCCAAGGCCAGCGCAATGGCCAGCGGTAGCGGCATATGCTCGGCCAGCCGGGCGGTCGTCAGTGCGGCGAACAGCACCATCGCACCTTGGGCGAAGTTGAACACCCCCGAAGCTTTGTAGATCAGCACGAAGCCGAGAGCGACCAGCGAATACAACACCCCGGTCATCAGGCCGCCCAGGAGCACTTCGACAAAGAACCCGGTCGTGGCCGCGCCCGAAACGAGCGGCGCTGCCAGCCCGGCAGCCATCGCCGTGACCAGTAGCGCCACCGGCCAATCGTCGCGCAAGCGCGCGATCGCAGGATGCTTCATCGTCTCGTCATTGCCGTCAATCGCCGCGCTCAGTGCGCGACCCCAAGGTAGGCATTGATCACCTCCTGGCTCGTACGCACCTCGTCGGGTGTGCCATCGCCGATCTTGCAGCCGTAATCGAGCACCACCACGCGGTCGGAAATGTCCATCACCACCCCCATGTCGTGTTCGATCAGCACGATGGTGGTGCCAAATTCGTCATTGACGTCGAGGATGAAGCGGCACATGTCCTGCTTCTCCTCGAGATTCATCCCCGCCATCGGCTCGTCGAGCAGCAGCAACTGCGGCTCCAGTGCCAGTGCGCGGCCGAGGTCGACGCGCTTCTGCAGTCCATACGGCAGGCTGCCGACCGGCTGGCGCCTGTATGCCTGGATCTCGAGAAAGTCGATGATCTGCTCGACCACCTTGCGGTGCTCGATCTCTTCGCGCGCCGCCGGGCCGATGTGCAGCGCCACGGCCAGCAGTCCCGAGCGCATCCGCAGCGTGCGCCCGGTCATGATGTTGTCGAGCACGCTCATGCCTTTGAACAGTGCAAGGCTCTGGAAGGTACGCGCGATTCCCGTTCGTGCGGCATCGTGCGGATGCATCCGCTCGCGCACCTGGCCGCGGTAGTTGATCGTGCCGCCAACCGGCGTGTAGACCCCGTTGATGACATTGAGCAGGGAGCTCTTGCCGGCGCCGTTTGGACCGATGATCGCGCGTATCTCGTGTTCGCGAACATCGAACGAGACGTCGGTCAGTGCCTTGACGCCGCCGAACGTCAGTGACACGTGCTCGATCTGCAGCAACACACCGCCGATCTTTCCGGTCCGACTCACGGCCGCCACGCTTTCCGCTGCGCTCTGCACAGCAAGGTGCAGCGGCGCCGTTTTGGCCTCATGCGACCTGCGCCACCGGTGCGTAGGTTCTGGCAGCGCGCAGCGCAAGCGTCGCGGCCACCTTGCCGACGCGGCCGTCCTCGAAACGCACCTCGGTCTCGATGTACTGCGACTCGCGGCCGGCGTACAAGGCATCGACCAGGGCCTCGTATTTGCGGGCGATGAATCGCCGCCGCACCTTGCGCGTTCTGGTCAGCTCGTCGTCATCCGGATCGAGTTCCTTGTGCAGCACCAGAAAGCGGTGGATCTGAGAATTTGCCAGCACCGGATCGGCCGCCAGATCGGCATTGACTTTGTCAACACAGGCGGCCACCAGGTCCAGCACCTCGGGCTTGCCGGCAAGGTCGACATAGCCGGCGTAGGCGAGCCCGGTGCGTTCGGCCCAGTTGCCGACCGCCTCCAGGTCGATATTGATGAATGCGCACACGGTCGGGTGGCCGTCGCCGAAAGCAACCGCCTCCTTGATCTGGGGAAAGAACTTGAGCTTGTTCTCTATGTACTTGGGAGCGAAAAGCGTACCGTCGGCCAGGCGGCCGACATCGACGACACGGTCGATGATCCGTAGATGGCCGTCGCCCCCGAGCATCCCGGCGTCGCCGGTGTGGAACCAGCCATCGGCGTCGCGCACCTGGGCGGTCGCGTCCCGGTTGCGATGGTATTCCTTCAGCAAACCGGGGCTGCGTACCAGCACTTCGCCGTTGTCGGCGATCTGCAGTTCGACGCCCTGGAGCGGAGGGCCGACCGAATCGGCGCGCACCTGGCCGTCGGGTTGCATGCAAACGAACACCGCAGTCTCGGTCGAACCATACAGTTGTTTGAGGTTCACGCCCAGGGAGCGGTAGAAGGCAAACAGGTCCGGACCGATCGCCTCGCCCGCCGTATAGGCGACCTTGACCCGGCTCAGTCCGAGCTGATTGCGCAGCGGCGCGTATACCAGCGCGTTGCCAAGCCAGTACCACAGCCGCATCGCACGACTCACCGGCTTGCGATCAAGAATCCGGCCGCCGACGCGGCGGCCGACCTCCATAAAGTGACCGAACAAGGCCCGCTTGATTTGTCCGGCATCCTCCATCCGGATCATCACCTGGGTCAGCATTCCCTCGAACACCCGCGGTGGCGCGAAATAGTAGGTCGGACCGATTTCGCGCATGTCGTTGGCCACCGTCGCCGGCGATTCCGGACAGTTGACCGTGTAGCCGGTGTACAGCGCCTGCGCATAGGAAAAGATGTTCTGACCGATCCAGGCGAGCGGCAGGTAGGCGAGCACGTCCTCGTCCGGCCCGAGGCGGTCGAACGCCGTGGCTGCGCGCGCGCGGTCGATCAGCGCTGCGTGGGTCTGGACCACTCCCTTGGGCCGCCCGGTGGTTCCCGACGTGTAGAAAAGTGCGGCAGTATCGCGGCTCACCGTGCCGGCAACCTGCTCGTCGAAGAATCCCGGCGATTTGCCGGCAAGCTCGGTGCCGCGCAAGCGCAAATCATCGTACGACAGCAGGCCCGGCTGATCGTAATGGCGCAGCCCACGTGGCTCCTCGAAAATGATATGGGCCAGTGCCGGGTACTGTTCGCGCACCTCGAGCAGCTTGTCGACCTGTTCCTGGTCCTCGACGATCGCGTATTCGATCTGCGCGTCCTGAAAGACGTAAATCATCTGAGCGGCAGTCGCGTCCTGGTACATCGGCACCGGGATCGCACCCAGTGACTGGCTCGCGAGCATGGCCGCGTACAGGCGCGGCCGGTTCTCGCCGATGATCGCCACGTGACCGCCATGCGCAAGTCCCAGTTGATGCAGTGCCGCAGCGAGCAGGCGGACTTCGGCTGCAAGGTCTCGCCACGGATCTGCTCTGGGGCCGAGACTAAGGCGCCCCGGCGCCCGCTGCAGTCATACGTACGACAATCATCCCATGGGAACGTTGGTATCGGTGATGAGGATTAATTTGATGCGATGCACCACGCCGCGGTTGACCCTGCGCTGCCCGGCCTTCTAGTAAGCACGGTTCGGTGGATCGCTGCGCCGATTGTGGTGCGGACGACAGCGCCGCGCGAAGAAAACAGATCCACAATGAATCACTGCAGCAGGCCGGCCTGCTGCGGGTGGACTACGTCACTCGGAAACCTTCATTCGAAGACCGCAACCGGACTTGGCGTCCCACCATGGCGCGGCCCTGCCTCGCTTGCGGCGGGCAGCTGGCGTTTGCGCAGAAGGAAATATGCGGCGGGGATCACGAACATGGACAGCAGCGGCGCGACGACCATTCCCCCCACCATGGGTGCTGCGATGCGTTGCATCACCTCGGCCCCGGTTCCGCTCGACCACATGATCGGAATCAACCCGGCCAGGATCACTGCGACCGTCATCGCGATGGGTCGCACGCGCAATACCGCACCTTCCATCATGGCGTCCCGGACCGCGTCAACGTCCATCGGCTCGCCCAGCGCCTGTCTTCGCTCCAGCGCCTGCTTCAGGTAAAGCAGCATGACCACGCCGAATTCGGCCGCGACGCCGGCCAGGGCAATGAATCCTACCGCCACCGCAATCGACATGTTGTAGCCGAGCAGCCACAGCAGCCAGAAGCCGCCGATCAGCGCAAAGGGCACTGCCAGCATGATCAGCAGGGCCTCGTCAACCCGACGGAAGGCCAGGTACAACAGCACGAAGATGATTATCAGCGTGAAGGGCACCACCACGGCCAGCCGCTGGGTTGCCCGCTCCAGATATTCGAACTGCCCTGACCACGAGACCGAATAACCGGGAGGCACTTTGACCTGCTCGGCCACCGCTCTTTTCGCATCGCGCACGACGGACACCAGGTCGCGCCCGTGAATGTCGACATACACCCAGCCCGACAGCCGGGCATTCTCGCTCTTGAGCATCGGCGGACCGTCCACAAAACCGATCTGGGTCACTGCCCCGAGCGGTATCTGGGCGCCGCGGTCGGTGACGATCGGAAGCTCGCGCAGTTTCTCCACGGAGTCGCGCACTTCGCGCGGATAGCGCACATTGATCGGAAAGCGTTGCAGACCTTCGATCGTTTCGCCGATATTCTCGCCACCGATTGCGTTCGTGATGATGTCCTGCACGTCCGAGACATTCAATCCGTAGCGGGCCGCGGCCTCGCGGTCGACCTTGATGTCGATGTACCGGCCTCCGGTCAGTCGCTCGGCCAAAGCCGATGTGACGCCCGGGATGTTCCTCACCACGCGCTCGATGTCCTGCGCCACGCGCTCGATGTCGGCGAGGTTGGCGCCGGCCACTTTGATCCCGAGCGGGCTCTTGATGCCGGTTGCCAGCATGTCGATG
>WNFI01544216.1_pt1 | contig 10391 bp, 14 predicted proteins | sample 5400471 | NCBI WGS metagenome assembly WNFI01 (sample SAMN13153348, study PRJNA577476) | soil metagenome | isolation source: 100 cm saprolite on Douglas fir-dominated hillslope | place: USA:California | collected 2013-09-17 | reverse complement strand
GACGAATTCTAGTGTACACCAAAGGAACTTGCCATTCTCCTAGAAGCCTTCAGTCGTATTGCAAATGCCTTCGAACCTGTGGATGATATGGACAAGATCGATGTTGAATCGGTGACACTCAGGTCAATTATCATGGCCCTGCCTGCCATACGGAACCAGATCGCAGGACTTCTATCCGACATCAAGCTTGCTGAGGCTCGGGAAAACAATAAGGAAAAATTATGGCGGGATGAAGACAAATACCCTGCCATCGAAAATCTTATCCTTGTGAGTGGAGTGATGGTATTCTAGGCTCTCCTATTCTGAATAATCCAAGAGTATCATGGCTGTGGAAGGTGACTTGGTAGAGGAACTGAAAAGAGGTTGGCTGTGATTTTTCTTTAAGTTTTTTGTGGGTGTGAATGTCTGAATTGACAGTCCGTAAACTCCTCCACCGACCCAGCCTTCAATGGAAACATGTGGCAAAAGACGAAGTGAGTGTATTCTGGTCCTGTGTGTAGCCTGGATTGATTGTACCGCTACAAGTATTTGATTGAGGTCCCGAGAAACTCTACGAGAGAGGTGCCTGCATCATGGGTCAGGAAGTCATCGTGAGTCCATTCCTTACCCAACCATATCCTTTCCTTGACCATGATATAGAACGAAGTCGGTGGTTCGCTTTCAAACCCCGGAAGTCAAGAAATTACTCGACGAACGCGAAAGGATGAAGGAGTTAAAAGTTGCAGGTGGGGAAATTGCTTCTATTCGCGTTATTCTTTTCCGGATGATGATTCTGGCAATGGGTGCATCAAGAGTGCGAGAAGGGATTCCATGCATTCCTCGAAGAAGTTGCCAGCAATTATCCGGCCTTTAGAGACTGTACAAACAAACTGGCGATATTTGGCAAGTCATGTTCCCCAGCGCACTGCTACGGATTCTTATAGTTGGCTCAGACTGTCTTAACAGCTTAGCGGAAGTCAGCACTGTACCTGGCTATGTCAAACCACAGTTTTTCAGCGGCAACGACAGATTAGATATCGAAGGAGGGCGTCATCCAATTATAGAAAAATTGCGAACGGATCCGTTCGTTCCCAATAGTATTGCTTTGGGTGGAGTTCGTAATTAACCCCCGCGAAGATTCACCAAAGTTGATCCCATTCTGCTCTAGGCTTATCCAAGGCATAAGATTATAACGGGTTCGTCCCGCATTGCTTGTGTGTAGCGCAAAGCTGAAGCACTACTACTCTTTAGGCCCAAATATGGTGGGTCATCTCCATCCATGATCCAAGCTCTCTATATATACCTATTTCATGCTATTGGCCAGGGGGGTAAAAGCTCATGCGTTAGGTTAGCATCGTTTTGCGCGACCACTCCTCAGAACTTAACGAGAATTGGACAGGATGGCTACTCTTATCATAGGTATAATTCAAACTCCAATGGATTGTTTCCGGAGGTTGATGGGTTCTTGTCCGCCTAGTGATGGCACAGATTGGAAGCTACGTGCCGGCTAGTCGCGCCAAGCTCAGCATGCATGATGGTGTCATGACCCGAATGGGAGGTTGGCACGTTTCATCTCTGAACTAAGGCATCTTACGAGGTCTTTCAGCGAGGGACGAATTAGCCAGAGGCAGATCAACTTTCATGGTAGAGATGTCTGAAACATGCGACATCATAAGGACCGCATCTCCGAGCAGCCTTGTCATCTTGGACGAGAGTTCGTACCACACATTTTGCTCGGCTGTGACAATTCTGACTTAATTTGCTAGTCGGAAGAGGTACCTCAACATTTGACGGGGTTTGTTTCCTTGTTCTAGAGCACCTGGTGTGGCTCGCTCACGTAAATGCAGATGGCAATCGCCTTCAGTGTCCTACAGCACCTTGTGGAGAATGTGAGATGCAAGACATTGTTCATTACCCATTATCCGCTTCTTGCTTCGGAGATGGGAAAGGTGCGAGTCGTGTGCAGCGAAAGACATATAATCGATCTCAGAGTATGTCTTCAGCTGGCTGATGTGAGCAATGGGCATATGGGCTTCATTGAACGCATGCGAGAAGGTTGGTGATTCACGGAACCCTCGAACATTTCTACGTCAAAGCACTGAAACACTATAGATGGATCTCGTGCAATTAGTTTTCTATACAAGTTGACACCGGGAATCGCGCAGAAATCGTTCGGCATCGAATGTGCAGAACTGGCTGGTGTTCCCCATAATGTGCTTAATTCCGCTCGTCTCCGTTCCCAACAGATGAAAGAAAGGGTAGAATCCCGCAGAAATGAGTCACTGTAAGTTGATGAGCGGCCAGTCTCACTGCATTCTTAATTAACAGATATGTTCAGAACTGCTAGAAGACTTCGACTACTCCTCGGCCTGAATGACCTAAACGCTAGACTAGCGGTCCAAACTGCAACTGATTTAGCCAATCCAATCTCATCATAGCTTCGCTGTATCATCCACATAATTAGCAGTACTCCGTGTTATATATACATTTGGATGTCATAGTGGCACTTATTTGCGGAGTCATCCGGTCCCGTTCTCCGGATATATGAACGCACGCGCCTCAAGGCACTGACTAGTAACAAACCTGCGGACGGACAACTCAACACTGCATTACTTCCTAGCTTCACTCTCCACATCTTCGTATGTTGAACCAATTTGCTAAAGCGTTTCTGGGCACTTCAGCCCTTTACTCGTCAAATGCACAATCCGGCGGAAGCGCCAACCCCACAGAAGATGCCAATGGTAATAAAACCAAGGGTACCACCGCTGCACCTTCGGTGCTTCGGGAAGACCTTTACAAGGCGATACAAGAATCTTCACGCTGGCTATCGACTTCAACCCCAGGCGATGGTTTTGCCTATCGTCCCGTCTTAGAGATCCTCAAACCTCACTACCCCGACCTCGAGGTCCCCTTCGGAATAGCACAGGAGGAAATTGCTATTATCGTCGGCGCCGTGACGAATTTGGCGTTTGAATATACTGGGTGCGCGCCTGAGGCTTATACGGGCATCATCGCTTTCAGAGCATGGGTCGACACCCTGGATAATGTTGTTCGAACTTGGAGATCGAAAGGAGAGACTCACGCATCAACTGCGAACCGAATCTGTGATGGTATTGTTCAAGGTACGCCAGAGTTCCACGCTCAGCTGTCACCTCAACTTATAGTAAATTGGTTTAAGGGGTAAATGTTGCCGCCGACCCCTCCTTCATCACTAAAGACTTTGCAGGAAGACTTCAGGTTATCAATATGTGTAAAACTGGTGAGTTAAGAGGAATGAGACTTTCCACCTTTACTGACATGTTCCGTATAGTTGCTGTATCTGCATATGGAGCTAGCAGCTCTCAAACCAGACAGTCTGACGCCTTATGGGGATCTCGTCTCATATCTTCTTGAATTCCTAAGATGGTGCTTTCCAACCACCTCACGCTTGATATCAACTGTTCACCATATCCAATTCTTGTCTTCCGCCTTGTTTCAGCCATGGCGCCCGTGTACTCACCCTGTTCTCAATAAGAACAATAAGAATAGGCTTTAATTAATGTAAGAGGTCTGAATCGTGCTCAGACTCTGATATGGCCAGTGCTCGTGTGGCCAACATTCGGCGCTTACGGTAACTGAACGGGATGCCGTGAGAAGTTGACCTGAACACGTGCCCTGAAGAACGTTTTAATTAATTCCTTGGTAGCACAAGCGCCAAGGTCTAATACTCAGGCCACAGGAGAGCGGTTGAATGGAGTTTGTCAGGCGGAATCTCCTGGAAGATTCGGAAAGTGACTCTGAGCCAGAGCACCGCCTCACGATTAATGAGCACTACGCGAAAGCATTCGCCTTCAGAAAAGAACGAGAGGAATTGTCGAAACGTTCGTACTTAATAATTGCCAACTTTTCATTGCAGAAGTGGTTATCTAAGCCTTACTTCAGTGAAGGAAAAGTATGGGTCTGATGCTGAACTTAGAGGCGATAACGAAGATTCTGAATCTGATGAATCCGAAGACGAAGATGGGGAGGAACTTACACCTGCCATAGATGCTGCTATTCTAAGGACGTTGTCGAAGATTCGACAGAAGGACCCTGACATCTATGATAATTCGAAGGATGTCTTCGAGGGTGTGGTTCTCTCCAGTTGTGAAGCAGACAGGCGGAGCTGACCTAACTAACGCAGAGGAAAAGGCTAGGGTATCGTCATCTGCTCCATGGGGATATAAACCATCAAAAAACAAGGCTAAGGACAAGGTTCGTTCCTTTCGGATAATTATGCAAGCAAACCGCTGATGACAGTCCTACAGGCTGTGACTTTCAAACAACTCAACGTAAAAAGTCTTCTTGAAAGTGGTGCTCGGTCGCCTTCTCCTGAGCCGTCACGACCCACGTACGTCGAGGAACAAGCCGCTCTTCGTTCAGAAACCATCGCGGCATTCCACTCGGCTCTTCCTTCAGCATCAGGGGCTGGAGAAGACGGAGAGGAGACTGCAGCGGGCATTCTCACTCTTCGCGAGAAGAATAAAGATGAGTTGGAGAAAGAAGAAGAGGAGTACCGTGCTTATCTCGAGCGAGAGGTTGGAGATGTCCAGAAAATCGTGCAACTAGACCCAGGTGCTGCAGGGGGTACCACCAGTGAGCCCTCGTCTTCCGCCTCGGCTCCGGTTGCGCCTGCTGAGGGGAGCGTGAGGAAGGGTGCGAGGGATAAAGAGCAGAGTAATCACGAATTTCTGATCAAGTACGGGGTTTTACTATCTTCAGTATTAGAATAATTCTCACTCTCGTGTTGGCCGCACCCAGCTATATTGTCAACCGTGGCTGGATCGATCGCGACTCTCGTCATCTCCCTACTTATGATGAACTGACAGCACCTCGAAGAAAGATTATTTCTGGCACCGATCTGGAAGCTACGGTAACCAATGACAAGGAAACGCAGGATTTTAATGCTGAAACCAGAGAAATTGTCCCGGATTTAGACGAGCTCGAAGAATTTGAAGATGTTGCAGATCATTTTGAAAGCACGTACAATTTCAGATTCGAAGAACCGTGAGTTAGCTTTATGCACTTCTGATCTAATGCGCCTCACACATTCATAGGGGGGCTCAATCAATTCATCGTCATCCACGAAATATCGCATCTGCTGTGCGTCGAGAGAAAACAACGCGAAAGGAGGCTCGTGACCGTAAGAAGACACGCAAACAGGAAGAAATTGCCCATAGGAAGGAAGAGATCCAACGACTGAAGGCACTTAAGATGCGAGAACTCAAGAAAAAATTGGACCTTGTGAGTAAAGAAGGCGGGCTCGCCGACGAAGGTGAGTTCATGGCGTCTGTGTGCATCAGGGCAACCCACTACTGACCCTTTTCGATTTGCTGCAGCTTTACAAGAGTTAGACCTAGAGGGGGATTGGGACCCGTCGAAGCATGACGCACAAATGACAGCTCTGTATTCTGAAGATATCAATGAAGATGCGGAGGTGAGTAAAACGATCATGCTGGGGAACGACTAGTTAAAGTTGTATTGTATAGGGTCTGGAAAAACCAGTCTGGGAGGATGATATCGAGATATCTGACATCGTACAGTCGGAACGGAAGTCCAAGAAACAGAAGAAAAAGGAAGAACGTCGTAAGGCGAAAGTGACTGCCGAGCAAGACGAAGGGGTAGACGTCGAAATGATGGATGCTGACACTGTCGGCACTTCAAATGTGTTCCAGGATGACGAAGAATGGGATGGTACAGAGGAAATGCGCAAACGCAAGGTTGCTGAGTACATGGATGCAGTTTATGGAATGGAATTCAACGATATTGTACGTGTGCCGTTGGAATCATCCTTGGAATGAGCTTAAGGTTTTCCTCTTATTCTAGATTGGTGGTGATCTCCCTACTCGCTTCAAATACACGCCGGTCGACAAGTCAAGCTTCAATCTCACCGCAGCAGAAATTCTAATGGCGAATAATGCTGAACTCAATGAGTACATAGGGATGAAGAAGTTGGTGCCGTATAAAAAAGGAAGACAGCCTTGGGATGCGAAGAGATTAGAGAGGCTAAGGGAGCTAAAGAAGAAGATCCGCCAACGATTTGGGGATAGTCCTTGGGTCAATGAAGTAGAGAAGGAATGGGGTGCAGGGAGAAATGGCGGTGAGAAAAGACGAGGGGAGGAAGGCGGCAAAAAGAAAAGAAGAGGCAAGAGAGAGCGAATGAAGGAGCGAGCTCAAGCTATACAGGTTGCTGAGGGCGAAGCTGGCCACCCGCCGGAGGATGCCAAGGTCACTCAAGCTTCAGAAGACTTCGAGCCGGAAAAACGGACATCGGAAGCGGCTGAGAACGAGGAGGAAGTAAGCAAGGAGTCTCGTCGCAAAAAGAAACGACGACGGAAGGCAGATAGCGAGTGATGTGTTCTATACGACTGTAACATGATATCGGTTGATCTACTCAATGTGGATGCTTGCCAATTGTCTTATTTTATCTGAGCTTGTGCGTATGCATCGCAAGCGCGGAAGTGCATAACTTGGTACACGCTTTGCAGAGAGCAGTGAAGCGGTCCTGAACAATACAGTGGAACCGACAGGCAGGATAACTCTACGGATATCGGAATTATGATGGGGACTATCTCTATAGTATCAAATTAACAGGACTTCCGGGGTGTCGGGATACAAGATCCGACTGGTTTACCCAAAGTTGAATGACCATATGCGCCTGGTCGTGATCTACATTCTGATGTCTGATGATGACGAATCACTTCGGCCACCTGCGGCAGAGCTGCAACGGTCCGATCCAAAGTAGGTCAGCTCAGCCCAATACGAAATTAGGAATCAAACTGACGCAGGACATTCCTTCACGAATGGGATTGCAACAAAATGGCGCATCGAAGTCTAGTGCGTCCGCTACGAATATGTCCGCCGCTTCTGATGACATGCCACATAATGTGAGGTATTAAGAGGATACAGATTCTGTTACTAAGTCGAGAATGGAAATTGTGATGATGAGGAAGGGGGCCCAGAGACAGACTCCATCCCCACAGCAGATATCAGAAGGCGGGAACAATGCAACCACTTCAAGACTACAAGAGGGGGGAATCACTTGGTTGCCGACAGGCTCAGAGAATTGCGAGAGATCATACCCTCTCGTATGCCTAAAGTCGACCTCCCTTGTATGGCGATGGATACCGTGCAATGTAACGAACAATAATGAGGGTCGCCACCAGCTCTAGAACCGCACGGTGAGAGAAGCGTATGGAGATCGTTGTCATAGGAAAGGTGTACCTGGCAATGACTTCAAGTGGTCTTCATCAACTTCCAACATGGCGGCCGGTCTGTCATTTCCATTGAAATTGCCGCGGGGCAGCTGCATGGGATGAAGAGGAAAGGGAAAGAGGGGCGTCTCGGTACGTGCGCGTGCAAGCGGAATATAGGGAATCATTTATAAGTGGCCACTCACTGGGTAGTAACGGGCTATGAATGAACCATCTCTCGCTGAGATACACTCGAAAGTCTTCGCAAAAATAATCGAAAGCACAATATGAACCAAGGTCTTGCTCGGTAAGGCGGAATATACTGACGGTAATGTGCGTTTCACGACGAAAAGTGGACCAGATGTACTCTTCACCAGTTCTCGTTATGAATGTCCTCGACTGGGTGAAAGGCTCACTTCATGACCCAGGTAAGCGGAGTCAAATGCAGGCTAGAAGATTGAGATGATTCGCACCTACTGCTCCTGGGACGAAGATAATCCTCAATTCTGCTAAACACCGAACCAACGAAGGTAAAGGTGACTGTGCCCCATCCTGTGGTAGACGCTGAGAAATCGATCACCATCAGAGTTGAAAATGCTTTTTTGATCTGGATGATTGATTTCTGCTCGGGAAGATTGAGTAGAGGTGCCACCGTTAGATGGGTCTCTCTCGTCTCAGCATCTCTCAGAGTGGTGGCTGTCAGGAGTCCAGTAGGATCTTCGATATATCGGATACGAGCAGCAAGCGCGTCCCCCATGTGTGCAAGGTGAACGAAGGAAGAAACCGGGGTCGCCCGCTTCAGACCGCGCGCCAGAAGAGCAGAGGGGCTTAAAAGAAGATACCAAAGACCCTCCCAGAGTATTGGATGACTCGAAAGGGTCTCTAGTTGAGGGCTTTGCAAATTCGGAAGGGGAATTCAACAGCCGCACTTCCATCGAATGGTCTAGATGCGAAGGCATATATATGCAAGCGAACGCACGAAATGATCTTGTCCTCTGCTTTGGTTTTGAGAGGCTATTCCTGGTAAGGGTTCCACGATGTCATCAGTGGCGCCTATGCATCTGAGCCTGGAACAATGAGATGGTTCCGACATATCCATCACTGGCGGGGTAATATCCAGGCACGCACTCAGCCACGCACAACAAAACTCGAAACATCAGAATAAAACCTACTAGCGAAGATCTTCCATGACGCCTTGATGAATTCGACGATGGATCAACGTGTGGCATATTAGAGTTTGGACTGTCCCCTAGACATGTAACAAGACACCTCTTCGAGGAAAAGTGACGGGAATGGACGTCTAAAGAATCCAAGCTAGTGCGTGGTACCTACCCTTTTAAGACAACTGCTAACAGAACTCTCGGAATTACGATATATTCCAGGCCTAGATCCCCATTAATAATAGCAGATTCAGATCGGCAATTAATCTATTTAAATCTGGTCTGGGATCCCATGCACGTACGTTTCAGCGGCACTGCCACACCAGTACCTTCGAAGTCGTGCGCCACAGGGCAACCCAGTCCGTAGCCTCGCAGCCAGCCTATACCGTCCACTTTCCGACGTGTGCGGAATAACTTGAAGAATGGCGGATTTGGACATGCAAGTTACGTGTGACTCGTGGGAATCTTTATTTTCCCACTCATTTAAAGTTGATAGTAGCTCACGTGTCTCTTCCGCATCCGTCCGTCGGGTTTATTCATTGTATATTCATGGACCGTAATTTGCTTTGCCTCAGTGATAATCTATAAACATATGACGCCACCCCATAAACATTATGCCCAAGGATTGCTCTCAACATCCTCATCCCGATAGAATGGAATGGTAAGTAAATGCTCATCGTGTATTTGCGGAGGCGGCGTAGCTGCCTGGGTCCTTTCAGGTGGGGGTATGGCGTCGGGAACCGTCGATCCCGCTTCTCCCTCGCTAAGCTTCAAACGGTGAAGCTGTTCCGGGATGTCCGGAACTTGTGCCTTGGGAGGATTCATCTGTGGCTCAGCACCTTTAGAAACTGTGTATCTTTCCCCTTGCCTGCTTCCTGGGTCATGTACTCGCGCCGGTAAACCTTGTGCCCTGCGGTTTGCTGAAATTTCGGTTCTCCTTTGCGTCGCTTGCGGGTTATTGCTTCTTCTTCGGCTTCGGTATCCTCGACTACCAGATCAATCGCGTCAGGTGGGAGCGGATTGGTCTCACGACTTTCCGCTTGTGGACGAACGTGCTTGGCTCTCGGCATATAATATGTTGAAGGGGCCACAAGCGGGGAGGGCGAGGTGGAGGTGCCAGAAGATGAAGGGCGAGAAGGACCGGGAAGTTCAGAGTTAATTCCCACTTTGGAAGGCCCCGGGGGGGTAAAGACTTCTTTCAGACGCGCCTTCTTTGTGTATGTCATCGTTATCCCACCTTCGGTAGGGTCAGCGCCAGGCACCGGTTGGTGCGGGGTGTGATCCACGATGGATTCACCCGCTCTTGGAAGTATAGGGTCGCTCCCAATTCGAGGAGAGTTATTGTTATTTGGCGCAAGGTGAAAATCATCTGCCAAAGCTCCATAAAGACCCTGTCTCTGACTCGGGTCTGGGTCTTTCCCCTTGCGCTGATTCAAAGCTGAGCGTACAGTCTGGTGGTCTGGGTCGCTGTGTAAGCGTAGGTCCGACCGCGAAGTTGCGCCATACTTCCCAGGCAAGGAGTTGCTTCTCCCCAAGAGGAATTGTGAAGCATCCCGGGAAGGCGAGAATGCTGCGCGCTGGTCGCTTAGGATCCGTTCCTCCTCATCCCACATGCGACGCCGAGCCTCTTCCCCACTGACATCGATGCAAGGATAGTTGTAGTCACCGAAGACAAATTTACGACTTTCCTCGAACAGGTTTTCGATATCCGGATCCGGATCCCCGAATTCGAGCTGGTGCACCCACTCGTCCTCAACACCAGTGTCACTATCTATGTCGTTGTAATCTGAACTAGAAGGGGGCCATCGTCCCTCGTCAAATTGCCCATCGACCTCTTCTGCAGGAAGCTGTGAATAGCCAAGACGGCCGTGGTTGTCCCTTTCCATGACTGCTTGGGTAGGGTGAGCCTCCCCACCGCGCAGATCAGCGTCCTCGTGGGGCATCGGAATCCAATACTTCTGCTGCCCGCCTTTAACATAACGAAGTCCTGCTCTGATACGGCGATCACGCCCGATCCCCTGATGCATACCACCCTCTGCTG
>WNFI01689464.1_pt1 | contig 10392 bp, 8 predicted proteins | sample 5400471 | NCBI WGS metagenome assembly WNFI01 (sample SAMN13153348, study PRJNA577476) | soil metagenome | isolation source: 100 cm saprolite on Douglas fir-dominated hillslope | place: USA:California | collected 2013-09-17 | reverse complement strand
AATGCATTGAAAACCCTGTCTTCAGCCAGTGTTTTATTCGTCCTATTTGCCGCAACTCTCGCCAGCGGGCAAAGCGCCGCAACAACGCAAACGGCCGTGCCAGCTTCAGGACCTGGCCCAACCGTCACGCGCACCACCCAGGCTGTCCACTACCGTCTGCAAGGCGGCACGACGAAGATCGATTTCAAGGGAACGGACCTGCTGCAGAGGGCCTCGGGCGAAGCCAAAGTTGAAGGCAAGAAGACGAATTTTCAGATCGAAGTCAAATTCCAAGGGCTCGAAGATGCCACCAAGTTCGGCCTGGAATACCTGACGTATGTGCTCTGGGCGGTATCTCCGCAGGGACGTCCCGTAAATCTTGGCGAAGTTGCTTTGGAGCATGGGAACGCCCACCTCAAGGCGTTTACCGACCTGCAAACCTTCGGCATGATCGTCACGGCCGAACCTTATTTCGCTGTGACCGCGCCCGGCAACATGGTGGTCATGGAAAGCGCTCCCGTCACTGGCGCTGGCGCTGGCACGCAGAACATCGAAGCCAAATATGATCTGGTCAGCCGCGGCACTTATTCGTCCACCAATACGCACATTCAGGACGCCATCTTCGGCATTGACAGCAAGACTCCGCTCGAACTCTTCGAAGCCCGCAACGCGCTACGCATCGCGCGCATTGCCGCCGCCGACAAATACGCGTCGTTCATTATTTCTAAAGCCAGCCAGCAGCTCATGCATGCCGAGGAAATTTATCGCCAAAAGCAGAATAGGGCTGCCATTGAAGCCGCTGCAAAAGAGGCCACCGAAACTGCCGAAGAAGCCCGGCTGATGGCGGTGAAGCAGAAAGCTGAGGACGACGCCCAAATTGCTGCAGCGGCCCGTGAAGCCAAGGCCCGCGCCGATGCCGACGCCGAAGCCAAACGCCGCGCCGATGCGGAAACTGCTCGCGCACAAGCGGAAGCCGCCCGGGCCGCAGCCGAGCAAGCCAAGGCCGAAGCTCTGAAAATGAAGCAGGAAGCCGAACTGGCAGCGCAGGAAGCCGCGCGCCAGAAAGCCGCTGCCGAAAAGGCCACTGCCGAGGCCGTAGCCCAGCAACAACTGCTGGCCGCCGAAACCGACAAAGCCCGCCAGGCTGCGGCGCAGTCTGACTCGCTGCGGCAGCAAGCCGAAAGCGCCAGGCAGCAGGCAGAAAAGGCAACTCAGCAAGCCGAGTACGAGAAGCAGGAGCTTCGCGCCCGCCTGCTGCAACAGCTCAACAGCATTCTGGCGACGCGTGATTCTGCGCGCGGCCTGGTCGCGAATATGTCGGACGTTCTGTTCCGGAGCGGCAGCTTCGAGCTTCTGCCCGGAGCCCGCGAACGTCTGGCAAAAGTTTCGGGAATCGTGCTTGCCTATCCAACATTACATGTCGCCATCGAAGGGCACACGGATAGCGTGGGCTCCGACGACTATAACCAGCAGCTTTCCGAGCACCGTGCGCAAGCCGTGCGCGATTACTTCGTCCAGCAGGGCATCAACTCGGGCGCGGTCGAAGCGAAGGGATACGGCAAGAAGGAGCCGATCGCCACGAACGAAACCACCGAAGGCCGCCAGCAAAACCGTCGAGTTGAGCTCATTCTTTCGGGCGATGCCATCGGCGATGCCAATGAAGTCGCACCGCAAACCGCCGCCAGCCGTCAAAACCAGTGAAATGAGGCGACCGGACACCAGCGATCTGAGGCGGCAGGAGTCAACTGGAGGCTGGGGGCGTATGCCTGGGCCTATCCTATCGGGGCGAAATTTCGACCTACAAACAACCCTTGCCCCCTTCAGGGAAACCCATTACCCTAATTCTGGCACTGCCAATGTTTGCTCCGCACCCTAATCTCGCCGACGAAGTCAACCGTGCCATTGTTCAGTCCGACGTCGAAGGCGGAGTCTTCCTGCATGATCTTCCGCCGTCGACCGTTCTCCATATCCAGACCATGCATCACTGCTACACGGCGGTTCTCCTCGGAGGCAGCGACGCCCTGTTGTCCGGGCATCCTGAATTTTGTCCGCACCCGGTGCAGGTAGCGATCTCGGGTTCGACCTGGGGAGGCTCGATGCTCAAGCTGCAATACGTGGGCCGCGGGATGCATCTTGAGTTTCATCATCCTCAATACGCCACTCCCATCATTACTTCTCCAATTCAGGAGATCCGTGATACCAAGGCTGTATAGTCCCGAACGGCACGCACCTCTTTTTCCTGAACGCCCCGAGTAGTTCATCGCTTCAACGTCGCGGGTAACAATGCAGTTTGACTTTGACGCGGATGAGATTTGTAAAGACGAGGAACCCAAACCGCAGCACTGCCCGCCGCTGACTACCATTGACTTGCACCGCTTGCCCCTCTACCATTCCCGAAAGCCGGTTTTCATGACTATCACCACCCGCGAAGTCAGCCACGTCACTATCGTCGATCTGAACGGCCGGATTACCCTCGGCGACGAAACCGGCAAGCTCCGCGAAGCCATTCGCGAGCTCATTGCCTCCGGTAAGAAAAAAATTGTGCTTAACCTGATCCAGGTGGATTACATCGATTCATCAGGGGTTGGAATTCACCGCGGTGAAATCCTTAGACTATTTCTTTGCGAAATAATCTGCCGGGCATTGGCCTTCGGACCGGGGGACGAGTACACCCTACCTACCTCCGTACAGCTGGACCTTACCATCCACCGCCGCTGCTACATACTTGTGCGACTCCAGATCCCGAAATTGCACGACCTGATGTTTCTCCCGCGCAAGCTGTCCCCAGCGGCTCGGCTTGTCGGGATTCTGTTCGATTGCCTCGAACAACCGTCCATTCACTTTGAACTGAACCATCCGCAGCCGCCCGCTTCCCACCCGCTTCACTGCTAACAGCTGATCATCCAAAACAACGCGCTTATCATTCATGAGTTGCCGGGCCACCGATCCGAATATTTTTTCAGTTTCAGTCAAGGGTAGCTCCCACTTATTTTGAAAAAATCCTATGTCTGTGCCGGTGCAATGAGCAAATTTGCATAGCGCTTACCACTGTTACTTGTCGGATTCCCCATCGGCGACCGCCACGGTGCGAGACAGAGCTTGAAGACTCAAATTAGTAACGGGGCAATCTTTCTCCCACTTTGTACTGTCTTTTACCGGGCGGGCGAAATTGAGAGGTCACAGATCTGGATGCGAAATAACCCCTCCGGGCCATTTGTTATTAGTTTGATTCCCGGATGCCCCAAAAAGATAAGGCGGCCCGAAAGGCCGCCTCTGTTTTGCCTCTAGGACATAGTCTAATTCTTACTTCCCCGCAGCATCTCGACCACGCGCTCATAGTCGTCCACGGTCGCATATTCAATCACGATCTTTCCCTTGCCGTTGCGATCTTTAATTCTCACGCGCATTCCCAGACTTCGTTCCATTTCCGTTTGTGCCGCTCGAACGTTGGGATCCATCCAGCGCGCACTGCCGGCTTGCTTCTCCGATGCCGGTTGCTCGGCGAGTGGAGGCAGAGATCCATTCAGCCGCATCACGCGGTCTTCAATCTCCTCGCGCTTCATGTGCTTCCCAACCACTTCATCGGCGAGGGTCTGAATATGCTCCGGATTATCCAGGCCCAGAATCAGACGGGCATCGCTGAAAGTGAGCTGCTGGTCCAGCATGTACTTCATCACTTTCTCGGGAAGCTTAAGCAAGCGCATGTAATTCGAAACCGTTTCGCGCGAAACGCCTATGCGTTCCGCAATCTGCGCCTGCGTCAGGTGGAACTCTTTGCTGAGCACCCGAAAGGCCTCCGCCTGCTCCAGCGGACTCAGGTCTGCGCGAACCACGTTCTCGAGAACCGTCATCTCCGCTGCCTGTTGCGGTGAGACTCTTCGCACCAGCGCGGGAATCGTGTCCTTCCCCGCCATCTTTGAGGCTCGCAGCCGGCGCTCGCCCAAAACCAGGGTGTAGCGGCCGTCTTCCGCGGGCCTTACAACGATCGGCTGCACCACCCCATGTTCTTTAATCGAATCCCTCAGTTCGCCCAGCATGTCGTCATCAAAGACGTAGCGTGTCTGATAGGGATTTTTATCGATCAAATCAATCGCGAGGCTGACGACCTGGTTGCCGGGTGCGTTCTGGGTAGGTTCTGTTCGCACTTCTTCCATCTCGCGCGGTGCCGACACAGCAATGTGCTTGTCATCCTGAACGAAGTGAGGGGTCTTGGTGTCCTTGTGGTCGCTATCCTTCACGGCAGGGACCGCGCCAGCAGGAGCCACAACTCTAGGGCCGGGCAGCAAAGACTCCAGCCCGCGGCCTAACGCGCGCCTCTTCTCTACCTTCTCGTCTTTCTTCTCCACTTTCTGCACGGCGACGGTCATTTGCTTTTCCTCGTGTACTTTTCTCGTGTTGCTCCTCGGTGCCGAGGTCTCGCGGCTGTTAATATATTGATGGCTGTCGATCTACAAGATCGATATACATCAATGTATCAGGCGCTGATCGCTGAAGGTGTCTCGCCGGCCGCAGCCAAGTGCCTTCCCATGAGCTCCTTCGCCAGGCGTATATAGCTTTCAGCCCCTTTCGACCGCGGATCGTATACCAGGGCGGCCTTGCCATGGCTTGGCGCCTCCGCTAGCCGGATATTCCTGGGGATGGTGGCCGTGCATAACTTTTCCCCGAAATACTTCCGCAGTTCCGCCATCACCTGCTGCGCCAGGTTGGTCCGCTCGTCCAACATAGTGAGAACCACGCCTTCAATCTCCAGACTGGGGTTCAATTCGGCGCGGATTCGCTCTATGGTATCCAGGAGCTCACTAATGCCTTCGAGCGCAAAATATTCCGCCTGCATGGGAATTAAAACCGAGTCTGCCGCCACCAGTGCGTTCAGGGTCAGCAGATCGAGCGCGGGGGGGCAATCCAGCACAATGTAGGAAAAACGATCACGCAGAGGTTGGATAGCGTCTCGCAGGCGGTATTCACGGCGTTCGGCCTCGACGAGTTCGATGTTTGCGCCGATCAGATTCTTGTGGGAAGGAACGATCCAGAGCTGCTCCAGTTCGGTAGTGGCGAGGGCTTGCTCGCCTGTGGACTCGCCCAGAAGAAGATGGTAGCTCGAGACGCGCTCGGGATCTTTCACCAAACCCAGGCCGCTGGAAGCGTTGGACTGAGGATCGCAGTCAACGAGGAGAGTGTTGACCTCGGCCGCTGCAAAGGACGCGGCAAGGTTGATGGCAGTCGTAGTCTTACCCACGCCGCCCTTTTGATTGGCAACAGCGATGACGCGTCCCATAGATTGTCGAGGAGCCAGAGCTGTTGGCAGAATAGTTCGATTCACATTTTGAATGCAAGACAGAACTGTTGTGCAGAACGGGAATTTGTGTGCAAAACGCGCCGATGTTCCCAAGGGAACGTTTGAACGCAATTTGTAGAGACAGGGTGTTCTCACGGGAACATTTGGAAGACTTTCTTATAAAGTCGAGAGTCGATGTCGGGTTGGGGGCGTGTCGTTGCGAGGAGTAGTCTGGATAGATTTTCGTTGGGGAAAAATACTGGGGATTAGGGTTGGCCCTTCCCACTTTGGCCCATCTTGCTTTCCCGATTCTGCTATTTTGAGCATCGCATCCGGAGGGAATGCGACGCTATGTTCCCACTATTACATTCTTGATTCCGTCTACTCGGATTTGTTCGGCGCGATGCCGCACCCTAAGATGTTCCCGTGGGAACATTCGAGAGGTTCCTCGCCCGGAACGCACGAAATAGGAAAAATCATTTGCCTGGTTGGCTCACTAGAACGATCCGGCTTTGGGAACAAGGAACTGGGATTGGAGCCTCCCAGCTTAATGTCGGGAGTACCGACTGCGTGGTGTGGAATTGGGAAGAGGAGATCAAGAGCATGAGTCGTCCGCCCGGCACCAACAGGTTCGTCGCCGTTTGAAGAGTCGCGCTGAAGCGCTCGACGGCGCGGAGCGTCACGACATTGAACGTAGATGGCGGGAGAGACTCCGCCCTGGTGTTTTCTATTCTTACGTCAGTCAACAGAAGAGATCGAGTCACCTCGCGCAGGAATGCAGCTTTCTTGTGATGGGACTCAATGAGCGTCACCGCGACGTCGGACATCCATAGTTTGATTGGAATCCCGGGGAAGCCAGCGCCGGAGCCTAAGTCGGCGAGGCGTATTGGTTCCGTCTCAATATGAGAATTGGTCAACCGCAGGCATCTGGCAGCGAACAACGATTCGCCGAAGTGGCGGGTTACGATTTCTTCGGGATCGCGGACGGCCGTGAGGTTGATGCGGGCATTCCATTGCCGAAGTATATCGATGTACGTCGATATATGGTCGAGCTGTTTGGTCGACAAGAACTCGGACTCCTTGCTCAACGTACGGTCTAACTCGGAATCAGCGGGAACTGGAGTGGGAGATAAGAACGGTTGAAGCAGTTCGGCAATGCGGGCGGTTTGCATGAACTCCAAATTGTAGGATATCCAAGTGCTCACTGGGCATTGTCGAACCAGGTCGACCGGCCACTACTGATTTAGCGTGCGGCAAAGAGATTGAACGCAAGGATAACAACTTACCGAGGATCGAAAAGACGTTGATTCGACCGAAACAAAACAGGGCACCGCGCCGGCGGTGCCCTTGTTTCTTGGTTTGGGTTGGCAGCTACTGTCCGCAGTTCAAAGGCTGCGGAGCTGAGAGCGAAGTAAGAACGGTCTCATCTGGATAGCTGTAGGCGTTGTCGATCGCGGTGGAGTTCGTTTGGAACTCGAACCACGGCAACAGGGCCTCGGTTTGTGGGTGATAGGTGAAGCCTCCAATCGTGACCGGGAAGGTGGGATTGGGAAGATCCTCGATCACGTCGCCCACTTCCATGATGTCCTGGCACTGGCCGGCTGGGTTCTGCCAGAAGGGAGTAATGTTGTGAATGTTGTCGAAACCTACGAAGGGATCGTTGAAGGTTTCGGCAATCTCATGGCTGTGGGCAGTGACATCTTCAAATCCTCCACCGAACAGGCCCGGGCTAATCCAGCTCGAGTAGTTCATGACGAAAAACCTTGGCTGGTTACCATTGCTGGCGTCGCCGGCTTCAGAGTCAAAGCTGTGGAAGCCCAACACGCAGCAGTTGTTCGGATCTCCGCCTTCGAAAAGAAAGACGTTGGGGAAAAAGAAGGTGGAGATGTCTTTCGTGGTGATGTCACCATTCACTTCTGCGGCGCCAATGACGGTGGTGTTGTCCGGTGCGGCACTCGGAAACAGTTTGCTCGAGAAGACTGGATCGCTGACCAATATGAACAGGCAGCAGGTGCCGTCGCTATTCAAGGCAAACTGGTAGCTTCCTCTGTTCAGGACCATGGTGCGGCCTGTCTTTACGCTGGGTGCCAGCATCGTGTGCCAATCAGAGCGGGCTTTATTGCCGAACTCTGCACGCTGTACCGCGTCCGTGATCTGTGTGGCAACCGGGCTGCTGGTGTAATTGGACAAGCCGTACACGGGACCGTTCAAGAACGGTTGAATAAAAGCATCAGGTTTGGAGATAAGGGGCACCGATACGCCGAACTGATTGACCACGAAACGCGGAGAACCATCGGCGTTGCGGAGATCCATCGTGACCGGAACGATGGGTGCGTTGAATGTAGTGGTTCCGCCGTGTGCGGGCGAGTTGCCGACCATGCTGAATTCCCAAACATGGTGTGCACTGCCGTCGAAGAGTATGCCTTGGGCCTCGAAATGGTCAGTAAAATTGACCAAAGTATCGACGCCTGCGGGGAATCCGTGAGGTGTAGGAATGTTGCCGTTGCCGTGAAGCCCGCCGGCATGATTGGCATGGAGTGGGTGTTTCGCGGATAGAAAATTCGCCGGAAGCTGATCGCTTTCTGTGGCAAATGCTGAGAGGGTAAAAACTGTCAGGGATAGAAAGCAAAGTGCAAACTTCTTCATTGGGATTGCTTCTCCTAGGAGTATCTAAGTTATCTGTGGGGGGACCGTTTCGAGCGGAATGCTAAAAGCAGTTTGGAAGCCAGTCCGCAGAAACGGCAGTCACATTTGCGGGCCCCATAGTACCAACAAGCTAAGGAGTCGCCCAAAATATTCCCGTATATTTTTGTAAACGATTGCGCAATAGATTGCATAATATGCCGCAAAGCTGGGAGGGAGTTTTTTGTGCAGTGGATTTGAGGTGCATGGCAATTCTGTATATTCTGTTCGGACTGAAATTACTGGCATGGCGAACGTTCAGGGGGCAGTTGTCGGGGGAACCGGTTTCGCGCAAAAGCTGCGAGCGTTAACACACTTCTTTATTCCTCAATCTGGCGAAGCGCCTCTTTGCGGGCATCCAGTTCTTGGAGCAGGCGGTCAATCAGTCCGGACAAGCGCCCTGGATCGCTCTCAGTTGCCACGAGTTCGCACAGCCTACGCCATTCTCTTTCAATACCCTCGATTTGCGCTGGCTTGTTCATAGTAATGCTAAGGCAAGATGGCTGCCAAAGATGCGGGAGCCTCTTTATAAATGGCCGGGGCTCACAATTGACACTCGCACAAAGACTTACCAACCTAACCTGAGAGGCAATCCGGCGAGACTGTACGAACATTTTTCACGAATTCAACCAGTTCAGTGTTGGGTGATCTTTTCCATCGAACTCCGGTTTGTCCTGTATCGAGCAATTTTTGAAGAGACCTTACAATCTGCATGTGCCCTCCTCCACTGACTTTCGAATCGAGGGACTCATTACCGAGATTCGAACCCTTTGTCGTGAACGGTTCAGTCCGGAAGCTGAGGCGGAACTCAAAAGGCTGGCACGTGAGCTGCGCCTTGCCATTAAACAGCACGTCGGCATGGCAAAGAGTTCCTTGGGCATTAAGAAGGCGGTCATTAACGAGCGCGATCCGGACGCCCCGAAGAAAGATCGCATTGTTTAAGCCTTTAGGGGGCGTCCAACCCACCAGTGCAACCAAGGTAATGACACCTTTGTGCTGCCTTCCTTGCCCGTTAGGGTCTTCCCATCCCTTTCAAGCCGGGGCACAATAAACTTTCGTACTGGTAATCGGTACTCGACATGCAAAAATCGTTCGCTACTGCCCTCGCAACCGCTCCTACTAAAAAAAAATCGGCAGCTCGCGTTGCCCTGGTTGACCTGAAAGAGTCTTCCCGCTATTTGCTCACGGAGTGCTTCCGCCAGTTTGGTATTGAGACCGTGCTGGTGTCGTCGAGTGCGGCCGAAAGACTACATCAGGAAAAATTCGAAGCCTGCGCCATCAATCTGGTGCCAGGAGCTGAGAAGGTGCTGGAAGCCGCCCGCACGTCGCCCTCTAACAGCCGTCTCGTTATCTACGCGCTGGGCGGAACCGTGCACGATTCCATGCGCTACTCCAAGTACGGCATCAACGCGATGTTTCAGGAACCTCTGGAGCGTCCGGCTGCGATGAAGCTGGTTCGCGCCACTCACATGCTCGTGCTCCATGAATTTCGCCGTTATGCGCGCATTCCTATCATGACCGACGCTACTATTGTCAGCAATGACGGCCACCGCCTCAGCGCCTCCAGCGTTGACGTCAGCTCAGGGGGAATGTCATTCAAAAGCTCGGAGGATATGCCGTCAGGAACGAATGTGGAGATTTCCTTTTCGCTGCTCACTCTGCCTCGCGTAAGCGTCCGCGGCGTTGTGACCTGGCGCAAGCCCAAATCGTTTGGAGTGCGATTCGACTCTACCGATGACCGTCGCCTCAAAATCAAAGAATGGATTAGCGCCTACCTGGAAAACTAGGCCTCTTGGGAAACGCTTCAGATCATCAGGCATTGTGTGGAGACAGTGGCCCGTTCGACTTCGCTCAGGGCAAGCTCTCCGGCCAAACGAAGCGAGCCGTGCTTTGACCTTGGCTGGCGCAGTGTTTCAGCGCAGCAATTGAGCCCCTTCCTCGTTGGTGGGCTTTAGCCCTGACCGGAGGACGGCCAAGAACCAGCGCGCCACCTATTACAATGTTTTAGTGCCGGAAGCAGCCACCCACGAAGCCCCCACGACAGCTCCTGTGCACCGCTTCACTCTCCGCCAGCGCATCATCCTGCGCATCATCATCGCCACCGGATACTGGTACATCCGCCTCATCGGTCCCACTCTGCGCGTCTGCGTCTCGCGCGAAGAAGGCTCGCAGCTAACCATCGACCAGCGGCCGCTGATCGTCTCTTTCTGGCATGCCTGCATGATTCCGGCAACCTATGTCTGCCGCGATATCGGCGTCCGCGTCATGAGCAGCAATAGCTACGACGGCGAATACATGGGACGGATCATCCGCAAATTTGGATTCGTTGCCGTCAAAGGCTCCAGCAGCCGCAATGCCGTCCGCGCCCTGCTCGGCCTGCGCCGCGCTCTACAAGAAGGATGGACGGTAGCCTTTAGCCTCGATGGCCCCCGCGGCCCCCGCTACAAAGTCAAGCC
>WNFI01047100.1_pt1 | contig 10392 bp, 7 predicted proteins | sample 5400471 | NCBI WGS metagenome assembly WNFI01 (sample SAMN13153348, study PRJNA577476) | soil metagenome | isolation source: 100 cm saprolite on Douglas fir-dominated hillslope | place: USA:California | collected 2013-09-17 | reverse complement strand
GCCAGTGCGGCCGCGACGGTGTCGAACTCGCCGCCATCGAGCGCGCGCACCGGTTGCGCGAGCGGGCCCAGCGCGTCCATCGCGAGCTCGGTGAGGGCCTGCTGGATCTCGGTGCCGCGGACCTTGAGCATCGAGACCTCCGCGCCGGGCGCGCGACCCTCGCGCAGCTGGTCGAGGAAGCGCAGGTTCGTGACCTCGAGCGCCATGAGCTCCACCTCGACCCGCGTGAGGCGGTCGCGGAAGCGCGCGTCCTCGATGAGGGGCTTGCCGTCCTTGCGCGCGGTCGCGGCGAGCTCCTTGAGCTTTTCGAGCTCGCGCTTCGAGCCGCCGATGCGCGCGGTTCCCATGCGCTCGTGACCGAGCAGGTACTTGGCGACGGTCCAGCCCTGCCCTTCCTGGTGCACCAGGTTCTCGACCGGGACGCGGACATCGTCGAAGAACACCTCGTTCACTTCGTGGCCGCCGTCCATGAGCTTGAGCGGGCGCACCGTGATGCCCGGGGTCTTCATGTCGACCAGCAGGAAAGAGATGCCTTCCTGCTTTTTCGCCGCGGAATCGGTGCGCACCAGGCAGAAGATCCAGTCGGCGAAATGCCCGAGCGTGGTCCAGGTCTTCTGGCCGTTCACCACGTAATGTGTGCCCTCGCGAACCGCGCGCGTCTTGAGCGAGGCGAGGTCGGAGCCGGAGCCGGGTTCGGAATACCCCTGGCACCAGAAATCCTCTCCCTGGTACATGCGCGGCAGGAAGCGCTGCTTCTGGGCTTGCGTGCCGAACTTGAGGAGCACGGCGGCGCACATCGTGATGCCGAAGGGGATGAGCGGCGGCGTCCCGGCGTAACCACACTCCTCCTCGAAGATGTAGCGGCGCACCACGTCCCAGTCGGTGCCGCCCCACTCGCTGGGCCACCACGGCGCGACCCAACCCTGCTTGGCGAGGATCCGGTGCCAGCGAAGGAGGTCCTCGCGGGTCAGCTCTTCGTAACGGGCGACCTTGCGGCTCAGGTCCGCGGGGAGGTTTGCGCGCAGCCACTGGCGCACCTCGTCGCGGAACGTCAGCTCGTCGCGTGAATAGTTGAGGTCCATGGGGGCGGGGGCGGAGGCGGGCTCTAGAATCACCAGTCTAAACCACGGCCGGTGTAAGCTCACTCGCCCGAAGGAGGACATTACATGCCGATGCGCCGCGTCATCCTCGCCGTCCTGCTGCTGCTCGCGGGCAGTGCATACGCCCAGTCGGGCTATCCGTCGAAGCCGATCAAGTGGATCGTCCCCTACCCTCCGGGCGGGATCACCGATTCGGTCACCCGCATGATCGCGCAGAAGCTCGAGGAGCGGTTGGGGCAGCCGGTGGTGATCGAGAACAAGCCCGGCGCCAACAGCATCGTCGGCGCCACCCTCGTGGCGAAGGCGCCCCCCGATGGCTACACGATGCTCACGGTCATCGCCGCCCAGGCCGCCAACGCCACGCTCTATGCGGGCAAGCTCGATTTCGACCCGGTGAAGAGCTTCGAGCCGGTCTCGCTTGCCGCCGTCGCGCCGCTCATCCTCACCTGCAACCCCAACTTTCCGGTGAAGGACGCGAAGGACCTCATCGCCTACGCCAAGGCCAATCCCGGGAAGATCTCGTTCGGCTCGAGCGGCGTGGGCTCGGCGACTCACCTGACCATCGAGCTCTTCAAGCAAACCGCCGGGATCGACATGGTGCACATTCCCTTCAAGGGAACGGCCCCCGCGCTGACCGCCGCCATCGCCGGCGACATCCAGGTACTGGGCGACGTGCCGAGCTCGCTCATGCCGCACGTGCGTGCCGGGAAGCTCCGCGCCCTCTTCCTCTTCGCCTCCAGGCGCAGCCCCGGCGCGCCCGAGGTGCCGACGATCGTCGAGGCCGGCGGGCCTTCGGTCGAGGGCTCGACATGGGTCATGTTCCTCGCACCCGCCGGCACGCCCGCGGCGATCGTGAACCGCATTTCGGCGGAGACCGCGAAGATCGTCGCCGATCCGGCGATGCGCGAGCGCTTCGAGCAGATCGGCATCGAGCCGGCAGGCACGACACCCGCGGAGACGGCGAAATACCTCTCCGACGAGATCGCCAAATGGGCGAAGGTGATCCAGACGGCCGGCGTGAGGGCGGAGCAATGAGCCTCAAGAAGCTCTTCGACCTCACCGGACGCGTCGCGCTCGTCACCGGCGGATCGCGCGGCCTTGGCCTGCAGATCGCCGAGGGGCTGGGCGAGATGGGCGCGCGCGTGGCGATCACCGCGCGCAAGCAGGCGGAGCTCGACGAAGCCGTCGCGCACTTGCACGGCATGGGAATCGAATCGCTCGCGATCCCGTGCGACATGTCCGATGCCGCCGCAATCCCCGCGATGGTCGAGAAGGCGATCGCCGGGCTCGGCCCGATCGACATCCTGGTCAACAACGCAGGCACGACGTGGGGCGCGAACGCGATCGAGCATCCGATGGAGGCGTGGCGCAAGGTCATGGACTTGAACCTCACCGCCATGTTTGCCACGAGCCAGGAAGTCGGGCGCCGCTGCATGGTGCCGCGGCGCGGCGGCAAGATCGTCAACCTCGCTTCGATCCTCGGGCTCGTCGGCAGCAACGACGCGGCCCGCCCCGGCACGATCGCCTACAACACCAGCAAGGGCGGCGTCATCAGCTTCACGCGCTCGCTCGCCGCGGAGTGGGCGCAATACAACATCAATGTGAACGCGATCGCGCCGGGATTCTTCCCGACGAAGATGACCAAGGGACTGATGGAGATCCTCGGCGACCGGGTGGCGAGCAAGGCGCCGCTCAATCGCGTCGGCGGGCCCGAGGACCTGAAAGGCGTCGCGGTGCTGCTCTCTTCGGACGCCTCGTCCTTCATTACCGGCCAGGTGATCACGGTCGACGGAGGAGTCACCGCGATTTGAAGGGAGTCGACATCAGCAAGGCGCTCGGGCGCCACATTCCCTTCGCGAGCCATCTCGGCATCCGCCTCGTCGCGCACGGGGGCGGGCGCGCGACGATCGAGGTGGACCTCGTGCAGGAGCTCACCAACAGCTTCGGCTCGGCGCATGGCGGCGTCATCATGACGCTCCTCGACATCGCCATGGCGATGGCCGCGCGCTCGCTCGAACCGAAGGCCGTGGGCGCGATCACCGTCGAGATGAAGACCAGTTTCATCGCCACCTGCCAGGGCCGGTTGATCGCCGAGGGACACTGCGTGCACTCCGGCAAGTCGGTCTCGTTCTGCGAAGGCGAGGCGCGCGATACCGAGGGCCGGGTGGTGGCGCGCGCGAGCGGCACCTTCATGGTCCGTCGCCAGGGCGGCGGACAGGACGACGCATCCCCGCGTCCGGCCGCCGAGTGACCGACCTCTCCTCCTATCTCGGCACGCGCCCGGTCGCCGAAGCGCACCGCTTCGACGTCGCAGCGCTCGAAGCCTTCATGCGCGAGCATGTCGAGGGATTCCGCGGCCCGCTCACGGTCGAGCAGTTCAAGGGCGGACAGTCGAATCCGACCTATCGCCTCGCGGCGGGCGACGGCAAGCGCTACGTCATGCGCCGCAAGCCTCCCGGCAAGCTGCTGCCCTCGGCGCACGCGGTCGATCGCGAATACCGCGTTGTCACCGCGCTCGCGAAGACCGGGTTCCCGGTGGCGCGCACGTACGCACTCTGCACCGATGAGGCGGTGATCGGCACGATGTTCTACGTGATGGACTGCGTCGAGGGGCGCGTGCTCTGGGACCCGCAGCTTCCGGGCATGTCGCCGGCCGAGCGCGGCGCGATCTTCGACGAGATGAACCGCGTCATCGCGCTGCTGCATCGCGTCGACCATGCCGCCATCGGGCTCGCCGACTACGGCAAGCCGGGCAACTACTTCCAGCGCCAGATCGACCGCTGGGGTCGCCAGTACAAAGCCTCGGAAACCGAGCCTATCGAAGCGATGGACCGGCTGATCGAGTGGCTGCCACGCAACGTCCCCGCGGGCGACGTGACGACCATCGTCCATGGCGACTACCGCCTCGACAACATGATCTTCCATCCCACCGAGCCGCGCGTGCTCGCCGTCCTCGACTGGGAGCTCTCGACCCTGGGCCATCCGCTCGCCGACTTCTCCTATCACGCGATGGCCTGGCGGCTCTCGTCGACGGAATTCCGCGGCCTGCGCGGCTGCGATCTCGCGGCGTTGGGAATCCCCTCCGAGGAAGTGTATGTCGCGAGATACCTCGAGCGCACGGGCTTTCCCGCGCTCGACGAGCGCGACTGGGCGTTCTGCATGGCCTACAACATGTTTCGCGCCGCGGCGATCTTCCAGGGCGTGATGGCGCGAGCGCTCGCCGGCAACGCGGCGAGCGCGCTGGCCGTGGAGACGGGAAAGCGCGCACGGCCGATGGCCGAGCTCGGATGGAAGCAGGTCGCGGCTCTAGAGTAGGTTTCAGAGTCAAGGCACGCTAAAACGATTCAGAGTCAAGGCGCTAAAACGAATGGGGGGGCACGATGGATTTTGACTATTCGCCGAAGGTGCAGGACCTGCGCAAGCGCCTCGCCGCTTTCATGGATGAGCACGTCTATCCGAATGAGCAACGCTTCCACGACGAGGTCGGCGACGGCGATCGCTGGGAGCCGACGAAAGTGGTCGAGGAGCTCAAGGCCAGGGCGAAGGCTGCCGGCCTGTGGAACCTCTTTTTGCCCGCTTCCGAGCGCGGCGCTGGCCTCACGAACACCGAATACGCGCCGCTGTGCGAGATCATGGGGCGCGTCGGCTGGGCCCCCGAAGCGTTCAACTGCTCCGCGCCCGACACGGGAAACATGGAGGTGCTCGAACGTTACGGAACGCCCGAGCAGAAGAAGCGCTGGCTCGAGCCGCTCCTCACCGGCGAGATCCGCTCGGGCTTCGCCATGACCGAGCCCGCGGTCGCCTCTTCGGATGCGACCAACATCCAGGCCTCGATCCGGCGTGACGGCGAGCACTACGTCCTCAACGGGCGCAAGTGGTGGACCTCGGGCGCGGGCGATCGGCGCTGCAAGGTGTTCATCTTCATGGGCAAGAACGACCCCGGGGCCGAGAAGCACAAGCAGCAGTCGATGATCCTGGTGCCGCGCGATACTCCCGGAGTGAAGGTGCTGCGCCACCTGCCGGTGTTCGGCTACGACGACGCGCCGCATGGCCACATGGAGGTGGAGTTCAAGGACGTGCGTGTGCCGGCCTCGAACATGCTCCTCGGCGAAGGCCGCGGTTTCGAGATCGCGCAAGGACGCCTCGGGCCGGGACGCATCCACCATTGCATGCGTTTGATCGGCGTCGCCGAACGCGCGCTCGAGAAGATGTGCCGGCGCACGAAGTCCCGCGTCGCCTTCGGGCGGCCAATCTCCGACCAGGGAGTGACACTCGATCGCATCGCCCGCTCGCGCATCATGATCGACGAGGCGCGCCTGCTCACGCTCAAGGCGGCGTGGATGATGGACACCGTCGGCAACAAGGCGGCGCGTGCCGAGATCGCCATGATCAAGGTGGCCGCCCCGATCATGGCGTGCCAGGTCCTCGACTGGGCGATCCAGGCGCACGGCGCGGCCGGCATCTGCGACGACTTCGGCCTGGCGCACGCCTACGCGAGCGCGCGCACCTTGCGGCTCGCCGACGGTCCCGACGAGGTGCACCTCAACCAGATCGGGCGCCTCGAGCTCGCCCGGCATTCGTAAGGACCCGGCATTCGCAAGGACATGGCGCCCGAGCGGCTGGCGGCCCCTTTCGGCAGCCTCGCCGACCTCATCGGCGACCACGCGCGCGCGCGGCCCGCGCACGTGGCGCTGGCGCATGGCGAGCGCTCGCTCGACTACGCGGGGCTCGACGCCGCGATGGATCGCGTCGCGGCGGCCCTGCAGCGCGAGGGCATCGAGCCGCGCGAGGCGGTGACAATCATCGCCACGAGCTCCATCGAATACCTGGTGGTGTTCCTCGGCTGTTTGCGCGCGGGCGTGGCGGCTGCGGTGATCCAGCCCTCGCTGCAGCCGGCGACGATCGCTCGCATGGCAGCCGACTCTGGCGCACGGCGCGCATTCGTCGATTCGGCGACGCTGAAGGCGTTCGATGACGCGGGGATCGCGTTGGCCAATCCGGTCATGCTCGACGGGTCGCCATCGCTCGAGCAATGGCTCGGCGCGGCCGGCGCGAAGCCCTCAGCGGTGGCCATCGAGCCCGACTGGCCCTTCAACATCATCTATTCGTCGGGCACGACCGGAGATCCCAAGGGCATCGTGCAGCCGCATGCGATGCGCTGGGTGCACGTTCAGCGCGGGCCGGTGCACGACTACGATTCGGCGTCGGTCACCCTGGTCTCGACCCCGCTCTACTCCAACACGACTCTGGTTTCAGTCTTTCCGACGCTCGCACTGGGCGGGACGGTGGTGATGATGGCGAAATTCGACGCCGGTGAGTTCCTCGCGCTCGCCGACCTCGGCTGCTTCCGCGCGAAGTTCTCCACCAGCGCACCCTTCGCGGTCGCGCTCAAGAGCGACGTGCTGGCTCGCTGGCCGGGCGGCCTCACCGAGTTCTACGGGTTGACCGAAGGCGGCGGGACATGCGTGCTGCTCGCGCACCAGGATCGCCACAAGCTGCATACGGTGGGACGTCCTGGCCCCGGACACGACATCCGCATCCTCGACGATCACGACCACGAGCTGCCGCCCGGAAGCGTAGGCGAGGTGGTCGGCCGCTCCGGCGCCATGATGACCGGCTACCACGGCCGCCCCGAGCTCACCGCGCAGGCCCACTGGCACGACGCGCAGGGCAGGCGCTACATCCGCACCGGCGATCTCGGCCGCTTCGACGAGGACGGCTTCCTCATCCTCGTCGATCGCAAGAAGGACATGATCATCTCGGGCGGATTCAACATCTACTCGTCCGACCTCGAGGCAGACGTCAGGGAGCACCCGGCCGTGGCCGATGTATCCGTTGTCGGCGTGCCTTCGACCCAATGGGGCGAGACACCAGTCGCCTTCGTGGTCGCTCGCGGCGGCGCGCCCCTGGAGGCGAGCGAGGTGCTGGCCTGGTCCAACGCCCGCCTGGGGAAGGTCCAGCGCCTTGCAGACGTGCGCCTCGTCGCGGGGTTGCCGCGCAGCCCGATCGGCAAGGTCCTCAAGCGCGAGCTCCGGGATGGCTACGACCGCAACCCGAAGGGCTGAGGAAGGCCCTGAAATTAAATGGGAAATTTGTAACCTGTCCTGTATAATGCCTGTCCAGGTGTTCGAAGGCGTTTCATCCGGTTGGCGCCTCCACCCATTCGCAGGCCGCGACGCGAAGCGTCGCCGGGACCCAGGTCCCGATCCTCGAATCCCTTAGTGAATTTTCATCTGCCTGAACCGGTGTCGAAGGCGAAATCCTTCGCGGGCCGATTTTTCAGGAGATCGTCATAAGTACGTCCTTCGAAAGCCTCGGGCTGCTGCCCGAGCTGCTTCGCGCCGTCGCGGAGCATGGTTATACCGAACCCACCCCCATCCAATCGCAAGCCATCCCGGTCGTCCTCGCCGGACGCGACCTGCTCGGCGCCGCGCAGACCGGCACCGGCAAGACCGCGGGCTTCACGCTGCCGCTCCTGCAGCGGCTCGCCCCCCTCGCGACGCGCAGCTTCTCGCCGGCGCTGCATCCGGTGCGCTGCCTGATCCTCACGCCGACGCGCGAGCTCGCGATCCAGGTGCACGAAAGCGTCAAGACCTACGGCAAGTACGTGCCGCTGCGCTCCTTCGTGGTCTACGGCGGCATCAACATCAATCCGCAGATCGAGGAGCTCAAGCGCGGCGTGGAGATCCTCGTCGCCACCCCGGGGCGCCTGCTCGACCTCGTCGGCCAGAAGGCCGTGAACCTCGGCAAGGTGCAGATCCTGGTGCTCGACGAAGCCGACCGGATGCTCGACATGGGCTTCATCCCGGACATCAAGCGGATCATCGCGCTGCTGCCGCCGTTGCGCCAGACGCTGCTCTTCTCGGCGACTTTCTCCGACGAGATCCGCAAGCTCTCGCAGCAGTTCCTCAAGGATCCGGCCACCGTCGAAGTCGCGCGGCGCAACACTCCCGTCGAGGCGATCTCGCAGTACGTCCACTTCATCGACGCCAACCGCAAGCGCGAGCTGCTCTCGCACCTGGTGAAGAAGAACAACTGGGACCAGGTGCTGGTGTTCTGCAAGACCAAGCACGGCGCCAACCGTCTCGCTTCCCAGCTCCAGAAGGACCGCATCAACGCCGACGCCATCCACGGCAACAAGAGCCAGAACGCGCGCATCCGCGCGCTCGAGGATTTCAAGGCGGGCAAGGTGAAGGTCCTGGTCGCCACCGACATCGCGGCGCGCGGTCTCGACATCGAGGAGCTGCCGCACGTGGTCAATTTCGACCTCTCGCACATTCCCGAGGACTACGTCCATCGCATCGGACGCACCGGCCGCGCCGGGTCGACCGGCGAGGCGGTCTCGCTGGTGGCTGCCGAGGACCGTCCGCTGCTCTCGGCGATCGAAAGGCTCATCAACCGCAAGATCGAAGTGCGTGCCGTCGAGGGCTTCGAAGCCGGGCATCGCATGCCGAGCACGCCCGAGCGCCCCGAGGCGCGCTCCCAGCCGCAATCGCAGGGCCGTGGCCAGGGTCGCGGCCAAGGGCGAGGCCAAGGGCAGGGCCAAGGCCAAGGACGAGGCCAGGGACAAGGACAGGGCAAGGGGCGCGAAGAGGCGCATGCCAAGCCGCGCGGCGAGCCGCGTCCGCCGCGCGAGCGCGGCAGCAAGCGCGACGACCGCGCGCCGCGCTACGCCACCTCGCCGCTGCCCAAGACCTCCGGGAATTCGGGCGGCATGGATTTCAACAAGCCCTACGAGCCCGCTGCGGCCCCGGTGACCACGAAGCAGCCCGAAGCCACCGCGGCGACGGGCAAGCGATCGGCCCCGGCCGTTCCGGCGCTTTTCCGGCGCAAGGCCGCCTAAAGGCCCGTCCACACTCCAGGGCGCGCCGTTTCGCCCTGGAGTAATATCGCTTCATACCTATTGCCTCCGAGACCCGCGCATTCGCCGCGGGTCTTCGCTTCTGCCCCCAATGCGCGATGCGGTCCCCCAGGTCATCCAGCTCAAGGACTACGCGCCCCCGCCTTTCCTGATCTCTGCAATCGCGCTCGAGGTCGACGTTCGCGAAGGCGAGGTGCATGTGCACGCGACGCTCAAGGTGGCCCGCAACCCGCAGGTCGCGGAAGCGGCGCCGCTGGTTCTCGACGGCGAGGACCTCGAGCTGCTGTCGGTGGACCTCGACGGTCGCGCGCTCGCCGCCGGCGAATATCGCGTGGACGAGGGCCACCTCACCATCGCGACCGTGCCCGGCGCATTCACGCTCGAAACCGTGGTGCGCTTCGATCCGTGGAAGAACACCAAGCTCGAAGGGCTCTACGCGACACGCAGCGGCCTGGTGACGCAGTGCGAGGCCGAAGGCTTTCGCCGCATCACGTATTTCATCGATCGCCCCGACGTCATGGCCACCTATGCGGTCACCCTGTGTGCCGACCGCACGCGCTTCCCCCGGCTGCTCGCCAACGGCAACCTGGCAGCATCCGGCACCGCGGCGCCCGCCGATTGGTTCGTCGAGCATCGCGACACGGAGGCCGGCCAGCGCCACTGGGCAAGGTGGGAGGATCCGTTTCCCAAGCCCTCCTACCTCTTTGCCATGGTCGCCGCCGACCTCGAGATGATCGAGGACCACTTCACGACACGCTCGGGCAAGAAGGCGCTCCTGCAGATCTACGTCGAGACCGGCAAGTCCGACCAGGCGGGATTCGCCATGCAGGCGCTCAAGAAGTGCATGCGCTGGGACGAGGAGGTCTTCGGCCTCGAGCTCGACCTCGAGCGCTTCATGATCGTGGCCGTGTCCGACTTCAATGCCGGCGCGATGGAGAACAAGGGCCTTAACATCTTCAACACCAAGTTCATCCTCGCGCGCGCCGACACCGCCACCGATTACGACTATTTCGGGGTGGACAAGGTGGTGGCGCACGAGTACTTCCACAACTGGACCGGAAACCGCGTGACCTGCCGCGACTGGTTTCAGCTCTCGCTCAAGGAAGGCCTCACCGTCTACCGCGACCAGGAGTACAGCGCCGGCGAATATTCGCGCCCCGTGGTGCGCATCCAGGAAGTTCGCGATCTTCGCAACCGGCAATTCCCTGAGGACGCCGGGCCGATGGCCCATCCGGTGCGTCCCGATTCCTACGTCGAGATCAACAATTTCTACACGGCCACGGTGTACGACAAGGGCGCCGAGGTCGTGCGCATGTACGCGACGATCCTCGGCAAGGAAGGCTTCCGCCGCGGCATGGACCTTTATTTCAAGCGCCACGATGGGCAGGCGGTCACCTGCGACGACTTCCGCGCCGCGATGGCCGAGGCCAA
>WNFI01237109.1_pt1 | contig 10394 bp, 9 predicted proteins | sample 5400471 | NCBI WGS metagenome assembly WNFI01 (sample SAMN13153348, study PRJNA577476) | soil metagenome | isolation source: 100 cm saprolite on Douglas fir-dominated hillslope | place: USA:California | collected 2013-09-17 | reverse complement strand
AACTACGACGGAGAGCAGGTACTGATTTCCCAGTCTTTCTGGCGGGGGCATGCGCTGGAGCCGAAGACTCGACAAAGCAAAGCGCCAGTACCAGTGATCGTGCAACTCTCACGAATGCTAGATTCACATCGGGCCATATCATGCAATCCCGCAAACGGATTCATGTTTGTTAGCTCGGTTGGGAAGCCTGTCAACCTGGACGCCTTGGCGGCAGACGTTATTGTGCCTCTGGTCACCAAAGCAGGAGTCCAGTGGCATGGTTGGCATGCGTTTCGCCGTGGCCTGGCGACGAATCTTCACCAGTTAGGAGTTTCGGACAAGACCATCCAAAGGATCTTGCGGCACGCCAACGTGGCGGTCACGCAAAATTGCTGCATCAAGACCGAAGACTGCGAAGTCGCGGCGGCGATGGAGCAACCTGGCGGAGAGGGAGGGATTCGAACCCTCGGTACAGGTGTTAGCCCGTACAACGGTTTAGCAAACCGCCGCATTCGGCCACTCTGCCACCTCTCCGGCGCATGCGGAGCTACAGTTTACCACGTCTGCCGAAGACATTATGCGCGACCAAAACGATCGGTCATGTCTTAAATAAAATGTTTAAGACACTGCCAACCGACCTAGTTTTTCCAGTGGCGGGTTGCTCTGGTGCATCGCTTGCGAACTTCGATCATGGAGGGGGCAGGAAAGCATTCTTCTACTGATCTACTGATCCGGAGCACCGGTCAGGCTCCGCCGCAAGAAAGCAGATATCCGTTGCCGTTATTGGCGAGACAGCGGAAACCAGCAATCTCCGCGCCGCTCCCATCAGCTCCGTCAGTTCCGTGAAAACCACAACAGGTGGGACTTTCGCACGCAGCAGGCTGCCGAGGTCGAATTCTTGTTCGTGATTCGTAACGGAAACAAGTCTGCTGTCGACTTCGTGCCCTTCTCGTGGACAATGCCGACAACACTGAGGGGGGACGGAGTTGGGTCCGAACGACTGCCTGACTTGCGGTGGGACAGGATTTGTGGCAAAGCCAGTGGACTTGAACGGTAAGTCTGAAGGCGTTGCCTTTATCCGAATGAAATGCCCTGCTTGCGGCGGCACCGGACGGAAGCGCTCAATCTCACCCACAGCCGCGGGCTGACCGCACGGCCTGCGGTGTTTGCGAAAAACGTACGAGCCCGAACCGTCATACTTCCCGTCCTATAGTTGACGGTTCGGGGCGGACGTTCCGCCCGTTTCTAGCAGTACTCATCCTTTCAGGCAATGCCAGCAGTCTTGGTCTTGCTGCGTCGCCGGGGAGCCGATGCGGCTTCCACGCGGTTGCGGCCGTTGGCCTTGGCCCGGTACAAAGCCTTGTCGGCAGCTTGCATCACTCGATCGGCATTCGGCTCATCGTGGTGAGAGGTAGCGACCCCGATACTGACGGTCACTGAAAGCGTAGTTTCAGCCGTAGCCTGCGTCAATTGCCGGATGTTGCGTCCCGTGTGGCCTCGGCCGCGAGTTCGCAGCGCGCGCCGATCTGGCCCCCGTGGCATCTGGCGCCGATCGTTGCGGCGCATGCGAAATTCTGTAGATTCAACGGCGGCCCGCAACTGTTCCAGATCATCGACCACGTCTGCCGTCGTCTTGCCCGAAAACAGGATCGCGAATTCCTCTCCACCGAAGCGGTAGGCTTGCCCGCCGCCGGTTACGCGCGAAAGATTCGAAGCGACCAGGCGCAAGACTTGATCTCCAGTGTCGTGACCGTGGGCGTCATTGAAGCGCTTGAAGTGGTCGATATCAACCACGGCAATGGTGAAAGGATGTTGCAGGCGGAGCAGCGCATCATTGTAGGCGCGGCGCGAAGGCAAAGTCGTCAGCTCATCGTGATAAGCGAGGAGATAAGAGTTCTCAATGATGGAAGTCGCCAGGATGAGGGCTGCAGCGATTGAGTAGATCGTGGAAATGCGTCCCACCCCTGCGAATCGCAGCGCAAGAACAAAGGCGGAGAGCGACCACAGAAGGGCGCTGTCCGTCGGTTTACGCGTGAGAAAGAATCGCACTAGAAGAAGGAAGGCAGTAAATCCAAAGGCTAGCCAGCCATATCCCGGCAATAAGATTGGGATTGCCGCGTGCCGCGAGAGGTGAGGCGCTGAGATCGATCCTTGGGCAGAACGGCAAAGTACCCAAGTGATCACAGTTTGCACGAACAGGAATAGGGCGACCGGCATCATGCTGGAAACGGTGAAGCCTTGCTCCTGCATGAAGGCGATCAGAATGAAGTCCAGTGGCACCAAGACTGCCGCTGCGTGCAAAGCAATTTCGACGGGAGAACCTGTAGCGATAGGGCCTGAAAAAGAGGCAATCGTCCACTGCGCCAGAATCAATACCAATACCGCATAGAAGACGCGGCTGGAGTGAAAGCGCCAAGCCAAGAGCAGGCCTCCGAGGACGGAGGCGTAATAAAGGAAGCTTATGGCGGGCGGAGCCAGAGTTAGCAGACCGGAATGCGCAAAGAATGCGGCAGCCGTCAATAGGAGGCAGCCGGGCACGAACAGTGCTTTCGCGGTGGCGCGGTTCCACGCTAGCAAGGGAGGCTCTGGAACTCGAAACAATTATCTCCGAGGGAAAGACGCGAAGGAATTGGCCGCTTGGGTTCGGGCTGGAAACAGGCGCTCTCCGCAACTCCGAGCATTCCCTTTTAGAACCTCAGCGCCATTCCCGGAACTACGCACCTTGGTGTATATCGACTCCGTGCTGCGCTTGAGCAGTTTCTAACTAGAATCGGGCTGTCCAGTCCAAGGACAACTTACTCTCATGAAGATTCTGATAGCGGAAGATGACGAGGCTCTGGCCCGGTTCGTGCGCCAAGGGCTGGAAGGCGAACAGTACAAGGTAGATGTCGTTGCCGACGGCGAGCAGGCGCGCGCAGCGGCGAATGAATTCGAATACGACGTGGTGGTACTGGACCTTAACCTGCCAAAACTGGATGGGGTCAGCGTCCTGCGGCAACTACGGCTGAAAAAACCGACGATACCGGTGCTGGTGCTGACTCAGCGGACGCGGGTCGAAGACCGGGTGCAGTGTCTGGATACAGGCGCCGACGATTATCTGGCCAAGCCGTTTTCGTTCAGCGAACTCTCGGCGCGAATTCGGGCGTTGTTGCGGCGCAGCCATTTGCCCTCGGAGTCGGTGCTCGCTGTGGGCGACCTTAAACTCGACCGGGTGGAACATCGCGTGGAGCGCGCCGGGCGGAGGATCGAACTCACCACCAAGGAATTCGCTCTACTGGAATACCTGATGCGGAACGTCACCCGGCAAGTGACCCGATCCATGATCATTGAGCACGTCTGGAATCTCACGTTCGATACCACTACTAACGTGGTTGATGTCTACATCAACTACCTGCGCCGCAAAGTGGACGACGGCCATCCGGTGAAGTTGATTCACACGGTACGCGGCGTAGGCTACGAGTTGAGCTGTGCGGCTCCGGTGGGGGCATGAGCAGCTCCGGCACGGCATTCGCGCCTGCGGCGGTTTCGCCTGGCCGCAATGTCCTGGCTCATTTGTTGCACGCTTTGAATCAACCGCTAACTGGATTGCAGTGTTCTATGGAACTTGGAGTTGCCACTTCGCGAAGCCCGGAGCAGCACGTTCGCATCTTGCGCGAAGGACTTGAACTTACGGACAGAATGCGCCTTCTGGTCGAGACCATCCGCGAGTTGACCGACGCGCAGCAGGCGGAGAACGAAGCGCCCGAGTCGTTTCCGCTCGATGCTCTAGTGCGTGAGACGACCGCCGGCCTCGACCCGGTAGCGGGAGAAGAGTGTCCGTCTCTTGCTGGAATGCCGGGGCCCGCTTCTAGTGCAGACGGATCGGAGACGGCTGGCCGGGTTCACGTTTCGTCTGCTGGAATCCGCGCTCAGTCTAGCTCGGAGGGGAAGCGACGTACTGATAACGACCTCATCCGAGGGAGAACAGGCTGTGGTGGTGACCTCTTGGAGCAATGGACCAGCACCACCGCATTCGCCGTTCTCCCGTCCGGAACTTGGCTTACTCCTCTCCCGCGCCGGGTGGGAGCAGGCGAGTGCGAAATGGAGCCAGGAATCAATCGGCGAGGTGCAGACCTGTGTCATCCGAATCTCCTTGGTTCCTTCCCTGCCACCGCTTCAACAATTCTGAACGGGAGATGTGAGATGAGTCTGATGCCCGCCATTCCAGTATTGACCGGCCCGCCCGCTTCGGGCGGCGCGCTAATTGCCAGCCCGAGCAGCATTCTGCGGGAGCAAATCCTGCACCGGCTGAACGGGCGCTGCCTGCCGGTGCAACAGGCGCAAGGTGGCGCGGAAGCGCTGGCCAAGCTGGAGAAGCGAGATTGGCAGGTTCTATTTCTGGACCGCCGCTTGCCCGACCTCGACCCCGAGGAGTTGATGATCACCATTCAACGGCGCTTCCCGGGAATTCCAGTCGTAATGCTCGATTCGGAACAGGACCAGGAAGGCCAAGACGGCGACGAAGACCTGCAGCTCACAACGCCCTATGCTTCCGCCGCAGTGCGCTACCCGTCTCAGCATGCGCAAGCTGCAACGCACCGAGCAGGGTCTTTGTCACTGGCGGCGCCGGCACCGAGCCCGCTACCGGGAATGATCGGCTCCAGCGAAGCGATGCAGCCCGTCTACCGTCTGGTGCGTCTGGTCGCTCCACGCACGACCACAGTATTGATCGCTGGAGATACAGGAACGGGAAAGGAATGCGCACGGGGGAACTCTGTTCCTGGACGAAGTGAGTGAACTGCCTTTAGGGATGCAGGCCAAACTTCTGCGCTTTCTAGAGCAAAAAGAAATTCAGCGGCTGGGCACTTGCGAGGTGACGCGGGTGGATGTTCGCGTACTGGCTGCCAGCAACGTCGATTTGGCGGCGCGCGCTGCGCGTAGCGAGTTTCGTCAGGATTTGTTTTACCGCCTCTCGGCCTTTCCTATCGAACTGCCTTCACTGGCGGCGCGACGAGCAGATATTGTCCCGCTTGCGGAGCATTTTCTGGCCTGCATGGCTGCAGCCATGGAGATGCGCGCCCCGCAACTCAGCGCGGAGACGGTTCGCGTGCTCGAGCGTCATCCCTGGGGCGGAAACGTGCGCGAGTTGCAGCACGTGATGGAGCGGGCTTCCATTCTGGTGGAAGGTGGCGACATCTTGCAGCCGGAGCATCTGTTTTTTGCCTATCCGGCCAACGTTTCCCGCTGAAAATTTTTAGCAGTCGCAATCCTGAGAGAAATCTTAGATCTTCGCGATTCAATTGGCCCAACCCGTGCAAAGTTTGCCTGCGACCATGTCTTCTTTGCCTACCTCGACTAGCCTGCCGAATCCGGTCTTACCTCTTCTTCATTCAGGCTCAGCGAACGATCACGGACAAATGGAAGATGAACAATTCCTGCTGCGAGCATTCCGGTCTTTCGCTCAGGCGGCGGAGACGCTGGAGCGCTCTTATGGGCTTTTGCGTTTGGAGGTTGAAGGGTTGCGTGGCGAGTTGGAGGAGAGCAATGCCGGACTCTCCCGCAGCCTGGAGGAGAATCGCGGGATGCGTCAGCACTTGGATTGCATTCTCGAGGGTCTACCCTGCGGTGTGCTGGTCACGGGGGATGGAGGCGAGATTTCTCGAATGAATCCCGAAGCCCGACGACTTATCGCAGGAGGCGGAAATGCTTCCTTTCCTGTATCCATTACAACCTTTTGTACCGAGGTACGTCACTTGCTCGAAAGCGCGCGCCACCAACCAGAGGAAGCGGAGTTTAGAGTTCCCTGCGAGTCGGATCCGGAACGCTGGCTGGCCGCAAGTCATGCCTCAATCGACGGAGTGGACGTCAATGGTTCGGTTTACATCTTGCGCGACGTCAGCGAGCGTAAGCGTTTCGAGCAAGCCCAGGCTAAATTCCAGCGGCAGCAGGCGCTGGCCGAGATGTCCGCCATCTTAGCGCACGAAATGCGCAACCCTCTGGGCAGCATCGAACTCTTCGCCGGGCTGCTGGCGGAATCGGAGATGGAGGAAGAGCGTCAGGGATGGATCGAGCAGGTGCAGGCGGGTTTGCGCACCCTGGCCGCGACCGTGAATAACGTGCTGCACTTCCACAGTCTGCCCCCGCCTGAACGCTCGACCGTGGATCTAGGACAACTCCTGGACTGGGCTGCGGTTTTCTTTGTGCCGGTGGCAAGACAGGCTCGCGTGGAATTAAGCCTGCACAACCGCTTAGGCGGAGTGCTGATACAGGCCGACCGCCATCGCCTCGAACAAGTTTTGTTGAACCTGGTGCTGAACGCGGTGCGCGCCATGCCGGGCGGAGGCTGGATCGAACTCGCGGGCTGCCGCATACAACACGGCCGGGCGGTTTCGATTGTCGTCGCCGACACCGGCCCGGGAATCTCACCTGAAGATTTGCCGCGCATCTTTCAGCCCGGATTCAGCACCCGCGCCGGCAGCCCCGGGCTGGGACTGGCCGTGTGCCGCAAGATCGTCGAGCAACAGGGAGGAAGCATTACGGCAGCCTGCAGGTCGGGCAACGGGGCCACCTTTACTTTAATCCTGCCCCTCACCGTCCCGGAAATCCGGGAAGGAGTCCCGGTATGAATCGTGTTCTGGTGGTGGACGATGACGGCAGCATGCGGACCGCCCTTGAAGCTTGTTTGCGACGGCAGCAGTGGCAAGTCGAGACCGCGAGCAACGCGGGAGAAGCAATCGAAAAATTCCGCCGGGGGATGCATGAGCTTATCGTGACCGATATCCGCATGCCCGGCAGCGTGCCAGAGAATGACGGCTTCGCGGTGATGCGCGCCGCCCGGACTCTGGCTCCGGACACGGCGGTAATTTTGCTGACCGCCTATGGCAGCGTCTCGCAAGCAGTGGCGGCGATGAAAGACGGGGCCTGCGACTACCTGGTGAAGCCGGTTTCATTCGAACAGCTCGAGCAAGCCGCCGAGCGGGTGCTTTCCCAGGCTGGAGCACAACGAGAAGCGATCAAAGAGATCGGAGGACATGCCCCGGCATGGCTTCGGGCCCTTGACCGCGCGCGGCAGGCGGCCGCCAGCGATGCCGACATTTTTCTGAGCGGGCGGCGGGCACAGCCTTTCATTGCGGTCAATTGTGCGGCTTTTCCCGAAGCTCTGCTGGAGAGCGAATTATTTGGCCATACCAAAGGCGCCTTCACCGGGGCGAACTTCGCCAAGCCCGGCAAATTCGAACTGGCCGACGGCGGCACCTTGCTGCTCGATGAGGTGGGCGAGATGCCGCTGGCGCTGCAACCTAAGTTATTGCGTGCGCTACAGGAGCGCGAGTTCGACCGCCTGGGGGATATTCGCAGCGTTCATGTCAATCTGCGCGTGATCGCAACCACCAACTGCGCTCTGAGCCAGATGGTGCGGGAGGGGAAATTCCGGGCCGATCTTTACTATCGGCTGAATGTCATCCCGTTGCGCCTGCCACCATTGCGGGAGCGGGCCGGAGATATTCGCGAACTGGCGGAACAATTTATCCGTCTCTACACGCCGCCGGGCAAGTCGTTCCGCCTGCTGCCGGAGTTTCTCGATCAAATCGAGGGACACAATTGGCCGGGCAATGTGCGCGAGCTGGCGAATTTCGTGCGCCGTGCCGTGGCTCTGGCCACCGGGTCTGAAATCGGAGCGGCTACGCTGGAGGGCTGTGATTGGGCCGTGACTGCGGTACCATCCGTGGCCGCCGAGGCGGCGTGCCTGCGACCCGGGGTTTCCCTGGGAGCGATGGAGCGCAAGCTGGTGGAAATGACGCTGGAAGCAACGGGCGGGAACCGGTCGCGTGCAGCCGAACTTTTGGGAGTGAGTCTGCGCACCGTGCGCAACAAGGTTCGAGACTACGGCCTTCCCAGTTGTGCCAGCTATGCGCAAGACTAGCGCAGGAATCAGGATCAGCGCAGGAACGCGAGTTGCTCTTAACGCAGCAATCAGGGGAAACCGAACATGATTGATACGGCGATGACCGAAGCTTTAGGCCACTTCCTCGATGTGGACGTGGCCCGCTACAAACTGATCGCGACCAACATGGCGAACATCGACACGCCCGGCTACAAGGCTCGCGATCTGGATTTCCGGCAGGAGTTGCTGCGGGCTGGTGCCGCGTCCGGCGGGAACGGCAGCGGCAGCAGCAGCGGAAGACTCGACCTGGCGTCCTTTACTCCTGTAGCGCACGCGGTAAGAGGACTCATCGAGCGGCCCGATGGCAACAATGTGAGCGTCGAGCGCGAAAGCCTGCTGCTGGCCGAGACGCAGATGAAGTTCAACCTGGGCGTGCAACTGTTGAAAGGCCAGTTCCACACCCTTTCACTGGCGATCAATTCTGGAGGAACAACCTCATGAATCTGTTTGGCATGCTTGAAGTCAGTGGCTCGGCGCTGGCGGCGGAACGCTGGCGCGCCGAAGTGGTGGCGGCCAACATGGCCAATACCGAGACTACGCGTACGCCGCAAGGCGGCGCCTACCGGCGGCAACTGGTCGTCTTCCGCGCCCATCCTTTGCCCCGGTTTCCCCTGCTGCTGGCCGGCCTGCACCGGAGCGCGCCCGAAGGCGTGCGCGTGGACCGCGTGATCGGCGACGCTACTCCGCTGCCACGGCGTTACGAGCCCGGCCATCCCGACGCTGACGGTTCAGGATACGTGACCTATCCCAATGTGAATCCGGTAATGGAAATGACCGATCTGCTGAGCGCGGTGCGGGCCTACCAACTGAATGCCGCCGCGATACAAGCGGCTAAAAATATGATTCAGCAGTCACTGCAGATTCTGAGTTGATGAAGTCTTCGGAGAACACGAGATGAGCAGTCCCATATCCTCGTTGCGCATTTTGCCCGCCGAACTGGACGCGGCATCGCTGCATCCGGCAAGCGCCGGCGGATCGGGCTTCCGGGACGTCCTGCACAGCGCGCTTGACGATATGCAACAGCTCGAAGGGCAGGCCGAGGCCAAGGTCTCCGGAGTTCTCTCGGGAAACGGAGCGGACGTGCACACCGCCCTGATCGCGGTAGAAAAAGCCGATCTCAGCTTTCAGCTCATGATGCAGGTGCGCAACAAAATCGTAGCCGCCTACGAAGAGATCTCGCGGCTGCAGTTCTGAGGCGTGTTGTCGTGAATATTCGTAATGGCCGACAGTCCTCAATCCGTCAACGATGTGCTTCACCGCCTGGGGCAATTCTTTCAGGGATTAAGCCTGAACCAGCGTTTGCTGCTGGCCGGCGGCGCAGCGCTGGTTGGACTGACGCTTTGGGGCTTCGTAACTCTGTTGGGACAGCCCAAATACGTGACGTTGTATTCCGGGCTGCGCCCGGAAGAAGCTCAAACGCTTGCGGGCCGGCTGGCAGCCAAGAACATTCCTCACCAGATCTCACCTGACGGAGGCAGCCTGCTTGTACCCGAGGACAAACTGGATGCCAGCCGTTTGGAGACTGCGGCGGCGGGACTGCCTCGCAGCGCACGTTTGGGCTTCGAGTTATTCGACACTCCCAATTGGGCAGGTTCGGATTTCACCGAAAAAGTGAACTACCAGCGCGCCCTTGAGGGCGAACTGGAGCGCACGCTGACCACAATGAGTGAGGTGGAAGCGGTGCGGGTGCATCTGGTGATGCCGCAGGAGTCGCTGTTTACCGAGCAGCAGCATGAGGCCAAGGCCGCCGTCATTCTCAAGACCCGCAACGGCCATCTTTCCGAGCGTGCCCAACAGGCGATCCCGCAACTAGTGGCCAGCGCGGTCGATCGTCTGCGTCCGGAAAATGTCACCGTCGTTGATGCCGACAGCAATACTCCGCTGCTCGTAAACCGTGATGGAATTGGTGGCCGGGCCGCATACGGACTCGACGAAGAGCTGGCCAAAACTTTGGTGCACACTCTCGAACCGGTGGTCGGGGCCGACCATGTCCGGGCCAGCGTGCATGTGGAATATGAAATGGGCACAAGCGAAGAAACTCAGGAAAGCTACGATCCCAAAAGCACGGCAACCCTCACCCAAGAGCATTCCGAAGAAAGCTCTACCGGGGGTGCACCGGTCGGAGTTCCGGGAACGGCCAGCAATGTCCCTTCGAGCACTCCGCCACCCGCCGCAGCCGCGGCCGATCAGTCCACCTCGCGCTCCGATGCCACCACTTATGCGGTAAGCAAGACTCTTCATCACAGCGTGGAGCCGCCCGGACGCTTGCGCCGCATCGCGGCAGCGGTCTTGGTCGATGACGCGGTTGACGTCTCCGATCAAGCGGGCAACCGCACAACCACGCGGCGCAAGCGTACGGTCGACGAAATGAAAGAGATTGAACAACTGGCGCGCGCCGCCATCGGTGTCGACACACAAAGGGGCGATGTACTGGCGGTCGAGAACTTGTCGTTCCAGGAAACTCCTGGCGAGATTCCGTTGCCACCCAGCAAAA
>WNFI01463188.1_pt1 | contig 10395 bp, 6 predicted proteins | sample 5400471 | NCBI WGS metagenome assembly WNFI01 (sample SAMN13153348, study PRJNA577476) | soil metagenome | isolation source: 100 cm saprolite on Douglas fir-dominated hillslope | place: USA:California | collected 2013-09-17 | reverse complement strand
CCCGCCGCTCTCGCGCGACCGGGACCTCGGCCTGTCGACGCTCCTGGTTGCGGTGCGTGTGTGCCGCGAGCGCCAGGCGCTGCTGCTCATCGACCCGCCGGTCAGCTGGACTTCACCGCGCGCGGCGCTCGATGCGCTGCGCAATTGGCCGTTCCGCAGCGACAGCGCCGTGATGTGCTACCCGCGCGTGCAGGCCTTCGACCGGCTGCGCGGGCGCGTCGAGACGTTCGGCTCGTGCGGCGCCGCGGCGGGCATGATCGCGCGCTCGGATGAGACCTGGCCGGTGTGGGCGGCGGCGGAAAGCGAGGAGACGATCCTGCGGCCGGGGCTGCGGCCTGCGGTCGCCGTTTCGGACATCGAGCGGGTGCGTCTCGCACAGGCGGGCGTCAACACGCTGCTGTCGGTACGGGGCGGCGCGCGCCCCGGCGTGAGCCCGCGCACGCTCGCCGCGGGGGGCAACGGCACTTCCGACTGGAAGTATCTGTCCGCGCGCCGGCTCGCCCTCTTCATCGCCGCGAGCGTGGAGCAGGGCACCCGCTGGGTGGCGCTCGAGCACAACGGGCCGGCACTCTGGGCCCGTGCGCAGAGGCAGGTGGAGAATTTCCTCGACAGCCTGGCCGTGCAGGGCGCCTTTGCCGGCACCGCGGACGAGGAAAGCCATTTCGTCATCAGCGACGAGCGCATCAATCGTCCGCAGACTCTCGCCGAGGGCAAGTTCAATCTGCTGTTCGGCTTCGCCACCAGCAAGCCCGGAGAGTTCGACACCTGGCTCGTGACGCACGGCGCCGGCGCGAGCCGCGTGCGGCCGGTGTCGGTGAACCGCGCGGCGACGGCGAAGCACCGCGTGGAGTGGGAGATCGAAACCTCGATCCTGCGCGGTTGAGCAGCCATCCGCTCGCCGGCGCCGCGAACGCAGCCGAATCTAACCCGGGCCGAAGCCGCCACCGCCCGGCGTGAGGATGGTGAGCTCATCGCCCGGCCCGACCTCGAAGCGCGCCGTGCCGCCGAGGCGCTCGACAGTCCCGCCGGCGCGGCGTACGTAGCCCTCACCGCGCGCGCCCGGCTGACCACCGGCGAGTCCGAAGGGCGCGATGCGGCGGTGATTGGCGAGCAGCGCCGCGCAGAACGGCGCACGAAACTCGAGCCGCCGCACCGTGCCATCGCCGCCGCGCTGCCGGCCGGCGCCGCCCGAGCCGCGGCGGATCGCGAACTCACGCAGCAGCACCGGAAACGTGCCTTCCAGGATCTCAGGATCCGTGAGGCGCGAATTGGTCATGTGGGTCTGCACGGCGTCGCAGCCCGCGAAATCGGGCCCGGCGCCGGAGCCGCCGCAGATGGTCTCGTAGTACTGCAGCTGCGCATCGCCGAAGGTCAGATTGTTCATCGTGCCCTGGGAGGCGGCGAGAATTCCGAGCGCCCCGTAGAGGGCGTCCACCACGCACTGCGAGGTCTCCACGTTCCCGGCCGCGACCGCGGCGGGCGGGTGTGGGTCGAGGAGCGACCCCGCGGGAATGACGATGTCGAGCGGCTCGAGGCATCCTTCGTTCAAGGGGATCGGCCGCTCGATCAGCGTGCGGAACACGTACAGCACGGCCGCGGTGCACACGGCCCGCGGCGCATTGAAATTGTGGGTGCCCTGCGCGGAGGTGCCGCTGAAATCGATGCGGGCACGCTGCCGGGCGTGATCGATCTCGACCCGCACCGCGATCAGCTGTCCGTCGTCCATTTCGTAGCGGAAGCTCCCGGTGCGCAGCCGCCCGATGGCCGAGCGCACGCAGTGCGCGGCGTTCTCCTGGACCTCCCGCATCCCCTCGCGCAGCGCCTCGAGCCCGTGGCGCGCCACCGCGCGCTCGATCTCGGCGATGCCACGCGCGTTGGCGGCGAGCTGCGCGCTCAGGTCCGCGAGGTTCTGCTGCGGCTTGCGGGCGGGCCACGGCCCCTGGCCGAGGGCGGCGCGCAGCGCCTCCTCGCGCAGCGTCCCGCCGCTCACCAGCGCAAAGCATTCGAAGAGCGCCCCCTCCTCTTGTATGGTGCGGCTGAAGGGGGGCATTGAGCCGGGGGTCATCCCGCCGATATCGGCGTGGTGCGCGCGCGAGGCGACGAAGAAGTCCGCCCGCGGTGCCCCGCCCATGAAGACCGGGGTCACGACCGTCAGGTCGGGCAGGTGCGTGCCGCCGTGGTAGGGGCTGTTGAGGAGCCACGAGTCCCCCGCTCGCAGCCGGCCGTGCTGCGCCGCGATCACGGCCCGGACGCTGACGCCCATCGAGCCCAGATGCACCGGCATGTGCGGGGCGTTGGCGATCAGGCTCCCCGCCGCATCGAAGAGCGCGCAGGAGTAGTCGAGGCGCTCGCGGATGTTGACCGATTGCGCGGTCGACTGGAGCACTTCCCCCATCTGCTCGGCGATGTGCATGAAGAGGTTGTTGAAGATCTCCACGCGCGCCGCCGCGGCGGCCGGTGCGGCGCGCGCCTGCCCTGACCCCGTATCCTCGAGGAGCAGCTCCCCGCCGGCGAGCCGCCGCGCACGCCAGCCCGGCTCCACGACTACCGTGCTGTGGGGCTCGACGATCAGCGCGGGGCCGGCGACTTCGGCGCGCAGCGCGGCCATCGGCAGCAGCGGCACGTCGCGCCACTTCCCGAACCAGGCGCGCGCCTGCCGGGGGAGCTCCGGTCCCATCACCGGCTCAGGGATCGCCAGCGAGGCGCTGTCGACCGAGGCGGCACGGGCCTCGACGCGCAGCGCCTCGATCACGACCGCGAGCGAGCTCGCCGCAAAGCCGAAACGCCGCTCATGCTCCGCGAGGAATCTCGTGCGCAGCTCTTCGAGGCCCGCCGCCGGCACCGATAGCGTGACGTCGCTGTCGCCCGAGCGCAGCTCGAGCCATTGCTGTACGCGCACCGGGGCGGTGGCAGCGGAGTCGGCGCCACTCAGCTCGGTGCGGGCCTGCGCCTCGAGCGCCGCGAGGGCGGTGCGCGCCGCCGCGAGCCCCGTCTCGGTGAGCCCCTGGCGCAGGCTCGCGCGGCGCACCGCGAGGCGATCGGCGACGCCGATGCCGAAGGCCGACAGCACGCTCGCCAGCGGGTGCACGAGGATCCGGCGCATGCCGGCGGCGCGCGCGACGCGGCAGGCGTGCTGTCCGGCGGCGCCGCCGAAGCAGAAGAGGGTGAACTCCCCGGCGTCGCGTCCCTGGCGGGCGCAGACGTGGCGGATCGCATTCGCCATCGCCTCGACGCCGACCTCGAGGACGGATTCTGCGAGCCGCTCGCAGGCCTGCTCGGGCGCCCCTGCTGCGCCGACCTGCGCGGCGAGGGCCGCGAAGCCCCTCGCCACGGCCCCGGCGTCGATGCCGGACGCACCGTCGTGGCCGAACACCGCCGGGAGCGGCTGTGTCAGGCGCACCCCGCCGATCAGGTGCTCGAAGCGCTGCGGGAGCTCCCCATCGAGCAGCGACACATCGGTCGAGGTGCCACCCATGTCAAAGCCGATCAGGCGCGGCATCCCGAGCCGCTCGCCCACCCAGCGCATGCCGATGAGCCCCCCTGCCGGCCCCGAGAGCACGCTCGACATGGCATGGAAGCTCGCGGCGGAGGCGAGCCCGCCGGTGCTCTGCATGAAGGACAGGCGCGCCGCCGCATCGAGCGAGCGCAGCTCCCCGCTCAGGCGATCGATATAACGGCGCAGCGGCGCCGCCAGATAGGCGTTGAGGACCGTGGTGTCGCCGCGCGCGACGTAGCGCACGAGCGGCGAGAGCTCGTGCGACACCGACACCTCCTCGAAGCCGAGCGCCCGCGCACACGCGGCGGCCTCACGCTCGTGCTGCGGATAGTGCCAGCCGTGCAGGAACACGATCGCCACCGCGCGCCGCCCGGCATCGCGCGCCGCGGCGAGCTGCGCGCGCAGCTGCGCAATATCGAGCGGCTCGAGCACGGTACCGGAGGTGTCGATGCGCTCCCGGGACTCGATCACGGTCGCGTACAGCCTCTCCGGCAGCACGATGTGCCGCGCGAATATGTCGGGACGGTTCTGATACCCGATGCGCAGCGCATCCGCGCAGCCGGCGGTCGTCACCAGCACCACCGGCTCGCCGCTGCGCGTGAGGAGGGCGTTGGTGGCGACCGTCGTCCCCACCTTGACCGCGGCAACCTCCGCGCCGCGCCCGCCCGCCGCTTCCAGGATCGCGCGCGCGGCCGCGAGGCCCGGATCGCCCGCCTCGGGCGCGCCGCTTGATGAGACTTTGCGAACGTGCAGCTCGCCGGCCGGTGACAGGCCGATCACATCGGTAAACGTGCCGCCGCGATCGATCCAGAACTGCCAGCCGCGCTGCGGCGCCGCGGCTGCCGATTGGCTTAAAGCACCCGCTGCCTGCATTATTGCTCGCGCCGATGAGCGCCGCGCCTCCGATCCGTCACGTCGTCTTCTCTCATGGCCAGGAAAGCGGCCCTTGGGGGCGCAAGATCTCCGCGCTCGCCGAGATCGCGCGCGTCGAGGGCTACGAGGCGCACTCCGTAGATTACCGCGGGATCGACGAGCCGCGTGCCCGGGTCGCGCGGCTCGTGGAGTTCTGCAAAGAGCTCGCCGGGGAGCTGGTGCTGGTCGGCTCGAGTCTCGGCGGCTACGTCGCCGCGACCTCGGCATCGCTCCTGCATGCGCGCGGGGTGTTCCTGATGGCCCCGGCACTGTACCTCGAGGGCCTGCCGGCGCTGCGCGCCGGCGTGCTCGACTGCCCGGCGGCGGTGGTCCATGGCTGGCGCGATGAGGTCGTGCCGTTCGAGCACAGCGTGCGCTTTGCGCAGACCTACCACGCCGCGCTGCACCTGCTCGAGAGCGATCACCGGCTGCATAACCAGATCCGGGTCATCCAGTACCTGTTCGAATACTTTCTCATTGCCCTCGATCTGCCGGCGATCGCCTTCGAGTAGCCTGCGCATACGCCGCGAGCGCTCAGCGCCGCGTGCGTATCGCACGCGCCGCGACGGTGTCCACGAGCGCGGGGACGATGACCCGCGCCCAGCGCATGAAGCGCCCGCGTGCCGAGGTGATGACGAGGCGCCGCCGGGCGCGCATGCCCGCGACGATCAGCGCCGCGCACTCCGATGCCGGCTGGATTCCCGGCTGCATCGGGTTGTGCCCGAGGGGCTCACCGTCGGGGCCGAGCGCGCGGCGGTGGATCTCGCTCGCCACGAAGTCCGGTGCAATCAGCGTGACGTCGACCCCGCTGCCGCGCAGCTCGATGCGCAGCGACTCGAAGAACCCCACCAGCGCATGCTTGCTCGCCGCGTAGCCGGTGCGCTCGGGCACCCCGGTGAGCCCGGCGAGGCTCGCCACGGCGACGATCAGTCCGCGCGAGCGCCTGAGGTGCGGGAGCGCTGCCGCGGTGAGGTAGACCGCACCCAGGTAATTGACCGCCATGAGCCGCTCGAGGACGCTGAAGTCGCGCAGCCCATCGAAGCGCGACCACATGGTGATGCCGGCGTTGTTGATCAGCGCGTCGATCCGGCCGAATCGCTCCACGGTGCCCGCGACGAGCGCGTCGCACTCGGGCCGGCGCGAGATGTCCCCGGGAAGCGCGAGCACGCGGGCACCTCTTGCGGCACACTCGCGCGCGGCGTCCTCGAGCCGGGCGGCGTTGCGCGCATTGAGCGCCAGATCGGCGCCCTCGGCGGCGAGCGCCAGTGCGAGGGCCCGCCCGATCCCCTCGGATGCCCCGCTGATGAGGACGGTCTTCCCGGCGAATGTCTCCATGGCCCCCTGCATCCCTCAAGGCCGTAGGCCCGCGTGCGGGACGCATCATAACGGCGCCGCACGGCTGTGGCTTTCCAGACACAGCGGCTTGCCGCCTCGCGGGGCCGAGTAATAGACTCCCCCCCACGCGTAGCTTTGTGTTGCCGCAACAAATCAAGAAGGCCACGTAGCTCTCGCACGCACGGTGCCGATCGAAGCGGCGTTGAGCCTTCCGGGCTCGACCGACGTGCGCGTCCTTGGGCCTTGAGGGATGCAGGGGGACACATGAGGAACGTTCACACGGGGCGCCGCGCGCGGCTGGGCACTCTCGCACTCGCCGCAGCACTCGCCGCCGGCGGCCTACCCGACGCGCATGCCGTCACTTTCCAGAGCAGCTCCGGGGACTGGACCGGCAGCTGGGACACCACCCTCGGCTACGGCGAGGGGTGGCGCGTGTCCAAGCGCGACTGCCGCCTCATCGCGATCGCCAACGGGGGCTGCGGATACTCCCCCAACATCGATGATGGCGACTTGAATTACGACAAGGGCGCCTACAGCCAGGCCTTGAAGGGAGTCACCGAGATCGCGCTCAACTACCAGGATCGCGGTGGCGTGTTCGTGCGCGGCGACGGGGTGTACGACGCCTACGTGATGGGCAACAACACGCTGCGCACGCCGCTCACGCACGAGGGCAAGGCCCTGGTCGGAAGCTACACACGGCTCCTGGATGCCTTCGGGTACTGGCGCTGGCGTCTCGGCAGCATGCCCGCGGAGCTGCGCCTCGGGCGACAGGTGGTGAGCTGGGGCGAGAGCACCTTCATCCAGGGAGGGCTCAACCAGGTGGATCACTTCGATGTGTCGGCGCTGCGCGTGCCAGGAGCGGAGCTCAAGGAGGCGCTGCTGCCCGATGAGATGGCGGTGCTCAATCTGCAGCTGGCGCAGAACCTGAGCAGCCAGTTCCTGTACCTCTTCGACTGGCACGAGACCCGGCCCGAGCCCGCCGGATCGATCTTCAGCACCAACGACTTTGGCGTGACGCGGGCCAGTACGGCGTCAACCTCAAGATGTATCTGCCGAACTTCAGCCAGGGCACGCAGCTCGGATTCTATTTCCTCAACTACACGAGCCGCGTGCCCGTGGTGTCGGCGGTCACCGGCACACAGGCGGGGTTCGGCAATGCGTGGGGTGCCGTGAATGCGGCCGGCGCCGCCGCGCAGGCCATCGCCGCCGGCCTGCCCTTTGCGGCCGCGGTGGCCACGGGAGCTGCGGTCGGCCAGGGGCGGGCGGCGCAGCAGGGCGGGAACATGAGCGCGGCCACCGCGACGGAGTACGCCACCGTCGGCGCCAACACGCTGCTCGCCGGCGGCAATGTGAGCAACCAGGCGAGCAATCTCGCCACTTACGAGTACGCGAAGACCGCCGGGTACTTCGAGGAGTTTCCGCAGAACATCAGGATGCTCGGCGTCTCCTTCAACTCCCAGATCCAGAAGACCGGCACCGCGCTGCAGGGAGAGGTCGCCTACCGGCACAACGTGCCGCTGCAGCTCGATGACGTCGAGCTGCTCTATGCCTCGCTGACGCCCTTCGAGTCGGGGATCGCGCGACTGCTCGGTGCGCCGGTGACGTCGGCCGGGACCTGCGTGCCGGTGTCGGCGACCCCGATCAGCGGCTGCAACCAGCTCGGCTCCTTCGGACTCTCGCAGACCGGCGGCAAGCGAGTCGTGATCCCCGGCTGGGAGCTGAAGAACACCTGGCAGGGACAGCTCACCGCGACGCAGACGATCGCCAACGTGCTCAAGGCCTCGCAGGCGGTGCTGCTGCTCGAGGCGGCGATCGACTACGTCCCCGGGCTCGAGGACAAGTACAGCGGCGGACCCGTGGGGCGCGGGCTGCGCTACGACGGGCCGGGCACCAACCTGAGCGGCAACCCGCAGCTCGGCGGCTATCCGGAATTTCCGAACCTGGTGGAGCCGGGCTCCGCGTTTCCGGACAAGGTCTCCTGGGGGTACGTGATCGCCGGACGGCTCGAGTACAACAACCTGGTGGGCGCGTGGAACCTGCTGCCGCACCTGACCTGGACACATGACGTGAAGGGTGTGTCGCCCGGCCCCGGGGGCAACTTCCTCGAGGGACGGCACGCGCTCACGGTCGGTGCGGACGCGAATCTGCGCGCCCGGTGGGATTTCGACGTGTCCTACACCCAGTTTGGGGGCGCGGGCCGGTACAACCTGCTCAACGATCGCAACTTCGTTGCAGCCAGCGTCAAGTTATCGTTCTGAGGCCGGGCGCCCGGACGCGCAAACGATGGAGGGGGCTGCAATGAAGACGCTGATACCCTTGGCCACGGCAGCAATGCTCATCGCCTCCGGGGCCTTCGGGGCGGTCAGCCCGCAGGAGGCTGCGCGCCTGGGTGCCGAGCTCACGCCTCTCGGGGGCGAGAAGGCGGCTAACGCCGACGGCAGCATTCCGGCGTGGAGCGGGGGGCTCAAGTCCGCCGCCGAGGCCGGCTTCGCGAGCTACCACTCCGGGGACCACTACCCCGATCCGTACGCCAGCGACAAGCCGCTCTTCACGATCACGAGCGCTAACCTCAGCCAGTACGCCGCGAAGCTCTCCGAAGGCCATAAGACGCTGTTCAAGACCTATCCCGATTACAAGCTGGTGATCTACCCGACGCATCGCAGTGCCGCCGCACCCGAGCGCATCTACGAGGCCACCCGGCGCAACGCCACCACCGCGAAGCTCGCGGCCGGAGACAACGGCGTCACGGGCGCACTCGGGGGCATCCCGTTCCCGATCCCCAAGAGCGGTGTGGAGGTGTTCTGGAACCACATCACGCGCTACCGGGGCCTCGCTGCGGGGCTGCAGGTCGGGCAGGCGCCGCTCACGGCGGGCGGCAGCTACACGCTGGTGAACTTCAAGGAGGAGTTCTACTTCCAGTACTACCAGCCGGGGATGACGGAAGCCGCGCTTAACAACATTCTCCTCTTCTTCACACAGGAGACCACGGCTCCCGCGCGCTATGCCGGTGAGGTGCTGCTGGTGCAGGAGACGCTCGATCAGGCGAAGGAGGCGCGCCGCGCCTGGGTCTACAACCCCGGCCAGCGCCGCGTGCGGCGCGCGCCGAATGTCGCCTTCGATAATCCCGGCACGAACTCGGACAACCTGCGTACCTCCGACCAGTTCGACATGTACAACGGAAGCCCCGAGCGCTACGACTGGAAACTCATCGGCAAGAAGGAGATCTACGTTCCGTACAACGCCTATCGCCTGCAGAGCGAGAAGACCCGATACGCCGACCTGCTGAAGAAGAATCACATCAACCAGGACTTCGCGCGCTACGAGCTGCACCGTGTCTGGGTGGTCGATGCGACGCTCAAGAAGGGCGTGAGCCACATCTACAGCCGCCGCACGCTCTACGTCGACGAGGACTCCTGGCAGATCCTGCTGGTCGACTGCTATGACACGCGCGGGCAGCTCTACCGCGTGCAGGAAGGGCACGCGATGAATTACTACGACCTGCCGACACTGTGGACGGACCTCGAGCTGATCATGGATCTGTCCAACGGGCGCTACCTCGCGCTCGGCCTGCAGAGCGAGGAGCCGAAGTCCTACGACTTCAACATCAAGCGCACGCCCGCGGACTATCAGCCGGGCGTGCTCGAGCGGCGCGGAATCCGTTAGGTTCGCGCCGCGGCGAGCGTCGGAGCGGGATTTCGGGGCCGGCGTGGACCGAGAATCGTTGCCGGCGCTCCTCTGCGCGCTCGTAGCGGCGCTGACACCCGCGCTCGCCGCGGCGCAGGCACCCGCCGCTGCGCCGCCGCCCCTCGCTGCCGAGCCCGCGCGACTCGCCGCGCAGTCGCTGCTCATCGCGGTGGCCGCGGCCGGCCCGCGGCTCATCGCCGTCGGCGACCACGGCATCATCGTGCTTTCCGATGATCGGGGCAGGAGCTGGACCCAGGCGTCCGCGGTTCCGAGCCAGGCGCTGCTCACGGGCGTGTGCTTCCTCGATGCCGCGCACGCCGTGGCGGTGGGTCACGATGAGGTCATTCTCCTCAGCAGCGATGCCGGGCGCACCTGGAAGCTGACCCATTACGCCCCCGAAGCCGAGCGGCCACTGCTCGACGTGTGGTGCGGCGGCGGCGGGCGGGCGATCGCGGTCGGCGCCTACGGCTCGTGTCTCGTGAGCGAGGACGGAGGCTCCTCCTGGAGCGCGCGCCCCTTTGTGCCCGCGCCGCGCGCGCGGCGCGGCGGGGCAGGCTCCGCACGGGCGCCCGAGGAGGGCGCGGCGGGAGGTGGCTATCACCTGAACCGCATAGTCTCCGCGGGGGACTCCCGGCTATACCTCGCCGGGGAGGCCGGACATCTTTATCGCTCGGACGATGGCGGTGCGAGCTGGCGCACTCTCGACTCGCCGTACGAGGGGTCGTTCTTCGGCGTGCTGCCCCTCACGGGAGAGGCGGTGCTCGCCTTCGGGCTGCGCGGGAACCTCTTTCGCTCCGAGGACGCCGGCGTGAGCTGGCAGCGGATAGACACCGGCACGGTGGCGATGCTCGATGGCGGCGCGCGGCTTGCGGGGGACACGGTGGCCCTCGTCGGCCTCTCGGGCACCCTGCTCGTGAGTCATGACGGGCGCACTTTCGCGCCGCTTGCGCTGGCTGCGCGTGCCGGGT
>WNFI01106762.1_pt2 | contig 10395 bp, 11 predicted proteins | sample 5400471 | NCBI WGS metagenome assembly WNFI01 (sample SAMN13153348, study PRJNA577476) | soil metagenome | isolation source: 100 cm saprolite on Douglas fir-dominated hillslope | place: USA:California | collected 2013-09-17 | reverse complement strand
CGTCGCAGCAGTTGTCCTCCGGGAAGGCGAACGCGACCTTGAACTTGCGCGGCAGGTAGCGGGTCCCGTAGATCGGGTCGGGCTCCGGGAGGCCGGGCGGGCCGCCCGCCACCTGCTCGCCATCGAGCCAGATTTCATGGTACGCCCCGGTGCGGGGCAGCAGGTGATCAGAGAGGCGACGCGTGACGGACAGTACCTCCTCTCGCAAGCCGCCGAGCATCGGTGCCGGGCACGACACGACGTTGCGGACGACGTCGCCGCACGCGCCCAGGGTCGTGACGAGCACGTCGTTCACGGCACGAATCGTCGCCTTGAGATCGCCCTTCAAGACACCGTGGAACTGGTTGCCCTGGCGCGTCGTGACGCGGAGCGTGCCGTTGCCGTAGCGGTCCGCCAGATCGTCGATCGCCAGGTACTGCGCGCCGCTCAACACGCCGCCGGGAATCTTGCAGCGCACCATGAACTGGTGCGCGGCCTCCGCGTCCGTGCCGCGACGCTCGCGGCGCTGGTCGCGATCCTCCTGCTGGTACGTGCCGTGGAACTTGAGGAGCTGGGCGCTCGCGTCCGAGAACTGGCCGGCGGCGCCGGCGAGCTCGGCGGCGAGACTCCCGCGCAGACCGCGGCTCTCCTCCTTCACCTTCTCGACCGGGCTCAGCGGCTTCTGGTCTGGCATCTCGCAGTTCCCGTGCTCACTTCGTGTACACGTCCCACCAACGCCGGACGGGAAGCTCGTCCCAGTCCCAGGGCTGCACCGCTGCCGTGATCTTGCACAGCCAGCCCCTGATGCGGCGCAGCGCCAGCACCACTGTCGATAACGTCATCCGACCACCTCCCGTAATCCGTCCGCCAACACCTGCACCACCTCCGGACGACTGAACTCGGGCGGCGGCAGCACGCCGCTCCGCAGCATTTCCCGCACTTTGGTGCCGGACAGCGTGACATGACACTCGGACGTGTGCGGGCAGGTCTTCGGCGAGGCCATACCACCGCAGCGCCGGCAGAAGAACGTGTGCTCGAAGCAGACCGGCTGAATCCCCAGCTCGCCCGGCGCGAACCGATCGAAGATCTTCTGGGCATCGTAGGAGCCGTAGTAGTTGCCGACACCGGCGTGATCACGCCCCACGATGAAGTGCGTGCACCCATAGTTCTTGCGCACGAGCGCATGGAACACCGCCTCGCGGGGCCCGGCGTAGCGCATCGCGGCGGGGAAGCCGGCGAGCAGCACGCGATCCCGCGGGGAATAGCGCTCGAGCAGCACCCGATAGCTCCGGACACGCACGTCGGCCGGAACGTCGTCGTCCTTCGTGGGCCCGAGCAGCGGATGGAGCAACAGCCCGTCGACGGTCTCGAGCGCCGCCTTCTGGATGTATTCGTGCGCGCGGTGCACCGGATTCCGGGTCTGAAACCCGACCACGGTGCGCCAGCCGCGCTCGGCGAAGGCACGCCGCGTGTCGGCCGGATCGAGCGCCAGCTCTGGGAAGCGCGGCACGGGGCGCGCGAGTAGCCGGACGTCGCCAGCCACGAGGGAGTCCCCCTGAGCGTACAGCTGTGCCACTCCGGGGTGCTTGGCGTCGGTGGTCCCGTAGACGAGCTGCGCCTCCTCCTCTTTCGAGTGGCGGAATACCTGCCGAACCTCCAGGAGACCCAGGACGCTCCCGTCCGGACCCTTCAGCGCAACCGTGTCGCGGAGCGCCGCACCGTCCGTGATCCGCAGCGTGATCGGCAGCGACCAGGGGAGGTCGCTGGCGAGCCGCATCTCGTGCAGTACGCGCAGGTAGTCGTCGCGACCGAGAAAGCCTGTGAGCGGGCTGTAGGCGCCGCTCGCGATCAACCCCACGTCGGCCACCCCGCGGGGGTCGAGCGTGATGGATGGCAGCCGGGTCACGAGCTCCAGTGCGGCCGCGCGCTCGTCCTCGCCGACCAGTCGTTGCACGAGCGTCCCGCCGTGCGGCGGGATAGTCATGAGGTCACCGCTCACTGCTCGTCTCCCCACGCTTGACGGTGAACGTGTGCAACCCGCATTCGGTCTTCCCGGTGCCGCTCCACCGCCCCGCGCGCTCGGCTTCCCCAGGTACCGTGGGTCGCGTGCACGGCCAGCAACCGATGCTCGTGTAGCCCTGATCGAGCAACGGGTGGTATGGGACAGCGTGCTCTCGGATGTAGCGCCACACATCGGCCCGGCTCCAATGGGCGAGCGGAGACACCTTGACGATCGAGCGTCCCGCGACCTCGTGGTATTCGATGAGCTCCGTCGCGACGCGGGAGGCGGACTGATCCTGCCGCACGGCGCTGATCCAGGCGTCGAATCCGACGATGGCCCGCTCGAGCGGCTCGACCTTGCGGAGGAAGCAGCAGCGGTCGGGATCGGTCTGGTAGAGCGGGCCCGGGTCGGTGAGCGGCGTGAGCTCCACGAGATTGAGGCCGTACTGCTCGACGAAGCGCTGCTTGAAGGCGTACGTCTCGGGGAAATGGAACCGGGTGTCGAGGAAGATCACCGGCACCGTGCGGTCGATGCGGCTGATCAGGTGCGCCAGAACGACGCCGCCACCGCCAAAGCTCACCGTGAGCGCCGTCTTTCCGGGGAAGGTCTCCACGGCCCACGTGAGCGTCGTCGCAGGGTCCGCCCCGGAGAGGGCGGCGGCGCGCTCGCGCACCTGGGCGGCGCTAAACATCCGACCCACTCCGCAGGTAGCCCAGCTCGACGAGTCGATCGAACACCCGGGCGGCGCTCGTGGCCACGTCCTCGCGCTCGGTGTCGACCACGAGTTCCGGCGTGAGCGGCTCCTCGTACGGGTCTGAGACGCCGGTGAACTGGGGCATCTCCCCGGCCAGCGCACGGCGATACAACCCTTTGGTGTCGCGGCGAATGCATTCGTCGAGCGAGGCTTTAACGTGCACTTCGACGAACGCACCGATCTCGCGGCGCACTTCATCGCGGACGGCGCGGTACGGGGAAATGGCGGCGGCGATCACGACCACGCCGTTACGGGTGAGCAGCTTCGCGACGTAGCCGATGCGCCGGATGTTGGTGTCGCGGTCCTCGCGCGAGAAGCCCAGGCCCTTGGAGAGGTTCTGGCGTACCTCGTCTCCGTCGAGCAGCTCGACCCGAATCCCCTGCCCGGAGAGCTCGCGGCCTACCGCTGCCCCGAGCGTAGACTTCCCTGCTCCCGAGAGACCGGTGAGCCACAGGGCGAACCCGGACGCTTCTCTGATCCGTCTGTTCGCCACCTCGGTCTGAGCCATCGCTGCCCCTCCAACCGCACTGCGTTTGAGTGATCCGACAAAAACAAATCGGGCCCGCTCCTCATGTGGGAGCGGGCCCGAGATTGAGTCGCGCGTGCCGTTTACAGACTAGTCGAACACCATCCGATGCCGGCAACCACAGCGCCACAACCGCGTCCGCTCTCAAGGGAGCGAGTACACATGGTCCCACAACAGGGACACGAAGCGGCTGGGAAGGGGTGCAGGGTCATAGGTTCTGGTCCGGGGCTATCTACACGACGAGCAACGTTCTGTCAAACCACCCGATCGGGTGAGACCGCGGGTCGCGCGCCCGGTTGACAGGCGCCGACAGTAGTCCTACGTTGCGCATCGACATGCACACAACGCCGATGTGTCGTCCGATCTGTTGTTGTAACCCTCGCCCGCAGGGTCGGACGGACGTCTCGGCGCATGCAATGACGACATGAGGTAGCTCCCAAGCCTCTTCGCCCCATTGAGCGGCTCCCAGGCCCGGCCACCCCAGCGTGCGCCGGGCCTTTTCGCTGTGCCACTACGCCAACGTAGCAAGGAGCGGGAGTGAGAACTCGCAGGATATGAGCGCAAGCGCCCTCGCCTTGATCCTCACGACACTGCTTGCCGCGACGGTCAACGGCGCGCTTGGCTACGGCTTCTCGTCGATTACGGCGCCGGTCGCCCTGCTCTTCTATACCAATCGGATCCTCAACCCGGTTCTCGTCTTGGTCGAGCTGCCGCTGAACGCCTACGTCATGTGGGTCAATCGGGCGAGCCTCCCGAACGTATGGCGCAGGGTTGTGCCGATCATCGTCGGCCTCGCGCCGGGCGTCGCGCTGGGCACATCGCTCGTCCACCGCCTCCACCCGGCGTGGCTCAAGCTCGCAACGTTCGCCGTGCTGCTGCCTCTGATTCTCGTGCAAGCAGCCGGGTTTCGCAGGCCGATCCAAGCCGAACGCCGCGTCGGACTGCTCTTCGGCGGCGGCCTCGGCGTGTTGTATGCCGTCACGACGGTCTCCGGTCCGCCGCTGGCGGTGATGCTGAGCAACCAGGGGCTCACAAAACAGGACTTCCGAGCCGCCCTGGGCCTTGTCCGGCTCACCGAATCGACGTTCACCGCGGCGGCGTACGGCATGGCCGGCATGTTCTCCGCCGAGAGCGCCGGTCTCGTTCCCTACATCCTCCCAAGCCTGATCGTGGGGATACCCCTCGGCGCCCGCCTCATTCACCACGTGCGATCGGAGACGTTCCGGCGGGTCTGCATGAGCTTCGACGCCTGGATCGTGGGTTTCGGCATCTCGACGTTGCTGCGACAGCTACACGTGATAGAAACCGGCGCCGCGTTCTCGGTCTTGGCTGCGGTAGGGGCCCTCGACGTCTGGCTCCTTCGGCGATTCTTTCACCGGCAGAGACGCGAGGCAGGCGTGGCGGTGCCCTCCAGATGGCACGTAGCACGTCAAAGCGACGCTGGTGCACCGGGCTGACGTTAACACCACTGTCCAACTCACGAGCCTCGGTGGAGGGCCGGCCCTGCACATCCGGCGGAGTCGGGGGGTGCGGGTGGCGGCCCCTTCAAGGATGATAGCTCTTACAGGAAGGTGCTACGCGCGCTCCTTGACCGCCTGATGGGAGCGTGAGCTCCCCGGAGCCTCAATCCCGCGAGCGCGGATGCTTCCGCCGGCCCACCGTCGCGACGTCGGTCCGCCCGATACAGGCCCGCACCATCTCGCCGCGCGCCCGGCGCGGCAGCACGAAGTGGGGATCGTCGGGCTGCGGGCTCTTCAAGTCATCCACAAGTCATCCACCACCAGGTCGCCGCCGTGCGCCTCCACTTCCTGCAGAAACCCGTTTACCCCGGCCGCCCTCGCCCGCAAGGCGCGGGAGGTGCTGGACGCGACCTGAGCCGCTCGCCGCACCTGTGCGAGATGCCTGGAGCTCTCAGGGTTCAGGTTGCGGCGCCGCGAGCCACTGGGAGGTGTTCGTGCAGTACGTTCTGCCGCTAGGGCAGCGTACGCAATGCGTCGACACGCTCTTGCATCCCCGCTGCTTTACCGTGAGCAGCAGGTAGGTGTCAAAGGACTGATACAGAGACACTTCCCTTTCGTCTAGAGCGTATCGCACAAAACTGTCGCCCCGCTCAGGCGGTGAGCTCCATGGAGCCTCAATCCCGTTGGCGCGGATGCTTCCGTAGGCGCGCCGTCGCCTCGTCGATCCGACCGATATAGGCCCGCACCGTGTCGCCGCGCGCCCGGCGCGGCAGCACAAAGTGGGGATCGTCGGGCTGCGAGCTCTTCAAGTCATCGACCATCAGGTCGCCGCCGTGCGCTTCCACGGCCGCCTCGAACCGCTCCACCGCCGAGAGCAGGTCGACCAGTTCCTCGGGCTTCTCGCCGCCCGTCACGGCGACGCCGCGATCGCGCAGCCGAGTCGCCACCTCCGCGGCTGCCGCCGCGCGCTCCTCGGCACGATGGGGATCGAGGGTGTTCTCAAAGTCTTCGTACTTGTCCATGTTCGTTCACTCCCGTTAACCAGCACGGCCAGGGGGCCGCGCGTGCGAACCAGGGCCTAGCGCGACGGGCGAGCGCCCGATCGGTCGAGGGCGGCGCGGTCCCACCGCCCGAGGTCGGCGGCCGCATCGTAGGCGGACTGGCAGAACTCGAGCAGCCCCGCGTCGGGGTCTGGGGCGCAGCGCACCGCCTCGTACGGCAGGATGAACTCACCCCCGAGCTCCCGACTATAGCGCGCGGCGGCCGGGCGGACCGGGTGGTCCGCGTACCCGGGCGGCTCGGGGTAGGCATAGGCGTAGAACACGGGTTCGTCGATCGTGCGGCCGCCCGGCCAGAAGCCGACGCTCGAGCACTCGTGCGAGTACGCCTCTACCATCACGTAGTCCGGGCAATTGGGCGCGCCGCCCGGATGCCGCGGCGCCGATCGCCCCGAGAACCGCGTCGCCGCGAGATCGAAGCTCCCCCAGAAGAAGTGTACGGGGCTGGCCTTGCCGCCGAACCGCCCGCGGAACTGTTTCAGCACGCGATCGGCTTGCGTGAGCACCCGCCAGCAGCGGTGGGCGGCATCGGCGTCGTAGGCCGCATGCTCCCGGTCCACGCCAAAGGGAATGGCGGTCTCGACCTCGACCGGTACCGGTCTGATCGGGGCCTCGATACCGAGCGCCCGCAGCGCCGCGACGTACGCCGTGTAGAAGTCGGCGACCGACTGGGCGACGAGCGGGATGGCGCTGATCGCACCGTCGCTGGTCCTTACGTACAAGTGATGATCGAGGAAATCGAAATCGACCGCGAACGTGCGGCTGCCTGACGGGATGGCCGACGTCGTGAGCCCGCGCGGCGTGACGTACAGCGCCACCTGCCACCAGTGGTTCTCCATGGGAGCGAGCGCGAGGCGGGTCTTGCCCACGATTTGCGACCACATGTGGAGCGTCTCGTAGGTGTCCCGCCACCCGTCGAGCGGCAGCGGCGGCCAGGAGGCCGCGCCGCGCGGGCTGGCGCGCATGGGCGCCGCGCTCACACGGTCCCCGGAGCGGGCTCCATCATGAGCTCGTCCACATAACACCAGCCCCAGTCCTCGCCGGGCTCGAAGCTCCGGATGATGGGGTGCTTCGACTGGTGGAAATGCTTCGTCGCGTGCTTGCCAGGCGACTGATCGCAGCAGCCGACGTGGCCGCACGAGAGACAGAGCCGGAGGTGGACCCACCAGCCCTTCGTCTTCAAGCATTCCTCGCACCCTTCGGGGGTGCGAGGTGCGACGTCCTTCACCTGATCGAGATGCGCGCAGCGTGGTGCCATGACCCCTCCGTTCACGGCTATGCAGACCCTCTATAAAGGTAAAACTTGTTGCGGGCTCCGGTGGGGCGCCAGTTCGGGTCAGGTGACGCCCGCCAATTGCGCCATCGCACGGATGACGACGGAGAAGTCTTCATCACTCCGCGCGGCCACTTGCCGCGCATGCTCCGCGGCGGCCACCTGGACGGCCGCGGCCGTGGCGGGCATCGGGACCGACAAGTCCAGGGCGGTCTCCATGATCAAGCCGAAATCCTTGAACATCAGCCGCAGCGCGAACGCGGCCGGATATTGGTCCTTGCGCGCGTTGTCGAGCTTGGCCTTCTGACTGGCCGAGACCACCGCGGTTTCACCCAGCGCGTCGAGGAACCGGTCGCGCTCGAGCCCAGCCTTCTCGCCGAGCGCGATCGCCTCGGCCAGCGCCTGGACGCCGAGCCCCAGCAACGTATTGACGCACAGCTTCATCGTCGCGCCCGCGCCACCGGCCCCGAGATAGAACGTTTTGCTGCCCAGCACGGCGAGGAGCGGCCGGCACGTCTGGTACACGTCCGCGTCACCGCCCACGAAGATCACGAGCTGCCCCTGCTCCGCCTGCAGCGTGCTCCCGGAGACGGGCGCGTCGAGGACCGCGACGCCTGTCGTCCGCGCCGCGTCATGCAGCCGGCGCGACGTGCGGGGGCTCACCGTGCTCATCTCGATCACGATCGCGCCGGCCCGCGCCCCCGCCAGGGCCCCGTCGGGTCCGAACATCACCTGCTGCGAGTAACCGGCCCGCCATGCGACTGCCCATCGCTCCGAGTCCAATGAAGCCCACGCGCATCGTCTCACCCCAGCCAGTGTGGATTCTGATAGGTCCCATCGAAGTGATGGGTGGTCTTGTACAGTTCGTATTTGCCGTCGCGCGCGGCGTGCGCCGTCCGCTGGAGCAGCGCTGCCACTGCCGCCGGGTCGAGCGGGCGGAAGCTCTTGGCGGCGGCGATCGCCTGCTCGAGCACCGGCAGCGAGTCGCACCCGGTGATCACGACGCTCGTGGGCAGGTGCATGGCATAGTGAAGGCATTCCACCGCCGTCACGGTGCCGCTCACGAGGACGAACGGATCGCCCAAGGGCTTCATCCCCAGCACGCCGATCTCCTGCTCCACGAGCACGGGCACGACTTGCTGCTCGAAGCTGTCGTAATGGGCATCCATCACGTTCAGGGGCATCTGCACCGCGTCGAACCGGAAGCCGCGCGCCTGAGCGGTGGCGAGCATGTGGAGATGGATGGCGGGACTCTTGTGTCCGGTGAACCCGACGTAGCGGATCTTGCCGGCGCGCTGTGCCGCCGTCACCGCCTCGAGCGCGCCGCCCGTCGCGAACACGCGCTCCGCATCCGTCATCCGGATGACCTCGTGGATTTGCAGCAGGTCGATGCGGTCCGTTTGCAGCCGGGCGAGCGACTCCTCGATCTGGCGCGCCGCCGCCGCCTTGGTGCGACCGTCGATCTTGGTCATGAGAAACGCCCGGTCGCGATACCCGTCGCCGAGCGCCTTCCCCATGCGGATCTCGCTCGCCCCGCCGTTGTAGTCCCAGCAATTGTCGAGGAACGTGATCCCGTTGTCGATGGCCGTGCGGACGATGCGGATCGTTTCCTGCTCGTCCGCCTGCCGTCCGAGGTGGTACCCACCCACGCCGACGAGCGATACCAGCTCGCCGGTACGCCCCAGCGGACGGTACGGGATCCCGTTGCGAACCGCGCCGGCCGCGCTTGCGGCCTTAGCCCCGGCCATCCCGCCCATGGTCTGCCAGCTCCTCGATCGCTCGCTCGTGGCACCACGCTCGCACGCGGCATGCCAGGAGCCTGTCCGGCAGCGCGCGCCGCAAGTGCCCGAACCTGAGAGGCTTGGGCCGCCCGCGCCCCCCCGCGTCCGGGGGCAGGCGGAGGCGAGTAGTGCCGAGGGTCGGGCAGAACTGTACGCCCCTCGACAAACGACGGACGCGGAACAAGATCTGGGTCTCAGGCGGTTCCATTTCGAGCGGCGCGCCGGGGCGCCGCAGCCCTCCCACGGAAGGAGCCACGATGGTCACGCTACGGGTGAATGGGGTCGAGCGCTCGTTCGCAGGGGACGGCGCGATGCCCCTCTTGTGGTACCTGCGGGACGAACTGGGGCTCACCGGTACCAAGTTCGGGTGCGGCATGGCGCTGTGTGGCGCGTGCACGGTGCATGTGAACGGGGCGGCGACGCGCTCCTGTATCACGCCGATGTCGGGTGTTGCGGGAAAGAGCGTAACCACGATTGAGGGCCTCAGTGCCGCCGGCGATCACCCGGTGCAGCTCGCCTGGCGCACGCACAATGTGCCGCAGTGCGGCTATTGTCAGTCCGGTCAGATCATGCAGGCCGCGGCGCTGCTCCGCCAGACGCCCAAACCCACCGAGGCACAAATCGATGCCGGGATGTCGGGCAACATCTGCCGCTGCGGCACCTACGCGCGCATCCGTGCCGCGGTGCGCACGGCCGCGGGAAAGGGGGCGTGACATGACCACGACCATCCGGAACGTGAGCCGACGCGAGTTCGTGACCACGAGCAGCGGGCTGGCCCTCGCCGTGACCCTCCCCGGCGCGCGCCACGTCGCGCACTCGCTCGCGGCGCGAGCGGCCGGCCCGGTAACGGCCGATGCCTTCAGTCCGGGCGTCTACGTCCGCATCGACGAGACGGGCATCGTGACGATCGTCGCCCACCGCTCGGAAATGGGGCAAGGGATCCGCACCGCGCTCCCCATGGCCCTGGCCGACGAGCTCGAGGCCGATTGGTCGAAGGTGCGGATCGAGCAGGCGACGGGCGACGAAGCCCTGTACCAGACGGGCATCGCCTACATCGACGCCTCGGGGACGCAGAATACCGATGGCTCGCGCAGCCTGCGCCATTACCTGCGGCCGGTGCGCGAGGCGGGTGCGACGGCGCGCGCCATGCTGGAAGCCGCGGCGGCGCGGCACTGGAACGTTCCCGTGACCGAAGTGACGGCCCGCCTGCACCAGGTCGTGCACACGCCCACGGGCCGGACGGTTGGCTACGGCGAGCTGGTCGCGATCGCGCGCGATCTGCCCGTGCCGCCGAAGGACCAGATTCGCCTGAAAGCGCCGGCGGCGTTCCGCTACATCGGGAAGGAGCTGCCCACGGTCGACCTGTTCGACATCACGACCGGGCGGGCCAAGTACGGGATCGACCAGACGCACCCGGGGATGAAGTACGCGGCGATCGCCCGGCCCCCAGTGTACGGGGGACGGGTGGCGTCCGTGGACTCGAAGGCCGCCGAAGCCGTGGCCGGCGTCGAGCGCGTGATCCGGCTCGCGGAGACGCCCCCGCCCTCGGGCTTCCAGCCCCT
>WNFI01385460.1_pt1 | contig 10396 bp, 10 predicted proteins | sample 5400471 | NCBI WGS metagenome assembly WNFI01 (sample SAMN13153348, study PRJNA577476) | soil metagenome | isolation source: 100 cm saprolite on Douglas fir-dominated hillslope | place: USA:California | collected 2013-09-17 | reverse complement strand
CCTCATCTGTTTTGCGAGAGCCTGCTCCTCCCTCATTGGGCGATAGCGATTCGGAGGCCATAGATATGTGTGAAGCCAGGAACCGAATCGCTTCACTCGAAGAAGAGGTCGCTCACCTACGTAATGAGGTGGGTCCAAAAAATTTGATGACACAGCTTTTGATCACTGCTGAACCCCATGCAGTTGTCTCGCAGGTCCGGAAGCCACCAGTCTCCGTCGTTGCTAAGTGAATGCATTCTTCCCCCATCCCTCCGTCCACCGCCGCCGCCACCGCCGCCTCCACCTCCACCGCCGGAAGGTTGCATCCCCGTAGCAGATCGGGATGGCTTCCTGGTCTCACGGCGAGTGGGTCTCAAGGTATCAAATTCCACCTCTGAAATATCCCTCGATTTCTAACTTTTGCTAGGCCACCTCGGTGTCCGCTATGAGGGACAATAATCGGGATGTGAGAAAGCCCTCGTCGCTCCGGCCAACCGTCTCTGCTGTCGACATGGACGCATTTCTGAGAGAACTCGCTACCGTCAAATTACGAAGGGTTTCTCGTGAGGGCTTGGATAATTCATTTTCCTCTTCTACTGGTTCTTCATCCTTTGACAGTTCGCAATCTTCTACTAATACCTCATCATCATTCATATTCTCTGGACTGGACCGCTCTCGACTTCGACAAGTCGCTTCAAATTCAGGAAGTGATCCGCTGGGTTCTATTACGGCGCCTGTGGAGGACTCGACGACGAAACTTCTGGCCGTTGAACAATCGGCTTCTCTTCCCTCTTCGTGGCGCTCCCGCTTCTTTGCAAAGTTGAGATCTGAGCAGAGTGAGCCAAATCGTCGTAATATTGTTCCAGCCGATGGTGTCGCGAAAAAGCGGAAGCGCTCTTTTGATATTAATCCTGAGCCTCTGCGAGGTACGGACGCTCGGGCCCGTCAGCAATCATCGAAAAAATTTAAGCCAAGTGTTGCTGCGCTGTCTCAAGGTCGGTCTTGGTTCGTGATCGGTAAGGTTCATGCTCATGAGTCCTTTTTTCAGAGATGGCTGATCGACGGCCGAATAATGATGCACCCGACTCAGTCATGTCTCTCGCTCCTGTCGATGACATGCCCTCGCCTACATGTCACGATCGTCATGCACTGCATGAAAGATTGCCTCATCTGGAGAGTGGGCATTCGACTTCAAAGAACACGTCCCTCACGAGCACCAATGCTTCACCTCCCCGAATTCGCACCCTCAACTTTTCCAAAACGGATGGTGCAAAGGTCAAGATGTCACCCAAAAAGACAATGGGCAACCCCTCTATCCCTAAGGTATCCTCGAAGGCCAACGTCAGCGACAGACCAATAGCACCCCAAAAATCCCAACACTTAAACAAAGAATTAACGACCAGGAAAAAACTAACTGAGAACGCTGTAAACGACTCTGTTTGGACGAATGGAATGCTCGTGGAAAATGCTAAGCGTGCCGAGCCCCAAGACTCAGTACCACTGGTGCTTCCCTCCGTTGTGCCCAAGCCAGGAGGTGACTTATCCGTGAAACGTGAAGATGACGATGAGAATAATATTCCGAGATGGGGGGGTTACCTTACCTTACCGAGCAAACCAACACGGGACAATATTCCATCTCCCTTGGACTCATTAGCACGGATCGCGGCTTCCCCGATGCCCGCTACGCCTCGCAGAACGCGGGCAATACCACCCCGACGACTCCCATTAAAGTCGAGTCCAGCGAGCCCGAGACGTCCACCTGGGAATGGCCTTGACCAACGGACTGTTGCCATTGCTTCCGGCGCCTTGGTCATACATGTGGAGGAGGAGGAAGATGACGCTTCGGGCTCTCAAGCCCTCGGGAAGTGGCGTCACAGTTGTCATTTGCCTGGTTTGTCGCTGACACTGGCAGACGAGTTGAGCATTGCTCAGGATCCCCGAGAGCCGGACGATATTTTGGATACTTTTGAATATGCGGGCGTGGGGACTAAGCACCCTCATGTATGAGATGGTGATCGGGGTGGAAGATGATATGAAGTTGGTTCTTGGTGCTGGAAAAGTTTGATCACAGATCTTGATTCTCTTGTTGTAATGGATGCCTTGTTCCTTTCCTTCGTTGTTGTACCAACTACGTGCATAATAGTTGATTTTTCACCTGACCCGATATGGAATGCGGGCCGTCCCGTGCTCAGCGCGGTTACTTCTTTTCCTTTCGCTCTCCCCAGGATTATCTCGCGTGTCCGGAGCTTGTACTTGGAAGTCACGTCGAGAACCCCCCCCATCCCTATCCTTAAGTCAAGATCAAGGTCTCGATATTTGTCGTGGCTTTTCAGTATATCCAATTCCTTCTCTGCGCCAAACAAACCACTGCTGATCATCACGGTGCTGTGCGGCTGGCCCAGCAACGAACAGGTCTTGATACTTGGACGTGCACCGCATCCACAGTTCGGGTAGCAGCCCGTCGATAGCGGAAAAACGCCAACGGAATAACGGCTTAGACAGGCATCACCGGGACCATACAAGGTTACTTGGCCAACTAAATTGAAGTATCACTCCAAATGAGTGGTTGCCACTACCAGACACCCGTGGCTCGCTAGAGAGGTTTGAGGATCCAAGCAAACCTCTTGACACGGATGCCAGGATCAAAGGCATACTACAGGGGTGAAAACCTCTCATTAGAATTGCTATCTCGGTCCGAGGCAATAGAGCGGCTTTAGTATCAATAGCGATGAAGGCTCTCCATTCTGCTATAGGCACCATTCTATAGGAACTGTTGGTCTTTCGACGTGATCTGCATTCTGGCAGGAATCGCCAGGTTGTTGTACTTTGGCATTGTATCAGGTGTTCCATCTATCAAGGTGCTTTGTGCTGGAGGAGACTTCCTCTTCTAGTTGGGCATGCTTTGTCCCCTATGGACTGACCAATGGCTTACACGGATTTCACGCTCGTCATTTGAGTGTGACATGAGGACCTTTTCATCAGCTCTTGCCCTGATGAACAATCCTGTTGTCTACCATATCAACGCACTCGTACACTGCCACCCGAGCGGTCAAGCACATCACCCTACTTTGGAACTTAACGCGCGGATTCGCCGAGCACATGTGCCTTCTTGGAGCACACCCCCCGTTTCCATGTATCCTGGAGTATACAACCTGCTGTACTGGCGCAAAAATGAAATTGCAGCGAGCGATTTCACTTTATTTGGACATTCACTCTGTTCTGATGCCCAGTAGACTGATTATGCCCCCTTTCCTATCTCGGTTACACACACCGTGATGTGAAAGATGTATGTTTGGGATTGTTTAATTCTCAACCTACCGCTCGGCGAGGTTCTGGGGTATAACATGATACGGTTGATGAACTTGTTGAGCCCTAGGCTAGCTTCCTGCGTCGCGATGAGGACTGCTACTAAGTCAACGAGGACAAAAGAAGGGTGCTTTACCTGTCGGATACGCCGCAAAGTACGTCACCTGAAAGCCAGAGCTTGTCTGGCCTCACTATGGCTCATCTCCATTTTTCCATTCATAGGCATGCACGGATAATGAGAACCCTGTAGAACCCTGCCACGACTGCTCCAGACTGCGGCTTGAGTGTCTAAAAAGTTATGGGCGAAGTCGGCCCGATTGGCTGGGGGTGTGCCTCAACATTCCCTTCAGGAAGTGAGATGATCAACTAAACGGATAATAGGAAAACAACCCCAGGAGGCGTGAGGCCCTAGACGCAATTGCCGCTTGGAACAGTGACCCTCACAAAAAAGAGGGCAACGAAGTCCTTGATCTCAAACGATTTGCATCGCCAGACCCGATACCAGAGCAAGGACACTATGTCGGGACCCCATCGCAATATCATCCGCCCACCAATTTCCCCTCAAGCATAGCAAGCTCTCATCATTATGATCCAAACACATACCGGAGGGGTGCTCAATCCTCAATCCTTAACAGCCAAATCCGTGACGAGACCTATATTGTTCCCCGTGGCCTGTTCCCTCTAAGCATGCCGAATACCACGACGGTCCCCAACCGTGGTTTCTATGGTACTGACGTACAGGACCGTGAGTGGCTCCGTTTAACCCTACTTGGATTAGTCTGAGAGCATGTAATAGAAACGCTCATTTATGACAGGGAGGACTTTCAATCAGGGACGTTCGTTCCACCTCCAAATGGATCGTCCTATCCGTGTATTTTTGAATGCAATACTCACAACCGGGACGAACCTCGTTATACATACGACCCTCGCAACAGTTTCGAGTCCGTGCCCATGTATTGAGAAGGTCATGCAACTGGGATTCTACACCTGGCAGTTCCCGTATTTCCAACCTGCCATATCGTTTTGCGTCAACGTACGACATCCACACTATCTCTATTTCTCTGGGACCATGTTCTGTATACGTTGACTTACGCTGTAAGCCAGGGCAGCGACGCAGGAGTCCCACTGACTTCACTGTCCACTCGCACATGTAATCTAGTTTCTTCTAAGTTCAGGGTGCACGATGCCCATTATTCTATGCACAGTTGTACTATTCTACGTGACAGGCCAGAAATCGCGAGATTTATATTTCTGTTGTGCATCAGCCAACAATCACCCAAACAAAGGGTTGCTTGTGTGAGTTCAAACGTATACTGTTTCTGCCGTTTACATCACGCACGGATTGTGAGTGAAGAGCAGGAACAAAAACATGCCGCTTGTAACAACGGTAACATCGTAGACGTTCAGCATTTTGTCAAGACCGGTGCGCCGTGGCTAAGCCGCAACGAAGGCACCGCTTGAGACAAATAAATGAGTTTACATTCCTATGCAATCCTGTTATCAGCTCGACTGGTGGCTGAGTCCTTGAGAGCCCATGGGGCACAAGAGTAGAATAACATCCCTCACTGCTAAGCTCTCGATGTCACTAAAGGTCTTGCTACTTATAGTAACAGGTATGAAGGCACGGACTTTTGGATCCAGGTGATACGCAATTATTAGGGATAGGGGTATTGGCTGGATATAATAATGTTCACTCATCAGGAATCTAGAGACAGGCACCAAGAATACTGTCGAGTGCTTGATGGCTGCTTGGAAGACATGGTTGAGTCTAATTATGCCAACAGTGCGTTAGTCTCATCCATATGAAGCTACGATGGATACCAAGTACAATGTTACACCCAAACAAACCCGCACCAGTGCCTGATTACCTGACTATCTCTCTCGCACCTCTGTACCTCGGCTTTTCTGCTGCAGCGGCCGATGACTGCGCTAGAATGACGTCACGCGAGAATGAGCGCTCAGGTCAAGCACGCTAGAGCCTCGTTATAGTAGCTCAGTGCCAGCCAATAAACTCTGGCTCGACATAAGCAACATGAAAAGTAGCAGCGGTCGAACTCCAGAGGCACAACTTTCTGTACAAAGTTCCCCATTTAGTATTAGATGGGAAATTATGGCCGAGCGTTAGACCAGTGCGATAATAGAAGAATCTGAAGTGAACACGCAGAAGCCTCGCGGCTATTGCAGCCCAAGCGCGCGCACCCGGACAGTTCACACACCCATTTAGATAGCATTTTACGTCTTAAGTGGCGAGTGATCGGCCTATAACTCGTATCCTCCCTCGGGTTCAGCCGAATGTTGCTCCTTTTCTGAGTGGCATGAGATTAATGAGATCGCATTGCACAATACAAAATACATACATACATATTGGTCTTCAAAATTGGTAGTCTTGTCCCGAATAAGGCGAGATTGAGATGCCGTAACGCGTATGATGAGTGTAACCTACACCAGAAGCAGCCTACAGTACTGCCGCTCAATTATCTGGCACCAATCAACTGGATTGTGATTGTCCAAGTGCTTCCAGACCTCTTGCGCCATGATAAGGGCCTAAACGTCGACTCGTTAGTTTCCTGAACGAGTTGAAGTGATGATAAGCACTCACATTTCGGCCATTGCCAACAGTCTCTGCGCAATGCACTCCACATAACCGCCTACCGATGGCAATTCTTTGATCCTTTGGTGACATGCATGCCGTCACAAAGAAAGGGAACATCAAACAACGATCCATCTCTGTGGGCGGAACTCGATAATGGAGGAAGCCTACAGCTTCACCAACTGCTGCTGTCACTTCCTGAGATGAAGGTAGCGGTCCGGACACGACGGTCTGGAGGTAGACGAGCGCACTGAGACGGTAAGCCTCCGTTATTGTCATAGTTGATAGAGGGGATGATTGAGGAAGTAGTATACCACTTCCTACATAATCGAAATGGCCCGCAGATTGGGACGCGAAAGGAAGCAGGCCGCATAGATTTCCAAGCAGAGTAGGATGTGGTACTGAAGACGTAACATTATGTCCCGTCCGAGAAAGGTATCGAGTTCGGATTGCGTCCGTTGTCTGGCATAATGTCGTAGTGCTGAGGTCACCACTCGCTGTTTCTTGGGCCTTCCAACTGGACAGTTCAGATATCCGTGCGATTCCAAACATGACCTAGAGTAGCTAAAGTCAATAGCCGGGCTCCGCCAATAGTTCACATACTTACTGAATTCGAACATCCCATGACATTCTCCAGGCGAAAAGGACACCTGATTCCTTCCATTTCGCGCCCTTCAATCTCAAGATAGATATCAGAGAGATATGGCGGTTCACGCCGCGTGACAGAACCAAGGATATCCATCCACATTATCAATTCCCCAAGAATCCTTGACGATCCCAAAGAAAGCAAAGAGATCTCCACTGCGCATGTCAAATAAACACGGAAGATCGTGAGCGGTTTGTCATCTCGGGGTTAAGACGGCAATAACCAGCCCTTACCAGGAAGCGAGAGATAGAACGATCGAAACCAGTCACACGCGATCCTCAAGTACCACTCCCAACAACCCGTTCCGCCTTTCAGGTCGAACGCAATACCTAGACATTAAAGAGTATTTAGATTGTAGGTCAACATTAAATGTACTCCATGGACAGAACATACCGAACATTGCTAGCAGCGCATACATTTCATGATCGACAGGTTGAAGATTGCGTAAACCACCAATAGGTTGGCACTGATCGAACAAACTCCATTGCTGGGCGACTTCATGGACAATGTTGATATCCAGACTCCAACCAACCCTCTCAGGGAGCCCTTGTACGAAGGCCAACGCGGTAGAAAGCTCATGTGCTGAAGTGCCAGCGCTATGATCCTGGCACGGATACTGTTTGTGCGACACAGCAGGATTAAGTCTTCCGAAGTATGATGTGAAGCCTAGAAGCACGAAGGTAGACGAACTATTAGAATGTTGACGCATTTGAGTGGCAGATCCAAAATGACACACAATCATTGATAGCACGAGGTAGCGAATAAGTATCATAATTCGAGCCAGGATATTGTGAAGTGAAATGCTGTTCCGTTCCTGTCGAACATGTATAAGAGCTGCCTTGCGCGAATTGCATGTCATTCGTCGAAGGTCCAGGATAAGCACCAGCACAGACAGGCTTGAGATACTCGAGATAGGTCTCAATTTGACCGCTACTCGAGCCGTTGAAATACGAATCAGATACCCTTGTCTCCTCATGTCGTATCCCTGGTGTGGGACCCTGAGCCGGCGGCAATTGTTGCACCCAATTCCTAACGCGGTCACCAACAGCCTGTGGTACAGTATTGACAGGCTCCAACGTTTCGGAACATAAGCGGTCTAGGGTGATGGCCCCTTCGTTTGCCACAGTTGGAACTTCTGGATAATAGATGTATTTCTCGAAGCGCCACTCTTCGAGCTCAGTATTAGGGCCCGTATCAAGGGTGAAAGCCTCACCATCCCGCGTCGGCAATGGATCATTCGGCAAAGCGGGCGGGCTCGGGTATTGCTTGGGCACAAGAATATCACCGGGGTATGACTGGACTTGCTCGTCCAGCGTTCCGTTCACAGGTCGATCGGCGTCCGCCACAAAAACAGGATGCGGGAGCTGGATAGATTCCACAGGACTAGGAGGTCGGCACTCCGAGGAGGCACTGCGAAATGAGAAGGTAGGACTAAGGCTTGGGGCAGGATTGGCCTGATCCACTGATGCTGAGAGCTGGGATGTGGTGAGGGTTTGGGAAGACGGGAGTGTTGGGGAAGATCCGACAGAATCCTCTTCAGACGACTTCGACTCGTCAAGCACAATGTTGGAGCTGTCAACGGAGTCGGCACTCCGGGCCGTTTGCGATGTAGATGAAGTGCCCAATGGTTCTTCGTCCTCTTGTTCGCATGACGGACGCCATGAATGTTTCTGGTAGTAGCGGTCGAAGGAAAATACTGCACGTCGGCCGAATAATAATGTATATGCGGGTGATGAGGACAATGGGAAACGGGAGATGAAAACTGGGACTTTCGCTCACTCTTGCTCTCTTTGCTGCTTATATGTCGCCGCATGGCCTTCTTAAGTTGAACTTCGTGTTTCTATCAGGACAAGACACAGGATCAGCTACGGCTTTAGCTACATGGGGGTGAACCTACTCTCATCCAATCGGGCCGCTCATCCCCATATCCTAAACACTGGAGGGATAGACGAGTACAATGACCGCAGGGGACATTTTGATGGGTGGAGCCATTGCATTTCTGCAGAACAAAGGGCTCAGTGATCCGATGGAAAGACACATTTCAAAACAGTGAGGACATTCCACTCGACCTCGAGTGGGTAAAAGCGAAGGTAGATGGAATACTTCCCAGAAGAGTGTGAACTCACTTTGCCCCGGAGACGACAGTTATGACATCCTAAACAGCCCTAAGATCATCGACACATTCCCCGATGGCTTCAAGCACCCACCTGTTCTGGTTCTGTTGTTCGGAGCGAGGAACGTTCGGGCGGAGATGCCGCTGCCGACTGCACGCGTTGAGCGAAGGATCGGAGACATTGCAAGGGGGACGAAGGGGAGGAGGAAACTGAAGCAATAACTCGGCTCATATCCTTATCTAGTTCGAGAAGCAAACAAGTACGAAACGAATTGTGAAAATGAATAACAGCGCTTAGGCTATGTCATTATATTGATTCTTTATTCGGAGGCTTCGCCATACCAATGAGGCAGTGGCCTTCCACCTCAGAATCCCCTCTTGGCAAAAGCCCTGGTAGTGGTAGGAAATGGGGCGATGCAGTAATTCTCTTTCTCGCTTCCCGATGAACGAGTTCATCGTCGCTCATGGGATGTCATCTGCAAAAAATATCTGGATGAGTCCCTATCACACAGCTCTATAAAAGGCTTTGCTTTGCCAGGGGGATAAAGAATCTTCACTGATCGCCGCATACAAGTCATGAGAAACGTGGCGACGCCCAACATAGTGCAACACTCCGCCATTGAGTACACGACGAGCGCCTATTCCGCAATGAATCAGTTGGGTCCATGGGAATACCTCAAAATGGGCACACTTCTTGGATGGATGGAAAGATCCGTTCACCCATTTCAGCCAAATGTAATCGCCGTTCTACCTGCGAATGACCTTCAAGGTCATATGGCAGTACTTGAGCTCGCAAGCAGTTCTAGAACCAGTGGGAAAGCTCGTCGGCTTTTCTTCGTGGCGAGGAAAGGCCATGATCCTTGCTATTGCAAATGGGGTTTTTGCAAACCCTTTGTTCCTAATGAAGCTATTCGCCACGGCTCGCTTCATAGGCGGGATATTTGCCCAATAGAAGGATTATAGGCATTTATGAGGTTGATTTACTCATTTGAGGCATGAGTGGAATCACTGAACAGATAGATATTAAGCACGAAGAAGAACAGTCCGCGAGACCGAGAATTATAAAAACAGTTACAAATTAGGAGCTGATTTTGGCCTCTTCAGGCACCTCCCTACTAATGTTTGAATGATAGGATTCGAAGGCTACAATGGAAAAACGTCACACCAGAAAAGCGAAAGTTCGTGCCTGGACCTGGGCCCTCACCAAATACCCTGCGCAATGCACAGCTCGGGCAGAGTATACCGCTTACTATCGACGGAGAGGTAATTCGCGGAACAACATGTCATGCCGTAATTAAGGGAAGAGTGATTGGATCGCTGACGACGGCTCGTCATCGCTGACAGAAGAAAAATCTTTCAGAAGGGGGACGCCGACCAGTCGTCCATTTCTCCTGGACGGATATCTCAATCCTTCTGTATTGCCAGTAAACTGAGGACGACCCAAATGAAGGGGATCATCACGGAGGATAACAGATCGGGGTGACGTGTGAGGTACAGTACCATACCGTCGATAATTCCCTGCCTGTTCAGAACGAGGAACAAGATGCAACTCAGGTTCAGGGGAAGGGCGGCCAAGCAGGTACGATACTTCGCCCAAGGTCCTGGGAGGGACACCATCATGATAGAATTGGAATTCGTTAAGATAGAGGGTGGCTTCGCTCTCGACAGCCGTCTTTTCGGAATCGAAGGTAATACGGAGGCCACGAGGGGAGGTGACTCGATTAGCGGTAGCGGTTGCCATATACGAGGGCGACGACAATAT